>Ga0265780_10011076_pt1 | contig 10699 bp, 13 predicted proteins | sample P1T30metagenome_FD_192432 | JGI IMG/M metagenome (GOLD analysis project Ga0265780, IMG submission 192432) | Plant litter microbial communities from East Loma Ridge, Irvine, California - P1 T30 | ecosystem: Environmental > Terrestrial > Plant litter > Unclassified | place: USA: California... | reverse complement strand
GCAGTTCGTGACCGCACCGAGGAGCTTGGCGGCCGAACAACGTCAACCCGCCCGAACCCTGGAGATCCCCAAACGACGTTACCTGTGTTGCCTGCACCGCCCTGTCACCAGAAAACACCTGTTCCCGCCTACACCGCGCCCTGCCCTTCGAGTACACCCGCCTGCACTCCCTCAGCAGCCCCGCCAAATTCCCCAGCCGCCCGCCTCCACCGCCGATTGCGCGCATTATCGCCCGCCTCCAGCCTCGATAACGCAGCCCGCAGCCCGCAGCCAGCAGCCCGCAGCCCGCAGCCCGCCCAACTCCACACACAACCTCCACCATGGCAGGAACAAGAAACTATGATTTCCTCGTACGTCCCTCCCTGTCGTCATACGCTCCACGCGGCTGCGCCCCCCCGACTGACCCTGCCCCCCACAGATCAAACTGCTCCTCATCGGCGACTCGGGTGTAGGCAAGTCATGCTGTCTACTACGATTCAGCGAGGACTCCTTCACACCCTCGTTCATCACGACCATCGGGATCGACTTCAAGATCCGCACCATTGAGCTGGACGGCAAGCGCGTGAAGCTGCAGATATGGGACACTGCGGGCCAGGAGCGCTTCCGGACGATTACGACGGCCTACTACAGGGGTGCTATGGGCATTCTGCTAGTGTATGATGTTACCGACGAGAGGAGCTTCAACAGTACGTTGCACAGCCGTGGGAACGTGGGAAGAAATGCAGGCTAACGCAGGACAGACATCCGCACATGGTTCTCCAACGTCGAGCAACACGCTACCGAAGGCGTCAACAAAATCCTCATCGGCAACAAGTGCGACTGGGAAGAGAAGCGCGCTGTGTCTACGGAGCAGGGCCAGGCCCTTGCGGACGAACTCGGCATTCCGTTCCTCGAGGTCAGCGCAAAGAGCAACATCAACGTCGACAAGGCTTTCTACTCGCTTGCATCGGACATCAAGAAGCGTTTGATAGACACCGCGAGGACAGACCCAGCCGCCGGCCCCAAGGTGGACGTTGGCCAAGCTGGCGATGCGAATGGCGGCGGCATGGGTGGCAAGTGCTGTTAGAGCGGGACGAGTGAAGCAGAAGGGGTGGTCATGAGGAGGCTCGGAAGGCAGGAGCCATATTTGCCCCGGCCGTGGACGAGATTGATCACGTTCACTAGCAAGTCATGCAGAATTTGGGATTGAAGATTGACACATGGAAGCATGCACGGAGGGGCGCGTGTCATCACACACACATACACATACACAACGTGAGCTTTGTGTAAAGACACCTTTTCTCTTTTACTAGGTTCTTTTAACTTGGAGTTGTTCGTAACGGGGGTCGGGCTGGATCTTTCTTATCTACATTACCCTTGTAATGCATATGCTGCGTTCTTCCTTTGCACTGACATATGCAGATGATTTGAGGACAAGATATCATTTCTATGACTAAGCATGATGCTTTCCAGACTTGGTCCTGAGCATCGAGTCTTGCTTGCTGTATCTACACCGCTACTTGCAAGTTCTTCTCCTACTTTCTTGATCCGCAACGTCGCACATGGCTCTTCCACAGCCTTCGCCAGCTCGATACGAGTCGGGTATGTCGGCAAAAGTGTCACAAGACCATCTCAGACAAGGGAGCACGGAGAACTTCGGGCCTGCAACCGCGACCTCTCTACACTTCCGGCTTGAGACACATTCGTGTTATGATTTTCCCTCTCCAAAATCCTGACGTCTACATACTCGCCTTGCCCCTCGATTCGAACGGCAGCAACAGCACCAAGATGCCCGCGGCGATGAAGAGCGCGCCGCTGACGTACACGGGTGCGCTTGTCTCTAGATTAGCAAACATGGCGACGATGGGCGCCATGATACCGAAGATGCGGTTCGCCGAGGCGGTGATGGCATTGCCTGTGCCGCGGTCTTTGGTGCTGAAGATTTCGGGCGTGTATGAGTATCTTGTATTACCGTTAGCACATATAATCCAAGACATTTTTGCGGCAAAGAGAAATGGATCAGACAACCTACAAGACAGCATACATAATATTACTCATGAAATTGTACGCGCAATTCCTTTAGGGTATGAAGTTAGTGTATGTCTTACATGCAGTCCGTATATGTAGTTACGTACCAGCCCAATAAGGCATCAGAGTTGAGTGCCGTGGTGCTGCCAAAGAGAAACACGCCTGTGAGGATCGTCGAGGCTGAGAGCGTTCCTTTGCGGCCTACGCGCGGTGTCTCGACGAGCAGGCCGCCGAGAAGACAGCCGGGGACACCGAGGACAGCGATGATGAGTGAGTTGCGGTAGGTCAGGTATGTGCTTCCGTCGCCAAATTCTGCGCCACGTGTCTGTTGGATGTAGGGTAGGAAGGCGTTGTAAAGCGGGAAGCCTAGATGTTATCAGCGCGTTGCATGTTCGTTGTATCACATATGCTCACCTAGTCCAATGAATGCCCAGATGAGTGTAATGAGGCTGGTGGAGAAGGCGAGCTTCCTAGTCGCGAACAGAGCTTTGACATGCGAGGCATCGATCTTTTGGAGATTGCGTTTCAGTGCTGCGGCTGTGGTGGTTTGGACTTGTGCTGGGGTGCCAGCTACAGCAAATGTCTCGCAAGCCTGGAGGTCCCCAATGGTCAATGATGAAGTCTTACCGTTTCGGCGGGCAACCTCATGGACGACACGCACGGCTTGTTCGTCTTTACCCTTGCCCATAAGAAACTTGGGTGATTCAAAGACTGTGAATGCGATGAAGCGAAGTAAAAACATCAACAAGGCTGTTCCCCCCATCGCCAGCATGAAATAGCGCCAGCCCATGTTCTCGCCTCTGGTACAATTGGTATCGGTTGACGCGCATGTCAGATCACCAAGTAATGGCCATGCTACAAGCGTAGCAAAGACTTGGGCGAGGGCCCAGTCGATTGATAGAATGGTGAGGAGGTACTGGTGCGATCCGGGTAAGAATTCCAGGAAGATGGCACTATCGACTGGCAAGTTGCCGCCTACGCCGATGGACCAGAGTGCAGCGAAGATAGAAATAGCAGCAAAATTCGGACTGCTGGCTGCAATAAGGCCAAATACAGCAGTTATTCCAATTGTCAGATTGAAAGCCCATCGTCGACCGAAGATGTCGCATCCGAAACCCCAGAAGACGGCACCGAAGAGCAGACCAATGTTTTGGGCGAGAGTGAGGAACTACTTAGGGTTAGACTCGGCCTCAACTGCTTATGATGCTTCTTGAATATCTTTTGACTCCTCTCGAAAGCAGATCCTGGAGACATTCGCTGCTATATCATTCTTCCACTCTTGGTCAATAGCCCTGCGACTATCTCCAGGGCGCAGCATCGTCGCGAGGGTGTCGAACAAGAATGGAAGAATAATACAGTTTTGAACATCTCCAGGGCGCATTATCGAGCTCGTGGCACGGAATAATATGTAACTTACCGGTGCCCTTGTGGGATGGAACTCGCTCCTGACGGCTGGCAAGATCAAGCTTGTCACAATTGGCCATAGGTTGTCCATAGCCCAGCCGAAACCAATGACAATGAACAACTATTCCGTCGTTAGCATCTAAGGTCTCGAATAAGATACTTGTACTTACCTGCCATTGATATTTGCCCATACCAATATCTTGGATAGCCTTATTCAACACCTTGGCCTTGGCCTCATAAACCGGATCTAGCGATCCCTCCTCCAGCACACCAACCGGCGCCTCATGGATCGAGGGCCCATCGTGCTCGGTTTCGAGTTTCGCCATTGCAAATGTGTAAGCGGGGTGGTGAGAGAAAGTTCAAGTTGAGGAATGAAGGGAATGGTAAGACAAAATGGACAATGTTCGACGCTAAAAGGAACGTCGTCCGGGGTGTGCAACGGGCCTTAAACCACAAAGTGAACTGTTGGCTTGCTTGCAGTAGGGGAGGAGCGCGCTGATCCTATCACGCTATCGGTATTCCCGCTCACGCAATCGCTAATACGATGTGTGGGTGTTCGGCTGCATGGTGTGAGTGAAATATGCACACGGACGTCATTGATCAGTTGTGCACCTCGCTAATGCGTACAGAGAAAACGACTTTGGTTGGTAGGCATTATGTACTCTTCGTGGCTGCTGCTGTTGATTAACTGTTATGGGGCCGTCGAAGCGGGATCTGCATGCGGGAGGGTGGAGTGCGGAATGGTGGAGGGGCCCCCGGACGCGATAAAAGTGACGCGATGTCACATGAAACCATCACCACGTTTTAGCTGCCATTGCGATCTGAACATTTTGGTTCAGCTCGTTTACTGCACGTAGTCACAGCTGTGTTTTGGAGACTCCATGATGTAGAGAACTGCGCATGTCTCGAGCTACCGATACAGCCTTGCAGTTCTCCTCCTAGATGCTGAACCAGTGTGGTCCTCGAGTTTCACGACATCGCCACTGCTGCTGACATCGGCTCCTAATGTTTCATTCATCATGCATATCATTATGCCGCTAAGCTTACAATACACACGACGCCAATATGAGCACGACACAAGCCACGCAGAAGCTTATCCATCCTCCATTCTTCCATTACTTCCAGAGCTTGCTCAGACTGGTTGCCTTGTCGTCGTGTTTGTTTAGGACCTTGGCGGTTGCGAGATCGAAGTCCTCCTGGGTGACGTGTACTCTCCGCTCTCTCAGAGCGTACATACCAGCCTCCGTGCAGACACCCTTCAGTTCGGCCCCCGAGCATCCGTTCATCTTCTCCGCGATCTTTGTCAGGTTGATGCCACGCGTCAGGTTCATGCTCCTGGAGTGGATACGGAGAATGTCGGCACGGGCTTCGACAGTTGGCGGTGGGAACTCAATCTTTCGGTCGATGCGTCCCGGGCGCAGCAACGCGGGGTCAAGGATATCGAGACGATTCGTTGCCATGATAATCTTGATGTTCTTGGTGGGCTCAAAACCATCCAACTGGTTCAGTAGCTCCAGCATGGTTCGCTGTACTTCGGAGTCACCACCTGAGCTTCCCTCAACACGGCTCGAACCAATGCTGTCGATTTCGTCCATGAAGATGATACTGGGGGCGTGTTCTCGGGCCATGACGAAGAGCTCTCGGACCATGCGGCTACCCTCACCAATATACTTTTGCACCAGCTCGCTACCAGACACTCGGATGAACTTGCAGTCAGCGTGATGTGCGACTGCACGTGCAAGTAGCGTCTTGCCCGTTCCGGGAGGGCCGTACAGCAAGACACCCTTGGGCTGCGCTATGCCGAGCGACTCGAATAGCTCGGGATGTTGTAGACCCAGCTCAATGACTTCCTTGATCTCCTTGATCTGCTGGTCCAGACCACCGATCATGTCGTATGTGCTGTCGGGCACCTTCTCGACCATCATGAGCGAGACGAGCGGGTCGACGGAGGATGGCAGCAGCTTCTCGAGCTTGTATGAGTCGCTGAGCAGGGTGACACGTTTGCCGGGGGTGAGTTTGCTGATATCGACGCTGTCTGCAATGTCGACGACTTCAAAACATTAGCCAATTCCCAACGTATAGGGTAAAAGCAGACCTACCATACTTTCCCTCGGGATGTACCTTGACTAGAACCTTCTTCGTGCCCATGACCTTCACAACCTCACCAACATATGAACCCGGCTGTTGCAACAGGCCCAGCTCCTCCCGCAGTAAGCGCACTCTTGAGTTGTAGTCATTTCGCTGGGCTTCAAGTCGTCGCAGCTTGGCCTGTCCCTGGATGATCTCGAGCTTCATCGCCTCGATCTTGTTGTGGAAGAAGGTATCGAGCGCCATGGCTGTGGCGGGCGCCAGGCGGCGGATGTGACGGACGTGAGTGGTGCGGGTTGGGTCGTTGAAGGCGCGAAGGACCTCTGGCGCTATGATGTTCTGTACTTGCTGACTTCTCGAGCGGCTGAGAGAGTGGTTGATGTACTTTGGCGATGGCTGTGCAGTGAGTGCAGCTGCGGTATCGTGTTGACGATTGAGTGGAAGCTTCCGAAGCTCTCCCGGGCGGTGTGGAGCAACCTTTCTCCGGGGGCTGCGCTAGTGGCTGGAGCTAGAGAAAGCCGCCCCACTGGGCATTCTTTCCCTGTTCGTCACCAGTGCATGTCACATGTGTAAACATTCCTTAGAAACAGGCCTGCATGCTTAGAAACAAATGCAAATAAGCAGATCTGCAGCTGGAATACAGGCCAGAAGCAGATACTGTGTTATTCGAGAGCAGCATTAGACTTAAATCTAAGTGTGAGGCTTATCGTGGTGAGACGGGAGCCGCGATTACCTCCGGACGCTGGAGCTGCATGTTGACGATTGGCCGATCGCAGTCGTCTGGAAGGTCATCTGCATACTTCACATATGCACCACGCAGAGGGGCACCACTCTGAATGTGATGCATCTTGATCGATCCCACAATCCAACGGCACGCCAGCCGAGTAGCGTCTTGTGCACGTAGAGAGCAGCAAACCTACATCAAGCTGGGACCACCGCCCCGTTCCCAAGTCTCCAGGACGCTCCCTTGCGACACCCTCCCGTCCACGCTCAACATGAGCGAAGGCGACCACACACCCCCGGGGGGCAAAAGCACCCCACGGCCAGAGACGTCACGACAAAGCAGCACCCACGGCAGCAACATGCCCTCAACCACAGCAAACACAAGCGCAGCCGAGTTGGCGCGCCGGCGGGCTCAGGGCGGCATGCCACCAACAAGCTATGGTATGTTTGATCCGCGCGACTTGCACAGCTTGTTGGCAAGGCCACGGGATACTGATGACAGTGCAGGCTCTATCACATCTGGCATGGAGCGCCGCCAGCAGCAGCAGCAGCAGCCACCTCCGCCCGCCGCGGGACCATCTGAACAGTCGGGAGCGAAGCCGAAGAAGCCCTCGATGACCCGTCGCGCCACCTCGTCCAAGTTCCCGCGAAAAGGCGAGGAGTTCAGTGTCGACGATGCCGAGGACGAAGTCCAGCTAGACAAGCAGCAGACACAGCAGTCCAAGCAACAGCGCCAGCACCCGCTGCGTCGCAAATCCTCCACAGTCCGCCGCAGACCAGCAGGCCAGCAGGCGCCCGCCCTCACCACCATCAACTCGACCGAAGACGAGTCAGCCGAGCAGGACAGTGCTGCGGCACCCACGGAGCCTGTGGAGCAGCCGCAGCCAAGCTCTTCGAGCGAGGAGACGGTACGCGCCGACGAGGACGACAGCAACACGGGCGCCGACGAAGAAGATGACGACGAGGGCGATGTCAGTGATGCCGAGAGCTTCACCCTGCGCGATCGCCAAGACGCCATCAACGTCACGCATCCCTTCGGTATCAGAATCTGGAAGCCTGCCTTGTACAAGAAGGGCCGCTCTGTGCAGAACAAGGCAGAGGCCGACATTCACTCGTCTCCTGGATCCTCAGTCAGTAGCTGGCTGCTCATTTTCAATCTTGTCTGGACGCTATGCTTCGGCTGGTGGCTGGCACTTATTGCCTGCTCTGGCGGTGTGTTGTGTGCTGTGTTTGGCTTTGTTGATAGCTGCATGGAATACGCATGGCTGCTCTTCCACTTGGCTGCCTACCTTTTCTACCCCTTCGGCAGATACGTCAAGCTGCTCCAAGACGATCAGTACGTCGAGGAAGACGAAGGCGAGGGCCGCAGCATCAGCGAATACGAACAATGGCAGAGCGGTGACATCGAGGAAGGTCGCCTCTTCTTTGGACCTACAACCGGCAGTAGCTCCCTTGTCGGCAGACGTCGTAACAGCGTCGACTCCACTGGTGACGAGACAACGAGCCTGCTTGGACGCGAAGGCAGAGCAAGCATCCATCACACTGATACGGCCAAACCCAAGAGACGCTTATTCGGACGTGGCCAGTGGACCTTTGGCCGAGTCCTCTTCTTCGTCTTCTTCTACCTTGTCCTCACGCCGGCTCTCTTCCTGGTGTCGGGCATCTGCTGGTTCCTCGTCTTCACCATTCCGATGGGCAAGGTCACGCTCCTCCTGTTCGATCATCTGCGGCGTCATCCCCTGGCACTCTCCTTCCATTCCGATAATGGGAACGTGCGTCGCCCTGGCGAGTCCTCTTCCATTCTGTTGTGCACGTATCGTGCCGTTGGAATCAAGTACTGGAAGTACACAATCGATGGAACCAACATCTTCCTCATCAATCTCCTTGGTCTTGTCGCCTTTACCATTTTCGACTACTTTGTTCTGGTTGAAGCGCTTGAAATGAAGTTCTGGTTGACTGACCAGTTCTTGCTTTTCACGCTTGCCTTGCTGTCCATCATTCCCTTGGCGTACTTCATAGGACAGGCAGTTGCGTCCATTTCTGCCCAGTCCTCGATGGGAGTCGGTGCGACCATCAACGCCTTCTTCTCCACCATCGTCGAAGTGTTTCTATACTGTGTGGCGCTCAAACAGGGGAAAGCTCAGCTTGTCGAAGGCAGCATCATCGGCAGTATCTTCGCAGGTATACTCTTCTTACCAGGTCTCTCCATGTGCTTCGGTGCGCTCAAGCGCAAGACTCAGCGCTTCAACGTCCGATCCGCAGGTGTCACCTCGACCATGTTGCTCTTTGCTGTCATTGGTGCATTCGGCCCAACTTTGTTCTACCAAATATATGGCAGCGTAAGTTCTATATACATTTGCGTCCTTCATTCGGCTAACGATCTTCTAGCACGAGCTATTGTGTCGTGATTGCAGTCATGGGTCTGCCGCATCAGAGCGGGACTGCCGTCGATGCTACTACTCGCAAACGCCAGCACTGCATGATGCCTTCTACAACGAAGCTGTGAAGCCATATACCTGGTTCGCAGCGTCTTTGCTGTTTGTTTCGTACCTCATCGGCCTGCTGTTCACTTTGCGTACACATGCTGCTACCATCTGGACTGAGCCAGATGAGAAAGAGAAGAAGATCTTGGACATGGGGGCAAGCAGTCTCAGCAACAGCGGTCATCTCGAGTTCCCACATTCTTCATTTGTTCGACAGGCGACTGGGAACTCTGTCTCACGGGCCCACATACGGGATAGTCAACTGTATAAGCGCATCGTGGGGCAAACCCTGCAAGAAGTCGGCTATGGTGCTTCCGAAGATGCATCTGCGGCCAGCAAACCAGGCTCCAAATCTGATGGGAAAACAGCACATGTCGTACCTCCGAAGGACAGCGAACAACACAACCAGCATATGTTCCACGTTGATGGCCTTACGGACGATGCTACGCAGTCGCTGATGCGCCAAATCACTGAAATTGCAGCGACCACTACTGCCCTGGCTACACGCGATGTTACGAGAGCCCCGCTCAAGGCTGCTCGTATGGCGTCCACGTCAATGAAGGCGCATGCCGATCGGCCAGGCAATGCTCGGACGACAACCGAAGCCGCAGAGGAGCACGACACTGCTGCTTCTGGTGGCCACGACGCGCCAAACTGGAGCCGTGGGAAGAGTGCAGCTATTTTGATGACTGCAACTCTAGCATACGCCATTATTGCCGAAATCCTAGTCAACACTGTTGATGCCGTTCTAGTTGGGTCATCGATTGATGAGAAATTCCTCGGCATAACGCTTTTTGCTTTGGTCCCAAACACGACGGAATTTCTGAACGCCATATCCTTTGCCATGAACGGCAACATTGCGTTGTCCATGGAAATCGGTTCAGCTTATGCTCTGCAAGTCTGCCTTTTACAGATTCCAGCGCTTGTATTCTACAGCGCCATGCATGCGACCAACATCCCCGCCAGCGAGCTTGCGAACCAGACATTCACCCTCATCTTCCCGCAGTGGGATATGGTGACTGTCATCTTGTGCGTTTTCCTGCTGTCGTACATGTATGGCGAAGGAAAAAGCAACTACTTCAAGGGATCCATTCTTATATTGTCATACCTTGTTGTCATTGCGGGATTCTATCTTTCCGGTTTTATCGACGAAGCAAGGATGGGTGTCAATCCGCATGACACGCTAGCATTGGGCGGTCTAGTGGAGCTTCAGTCGATGAACTTCAAGACACCAGGAAGGCGCCGGAGTGGCTTAGCTTATTGAAAGGAAAGGTGATGTGACTAATGTGTGAGAAGAAAATGGTGGTTGTAGTAATGGGTCCTTTTCCGTGCTTGATGGGGGGTTCCAAGTTTGTCCTCGTCAGCGTCACATGGACAGGCGTTTCGGTGTATGTCGAGCATTTGGTAGCACATAGCGCAGGCGTTTCTGGGTTGTAATTATTCGACAGCAGATGGAAGCAAATACTAGATGTGGCGGCGATTGCCGTCTTGGAAGCGAAGTTGGCCTTGGTGATCCTCACGACAGCTGACGACTGAAAGCTCGGCGTTCTGCGATGCCGCGTCTGCACCATGATCTTCAGCTACTGTGCAGTGAGGGTGCTCCGAAAATGGGACCGAGGCGTGACAGAAGGTACAGCAAGTGCCAACTTTTGTCTATCTGGAGGGAGCCGAACGAATGGTGTGGCCATGCGAGAGCAACAGAGTAAGGATGGCTGGAGGAATTCGATGTGTTTGGAATATGTAGTGCATGAATTGGGGCTGTGCAAGCGCTCAAGCGGGCAGTCAATCGAAGTAGGCAGTTTCAGAAGTGAGGTAGACGATAGATGCGCCAGCAGCCATGGAGAAACCGGGAGCTCGTGTGCCACAGACTTTGTCACCCTTGCATGCCCATGAACCCGGCGTGCTTCGGAATCCTCGGCGTGCGATTATTCTTCTCTCTCCTGCTTTGTATATACTTTCAATTTTACTGCGCATTGAGGATAGCGAACAATTAG
>Ga0265780_10011075_pt1 | contig 10700 bp, 12 predicted proteins | sample P1T30metagenome_FD_192432 | JGI IMG/M metagenome (GOLD analysis project Ga0265780, IMG submission 192432) | Plant litter microbial communities from East Loma Ridge, Irvine, California - P1 T30 | ecosystem: Environmental > Terrestrial > Plant litter > Unclassified | place: USA: California... | reverse complement strand
CCGGCCGCGCCGTAGATCAGGATGCTGTTGCCGGTGATGAGGCCGACCTTGAGCGCGACACTGACCAGCTCACCCGACCGGACCTTCTGGAGCATTGCCACCTCCTGGGCGGCCGACAGCTGCAGCTCCATCGAGCCGGTGATCTCGCGATCGGAGATATCCGCTTCTTCGATGCTGAGATTGCTGTTGAATTCGACCTTGTTGCCCAGGTTGATGTCGAGGCCGGTACTTGGGTAGACGTCACCACCCGTAATCGCACCTGCCGCATAAGTGCCGCCCAAGGTCATATCGACCACGTTTTCCTTGATCATGGCGACCGGCGTCTTCCAGGCGCTCAAGGTCTGCGGGACGTTGGGCGTAGCGCTGATCTCGCCGGCGACACCGGTGAATTCGTACTTCAGCGAAGGCGTGCCGCCGCTCTTGGCCGACAAGGACATGTTGCCCATCGCGCCCAGCGCTTTGTGCAAGACACCGTCGTCGTAGTAGTAGATCGTGACGTCCTTGAGCCCAGTCGAGATCGGCGTGTATTCGACACGATCGGGAACGGTCAGGACGCCTTCGGCCATTGCGCAGCCCAAGGCCAGCTTGCCCCAGGCCGGCGGCGTGGCCGCGGCGCCGGATCCGGCCAGTGCAACCGTGATGTCGATCTTGACGCTGGCCGCGCCCATCAGGTCAGCGCTCGCGCCGAAGAAGCCCTTCATGGCCGGGTTGGCGATCTTTTCGATTTCCAGCGGCGTGATGGACATTTCCTGAATCAGAACCGCGTTTGCAGCGCCAGTCGGCGCAGCGTCCGCACCGGCAACTGTGGCCGGCTTGACGAGGATGACGGTATTTCTGATCTTGCGGGTATTTGCGCCCATACTTATTCCTTCGGTGGTTCTGCTTGTTGATCAGCGGGCTCGTTCGAAACCCACTCCCACTTCGCGCGATCGAATGCCCAGCTGCCGCCGCTGGGCGGTGTCGGGATCTCGCGCTGATCGGTGGCAGGATCTGCCACCGAATCACTTGGTGTTTTTTTCATGCTGGCTCCAGGGTTGATTGTTCTGTCACGTGTTCGACCGGATAACTCATGCGGATCCACCCGGTGCGCTCGCCTTCAGCCGAGTACTCCGCCTCGACCATTGGCTCGCCGACGTAATCCACCAGGCCGCCAAGCGTCCTGTCTGCGGCGATTCGGCTATAGACCGCCGTGAGCAGCGGATCGACGGCCTCGTCGTTGTTTTCCGCGTTGGCCACGCGAGCGAAACACTCAATGCTGAACTTCGATGTCCAGTTGATTGGCGCACCATTGATGACGCCAGCCTGCGGCACCCCACCGTCAAATTGCACGTTGATCGCCCGGGTAACGCCCTGCACGATCACGCGGCTGCGAGCCCGGTAGACGACGTCAGCAATTGGCGGTTCCGCCTGCAGCAGCCGCATCAAGGCGCCGGTAATGTCCGAAAAGGCACTGGTGCGCATTAGGCTTTCTCCAGGACCAGCACGGTCAGGCCGGTGCCATCAGGCTCCTGCGTGGCCACGACGAACCGCTCGCCAGACTTGGCGATCACCAGCAGCATGCCCTCGGGCGCTGCCGGCGCCATGGCGGCAGGCAGGAGGTAGACGGGGCGGCTCGACGCCATCCCGATCCCGTCGTTCGTGCTTGCGTATGCAGCGTCGAAGATGCCCGTGACGGGCTGGCCGTCGAGGGTGTCGCCCGCGCCGGCAAACTCGCCAGGCACGAAGAACGGGGTCAGGTCGTCGCCGATCATGGCTTACTGGCCTTCGCCGCCATCTGCGCCCGGCGCCGGCTTGTCGCCGCTGGCTTTTTCGGTCCCGACTGCTTCCGCGGCGCCGGCGTCGACCAGCGCCTGGCCGGCCTTGGTCGACAGGGTGAGCGTGGTGCCCAGCTCGACATCTTTGCCATCATGCTTCACCGGTCCAATAGTTTTGACCTTCATGGGAAGACTCCTCTTGATTGTTGGCCCAGCCGCTATTACGCGACCGCGTTCTGGATCAGGTAGCCGGCCGAGGAGCCTGCCACCACCGGCGCAACCTCGTCGGTCACCGGGAAGACCCAACTCTTGGCGTTGCGCTCGTAGTACGGCACCTCGACGATCGGGTAGCCGCCCAGCTGATAGGTATAGCCGTACGACGGTTTGCCCTGCTCGGCAACCGTGCCGACTTCCACGTAGGCCAGGACGACGTCCTTGCCCCACACATCGTTGAAGGCGCCGTCGTCGGTGGCGAAAACGGCTTCGCCGACCTTCACCGTCAGGCCGAACAGGGACGACAGCAGCTCCACCGTCGCGACGTCGCGGCCGGTGTACTTGATGCGCTCTAGGATCTTGGGGTGCGTCTTCAGTGCCGTGAACACGGTGGCGCCGATGACAGCGACGTTCGGGCGCTTGCCGATCTTTGCGCGGACGGCATCCTTGCCGGCCTCGACCGCCGCGATCGGATCGCTGTTCGGGTCGCTCCACTGCGAGCTGCCCGACAGGGTCACCTTGTTGGCAGCACCGTAGTTGTTCGGGTTGCGCGCGGTATCGGCCTGCGCCTTTTCCAAGCGCAGGGCGATGATGTTCTGGGTGCCGTTGACGGTGATCATGCTCATGTCGATGCCGGGCACCGCGTTGGCTTCCTGCAGCGTCTCGATCGGCAGCAGGCCTTCCAGGCTGTGGCTTTCCAGCGCATACGGATCGCCCTGGTAGCCGAAGGTCACGCGTTTGGTGTTCTGGCCCGGGGAACGGCCAGTCGCGTACAGCATGAAGTCTTCTTTGCCGAAGGTCAGGATCTTGCCGCCGCGCTGGGGGACAGGGACCTTGGGAAACAGCACGGCGCCGACGAATTCATTGTTCGTGTAACCCTGCGCGGCCGAGGTCAGGACCGGGTCCACCACGCGCGCCTGGGCATTGTTCATCTGGGACATAACGATTCCTTATTGATGAGATTGTTGAGGCTGGATCAGTTCGGGATCGGCATGATCTCGATCTGCTGGCCAGCGGCGGTGGCAGCGCCCAGCGCGCGCCCGACTGCGACGCCGGTGTTCTTGGGGATGACGCGGCCTTGCGCGTCGAGCTCGAGGAGCGCGTCGACGGCGACAGCGGCGCCGGCCTCGGCAACCACGGTGCCCAGCGCGCCGACCGACACGCGCTGGCCGACTACAGCATCAGTGTCGGTGAAGCCGAGGCAACGGCCACCGGCGGCCGGGATAGCGCCGGTACCGGTGACGGCGCGGTTGCGAGTCAGGGCAGCAGCGGCCACCACCGACAAGGTAAGAATTTTGTATGCGGCTGCTGCCATGACAATTCCTTCAGGTTGAGTTAAACGGGTCGCTAATTAATTGCCGCCGACGGCTTTATAGGCGGCGATGTACGAGGTCCCCGGGTGAGCCGCCATGTGCGCCCTCGCTTCCGTGTCCAGCTGCTCGCGCGACTTCTCGGTCGCCGCGACCGTGGTGGTGGTAGCGACCGGCGTGGTAACCACCGGTTTCGGTGCATCCGCCGCGCTGGCCGTAGCGTGGGCAGCGCGGGCGCTCTTCTCGGCAGCCAGGACAGCCAGGGCGGCATCGCCGGCGCTCGACTTGCCGTCGAACTTCAGGCTGTTGATCAGGGCTTCGTGGCCGGGAATGGTCTGGGCTTCGATCGACTGGATGCGATCGCGCTCGGCCTTGGCACCGTCAGCGCGCAGCTCGGCGGCCAGCGTCGGGTGCTGGGCTTGCAGTTCGTCTTTCGTCATGAAACTTCCTTGTGTGGTTGTAGGTGTGATTCGCGCTTGGCCAGCGCGAGGGGCGATCGAGGAGCGGCCGGACATCCCGCGCTCCTGGTTCAGCTGCTCGATCAGCGCGTCGAGGGTGATGATTCCGTCGACCAGGCCGGCATCGATGGCCTGCTGGCCGATGAACACACGGCCGTCTGCCATATCGCTCAGAACGACATCAGTGCTGACGCCACGGTTCTTGGCCACGGCGCCGACAAACAGCGAATACATGTAGTCGAGCTGGTCCTGGATCGACTGGCGACCTTCTTCCGACAGCGCTGCATACTGGCTGGCAATGCGCTTGTACTTGCCGGCAGTGATTTCGGTGGTCTTGATGCCGCGCGCAGCCTCCTGCGCACTTACGTCCACGTGCGCGGTGACGACGCCGATCGAACCCACGCTGGTAGTCGTGTCGGCCACGTAGACCTTGGATGCGGCGCTGCCAAACCAGTACGCTGCGCTGGCGATCGTGCCGCTGGCCAGGGTAACTATCGGCTTGTCGGTGCGGGCGTCGAAGACGGAATCGGAAAGGATCTGCGTGCCGTCGACCGTGCCACCCGGGCTGTCGATCGACAGGATGATGCTGTGCACCGCCGGGTCGGCGGCAGCGTCCAGCACGCTGCGCCGCGCCATCTGGCTGCTCGCACCGCCGGAGATCTGGCTGAACATGTTCATCTTCTTGGCGATGACGCCTTCGATCGGCAGCACCGCGACGCCGTCGACGACCTCATAACCGCGCTGCTCGTTCGCCAGAGGGCGGCCAAGACGCTTTTCGACGGCTTCGATGTCGATGGCTTCACCGCGCACGTGGGCCTGATAGATCGCGTGCAGCTCGATGAGCTTGCTCGGTTCGATCGCCCAGGGCGCGGTAAGAATGTCGGAGATTTTCATGCTCGGCATCAATGTGTTGATGCCGAAACTTTACTGATGAGTTCGTCTCAAAAACAGGGCAAATTGAGACAAGTTCTGTGGTTATTCGTCCTCATCGTCCGGCTGCGGCGCAGGCTTGGCCGCGGGCGCGGCTGCCGCCGGGCTTCCAGGTGGCGGCGTGTAGATGCCATCGCGCTTTTCCGCCTCGACCTCCTTGACCCGCTGGGCGTGTTTCGCGCGCCACGGCACACCGTCGTACGCGATGCTCTCCGCTTCCTTGGTACTGATGCCGAGGCCAATACGCTTCTCCGCGGCGTTGACCTCTTTCAGCGGATCGATGCTGCCCGGGCCATCGCCAGTCCAGACCGCCGCGCACCAGGCCGCACGCACTAGGTCGCTGGAGAAGAACCCCGGCGCGTGAATCCGCCCCTCCGCTACCTCGTCGGCGAGCCAGAGTTCGAACACAGGTTGGCACAGGTAAGTGGCCAGCATGTCGCGCCGGCTGCGGAACGCCTTCCAGGCCATCAGCAGCGCCGCACGTGCCGCACTGTAGCTGCTCTGGAAGTGCATCGTCAGAACTTCGACTGGCATCTCCAGGGCCATGCCAATTTGACGCACCATCGCTCCCCAGAACGGATCGAACGCAGGATTGGGACGGCCTGGCGACGGGGATTCCACACTCTCGCCCGGCAAGAGATTGATGGCTTGGCCGGACTCCATCTCGCCGGTCCAGGCGAGGCCCTTGTTGATAATCTCTTCCTTCGACTTGTCGTCGAACATGTCCTCGAAGGCATCGGGGTCCATCTTGACGAACACGCTGAACATGCTGCTGACCACCGCGGCGTTGAGCTCCGCATCCGTCCACCGGCTCAGCTGCTTCAGGGGTTCGAGAATCGGGGCGATCATCGGCACGCCCCTCACCTGGCCGGGCCGCAGCTGCTTGAACATGTGGAGCACGTTGCGCCGGCCCGTCTGAGTGCCGCGCATGGCGACGCGCGTCCAGGTGTTGCCGGTGTTGTTGGCCGGGTCGCCCGGGTGCTTGCGGGCGATGTGACAGGCGATGGTCTCGCCAGTGTCCGGATCGATTTCCATGCCGTCGACCACGGTGTCAGTGTCGGTAGCCCGGTTCGGATTGCACACGCGGTCCGCTTCGATAAGCTGCAGGGCCAGGCGCGCAGAACCGCCATTGCGGGCCACGCGAGGCGTAACAACGAAGATGTCGCCGCTCTCCAGCTGCGAGCGGACAGACAGATCCTGTACGCCGTAGAAATTGAGCTTTCGGGCAAGGTCGCAGTCCAGCGATTCCGCCCATGTATCGAAACGGCGCTTGGTGTCCTCGGACCAGGCATCCGCCTCCTCCGCCGTCATACCCAGGAAGCCGGGGTCGATGGCTGGCGTATAGGCCAGGCCCGTGCCCACCACATGGCTGACGGTCGTATTCAGCGCGCCCAGTGCCACGGGCGCGTTGCGCATCTGGTCGCGGCTACGCGCACGCAGCACCGGCAGGTCACGGATCGTATCGGCGTTCGCGGATCCGGCGGTAGGCATCCAGCGGCTCGTGGTGGAAGTGTCGATCCGGGCGCCGGTATAGCCGCCACCGAGGGCCAGCTGTGCGCGCGCAGCCTGACGACTGGCCGCCAAGCGCGGCGCGAAGTAGGTAATCACCTTATCCACCAGGTTCTGCTGGTTGAAAATGTTGGGCATGCCAGTCAAGTCAGCCTCCCACAACGATCGTGCGTGCGCGAGTGCTGCCGCGGGCGCGTCGGTCAAGTTTTTTCACGCGATCGTCCCAGGTGGTGATGCCGGCCTGGATTTCGGAAAGGTTCGCGCGGGTGAGTTTGCGGCCTGCGATCTCGTAGGACTGGCTGGCCAGGACGGCGGTTTCGGCCGCCAGGTAGATGGCGAGCTGCGCCTGTGCTTGTTCAAGGGTGATTCCGGACATGCTTTTCTCCTGGAGAAAAGCGCAGTGTAGGGAACTCAGCAGTTGAAAAACAGGGCAAATTGAGACGATGCTACCCGTTGTTGCCAGTGGTCCCGCGCTTCATCATCCGGTACAGCGTTGCCCGGCTGATGCCATGCTTGCCCATGATTTCCTTCTCCGTCATGTTCGTTACGCCGTCGGCGATGACGAGCTCCCGTTCCTGGCGCGTCGGGTGTTTCTTCCGCTTCGGGATGCGGACGCGCAGGCCGCCGTACTGGGCGCGGATCTGCATCTCGATCTCGTGCGCCGCTGCAGCGCTGAGTCCGCTGTTCTGGCAGGCCAGGATGATCACCTGGACGATATCCGGATCGTCGTCGGTGTTCATGCGCCCCTCCTTGTCCCTGCGATCGATATCTTCCCGCGCACAACCGACGGCGGGCGCGCCTCGGCTGCCGGTTCGTGGATGACGGGCGCGGCCGGCGCCGGCATGCCGAACAGATCGGCGATCGCCGGCTGCACCTGTTCCTCGAGCTGCTCCCAGTAGCGCCCCGTCTTCTTCATCAGGTCGAGGTGCGTCTCCAGCCACACGGCGTACACCGTGCAATCCCAAGCCTCGACGCGCTTGCGCAGCGCGGCCCAGCGGGATTCCTTGCCGCCGGCGACAGCGCGCTCGACCCGCGCCTCGCCCGCCATCTGGGCGAAGTACTCGTCGGTGGCGTCCTTGGAAAAGTGCATGTAGCCCGGGCCTGGGCGAGTGGTCTGCAGGCGGCCGTAGATCAGGTCTTTCGCCAGATTGGTACCGACGTGCCAGAGGAGCAGGCCGCGGCGCCGCTTCTTGCCGCGCCAGTCGATATCAACCTTGGCGACACTGTGCTTGATGTGCTTCTCGCGGCCGGGCGTGCCCCTTACCGCAAAGATGCGGTGTCCCATCGCTGCATAGGTGTAGACGAAGTTATAGACGGCCTGGGTGAAGTGACCGCCCGTGTCAATCGCCGATGCGTAGATGCGCAGCTTCTGCCCGCTGTCGTGCAGGAAGTCGCATTCGAAGAGGTATTCGGCAACGTCTAGCCACAGCTGGTCCTCGCCCGGGTTGCCGTAGAAAATCCGGTGGTCGATGTGCCACGTCTCGCAGCCGCGGCCGTAGCCACGGACGGTGACCTCGACCCGGTTGTCCTGGGTATCGCAGCCAGCCAGCAGCTGCACGCATCCTTTCGGCACCGTGGCCAGCTTGTACGGTTCGGCGCGCTCCTTCAGTTGGTCGACGTCGGTCTTCTCCTGGTCGACCGCCCACACCTCGCCCAGCGTGGTGTTGGTGAAGGTCTTCATCAGCGTGATGTCGCCGGACTGGGCCTTCTCGTAGGCGTCGAGGAACTCTTCGACGAGGGTCTGCCACGACACCAGCGGGCTGTAGGCCGTCCAGACATGAAAGGCGATGTGCGGCAGCGGAGCGATCACCTCGCCGGCGCCGTTGCGGAACACGCCGGCACCGTCGATGGTGATGCTGCCGTCGGCATTCTGCCACCGACCCTGCTCTGCCACCGCCAAGTACTGGCCCTGGTCAATCAGGCACTGGCAGTGCGGGCAGACGTGCCGGACGCTGCTTGGGTCACCGCCGACCCACTTCATCCCCGTGCTGTCGTCCTTCTTGCCCCATACGAGCGAGTGGAAGCCGCCGCACTCGGGACAAGGGATCATGTACTTGAAGCGTTCATCTGCCGCGTTGTAGCGGTCATCGATCAGGGAGAAACCCTGCAGCTTCGGCGTGGATCCGGTAATGATCTTCGGAAAGGTCGCACCTTCGACCCGCTTGCCGGCCAGCTTGTCCGGAGAACCTTCCTTCTCGATGTCCCGGTCGAATGCATCCAGCTCGTCCAAGTAGGCCACGTCGACAGAGATCCGGCGGTAGGCGCGGGCTGCGGTGCCCCCACGGGTATGCAGCAGACACCCGAGGAACTTCTTCTGTGAGAGCGTGTTGTCCTTGTGCCGGGAGATGTGCGCCGGCATGGCCTTGCTCATCACCTTCACGTCGCGCAGCATGGTGTCGAGTTCGGTTTTCACGAACTCATCGCTGTCGCCGTCGGTGGGCTGCCACAGCGCCTGGTTGCGGCGCTTGTGCTCGGCGAAATAGCCGATCGAGGCCAGCATGATTTTCGTGTTGCCGACCCGGGCCGACTTCTTCCAGTCGATGGCGCGGATGTCGTCGTTGCTGATGCACGCCAGGATCGCGCGTTGGAACGGCCATGGGATCCAGCCTTGTTCGACGTACGAGGATTCCTTCGACAGGTAGAAGTGCTTGCGCGACCACTCCTCAAGGGACATCGGCGCCGGCACGCCGAAGGTGGCCAGGCCGCGGCTTACCGTCTTTCCCAGCTCGGGAGAATCCCAGCTGACGACCTCGTACATGTTGCTCATACGTCGATCACCTCGGCATCTGGTTCGTCATCCCCTCCCCCCTCGTCTTCGCGAAGATCGGCTAGCGACATGCTGGCGACGATGTTGCGCACGCGGGCGATCTCGGTCGCGATGTTCTTGATCTCGTCCGACGACAGCGATGGAACGCGACGCTTTACGGCGCCTGGGATCGCGTCCAGCGTGCCGGCGATCTTGGAGCCAGCCTTTGACAGCACCTCCTCGAGCAGCGCGACCGGGGCCAGCTCGCCGCGCGTCACCGCATTCTGCATGGCGATGCGCTCCCGCTGTTCCTTGGCCAGGCCAGCGCGCTCGGTGGCCAGGTCGAGGTCTCCGCCAGCCGCTCGGCCAGCCGCCTGCTCACGAAGGTGCGAGCAGTAGGTCTGCAGCAGCTGCAGGCCGGGCACGCTGGTGTCCAAAATCCCACGCCCGACCAGGTTGCCGATGGCCTGCTGGCTCACTCCGACCAGGGCGCCGAAAGCAGCCTGCGTCATAGGTCTGGTCAAATCAAAATCCAACAAAACAACCCCCTTAGCAGTGGTCGATAACTAGAGAAACGACGGGGTCCGAATTACCCTTGCTGAACCACCCTCCCGGAAGAACCTAACCGGGGGGGTGGGGTAGGTTTCAGGCAAGCACCGCCATGCCCAAGGCCTGAGCAATGTGATGCTCCAACGACGCTCCGCGTGACTTCTCCCAGCCCGGCAGTAGCGCAATGCCATCGCAGTCAATCAACGCAGCGATGTCAGCCCGCATGCATTTGCTCCAGTGGGCCGCGTACTGTTCGGTGTTCATGCTGGCACAGGCCACCACCTCATCAGCTCCGCCATTGATCTCGGCAGGGTTGATCACCTCATGACCAAGCCCTCGCAGGCGGGCCGCTTCGGCATGGAACGCTGGGAAATTCAGTTCAGGAAGACCGCTCATCGGGCCGGCCACATAGATCTTCATTTTCATTGATGCGTACTCTTTATCGTTATTGGCGCCGCCCTCATCGCCGGGCGGCCTGGCGTCATTGCTACCGCAGCCTGGCCGTCGCCACTGCCTTGGCGAACTCGGTCTCGAAGTGGCGCGGGAACTGCGCGTTTACCGTGGCCTCGCCGACTTCGAAGAAGCGCAGGCGCGGCCGATACTGGACCGCCGAGACGAAGATGAAGACCGGCTTCACGGCCGCGCCATGGGCGAACTTGCGCTTGAGGTAGATGCCCGGCTCGAGGCCGCGGCGTTTCTTCGGCAGTGCGAAGTAGGTGACGCCCTGGCGCGCGATCGTGCGGTTCGACCTGGCGCTGCCGGTGGCGCGCGACTCGAAGCCTGCACCGCGCTGCAGCTTCAGTTGCGACAGGATTTGGACGATCTGGCTGCGCTTGACGTTGCCGTTGGCATCCAGCTGGGCGCCCGCAGCAGGCACTGCGTACCAGCCCGACTGCATCAGGCCTGCACGCTGCAGCATGCGCTCCATGCCCTTCTGGCCGCGGCTGCCACCGTAGATCTGCGGCAGCAGAAAGCGATCGGCCGGCGTGCCCTTGCCGAACGGCTGGTCCTTGACCCAGATGCGCGCCTCAAGGTTGTCCTTCTTGGCCGGCTTGACCAGCGTGCCGTTCAGGGCGTACCTGGTCGGGCGGTCTAACACCTTGGACATTTCAGCCTTGATGGCGGTCTGCCCGTCCTGCGCCGATCGGGTCAGCGAAACAGCAGCGACGAACGGCGCTTGGCGGCCGAGTTGCTGCAGGCGCAATGCCACGTCGGGGAAGTTGTTCTGAAT
>Ga0265780_10011074_pt1 | contig 10700 bp, 11 predicted proteins | sample P1T30metagenome_FD_192432 | JGI IMG/M metagenome (GOLD analysis project Ga0265780, IMG submission 192432) | Plant litter microbial communities from East Loma Ridge, Irvine, California - P1 T30 | ecosystem: Environmental > Terrestrial > Plant litter > Unclassified | place: USA: California... | reverse complement strand
CCGGGGTCGTGCCGTCATCGATGGAGGGCGCGACTCGCGACTTCTGGACTTTTTGACCCTCTAGCAGCCCACGCCCGTCCCAACCAACACGGCCAGCCATGTCGTCCAGCTACACCTGCACAGCCTGTTCCAAGGCCCTATTGAGGTCCTCTACCTCGCTGCTCCAGGTACACAGCCACGACCCCTTCCCCAAAGCGGATAATTGACTCTCGTAGCGAACGAATCGAGCGTCTCTGCGCCAAGCACGTCGAACAATCTCCACCACCTCGCCCACCGCCTACCATGCCTCGCAAACGCTGTCAGCAGATGTCAGACCCGAAGCGATCAAGAAGCCGCATCCCGCTGTTGCGTCGGGCGTGACTGGCCTCGCCCAGAAGCTGCGCGAAAAGGCACCACTCATGACCGAGACGTACGTCGCATATGGCGCAACACGAGACCTCATCAAGGAATGCACAAAGCCCGGTGAATACAAGATACCCCAAGCGCTGCTAAAGCGGGGCGAGATACCCGTCGACGAGAACGGTGTGCACCTGGGCGAGGCCGAAGGGTGGTGGTATGACAGTAAGTGTGCTTGCAATGAGAATACCCAGGCCTTTCGCTAACACATTATTGCACAGCCCTCGGACTCAAGCCAACCTTTTCGAATTGGGCCCAAATCACCTTCATCCACATGTACATGCTACAAGTCCGCTTCCGCATGTTCCCCCAGTCGCACGCACCAGTCTGGATCCAGCACCTCACCAACCAAGCCTTCTACGCAGCCGAGGACAGACTGGTCATATGGCACAAGTTCAACGCCAATTCGCTGCGCCAGAAGCACCTCAAGGATATGTTCTCGCAGTGGCGGGCGGTGCTGTTGTCGTACGACGAGGGGCTGATGAAGGGCGACGCTATGCTTGCGGCGGCTATCTGGCGTAACCTGCTCGGCGCAAAGGAAGATGTTGACTTTGAGAAGCTGGCCCAGATTGTGGGGTATATGAGGAGAGAGCTCAAGAGGCTGGATAGTGCTACGGATGATCAGGTGGCGGATGGGACGTGGACGTTCCGTGGTAGCCCGGGAGACGAGGCGCCTGTTGTTAAGGCGCCGAGTAGGATGATGGCGGCTGAGACTTCGAAGGCGTGATTTATGAATGGCACGGGCGGGATGTAAGAGAAGGACCATGTATCAATAACGTGTATATATCTTATGAGAGATGTGATATGGAAACAAGCCTTGTCATATTCGTCCCGCTTTCACTCGTGTCCTTGCATACTCAACCTCAGCACCTTCTGCAACTCTTCCTCGTCTTCACCCTCACTAGCTGAAGCTCGGCCTTTGCCTTTACTCTGATGGTGCGCCTCCAATTGACTTTGCTTCTTGACGTACTCCATCACAATTTCTTCTTCCGTCTTTTCCTCCATCGTCTTCTCCCCTTGGTGCTGCGCCCGGTATTTACCTTGCGTTGTGCCTGCGACATGGCCAGGATCATACGAAGGGGGTCGATGAGTGCCTGGCGATCCATCACTCGTTGTAGCTGCCATTTGCTCTGATGTTGCTGCTCGCTCCCTATCGAGATCTTCCCATCCATTGTCTTCGTTCATCTGATGCTGTTCCTTCAGACTTTGCGCCGTGGCTTGCTTCAGCTGGTTTTCATATTCCAGGGCTTCTCTTGAGTGTCGCTGCGCTTCGACTTCACTGGACGCCATCGCCTGGGGTAGTTCTGCACTGGATTCCGCTTCAGCGTCTGCGCGCGGCGTATCTTGTACTGGCTGATGGATGAACCCGTTAGTCTCCGCCGCTCCGAGCGGTACTTCGGGTTCTGTATCCGTAATATGCAAATTGTACTCCGAGGTGAGTGTGGCACTGTCGAGATCTTGGATAGAAGCATCCGCCGACCGGACTGAATCCGCGGTAGACTCATCAACCGCCTTCCCCTTCCGCTGCGCATCCAACACATCCTTCATCATCTCATCAAGCCCATCCTTCCTCTTCAAATACTTCTGAATCAACCCCCACCTCTCAACAACATCCTGCTTTTCCTCCTCCCCACTCTGCACCCACTCCTGATACCCCTGCGCCGTCCTACTAGTAACAATATACGTCTGCACACTACTCCCAAACCGCTTCTGAACCTCCTTGTGCACCCCCTTCATCATATGACTCGGTATCCCAAACAGCGCCGCACCCGGCTTGGCTATGAACCCCCCAATCCCCTTTCCTACGCCCTTGAAGAAGCCACTGGCGCCTTCTTTCTGAGCACCCTTCCAAGGCTGTGTGAAGAGGCCGGTGACGCCGTCGTACCAGCCAAAACCGAATTCGCGGCCTATGGCTACCATGCCGGATTTTAGGTCGGAGACTTTTTCTTGGGGGCGCACGGTGGTGTCGTTCCAGAGCTTGGGCGCGTTGTGAAAGCCTTTTGTTATGCCGACGGAAAGTTCCATGGGGGATTGCACGCCGGCTTTTACGATGCGTCCGAAGCCTCTGCTTGTGCGGAGGCCGGTGGGGCGTAGCATGTCGTTGTCTTTGCTAGAGCTGGATGCTACGCTGACAGTCCGAGATGCCGGAGTGGGGAGGTTGGGGGTGGTCTGAGAGCGGGCAAGCGGTTTCCGCTCCATTGCACTGGAATGGGGGTGTTGTGGTGAGCTTGATGAAGCGGAGCTTTCTCCTACAAGCGATGAATCGCTTCTCTTTGCTGCGTCCCGTAATACTGTGTCAGAATGCTGCCTGCTAGGTCCAAATGGAGCTTGAACTACCTTCGCCGTCTCTGAAGGCATTTCAGCTATCCCCATACTCATGCTGCCCAATGTCCTCAGTATCCCCATACCGAATCCAGAGATAGGCTCCAGAGGACCTTCATCGGTCTCATACTCTTGAGACCTAAATAGCTTGAGGTCATGGAAATCCAAGAGACCGGCATTCGCCAATGTGCAGGCGGCAAAAGCGCTCAATCTGATTTGAGTGCGTTTGATGCGCCACACGGCTACTCGAGATGGTGCGAGGGTGCAACGAAGTCGGTCGGGATCGAGATACTGGTGGAATGACTGAGCGCCCATATCGCTGCCGCGCTCCGTAGCGATCTTGCTTGCAAGACTTTTAGCACGCTCAAGACTTTCAGGCTTCAGGCAGAAGTTAATGGCATCTGCTAGTTTGTCCGCTGTGAGTTGCCGGTAGGGAATTGGATCGGGACCGGCACCAGCTCGTGCGATCATTGCGCCCCAGAAAGGTTGGTCGCCGAAAAAGGGGATTACTAACGTAGGTCGGCCTGGAGTAAAGTGAAAAGGTCAGCTCATGGTTGTTTGATTACTAAGTAGGCACATAGCTCACCTGCTGCGATGCCTGCGGCAGTAGTACCTGCACCGCCATGATGAACAACACATTCGACGTGCTTGAAAAGCCAATCATGCGGCACATTGCCTAACATGAAGACATTCTCAGGGACGCGAAGTTCGTTCGCACCCATGCCTCCCCAGCCCTTGGAAAGCAGTACACGTCTTCCGCCTGCAATATTTTTTGTGGCCTCAAAGATGAGTTCCGTCATGGCGTTCGGGTCGTCCAAAACAATACTGCCAAACCCAATGTACACGGGCGGTGGCCCATCGTCAAGGAACTTTTGCAGCTCAGGCGTAGGGGTGTAATCAGAGGCCAGATTCAAGAAGTAGAAACCAGAGATGGATATATGGGAGCCCCAGTCCTTCGGTTTCGGAATAAGAGCTGGAGACCAGCAGTATGTGTGAGGAACTCTGAGGCGCTGGAGCATTCCTGGGGCCCACATCATACTCACGGGCTCTAAGCCGAGGCACTTAGCGCGAAAACGGTTTATGATGTCGCCCAAGCCTTGCCATGAGAGGGCTTCGATCATAGCGTAACTGATGTAGTTGGTGAGTTGAGTATCGGCATTCGAAGACTGGATGTTTGCCAGAGGGTGGGGAAAGGCCTGGGTGGGAGAGTATGGCATAGTGAACATGATATGAAGGGGTATTCCCAGCTTCTCAGCGCAATGAATATGCGCAAAGCTCGGTGGGTTGGCAATGATACAATCCGCGACGAAGGGGAAAGAACTGGCGTCGTTTGCGGAGCGATCTGAATTGTCATCGTCGGTCATTCCGTCACCAGTTTCGTAGCACGATCGCCAGCAGCCTTGAATGTATTCCGCGACATCTCTTCTTCGGCGACCGACATCCCCGCTGGCCAGACTGCGGAAACCTGGCATCAATCCAGGATTCTTGACCATGAAAGCCATCAGCTGGGAGGGATCGCCGCCGATGCTGAAGAACTCCAAGCCGTTCTCCTCTACAAACTTTCTGAAAGTAGGATGAGTTGCTAGACGTACACGATGTCCATAGGTATCTTTCAAAACTTTTCCGAGAGCAACAAAAGGTTGTACGTCTCCGCGCGAGCCGACAACCTGGATAACCACATTTAGGGCTGGGGGTGGAACTCCTTCTTTACCTCCTAATGAAGGTGGAATGTATGCAGGAGGAGGCGGGCTGCTGTCTTGAACGCTTTGAACGTGTTCACGTAACGCTGGAGTAAAGACTTGGGACAAACGACGGTTGAGCTGGTTGATGCGGATGTTGACACGGCCGTCTTCGGTGACGCTTGCGCTGGTACCTAGGCCGTCCTTTTCGTTCCGGATTTCGCCATAGATGTCGCCATATGGAGGAGGCGGAACTTCCTCATCTGTCGCATCGGGGGTGACGAGGTCAGTCGTTTGCAAGGGAGCGTCATGTGTCGTTGATCCTCCGGTTTCAGTCTGGACGGCAGAAGCAGCAGCTTGTGCTTGTTGAAGCATCGCATGCTGCGCGTTGGTCTCCGATATAGAGGCTTCATCTTCTAGGTGAGGCTGTGTGGTCATGGTGTCAAGGGGAGAATATAGTGTGCGCAATTCCGGCCGTCCCAGGTAGGCACGGCATCAGTAAGTACTTCATTGTCGAAGAGCGGCTTACGCCTGGTGGAGGCATCGCATGAGTGCATTCGTGTATACCAGCCCTCAATGATGCTAAAGTCATCTTAGTGGTAAGCATTGCGCGTGCGAAGGATTCGACTGCGTTCGCGGGAGGCTGAGGCAGGACCAAATAGGCAGACCTTGCGAGCTTAACACGGGAAGTTGGACCCCGTAATTACGTCATCACCATCAACAGCCTCCACGGGCACGTACGCATCACCCAACTGCAGAACCCATGCCATGATTGAAGATTTATCAGGAGAATATCGCGATTTCCAGCCTCCTAGCCTAAATTCATACCGAGAACTAGTGCATAACATCAGACCAAACGTTGCACGATACCGAAAAACAAGCTTGTCATAGCCAATGTGCACAGCGCGTCACAAACACCATGAACGCTCGCAACCGCACCACCAGTGAAATCCGCTAGTACACCTGTGGTGGTGCTCGTCGGCTGCCCGAACCCGCCGCTACCGCTGTTGATAGAGTTGCCGTCGTTGCCATCCGTGGTAACAGATGCGGTGATGGAGATCGTCCCCTCGACTACAACGACAGGTGTTTCCCCGGGAGTGAGTGAAACCTCGATACCGCTAACTGTCGTCATGGCGACAGGCATCAAGGTTTGCCCGTTCGGCAAAAGCAAGCCTCCGCCATCAGTCGCAGGAATGAAAGAGAACCCAGACGGAAGAGCACCCGGAGAAATCGTGGTACCACCGATAACTACGCTGCTTGCTGCTGCATCGATCGCTATCGTTGTTGTACCAGCAATTAAAGCGGAAGAATCGCGTGAGATGGTCATAAGGCCAATGACGGTCACCTCGCCTGGCTCCAGTTCCGAGGCAAGCTCGCTGACATTGACGGTCGTTCCATCTATGACCACTGTAGATGGACCGGGTGTCTGAGTAGTTTCCAGTAGCGGAATGGTTTGGGTGCCACCAATGACCACAAAAGAACCTGGACCGCCTCTTGAGATGGGGATGTTATTGATAGTGGTCACTTCACCAGGCTCGAGTTCAGAAGCAAGCTCGCTGACAGTGACAGTCGTCCCGTCTATAGTCACTACAGATGGACCCGGCAGTTGGGTAGTTCCCTGAAGCGGGATTGTTTGGGTGCCTCCAATGACCACGAACGAAGCCGAAGCGTCTCGTGAGATCGGAATGTCATTGATGGTAGTCACTTCGCCTGGATCAAGTTGTGCAGCGACTTGACCAATGTCAATGGTCGTCCCGCCGACCACTGCAGGTGCTGTACGAGTTGTCAAAACTGGTGATGGGAGCTCGAACGTGGTAGTGCCGCCTATGACAACGAACGAAGCGGAGGTGTCGAATGAGATTGCAACGTCGTTGATGGTAGTCTGTTGTCCAGGAGTGATCAAGCTTGTAGCACCGCTTATCGTGATAGCCGGACGTGACGGATCAACTCCGATAGGGCCGATGCCTGGTATGATCGTAGTCCGCATTTCTTCTGGACTGGAGATGATCGTTGTAGCCGGAAGATCGACAGATACCGATGGCAGTGCACTCGGGGGTGGAACCGAAGTCCTTGGTGCTGATTGCGTTGGACGAACCGATGTAGCTGTTGGACTACCTGAAGGCGTATCTTGAGGCAATGCTGGGATAGTCGGCCCTTCAGGTACACCGTCCGTATTGCTTGACTGACCCGCCGAAGACGTGACTTCCGTAGGTGTAGGTCGCGGGCTCAGTGTCGCTGTGGTAGAGCTACATCGCTCTGATCAGCTAACGTCGGTACTGGCAGGTATCTGCTACTTACGTCGGCTCTATAGGAACAGGCTGAAAGGTGGCTGGGTCGCTGTAATCGGAGATGAGCAATCTTGAAACCGTTATAAGCGAGATTGTAGTAAGAGTAGTAAGGGTGAGAAATCCCGGCTGTATTGTCACCTCGGTGATCGTTGTGGTTAGAGTCGTAGTCGGGCAGGCGGTTTGTGGCCCTGTTCGGGTCGTCATCATAGAAATGGAGCTGTTGAGATGACTACTTGTCCTGTATAAGGTAAGCATGTTTTTAATCTAGCCTCACAGAACATACGTGAAGGATACTGCAGTGGTATTTACTGTCCTCTTCTCGAAAGAAGCATCAGTTGGGCTTCCCACATCCGAGGTGCGGGTCAATGTTGTGCCGTCGCTGAACGGAGTAACATAGACAACGACAAAAGAGGTCACAGCCTCAGTTGTAGTAGAGGTGGAGAAACTGCCTGGTATAATACTGGTGGTAGTCACGGTGCTGATCCGGGTAACGAGCGGAGGACACTCTGATATTGTCGTTGAAGAACGAGCAATGTTTGCCGAAAATGCAGAACCTGTATTCCATGAGCCTGTAAAATGCTTTTCCAGCCAAAAGTTTACCTGAGAAGAGCAGAGTGGCGAGTAAAACGACTCTCGTGTGGTTGCGTAAGTACGTGTTAGCCATAGTCCACCACATGCTGCTGAGATCAAGGTCGTAGAGGTTGTGAATGTATGCGAAAGAATAGCAATATCTTGGGAAAGTTGAAGGCGAGTGTTGGAATGAGTCAGGCTAGATACGATGCCTTCTATGCCGCGATCTTACCGATGAGCGACCATCCAACATTTTCAGCCTCGCGACTAGCCCCCAACAGTAGTCTGGGCACGAAAGCTGTGGTTGGCCAGAGTTTCCTCCATTGACTAGATCCGGAAAATTACGATACACTTTATTGCCTCTGCATTACACATGGTGTGAGGCTTTACACAGCCCACCAACCATCTTGTCAAATATCCGGTTGTGGAGAAGGGCGAGACCAGCCACAAAACTTGGTTCATGGTCAAGTATAGACGCATCGACGCATCCGGAGACCCGTATTTTGTTCCTTATCTTTAGTTTCCACCATTTGTAGAGCAGCATCATCTTTCTCTGCCAGGAAACCGAAGATATGGTGGAAGCACTGTCACTCGCTGCATCAGGGAGCTGGTTTGGTAACGACGGAAGCTGGTCGACGTACGCCTCCGGTAGAGTGTGAAAGTACGTTGAGGCTTGTGCTGACAGTGATAGTTTCCTTGTTCAAGCGGGAACGCCACCGCAAACATTCAATGTGCTGCCGGCAACTCAGGCGCAGAACATTTGGCTTCCTGTCGCCGATGAATGTGTTGCGCTACAAGGCGGTTCGGCTTCGTGTGGCAGCTCTCGCGGTGCAGCTCCGTTCCAACAAAGTCCAAGCCCTGGGTTCCAAGCGAACATGTCGTCGACCTGGGAAGCCATCGGTCTTTATGAACTCGGAATGGGAAGAATACACAGAATCCTCGGGAATGGCCTCCATGGTTTTGATAGTGTTGGGTTGTATAACCTTACATTGGAACATCTGGCGGTCACCGCGTATGCCTCGCCCGGCTTCTGGGTTGGACAAATGGGACTGTTGCCACTGCCACTAAACTTCTCAGAGACAATCAGCTCGCAATCTTTTATCTCAGCTCTCAAAGATGATGGTCATGTTCCCAGTCTGACGTATGGATATCAAGCTGGAGCCCCGTATCGCAAGACGAAGATAGCCGCGAGCCTCATTTTGGGAGGCTATGATCTTGCACGCTCATCAGAGCCCTTGACGATTGACATCAATACCGACATGTCCAGAGCTCTTACAGTCGGACTCCAGGATATCATCGTGACCGACTCCTTGAACGGAACGCTTTCGCTGATTGGCAATGAGCGGATACTTGCCCCGATCGATTCGTCCATTCCAGAGATATGGCTTCCGAAGTCTGTCTGCGATCGGTTTGAGTCCGCATTCGGTCTGGAGTATCATGAGAGGTCGGGCAGATACGTCCTCATGGATTCGGCCAGGGATCGACTTCGGGGACTCAATCCCACATTGACGTTCACTATTGGTACCAACGCCGTCACGGGTGGCAACACTACTTTGATCCAACTCCCATATGCGGCTTTCGATCTGCAGGCAGGGTATCCGATCTTTGCGAATGCGACGAACTATTTCCCGATTCGAAGAGCTGATAATGAGAGCCAATATGCCATTGGCAGAGCGTTCCTACAAGAAGCTTATATCGGCGTTGACTTCGAGAATGGCATATTCAACGTCAGCGCGGCGAGATGGGATGATGGGGAAGCTGATATAGTAACTATCCCAGCTGCTGACCGTGATTCCGAGGTAGCCCGCGGGCAGGGCATCTCTGGTGGTGCGTTAGCTGGGATCGTCGTGGGCTGCGTAGCAGCGATCGTACTCTGTATCCTGTGCGCATGGTTCTTTTTATGGAAACCTAGGCGAATGCGGAAGCAAAGCACAGTGCTGGTAGAAGAGAAGGGAGCTCACGACGCGCTAGATCCAGCTCCGGAGCTGACAGGTGTGACCTTTCACGAGCTGCCAGCCAAACACGGCGATAGCGAACTAGAGGAGATCGTGACAGTACCGGAGCTGGGTAGGGAGGATCGTGTTCATGAGTTGCACCCAGACTGCGTTCGATGAGGGAGGGCTGGTGCCGGATGACGCCTGCCGAGCGAGGGACGCGCCGATGACTAAGCACGCTAGCGTGATAGCTTCCAAAGCCCTGGAGGCTGCCGCGCTCATGGTCAGCTGCGCCAGGTTTACACCACCTTCTTTCAACATATTATTTCTCAGAAAACTTTGAAGCAAATAGCTTCCTTTTCTTTCACCTACAGAACCTGAGCAAGCGGCACAGTTCTCAGCCGCGTACTGAATCACATCATCTCCTTTTGCACTGTGGTGCACCGGGGAAGGAGCATATACCTTCTTTCTCGGCGCCTCTTACATACAGCAATCAGTTGACCTATTGAAGCAATGATCATCGTGCGTCAAATTCATTCCACCTACATATTCGTCCAATCCGAACTGCTCGATGATCGGACAAGATGACCTCCACGAAGGACCGGCTAGACAGTGTGAAATAACGGGAAGCGGTAGGTGAAGACTATGTGGAGGATCGCGACTCGAATAATTCGTTCACAATACGACCTTCTCGGTTGCATGTGGACAGGATCATGTTTCTTCTCTTGATCAGCGCAGCCCGTCACACAATCACAACGCATAACAATGACTGTCAACCCACACACCCTCACGCTGTCGACCGCTCTCGAAGCTCGCTATTCGCCCTCTGGCGAGAAGAGTGCTATCTGCCAGGAGTCATCAGAGGACGCGCCTCCTGTCTACGATCCAGCAGAAGAGCATACATCCGCTACAGATTACCAGGCTGACATGGAAGCAGTCGTTACGAAGGTCTGTGGCGACAAACACTTCTTCCACCGGAATTGCATCGAATCATGGTGGAAGTCCGGTAACCCTCATCTAAACACTTGCCCTATCGATCGTACACTTTGCTACGGTGGCGTACGTGTACCTCAAGAGCCTGTCAACCTTCCTACGTATACTACATTCCCAGGTCATGACCCACATGCACACGTTACCGTTCAGTCAGACGAAACGGATGCACACGGTACCGCTCACTCATATGCAAGGTATGCGGATGAAACGGATGGTTACCTAGGATTTATTTCAGCTGATGATAGACTTGTCATCACCCGCGCACGAGACGAGGCATTCAATTCGATGCTCACCCCGCACCAACGTAGGGTAATCGGTCCAATCGTAAACAATCTGCTTAATGATGCGATCGAGATGGTGCAGGAATATGGAGCCGATCCTGGTGAGGAAGTCACGGAAGTCACGATCAACGTCTACTTGGATGTTTGGGAAGGGCTGGCCGTAGGTCACATCACGCGCGAAGAAGTAGAGTTGGCCAGGAGTATCACCGAGAACATAATGATTGCAGCTGTGAACCG
>Ga0265780_10011072_pt1 | contig 10700 bp, 10 predicted proteins | sample P1T30metagenome_FD_192432 | JGI IMG/M metagenome (GOLD analysis project Ga0265780, IMG submission 192432) | Plant litter microbial communities from East Loma Ridge, Irvine, California - P1 T30 | ecosystem: Environmental > Terrestrial > Plant litter > Unclassified | place: USA: California... | reverse complement strand
TGTAACTATCTTCATCAAAATAAATAATATTATTTCTTTCTTTTTCGGACATTTCATCCCATTTTTGAACAAAATCATGTTTTTCGACAAATTGACTTAGTGCTTCTTTAAATGAATTTATATTTTTCTCTACACTTTGATAAAAAGCATACGAATCTTGAGATTTAGTTTCAAAATGTTTACAAAACTGTTCAAATGATAAATTTCTTTCAAAAAACTGAGTTTTGAAATTAATTCCATTTGCCATAGGGAATTCAAAAATACTATAGAAAAGTGCCACTTCTCCCATAATTTCTTTTAGTTTTTGTGTGTACATATAGATTCTTTATTCTTTAGTTTATTATATTATATTTACTTTAATCTTTTATTCAAATAAAAAGCCTCTAAAAAAGAGGCTTTTTATAATTACGGAGTATTTTTGCTTTTAGGTTTTACAGATTCTAACAATGCTTGCTGCATTGCAAATGCTTCAGTAAAACCATAATTCCTTACTTCTTCACTTACATACATTGATGGTTGATAAATCATGCCAAGCAAAGTGAAATAATCATTGAGTAGAGAAATATCAACTGCATGCATTTTTTTCAAAAGAATTAGATCTTCCCTGACTTGACCAGATTTTTTAGCACTACCTTTAATGGCATTTTCAAAAGTATATTCTGGACGGTTGGCTCCTGAATAGCTAGCAGCTTTATTTACATAATCAACCATTTCATTCAAAGTTTCTGATTGGTGAATACGTAAATCTTTCGAACGAGTAAATTGGATTTTTACTGAATAATTTTCATCATCCAAACTATCTTCATCATGTTCATTAATTTCTTTTCCCATTCCGTATTCATTAAGAAATTTCATAAAAGCATCTTTGCGGAACATCATGAAACTTACGGAAATTTTTTTAATGTTTCCTTCTTTGTTTTTAAGATACTCTCGCATTTCTTCAACATTGGCAAACTTGAATTTATCCAAATATGGCTGAACCATTTTATTTTTAATTTCTTCTGCTTCTGGTTGGAATTCTTCATCGAAAATACTCAAAATAGACTTCATAATTAGAAGGGTAGTATCTTCTTTAATAAAAGAAATATCCCTATCCATGATTAATTCTTGCAAGTTAGTTGCTGGAGAGCCATCATACATTGGGTTTTTATCACTGACCATGAGTGGTTGAAGGTCAGTAAAAATAGCATGCTCTGCTGCTGTCAGTGCATCTTGTGAAAGAACCTCTTTGCTTTGAAATAGTTTAAGATTTTCCAAGACACCATATCCGTTATAAACACCTTCAAAAAGGATTGGCACTGGAGCATAAATATCCCAACTATGGACAGGCATCCGAGTGTCATGTGGTTTTTTAGTAAGCATCAATGCCACTACTTCAGTTTGATCATCAATAATTTCATGAGTAAGTGCGCAAGAAGTATTAAAAGAACCCATAGTATTTCCTTTAGAAGATAGATGATTAATTGCGAATTTATTCTTAAATTATATCATATTAAACTAATATTTGATTAAATTTTTGATTTTTTAGATTGATTTACCATAGGAATTTCACTTAGTTCCTCTCTAATTTCTTTTTGTAATCTATGCTTTTCTAAAAAATTAACAAAATTACTAATATCTTTAGTTAAGCGAGTATCTTCTTTTTTATCTAAATAATTATTAATCTCATCCATTAATTTTTTATTTGGTTGATATTCATATTTTTCTATAATATGTTGTAGTGAATCAGGCTTAACTTCTACTAAGATAGCAAAATGACCTACAGTGATATGTTCATTTAAATTTAATTCACTATTTTTTATTATTTTATCTAAGAATTCAAATCTTTGATTATATAAAGCAGTATGAGCTATTTCTATTAAATTTTCATTTGTATTAAATTTATTTTTATCCATATTTGTTAAAAAATATTCAAAACATTCAGACTTATTATATTGAACACTATTTTTTATAAATAAATTATAATTCCAATTACTTTTATCAGCTATATCGTTAGCAATTAATTGAATAGTTGAATGATAACCTCTCATAGTTGCTACATTTAAAATGCTATTATGATGACCTTCATTTATAAACTTTTTATATGCCTTAGGTGTTTTACTTTTAAAATATAAACATACTTCATCTTGACCGTATTCTACTGCTGCACATATAGCCGCATTTATATTCTCATATGCTGTTATTTGTTTACGCTTTTCTTTCTCTGGGAAGTTAATTAAAAAATTAACTATAGGAATATGTCCTCTTAAAGAAGCTGCTCTTAGCGGATAATTACCTCCACAAGCAGGATCTATAATGCCTTTATACTCTTCACAACTTGTTAGATAAATGAATTTTTCTAGATCTCCATTTAAGGCAGTACTTTCTAATAATTTATTGGCTTCATCTTTTTTCTTCTGTTCTTTTTGCCAATCACTTAAATTATTATTACTCATAATCTTATTTTCCATTAATTTTTGCTTTATATATATTAATTATATACAATTAAGTTATTAAATCAAAAAACAAAAATACATTATGGCTGCAAAGTTTTACACACATAAGATTCAGTATTTCTCAATTAACCAAAATGGCAAAGATTATGTCATTGGTGATATTCATGGTCGTTATGATTTAGTATATGAAGCTTTAGCAAAAGCTAATTTTAATGAACATACCGATAGATTGTTTTGTGTTGGCGATTTAATTGATAGAGGTATTTATTCTGACCATGTAGCTGAATTTTTATCTAAACCATATGTTCATGCAGTTCGTGGTAATCATGAAGATATTTTATTAAATTTATATCAATATGGAAATCCATCTGAAGACAGAATTGCATATATTGGTCAACAAATTGGTCTTACATGGTGGCTTCACATAGATGAAACAACTAGACAATCTATATTAACTGCTTTAAGAAAATTACCTTTGGTAATTGAAATTGAAACAATAAGAGGTACTGTAGGATTAGTTCATGCAGATATTGATACTCATTTAACCTGGCAACAATTTATAGATGCTGTGGAAAATGAAAATCATGACGTTATCCAAGAAGCCTTATGGGGTAGAAAACGACTTAGTAACAATATTAATAAAGTTATTCCTGGTATTGGTAGAGTATATGTTGGACATACAGTTCAAGATAAAATTAAGCAATTAGGAAATGTTGTGGCAATTGATACTGGAGCGGTATTTAATAGGCATTTAACAATGGCAAACATAATTGCTCAAACTCAAGTTATTTGTAATGCTCCTACACCAAATCCTAATGATAAAATTCAAATACTTCAACCACTAGGTATAGATTTAGAGCCTTTTGGAACGACTACAGGATTACTTTTTAATTCTAATCACAAAATAAGATAAAATAAAAAGACATCAACTGATGTCTTTTTTTATCATTTAACTTTATTCCAATTATTATTTCTTTTTAATGAAGCAACTGCTTGACCGTTTAGTTCTCTTCCAAGACTAACTTTTTCAAATTTTTCTTTATCATGTCTAATTTGTCTCAAATCACTTTTAATTGAAGATTTAGAGTCAAATCCTTCTAATCTAGTATCAATTTTTAATTCAACTATTTTCTTAGTTAAATTATCTAAATTATTTGTTACTTCAGAAGTTTTTTGAGTAAATAATAACTCACTTAATTGCGGCAAATATTGGCAAACAAAAGTATAAGGGCTCATATTCCATTGTCTTTTTGAAATACGTAAAGGCATTCTTTTTAATGAAATATTATTTTCATTTAACAACTCGAAATTAACTTTATTTTCACTTAAAAACTTTGCAGTTAATTTTCTCATACTATACTTGTCAAATTGGGTAAATGCTAAAATTAAGCCTTCATCCCATTTCTTTTGTAATTCTTTTCTAGTGACAACTTTACCTTCAAGATTAACTAATTGCTTAATTACTTTTTCAGAACTTATATGTAAACTCTTTATGGAATTATCTTCTTTAAATTGAATTTCAAATTCAGGAACATCGTCTGTTTTAACAGATTTTATTCTATCAAAAGGAGAAATAATTTCTTTCTTCTCTATGGTTCTTTCTTCAACTTTCTTTTTTCTTTTATTTGCACTTAATGTAATTGGAGCAGCCATTAAAAATTCAAAAGGAGAAGCCACATTCTTTTTCTCATTTATCTCTTCAATCTTAACTTCTTCTTCTACTGTTTCTACTACTTGAATTTCGTCTTGTTTTGAATTTAAATATCTTATGTGTAAATCATATAAGAAATTATTCATTTCCACATTTTTATGCTCTTTATCTATTTCCCCATTTAGATAGTCATTATGATATTTTAATTCTTTACCGAATGCTTTTTCTAAATCTGGATTCTTTAATCCACCATGAATAACTAATTTTTTAAATAATTCAAAATTACTTTTAGAAAATGCATACACAAGTGCTTGACCTTTGTTTAAAGATGGATCACTACCTTCTTTAAGTAAAAAATCAATAATCTCAGATTGGTTATGTTTAGCTGCAAGTTGTAAATAATAATCATTATCTGAATGAATATTTACACCTTCATTTTTTAATTTAATGATTGTATCTAATTCACCTTCTTCAATTGCTTTTAAAATAATATCATTCTTTGCTTTAAATGTTCTAAGTTTCACTACTAAGGGATCATTTATTTTACTTTTAGCACTTTGTCTTTTCTGTGAGCTTCTCCACGGATAATTTTTATAATCAGTATTATTTTCTTTAGTAAGTATTGGATCTGATTGAAGATTATAATACTTATTTAAATCTATATTATTTTGGCAAGTTAATACATTAATCTTTTCATAGTTAAATGCTTTAATTGCTTTTTTTACAAAGGCGCCATTCTCTAGTTCTGGATTTGCACCTAATTCAATACATCCTTGGGCTAATAATAAAATATTTTTTTGAAGTGAATGAGCCAAAATATCTTCTAAAATGTTCTTATCTGAATGATTTGTTGACATATCTTCAGCATAAGATTGAAGCTTTTGTATTATTACTTCTTTATCTTTAGCAGATTTGAATTCTTTGCAAAAATTGGAAATTTGTTCTTCATAAATCATTTTTAGCTCTTTTTATTATTCTTTTATAAATTATTGCAAATTTCTAACACAAAGTAAAATACTACAATCAAAAAGTAGACTTATACTATTTACTTTTTTTAAAAATCTTTTAAATTATCCCAAATTTAATCTTACATTTAGGAAAACTATGCTAGAAAATATTAAAGAAACTTTAATTAAAAACTTATCATTAACCACTTATGAATATAAACTTATTGAGTTACAAACCTATATAAATTCAGATGATAAAAAATCTATGTTATTACTTGAGGGAGAAAGTGATGCTTATGCTGTGTTGTTATCTAAGCATTTTCCTGATGTTGATATGGAACAAATTCTAATTGATGCCATTAATAAAGCAAAGAATGAAATTAATGGTGATTTAGTTCAGCAGGATTACAAAATAGCTGCTTAATTTTTTTTAAGTTAAAAAAGAAAAAAGGCAGAATAGTTCTGCCTTTTTCTTTACATATTTAATGAATTTGTTTTTTCTAATTCTCGTTTATATTCTGATCTTAATTTTAAATTTTTAATATTATCAATCGTTACATCTCTTTCTACTTCTGTTGCATCTTTTTGATCTAATTTTTTTTGTGCTATATCTTCGCAATAAGCAATTAAAACATTAAAAATATTATCTATAGTTTTTACATCAATTTTTTCATTTAATGATTTAGTTAAATCTCCTTTTATTGCAGAAAATACTTCGCTAGGATCATTTGCAAAGTTAAAATCCACAACTTTTTTATCCTCTATTCCCTTAAAATTTATTTTAATTAATTCATTATCTTGATGTTTGGCTTGTTTAACTAATGATTTCATTATTGTATTAAAAATTAAATCAACTGTATCATCGCCTAATCTTTTAAAATTGTTTTTTAATTCATTTTGTAAACTTATACCAAATTCATCAATCGTATTTTCTGTATATTCAAATTCTACTTTCATTTTATTTCCTTTTGCATGCTCTAATTCTTTATGAATATTAGCAGCAATATATTGAAAGTAAAGCAGAAAATAAATTAACAATAAAAAAAGGCAGATTTATTCTGCCTTTTTTTAGTATGTTATCATGGTTTATTTACTTCCTTTAACCCAATTCATATTCCATGAATGGGCGCGATCCATTGCCTCATGTCCAGAATAATAATCATTAAGTTTAGTGACTTTCATTTCACCATTTACATTTTCAATCAGTGCAATGGCACACATGTTTTTCCCATTTACTGGATTGTCCATTGCGATATCAAATTTCGATACATCACTTTTGAGGTGGACAATACCATCAACTTGACTCCAATTAGGAACACCATCGTAAATATAAGCGAAAACGAGAACACGTTGAATCTTATCCCAATGTTCGCCATTGATAGTAAGGAATTCACCATCTTTATTAGCACCAGTGCGATCATCATTTGCTAGTTGAATGTATGGAGCACTAGTCAAACTACCAAAGAGATTACCTAGGGCTTGAATAACATGTTTGGTACCATCTTTCATTTCATAAAGGCACCCAACATCTAGGTCAACACCTTTAGGAGCATTATTCTCACTACCACCAAATAGCGAACCGAAAAAGCCTTTAGCTTTAACAGGCTGTTCCACACTTTGATTTTGATTCCATTTCAGATTAATGGAAATATTTGAATACTTGTTATTTTTTTTTGCGAGGGAAACAGATTGGCCTTTTTGCAGAGATACGGTCATGTTTTATCCTTTATTAAGATTAATAGAATGCTTTAAACTAGATGAGTATTTTAACACAAAATAATTTTTTAGGCTTATTTATTTTAAATTTTAAGACTGTTCTTAGTCGAAGCATTAATAGGCAATGCCTCATCTAATTTTTTTACTTCATTTAAAATCCATTGTTTTTGAATAATCTCTTTTAGTTTTTTAACTTTATTTATACTCAAATGCATCCGACTTGAAACCAATACATCACCTTCAGGATATTTATATTTTTCTACACCATTTTCAGTAGGTATCATCACATCTCCTACTTCTCCACCAAACCAAATATAAGCGGCAGAGGCAGCAGAAGAATCTTGAACATGAATACTATTTCCTTTTACATCCATCCATTCATTATAGGAAAATCCTCTTTGCGTTTTAGGATAATGATGATTCAGATATCCAGTTTTTAGAAAAACATCAAATGCTTGAAGTAATTGATTTTTCATTTGTTCATCAAGATAAAGTTTATCATTAATAATGGCATTTTTAGGGAAATCATAATCTTTCCAACCATTATTGCAAACCTTATATCCTGTAACTCTGAAGTCTAACTTTAATACATCTTTACCATCTATTTTTTCCATAGAAATAAAACAAGGATTTTTATAGCAACAAGTAATTTTATTAATTTTTGGCTTTAGCATATTCTACTCCTAGATTTTTAATTTATTTGTAATTTTATGATTGGTTGCTAAAGTATCATTTAATTCAATAACATCATTTAGAACCCATTGTTTTTGTATGACTTCTTTTAATTTTTGAGCTTCTTCTGGACTTAAACCAAGTTTATTTTTTTTAAATTCTAACCAAATTAATGCTGTATTAATAGCACCAGCATCTTCAATCAAAAATGTTTCTCCATTAACATCTTTCCATTCATTATAAGGAAGACCAAAATCATTTTTCTTATAATTTCTATTTAAATATTCTGTTTTAATATAGGTATCTAATGCATCAAATAATTCATTTTTTAATTTTTCATCAAGATAAATATCATTACTTATGACTTCATTTTTTTTATTTCCAAAATCAATTTTAAGTAATTTCTTTTCATCTATTTTTTCAACAGAAATAAAACAGGAATAAGATAGATAAGAATTAAATTGTTCAATATTTTTTTCTGACATAGTTAATTTTTAATAGTTTATTTATTATTTTAACATAATTAATTATTAATTCTATTTTATCGTAAGATAATTTGAAAAAAGCCCCAATAAAGGGGCTTAATTTTTAAAACATAATTAATAAATACATTTATCATATTCATCAACAATTTTTATATCATTTTCTCTTGCATACTTCATTAATTCTTTGGTTGAAGAAAATTCAATAAATAATCTCCTTTAATCAAAGTTAAAAGTTGTTGCTTTCGCTTTTTCCCAATAGTTTTTATAAACTTCGTATTTATAATTACCATTAACTAAATCACCAGGCTCTAACAAATTAAGCATAGTAGAAAGTGGTGCGCTAGCTGTTGGTGAAATTCGTTTCATAATATGATGAGCTTTAAGTTCAGATGGATGCATTACTCCTGCTGCTTGTAATACTTCTAGTAATGCATGCATAGAATTATGATGGAAATTATAAACTCGTTTAGCCTTATCGGGAACAACTAATGCCTTTTGACGTTCTTTATCTTGAGTAGCAATACCTGTAGGGCAATTACCACTTGAGCAAGATAGTGCTTGAATACAGCCAAGACCACCAAGCAAGAATCCACGACCTGAATTAACCCAATCTGCACCTAATGCAAATGCTCTTGCCATATCAAATGCAGTAATAATTTTACCACTTGCTCCAATTTTAATTTTGTCTCGGATATTTAGACCAACAAGAGTATTGTGGACAAACACTAATCCTTCTTGAAGTGGAGTTCCAATATGATCAGCAAATTCTTTTGGAGCAGCACCAGTTCCACCCTCTGAACCATCAACAACAATAAAATCTGGATAAATATCAGTTTCAATAAATGCTTTTAAAATAGCAAAGAATTCCCAAGGATGACCAACACAGAATTTGAAACCAACAGGTTTACCATTACTCAAATCACGCAATTTTTTAATAAAGTAAGCAAACTCAATAGGAGTTGAGAATTCTGAATGTGAGGAAGGAGAAACACAATCTACACCCATTGGAATACCACGAGTAGCTGCAATTTCAGCAGTAATTTTAGCGGAAAGAAGCACTCCACCATGTCCAGGTTTAGCACCTTGCGATAATTTAATTTCAATCATTTTGATTTGTGGTTCATTAGCAGTTCTAGCAAAAGCTTCAGAACTAAAAGAACCATCTGAATTACGACAACCAAAATATCCTGAGCCAATTTCCCAAATCAAATCTCCACCATGTTGGCGATGATATGGAGAAACAGATCCTTCACCTGTGTCATGGGCAAAATTACCCATTTTTGCACCTAAATTTAATGCTTCAATAGCATTTGCAGATAATGAACCAAAACTCATTGCACTGATATTAAAAACAGACATTGAATATGGTTGCTTACTATTTTCCCCAACAGTGATTCGGAAATCAGACGATGGGATTTTTGTTGGAACCATAGAATGGCTCATCCACTCATGAGCAGGCATCATTACATTGATTTTTGTTCCAAATGCTTGAACATCAGGATCGTTTTTGCCACGTTGATATGCAAGACTACGAACAGCGCGAGAAAATGGAGCTTCGTCAGTATCACTTTCAAAAAAATACTGCCTAATTTCAGGACGAATAGATTCAAACAAATAGCGGAAATGACCAGCAATTGGATAATTGCGGAGAACACTATGTTTGGTTTGAATTTTATCATAAACTCCAACCATAAAGAGTGCAGCAGGAGCCACAGCCCAAAGTGGGCTAATTAATCCAGCAGATGCGAGAGAAGCACCAATCACTGACAAAGCACCAGTTGCTGCAAAATGGATATAGCGAGAATTTTTCATTTATATTATTTCTAGATTTTAAAGCCACATTTTAGCATAAATTAAAATCTTTGGCAAAACTGTTTATTTTATTGAGAAAAAAGCTAAACAGAAAATTGACTAAAAATATTGATTTATGTTATCATTCCAAACTATTTATGGAAAATTAATATGTTATTAACGTGGTTAGTCTTTATTGCAGCTATAGTATTAGAAATTTTAGGAAGTTTTATGTCAGTTGTAGGTTTGTCTTCCAAATCTAGTCTGGTATTAATTATTCTTGCTATATCATTAGATTTTTCAAAAGTTATTACTGCTTCTGTCCTATATAAAAATTGGAAAGAACTTAATTTCTCTTTTAAATTATTCCTTGTGCCAACTACATTATTTTTAATGGTAATCACTTCATATGGCGCATATGCTTATCTTCTGCAAGAATTTAGTAAAACTACCGCTACTGGCGAACAGATGGCAGTAAAAATTGCTTCTTTAGAAGAAGAAAGTCAAAAACTTAATACTCGTAAAAAGGAAATTGATTCTCAAATTGCAGCCGTAGATCCATCACTTGTTACTCAAAAAAGACGACTTAATGCAATGTTTGAAAAAGAGTTAGTCTATATTAATGAAAGAACCATTCAACTGGATCGTGAAATTCCATCATTAAAATTAAATAAGATGTCTGATAATCTTCAAGCAGGAACTTTAGGTTCTTTAGCAAAAGCTTGGGGAACAACTACAGAGCAAGCATCAAGAATTATTGCTTTAATGATGGTTTTGGTAATTGACCCATTGGCTATTGTTTTATTAATGGTTGGTAATTTTTTACAAATAAAACATGAAAAAGAAAAAAATAATAAACAGTTAGATTCGTTTTATGAAGAAGAAAGCAATATTGATGATAATTGGATATCTCAACAAATTATTCCTGTTACCCATCCATTAGCTCAAAAAGCTAGAGATATAGTCGAAAGGCATAAAAAAATTGTAGGAAAGAATGCTTTTG
>Ga0265780_10011071_pt1 | contig 10701 bp, 12 predicted proteins | sample P1T30metagenome_FD_192432 | JGI IMG/M metagenome (GOLD analysis project Ga0265780, IMG submission 192432) | Plant litter microbial communities from East Loma Ridge, Irvine, California - P1 T30 | ecosystem: Environmental > Terrestrial > Plant litter > Unclassified | place: USA: California... | reverse complement strand
GGATCATGATGCTGTTGAGATAGCCTGCCAAGTAAGACCCCGATGCGAGGCCCATGCGAAGAGCCGTATCACTGGCCTCGGCGATCTTCTCGTAGGTCACGATATCGGTGGTGACGTTCGGGCCCATGACGATTGGTTCACGCTTGGCTTTTTCGGTGAGGCTTTGGATTTGTTCGTACAGCGCGTTAGAGGAGAGGTCGGGGCGAAAGAGGGAACAGGAGGGTCCAGAGTCGATGCACTGTTTGGTAAACTGTCTCAGAGCGATGGGCGCGGAAGTAGCTGGGCCAGTTTCCCTGGTTGTTGGTCAGCCTGTGTCGTAGTCATATGTCAGAAGACACCAACCATCCTTGCTGATACTCGAGCGGGTTGAGAACACCATCAAGCATCATTCGCTCGACCCTGTCTGGGAACATAGCAGCTAGCACCTGACCGAGATACGTGCCATAAGATATGCCTGCGCTGGATTAGTCAAAGGCCTCAAATGCCAACATTCATGTTCAACTCACCCCAATATCGAAGGAGACCATCCTCGCCTTCCACGGTCAGAGCATCGACAACCTTCATAAAATCTCTGGCCACGAACGCTGTGCTCATCAATGACCCATTCACTCCCTCATTCTGGAAGCAGCGTGCCGCGTATTGCTTAGTGTAAGACCAAACAGCACCCAACGCGACATCAGATGAGTTGGTCCTCATTGGTGTACGCAACGTCGCAACCATCCGTTCCATTTCGTCGTTGTAGCAATCTACGGGCAGTGTCGTGCCAGTGCCTCTGGGGTCGGGACCAATGATATCGTATTGCCCGCCTGTCATGCTGCACGAGAAGAATTCTCAGCACCTGATCGCAGCATCTACACGACAAGGGGCAACTTACGCAAGAACATAACGAGCCTGTTGCAGAAGCCAATCTGTTGCGGGCAAACCGGGGCCTCCCCAGTTTGTCAACACACTCCCTAGCTTAGGCTCTTTGGTCGCTTTGACTTTCAGAATGTTGAGGGTGAGTGTATTGTTCTCCGATTTTGGTAGCGTATAGTCAAGGGGCACAACCAGCTTTCCGAGATAGGTATCGGGTCTGCCCAGAACCGTGGATGCATCTGTCCAGTTGATCGCGATGTTCTCGGAATCCTCAGAGCATTCGGTATATTCAAAAGATGATTGTGACGCCGTCGCAGCGATGTTGAGGCATGCGATTAACGCGAGGCATAGGGTCGTCCTTGGAAACATCTCGGTACAGTGGTTGTGACGTCCTGTCGATGGTATCGAGATGCTTCCCTAGAGTCTGGTACACTATATATACTTTCACTAAATCTTGCTTTCCCACCTGGTCAGCCTTGCAGATGCAACAGGAGAGGACGAGGCGTCCTTCGCGCAGTGCTAATTGTGGGGGCCGCATCAGAATCAAGCGCTCGTCATTGCCAGACGTGATCAACGGAGCCACAATGACATCGAATTCGTGAGCACTGTCGTTAGTAAGAACTGCTAGGCGGAAATAGCCAGCCAGAACCGAGATAGAGCGCAGTTGTGGCTAATTTGATTCGTGCATACATCATGAGGCATATGCTGCGCACTTATACCGAAACGGACTGCGATATGGCCAAGCTTTCTTCCTAGTTCATGCTCGCTGTTGAAAGTCTCGCTGTTTTGGGGTAGCCTCAAACACCGCCTGCCATCAGCGCTAACCCTGTTAGGAAGTCGGAAGGGCCAAGACGAACAGCAACGAATGAGGAGGAGCAATGGCAGCGATGGCATTGTGGGATTGTTATTGGCCAGCACCAGGTCGCGCTTCCTTCCCTTGAATGCAGTCAGCTCAGCTCGCTACTTTACTGCCGAACCGAGACAAGTGCGCATGCACTTCGGCATCTCGGTGACCCATCGAATGTGGCAATTCCGGTTCTGGGAAGCACTGAAGTATGCAATAGTCGATGATTCATTCAAACTAGATTCAGGGCTGGCCTAAGCAGTCAACGACACCATGCTTCAGTCGGCCGATGCATAAACTTCAGGGCCGCATCGATTCGCCATGTGGATCAGCAGACACCCGCTGGTACAAGAGTTGTAAACCTGCAAACCGATCTCATTAGTTTACTTCTCTGGAGACATCCGGAATGAAACACTCACGGCTCATCAAAGCACTCATTCCAACCAGGTTTCTTCCGCCGCCAGTATCGTCGGAGCACTTCTCGCGCCTTCAAAGGACTGTTACTGCCAAGAAGGCGAGCATGCTCCTCCAAGTGCCGTTCAATCCAGATCTGGGTGCTCTGCTGAACGTGATAGCCCGCTTCAACGCCAAGTACACATAGCGGAAACGTCGATATCTTCTTGAGTTGCTTTAAGGGCGTGGCAGCCTTCAGGTCTTTGAGGAGGCGATCGCGATGTCGCATTCGCATGGTATCTAACTCTCTGGTACAGGGAAGAATGTCAAAAGCTTGCAACGACATTATGCAGTAGAGTGCGATTGCAGACTGCCAAATCGATGCGATCAGCTGCCAGTCACCCTCTTGAGCTCTCGACTGCGCCCATTCTCTTGGGACGAAGGACCCGATGCGGGAAAGAATGCTTCCTGCATCTTCAGCGTGCTGATGCGTTTTCATGATGGGCATGAGGCTGAGCTCCTGACGGAGGCGGTTGATGCGGATGATCTCAATGAAGAGCGTCGACGGACACAGTGTGTAAGGGAGGATAAGGCTATACACCTTCTCTACTTCCTCGATATGCTGTTCGAGTGGCTCAGTGATACTGATCTGATGTGCTGCTGGACCGAGACTGTTCGAAAAGGTTACGATGCTGCATGTCGTTAGCCAAAGTCATCAAAGCGGTCGAACTACACCAACAGCACGAAGATCACTAGCGCTGATGTCATGTGAGGTACTGTGCGTCGTAGTGATCCAAAGCCACTACGCATATCTATCAGTCGCTTCATACCATCTGCATGCGACCTCCAGTCGACATCTGTAGAGCTATGTACCTGAGGGCATGGTCAGCCTCTTTGAAACACGGCATGGCGAGACTTTCGAGATATACCTCCATCGCCATGAACATGAGGATGCTGGCGATTGTCTGATCACTACTGCGCGTTTCCTTCCTCGCGACATTCTCGTTGAGAGCGCGTATAGCAAGGCCTCGATAATGGTATATCTTGAGGCGGTTGTCTGCAACGATCGCACGATCTTTGCCAAGAGGCAACGAGGTCAAGTGATAGTTGAGACTCAAACAGACAGTAGTGTAGTGCATTGGCGGGGCAAGTATATGCAAAGCCCACACTGGGAAGTGCACCACTGCTGGGTTGGGTGCTAGGCAGTCCGTCTCTTGGATGTCCGGATAAATCCTAGTATTAACTATCGTAATTAGTGCAGGTATTCGGTTTAGCTTTGCGCACATACAGTAATTGATAGCTTGAACCACGTCGTGTGTCTCATCCGACAAGAAATCGTACGATGGAAGTCTGTTCATCTCCATGATCTGTAACAGTCTCCGTATCTTTGCGAGAGGCCTCTGGTTTGACTGGAGAAGTAGTGCGGCTTCCCAGTGCTGGCCCCTTTCTACTACTTCCTTGATCTGGTCTTTGTTGCCGATGCACATGATGCGTTCGCCCACCCCACAGCCCGCCCCGGCCTCTACAGCTAGTGGCTCAATGGGGTCGACCTGCTGCTTGATCTCAGAGTCGCGCCACCATGCTGGCTTGTCTTCTTGCGCCAATGCGTTGGCGAGTTGGCTCTTGGATAGTTCGCTCTCTTTCGGGTCGAGCTGAAGCTCTTCGGAGACCGGCCACGAGCACCCTCCTTCTCCGAGGATCTCTGGTAGACATGCGTCTCTAGATACCTCAGGGGCAGCAAAGGGCTCATTTGAAATGATGGGCGCGAGTTTCTCGGGCTTCCCTTCTCTGATAGCGGATGTTGGTAGCCGGCATTCCTTCTTCTTCTTCGGACGGATCGTCACGTGTCCCGGTTCCACCCACTGCAACGGCTTCTGGTCGCTGTATCCTGGGCATTCCTTACCCGTCTTGGTACATTTTCTGCATAGTGGCAGGGTGCGATCGCATACCAGGCGGCGTTTGAAGCACTCCCAACATTGACGGGCCGCTATGCTGTCACTGGTCCTAGCGTCCTGCATGACGTCATCCACGTGTATCGACTTTGAATATTGCGCGATGTGATCTCGAATCGGCTCGACTGTGATCTAGTAGAGGTCTCGACGGTCGATGAAAACTCTTCGACATCTTGTTAGTCGTATGTAAGCGCTCGATGCGGGCGGGGCATGGGCAACGTCAGCAGCCAGATGCTTGGCCATGTTCCTGCCCAAATGCGGACACAGTAACGACAACAGCTGCAACAGTCCACTGTACCACAGTATACCGTTCAGGTCGCGCTCGCGACAGCTGTCGCTTTGCTTTTGAAACCGAATTCCGAAGCTCTCACCTCGGCAGTTGGACACCACCTTCTAGCACGTAATACAATGCCGCTGGTGATGTGTCACGTGCTCACGCGTCCGCTTACCTAGGTAGTCGCGGTGCAGTTGCATGGCGTCACACAGCATTCTGACAAACATTTCGCAAAACAAAGGCCAACACTAACAGCTTCTCCTGTCCCCCATAGTCGTACCTTCGGTGGCTTTGGAAGCTGGTGACGCCAACTATCTTCCACTAAAACCCTCGCTGGGTCATCACTTCCAAGGTTGTTTCTTGTCTACCCACGAAACATCGCAGGAAACACATTTGCGCCGCGCTGCGTAGCAAACAACAACACAGCAGGGCTTTACTTCCATCACCACCCAGCATGTCATACTACGATAGCGATCTCAAAGCCGTACTCGCGCGGTTTCACATCCAACCAGACACCGACACGCGCAAGGACATACTCAAGAAACTCAGCGATAACCAGCTGTCGCGTGTAGTCATCCAAGGCGTGAAGCACGAGTTTGAGAGAGAAGGACTGGAGGAAATTGCGCTAGCCATGCTCGATGTCATCTCCAGGGATCCGCACTCGAAACTTGCGCATGGTGTACATGAAGAGAATGGAGTCGCGGTGAAGCATGAAGAAGCCGATGGGGAATTTGAGGTCGTGATCAAGATGGAAGAGCTAGACGACGTAAATGGGGTCGTGATGATCAAATCAGAGTGTAAGACTATATAGTTATCCCGAGACTACCGTAACATATGCTAATGACGACCTTCCAGCACATGACAACGAGCTTGCCCCAGCCCCGGGCCCGTCAACGATAGCATCAGTGTCTACTAACTCAAGCGTCAAACGAGCCCGAGAAGCGCAAATATGCCCCGATACTATAAAGGAACGGCCAACGCATGCAGAGGGAACGGGATCATCATCCAGAGGTTTCATGCCCAAATTCTACCCTCGTGGTCATGGTATGAGCAACTACATGGAACGTCCAACGCGTGCAGGGGGAAGACAACCAGTATCCAGAGGTTTTATGCCCAATTTCCGCCCTCATGGTCCCGATCAGGCTGCTTACTTGGAGAGGTTTAGCAATAGAGATGCTGCTCAGGCCCGCTATCCCTTCCTAAACAGGCCTCGCTGGCGTGTATGAAGCTGCAATTCGGCCGTCGACATGGAGTTCTGGTAACCAGACCGCAAGATTGATTTCAAACACGTGAGGCCCGACCTCAAGGGGCTTGATCCTCAGGCTGCGATAGCTAGTAGAGGAAGGACGGATACGGCACTCACGATGAGTTCGTTGATGAATATCGGTCTTACACCGTGTTTTGATTCTCTCTGTCTGGTTTAATCATGTTCATGCTCTGTCGATGCATGTGCGTCATTTCGTCCGTTTGCACTTCCCCAACCCGCGCGTCACCACCGCTAGCTCCATTACACCGCAACACCGCCTTATCCTTCACCTTTCATTCTACATCGCCTTCCCATCAGCATTACCCACCATGTCGACCATCGATTCTTACCTCAAGGCCTTGCTCGCGCTTTCCGGAAACGAGCAGCTTGCCACGCCCCGCCAACATCTTCTTCAAGGCATCAATGACGACGACCTTTCGGAACTACTCAAGAGGGTCGTGGGAAGACAGTTCGCGCGCGGCGGCTTGGAAGACATCGTTTCGATCATCTTGGACGTCATCGCTAGGGACCCGGCCTCAGTTAGCGGTGACGGTAGCAGTGCGGCTCACGCGACAGCTAGCGTCAAGATTGAGCAGGTGCAAGGACACGAGATTCAGCAGCAATGTGAGTAGCCTGAAGTAGGTCGTCAAGTAGTTCACTGACAATACCCTAGCTGAGAACGACATCATGGTGATGAGCGATCAACCAGCATCAGATCAACTAGCATCAGGCGGACCAGCAATGCCAGCCACGTCGGTATCAAGCAAGCGAATACTCCACCGTCTCCCGGCTCTGTTATCAGCAAACGTTCCAGACTCAATACGCGTCCTGTAGTCGCCACGCAGGCTGGTGCCTCCGCCAGGAACATAAGCCTTCGAGACTGCGAGAATGAGCAGATAATAGACAACAAGATCGTTTCGCGCATCGATGTCGTGTGGAGACCGTACAAAGATGATTATTGGAACGTCTACTTGACTACCGAATTCGCCCCAAAGTTTGACGAAGATTACCTCTCTACTGATCTTCACGTATCAGAGTGGGGTAAGCTACTAAGCCTGTGAGAAAAGGGAGTCGCCACTAAATGCTGTGTCAACGATACCGTCATCATGAGAGCAAAGCAGCCTGGTGAACGAGCAGGAGACATGAACGAGGCCTGCGATCGCTGCATTAGGACGAAGCGCTTGTGCGCTCGGCTGGTTCAACTTGACGGAGTGATCAAACTTCGCTTTTCCCCTTCACCTAAGAAAGACCGCGGCGATGCACTTTGGCACTCGCTAGACTTTTGGGTGCGTCCTTGAGCACTTGCGGTGAATGTTGCTGGCACATGAGTACGATTGGATCTATCAAAGGGATTTTAACTGCGAAGGAGCAAAACATCCCTTCGATGTATACATAGACATCGATTTATATGTTCGATACGGAACAGACGCTGTAGTCTTGTGGTGTATATTTCGGTAGATGGCTATGTGGGTACAACTCATTGTCATTACGTTTCTTCGTGCATGAAGCATCAGGAGAAATAGAGTAAACACCTCAATAGTATCCTACTTTCCAGCACCCGCATACAACGTGAACATGTGGAAATTCAGATGTGAGAATCGATGCGCAAGTAAAGGTACGCACATCACCGTGTCACTCACCGACTAGACTAGCGCCACATTCAGACCCACGTTCACCTTGTATCCTCTCACCAGCTTCTTCCCCATTTCCCACACTCTTTACCTCCACAGACACCCGCCAACCCCATTCAATCCGCCAAATCGCCATGTCAACAGTCCAAAACTACCACGACGCGCTCTTGGCCCTATCCGGCAACCCTGCCCTCGCAGCTGCAAGAAGTGGTCTTCTCGTAGGCATGAGCGGCGAAGAACTCATCGACGTGATCACCTGTGGACTCAAAACTTGCATTTCCAGAGAAGGCCTCAATACCATTGCGACACGATTGTTCGAAGAAATCGCAGCGACACAAGCAGGCGGCGGGGTAGCACCGGTGGAAGACAAGGATGGCGGCGACGTCGCTGATGACAGCGAAGACATTGTCCGCAGCCAAGGCCGGACTCCTCGCAGGCGTGCAAAACGCGGAGGCAAAGGTGAGTGCACGCCAATCAGTCGCGATATAACGGCTAACGGCTAGACAGAGTCGCGATCCGCGCAACTTCCACAGTCAAAGCCAGCGCATACCCCAACACCGCGAGCAACTCGATCATCGATTTCGAACAGAAAGAGAAGAGGAAGCAATGCTGCACGAGCGACAAAGAAGACAAGAACTCTAGGCCTAGAGTCAGAGGCGGAGGAGGAAGATCAGGTCCAGACACAGGTTTCAGATGAGGAGGAGGAGGCGCGTGTCGTCGTTGGGGATGAAACAGAAGGAGATGCCAATGCTGCCGCCGATACCAACGCCGACATCGATGCGACCACCGATGAAGTTGTACCCATACCCTGGAAAGAGATCCAAGAGTATTCAGTCATGTTTGATCTGAGCCTCATCGACAGCGAAGATGGGTGCAGCAGTGACGAGGACTATATTGAAGACCTTGCCGATACAGAACTAACTTGCGCAGGCGGGAGGTTCAAAACTACAACCGAAAGTTCACTCATGCGCAACGTCGATGTGGTTTTCCGGGTACCTATCGGGGAAGGCTTCGAGTTCAAAGAGCTGGACGAATTTCCGATCGCGTTCGTCAAAGAGATGACACGCAAGTTCAACAAAGATTTCCTCAGGAAGCCGAGGCACAGGACGCAGTATCGGAAGATGATGAATGCAGTGGACGATGCGGACACATGTGTGTATCGTCTACTCGAAGCACCTTACCCACCAAAACCAAAGCAAGATACTCCTGCTGAACCGGAACCGGAACCGAAAAAAGTGTGGGAGCTGGATGACTACGAGTTATTGGAGAGGATGTACAATGAAGAGGAAGAGATATCTGAAGAAGAAAAGCAACGGATACAACAAAGACGGAAGGAATCGAATGAGAGGGCTTGCTCCACTTGTTACCACCACAGGAAGCTGTGCGCTAGGTTCATAAAATCGGATGAGGGTGAGCCCAGACTGGTGGTTCACCCGTATGGGCCTGCAGAGATAAATGGTGGAGACTGGCGGGGAATGCGGTTCTGGATACGCCAACCTGAACGGAAGCGTTAAAGCGATATGGTTCTTGGCATCAGGATCAACGGAGCTTGATCAACCTCGTGGATTTCTTCGATACATACCGTTGCATGCAACAAGAACTCGAGGATCTCAGAAACACATTGCTTCGATGTCCATGAAACCCATTGTCTTCCACCTAGTCTTCCCTCCCCTCCCCATCTAGACCTTCCGCCTAACCAACCCCCTAAAAAAATCAAAGCTATTCCCATCACTCTGCACCTGCACGACCCTCCCCGTCCCGCGTCCATCCACCTCCCTAACCTCCTCCGCCAGCAACAACCCCCAATCACGCGTAATCCCCTTGATGCGCGCCTTCATCCCCGTCTCCACTCCATCCACGCTCTCCAATGTGACCAATTGATCTGTGTGGAGCCAGTTGGCGTAGTAGAATTCCTCCATCTCCCTCGTAAAACCACTCTGCGTAAACGTGCTGTACAGCGTCTCAAAATGCGCCAGTATACTCGCCAGCAACTTCTCCGGCGTGAAGTCTTTAAGCGGAGGGTTGAGACTCTTCGCCAGGAGATTCAGACTCGTTGTTGGCAAGGCGTTACTGAGGTTCAAACCAATACCCGTAACGACATCGTAGGTAGAACCGGAGTAACTGCTATTCACCAGTATCCCGCCGATTTTGACCACGGGGTTGTTGGACGAGCCGGGGAGTTGCGCGTAGATGTCATTTGGCCATTTTAGCTTTACGGGGATTTTTTCGTAGCCGGGGGCGTAGTTTTGGATGCCTTGGACGATGGCGAGGGCGGCGAGGTACTGCACAAACACCACCGGCGCACTCTGACTCAGCGTGAAGGAATGGTGCAGCACAGTACTAAACATCAATGCCCCCGGCGGCGCGATCCAAACGTTGTTGCCTCTTCCGCGTCCCGCGATCTGCGTGGTCGCTGTTATGGTGAAGCCGTTTGGTAGGCTGCGTAATAAGGACGGGTTCTTCTCGAGGAGCGTGTTGGTGGATGTTACGACTTCGGCGTAGATGAGGTTTTTGCCGAAGGAGGCGTTCGGGTTGCGGAGCTTGGTGTGGTAATGGTGCAGGTTTGCGTAGAAGGATTCGTGGTGGAAGGGGGTTTCTTCGGGGGATGGTAGGGCTTTCGAGTGGGGTGTTATGACTTTGATGATCTTTTCGTAGGAGACGATTTGGTCTGGGGAGGTGGTGGATGTGTAGGTGATGCAGTCTTGTATCTCTTCTTCGGGGGTCTTGGGCTTCTTATTCTTTGGGTCTTTCTCTTGGGCTTGTTCTTCAACATCTTCCTTACTACTGCTCGTAACAGAAGCAAGAGTAGGCAGCTTCTCCGACACAGCGCTCACAGCCCTCTTCAACTCCTTGACGCTCCACGCACTCCCCTCTTTCTCAATGCGAAACACATCGTTCTCGCCCTTGATGTACTCATCCCCATCGACTACAGTGATGATCTCACGCCACGTAGCGACGAGGTCAGCAACGTCTGATATGTTATGAGCGGTGAGATGCAGACGGGAAAGGGACGGTACCGCTTGTTCCTGCTCGTTGACCTGCAGCCCAAGTTTGCGAAGGATCAAGCGCATAAAGTCAAGTCGAGTAGCATCTGTAGCTGCGATGTCGCTGATGACGGTAGCATACGAAGGTAAGCTGGGGATCTTGCTTAGGTTCTGGGGCGCGAATCTGGGGTGTGTTAGCAACAACGCTTCGAACGATTGAGAGAGACTTACTCAGGATGCGGCCCAGTAACAACAGCATGTCCCTCACCCACCTTCCGATACACAACGGCCGCCTTCCCCTTCCCACTCTCAACATGCAAGTCCTCCGTATAACTCGCCAAGATCTGCACTCCCCTACTCCCCATCTTCCCCGCATCAACAAAAACACCCCCACCATTATAATAGCTCTTGAAACTGTCCTCAACCCCCTCATCCACCCCCTCAAAAGCACTTTTCTCAATCTTAATCTCCGCCGCCCTCGCCCCAGCTTCACTCGCATACTTGAACCCCTCAAACGACAAT
>Ga0265780_10011070_pt1 | contig 10703 bp, 13 predicted proteins | sample P1T30metagenome_FD_192432 | JGI IMG/M metagenome (GOLD analysis project Ga0265780, IMG submission 192432) | Plant litter microbial communities from East Loma Ridge, Irvine, California - P1 T30 | ecosystem: Environmental > Terrestrial > Plant litter > Unclassified | place: USA: California... | reverse complement strand
CGTAAAGGTGCATGGAAAGATGCAACAACACAAGAAAAAGAAAGTCGTATTCGTTCATTTGTAAAAGATGAAAAAGCTACTGCACTATTAGTTGATATGCATCCTGCTAGAATTAATGAGGTTACTACTTTCTCTAATGTAGCAAAAGAACTAGGAATTCCATTAATTGTTGCCATGACTAGTGATGCAGAGTTAAAGGCAGAATTTTTCTCTACTAAAGAAATGTTAGAACAAGCCGTAAAAGGTGATGAGCCAAAAATTAATAGTATGGAAAGTGCTGTAAAAGCAATTCAGAATATAACCAAGCCAGAACAGTCCACAATAAAAAGCAAAAAGACAATTTAATAATGAAGTTTAAAAAGACCCTTGAAAAAATTCAGGGGTTTTTTGTATTCTTTAGCAACTTTTTATAGTATAATTAAAAAAATTTACTTAGGAGCTATTATGCTAGGATTTGTATTCCCATCTGACTTTATAAATAACAAGAAACCTGATGAATTCTATGAAAAAGAATATAATCTTTTCAAGAGTGCAGGCTATCCTGTTTATCTAATTAATATTGATGAGTTACAGCATGCAAAAGTGTATCCATCATTAGGTGATGATGAACTTATTTATCGTGGTTGGATGCTAAGTGAAGAACAATATACTCAAATGTATAAAAAACTAGATAGGCAAATGTTGGTTAGACCTTGTGATTATTTAAAGTCTCATCATTTACCAGGATGGTATGAAAATATCAAAAAATTTACTATTGAATCAGTTATTACCACAGAACAAGATGCTGCTACAACATTTACTGAATTAGGTTGGGATAAAGCTTTTATGAAGGATTATGTAAAGTCCTTAAAAACTGGTAAAGGCAGTATTGTGGATTCAGCAGAAGATGTTGAAAGAGCATTAGCAGATATTCGTCAATTTAAAGGTTTTATTGAAAAAGGTATTGTCTTTAGAAAAGTAAAGGATATTGAGCCTGATTCTGAAACAAGATTTTTTGTTTTAAATGGTAAAATATTCTCTCCTGTTGATAATGAAGATATGTATTACATTGCAGATAAAGTTTCGCATAAGCATGATGCATTATTTTATACTATTGATATTGCCAGGAATAGTGTAGGTGAGTTATTTGTTGTAGAAATCGGTGATGGACAAGTTTCCGATACAGTAGGATGGAATATTGAAAACTTTGTAGAAATGTTTAAAGGTTTTAATCCTGAAACAATGTTTGCGGATAAAATCCGAATAGAAATGGATAAAATTAAAGGAGTAAGTCCTAAAAAATAAAACTTAAATTTTAGTTTTTTTAGGTTCTTTAGGATTAAATGGTAAGCTAGTCAATTCTTCGACTAGCTTATATTTATTTTGATAAGAGAAATACTCTTTTTTCTGTTTTGAAAGATATTCCAATCTTCTATCTATATCATAAGGAACATTCTCCTTTCCTAGATGTGGCAATAGAACAAGAGTTAAGGAATCGTATTCTTGTGCAGACAAATCAATTTCATAATTATTAAACATTTCGATACAACCATGTTTTTTATCTTGAGTCCACAAGATAAATGTAAATATATTTGGTGAAGCAAGTTCAGATACTACATCGTAATATTCCAAGCATTTATTTTCTTTAAATTTATTACTTCTTAAAAAATCACATAAGGCTTCAGATACTTGCTTAAGCCTTTTAAGTGAAATTTCAGATTGTGTTAAGTTATGTTCAGGCTTTGAAAGAAAAGATTTGTAATCTTCACTTGCTTGATCAAAAGATGGCTTATCAAATTTAATTAAATATTCTTTAAGTTGATTTTGGAAATAATTGGATTTATTTAGTATCTCAACTACTTGCATCATATCATCTTTGTTCATAATTTACTCTTTTGTTTTTTAACATTTTCCATAGGTATTTGTGGTAAACCATCAGACAATTCTTTAACTAACTTTAATTTATTTTGAGCAAACAAAAATTCCTCTTTTCTTGTATTATAGAGTTCTTCTTTTTCCTCTAGATAAAAGGGTTGCTTATGTAGACGAAGCTCAAGTTTTAATATTTCATAAAAATCATCATATTGTTTATCTGTTATATTGCTAGAGTGTTTTTCTAATATTTGAGTAGCAGTTTCTTTCTTGCCAGCAGCCCAGAAGATGAAAGAAAGAACACGAGGAGCCATAGCATCACTTACTACATTATAATACTCTAATCCACAGTTGTCTTGGAATTCTTTTTTATAAAGAGCTTCAATAACTGCACAAGAGATGTATTCAATCAAGGTCATGTTAATATCTCTTTCATCTCGTTTGGTCTTATCAGGCTTGTCAGCTTCTAAATGAGCTTTATGTTTATTATAAGCTTCATTAAAATCTTCTTTTGAATGACTTAGAATAGCTTTTTCTATTGCATGTTGGAATTGGTTTCCTATTTTTATAGATGCAAATAAATCATCATTAAATAAATTATTCTTCTCAGATTTAGTTTCAGAATTGTCTTTAGGCAAAATTAATTTTTTTGTTTTCATAATTTCAATTTTTTCTTTTCAATACTATTGTTTAATGGCATATGCTCATCTAATACTTCAGTTTCAATAAATCTATTTAATAAAGTCGTAAGTTTTTCAACTAATAAATCTTCTTTTAAGAAAGGTGGAGTATCTAAATCATGTAATGCTATCTCATACATTTTATTAGATTGTTTATTTATTTTGTCTAATAAATTTATAAAGTATTGAATGCAATTATGATCATTAGATTGAAGCAATAAAGATGGATTTTTTTCTATGGTTAATTGTGATTCAGGATAATATGTTTCCATAATATTTGGAAACTGTTTTTCAATAACAGATATAAAAGTATTTTTGAAAAGTGAAGGTAAATCGTTTTCTATTCTATGTAATTCAATAAAGGGCATAGATACCATTATCATATCATTATCATGGCTAATATCTAAAAATTTTAAATCACTATTTTTATTATAAGTAATAACTTCTTCAAAAAAACACTTATAAAGAGTATCAATGAAAGTATTCAAATCATAATCTTGATCTGGATGTGCTTCATTAATTTTTAGGGAAAATTTTGTCCAAATTTTTTCGGCATTATTATTGATGCTTTCTAAGATATTACTAAAATCAGTAACATGTTTTTCTTCGGAGCATTCAAGATAAAAAGGGCCGTCATTAATATAAAATTGCTTATTATAACTTTCATATGAGGTAAATTGATCAGCCTCATATTTTATTGCATCTTTTAATGCTAATGAAAAATCAAATTTATTATCTTGATTTTGAAAGAATGGGATATTGTCTATGCCTTTAAAATCAAGATTAATCTTAATTTTGTTTTTACTTGTTTTTATCTTGAGAAAATTCATAATATTATGGTCTTTATTATTTTAATTTTATCAGATAAAATATTTTTATCAATTTATAGAAATAAGTCTAAATTAAAGTTTAAATTTTTTTATAATACTATCGGAGTTATTTTCAAGGCTATTTTCTAGAATTTGTTGATTAAGATGCACATTAAGAAAATTAAAGAAGTCTTGTTTCATCTGACAATACTCACCTTTTTTATTTAAAGTCATTTCATAAATATCATTTGATTTTTTATTTAATTGAATAAAAATTTTTAGTATATGATTAAGGAATTCTGTATTATCACTAGTTACTGTGCCAGCGTGATAAGTATACTTAGTGCCAACAAAGAAACTTTTGGATAACTCTTCTGCTTGTCTTTTAAGTGCATCACAACATGCAAATATAAACTCAATTCCTTTTTCTGCATCTATATGTGTCAAGGTATTTGTATGGTCTGTAAATTTTAAATGTAAGGTAGAACTAGTTATTTTAGGTGCAAAAAATTTTAATTCTTTACTTCTATTATTTTCTAACATAGCTGTCCAAATAATTTCATCAAAAAAGTTCTCTATATTATTTTGTGTTTTATGAACATTTTCAGTATAAAAGTCATAAAGACTATCAGAAAATTTGTTTATATTGCGAAAAATAGTTAAGAGTTCTTTAATATATTTCTTATTTGATGATTGTATCTTTATAGAATTACTTTCATTTATGATTTCTATGGAATTATTTTTATAATATAGCTTTTTAAAAATATCTGCTTGATATTTTATGGATTCCTCAAATGCAGCATGAATGGTATCAGGATTAACTTGTTGAATATAGGGTTGAGTTAGCCCAATGCTAATAGTTAATGGGTCATGTTCAATATTAAATATTTTCATAAATTAAACTTTATTTTTCTTTTTATTTATTTGAGATGTATTAGGAAGGTAATCACTTAATATTTCTTGAGCAATAAATGAATTAAAGTAAAACGAGAATTCTTCTTTTAAATTTCCTTTTCTATCATTTAAAACCTGTTCATAAATATAATTTGATTGATTATTAACTCTATTAAGAATGTTAACTAAATAATCTATAGTTTTTTTATTGTTTCCTGTGATTACCAAATCAGGTTGGGTGTGAATACTAATATTTTCATCGGGGCAATAAGATTTATTATAGATTTCAAATTGTTCTTTAATAGCATCCCTAGTAACATTTATATATTCTAATGATTGAAGCATATTTAAATGAGATAGTTCATTTAATTCAAACTTAACATTAATCTCTAAATCATTTTGTTTAATTTCTAAAAACTGAAGATTTTGTTTTTGATTTTTATTTCTTATTTGTTGATTAATATTTTGGTCAAACTGAAGCTTTAAATCATCAAATGAAAACAATTGTCTTTTTTTATAAATGTCAGCAATTATTTCTTTAGATTGCTCATTTAATTTATTAAGAACTTCAAATATATAATTTAGACAATCATTATCATTTCCCTGTATCTTTATAATAGGATGACTAGAAAATTTTAGTTCTGCTTCTGGATAGTGAAACTTAAGAAACAAAGAGAACTGATGCTTTACTGCTAGTGAAAATGAACTATGAAGCACAGATTTTTCATCAATATCAGCATTAGACATAAAATCCGAAAAATTTAAACTTATTTCTATTTCAAAGGGGGACTGTTTTAATTTGATAAATTTCATATAAATAACTTTTATTTCATTCTATCAAATCAAATAAAGTTATCAATTAAATTTTTGACTGTTTTTTATCTTCAATACCACCACCTCTAATTTTTTCTGTTTCTAATACTAAAACAATATGTAGTAGTTCATATGAAATTATTCTATTGAAAAACTCTTTCTGCTCGTCTTCTAGAAGTAAATCTTCTTCTTTAATTTGGAAAATAATATTTTCAGAAATTTTATTTAATGCATTAATCAATTTAACAATAATTTCATTAAATTGATTATTGTTGCTCATAAACTTTACATCTCCATTTACGACTGAAGCATATGAATTTTCTTGATATTTATCATCTAATAAAATTTCTAAAGTTTCAATTAAAGCGGTGTTAAAAGCATTGACTAAATTTGCAGTAGCTTCCAAACCGAAGTCAGAAGCAACAATTTCATAATTAAGGACGATAGTTTGAGAAATAATACCATCACTAATGTTTTTATTAATACTTAAGATTTGCATATTGTTTTCCTTTTAAATGCTATTTAATAACAATTATTTTGTGATATAATATACACACTAAGTAAGAAAAAAATTGGAAAAACCTATCATTTGCTATTCTATTAATTTCAATTGTATTGTAGCAATAAGTAGAGTTCAATGGAGTATATCATAATCTAGAGCAAACTAGTTTGTTTGGCATCATTCATTGTGTTGCCATAAGGAAAGGCATACAGTTTACTTGGCGGATGAGTAGATTGTAAGGCTAATGCTGTAGATGTGTTAAAAAAATAGGTTATTTCTTAGAAGAATTTAGAGCAAACTAGAAAACTAAAGATTCATAACGATAAAAGGAAAAATAATGAGCACTAAAATTTATGATGGTTTCAAAATTGATACAAATGATATTTTTGAGGTTCAAAGAATTTTGGGTTTACACCATAACGAAATGAAAGAAATCACTTCAGATAAAATTAGTGATTTCATTATTAAACTAGCAGTAGATTCTTTTGATCAAGATACCATTGATAAAAAAGATACTAAACAAAATTATCTATCAAAAGCTAACCGTGAAATGATGGATCGTCAAAGAGAAGTTAGAAAAACTAGAGAACGAGATCCTTTAGTAGACTTTGAAGCAGAAATTGCCATTTTCCCTTTTGAGAATAGCTTCTATGGCATATATTATTCAGAACAAAAAGAATTTTATGATAATTTAATTAAACAGGAAAAAGTTAGTGAGTTTAGTTACTTTAATAATACTGATAGACCTAAGCATATTAAAGCTAAAGAGTGGAAAGATCGTGAAAGAATTTGGGATGCAATTTTTGAAGGTAATTCATTACCATGTGAAGCTGGATTTACCAAGAAATATAATTCAAATTCATATGGAATAGATATTGATGCATTGCTTGATAATTGGCAGAATTTTATTCCTAAATATGAAAAACGAATTAAATATTGGTCCTCTATTATTTATGCTGATAGAGAATTTAAAAAATTACAGCCTGAAGAAAAAAATATAATTAGTACCTACATGAGAATTGATCGTGATGATTCGGAGCAGGCTCAAGCTGCAAGAGAAGAAATTAAGAATGAATTAAGAGATTTATTAGTCAAAGATCTTAATTTAGAAATTCTTGGATTACCTCTAGAAGTGATTGAAGAGAGAAAAGCTCTTAAGGAAAAGAAAAATAAATTAAAGGTTAGATAAAAATGAATAAAGATAAATATTTAAGAAATTTGTATTCTTATCTACAAGAACATAATTATTGCATCCTTAAAGTAGAACATAACTCTAGAGATATGTTAAAAGCTGTTCCATTAAATGATCAAGAATATTTTGATGAAAAAGGAAATGTCAAGAAATATTCAAATTCTAAATTTTATTCAGAAGATAGCTTTGTAAGTTACTCTATAAGTAAAAAAAAGGATGTTGGTCCTAAATTAAATGATAATATTATTATAGAACATTTTATTAAATTATTTAAAGACTCCAATAAAGAAGATAAAACTATTCTCTTAAAAAATATTGAAGAGTATCTCGGAAATGATTGGTCAAAGAGTATTATATATATCTTAGACAGTATTAGTTCTTCTTCCAAAGAAGTTCTCAACTATACAAATACAATTCCGATATCTACTTGGAGTATTCATAAAGTTGCCTTAGATGATTTGAATACACTTTTAATTAAAAGAGATATTAAAGATAAAGAGTATGATAATTTTTATTTAAAATTTTTAAAAGCACGTAAAAATCAAATAAATAATTCAACTTATGGGCCAAAAGTGAAAACTTTTTTAGTTAAACAATATGGGTTTATTGAAGAAAAATTAAGTCCATATAGTTCATTCTTTAATTATATAAAAGAGATGTATGAAAAAGTTGATCTGGATATTTTTGAAGAAGTTCCCTTATTAACCGTAGTATCCAAAATAAATTATAGAAAAGCTACAAAATTATTATGTATTCCAGGTTATCACGATACCTTAATCAAAAGGACTATTACTGACTTTATGAGGCTGATTCAAGGCCATAAGGGAATCAAACAACTTTATATTGAAGATTCAGGTCCAGGCGTAATGGAAATTCGCTGCTATACAGATAATCCTCTGACTCAAAAAGAAATTAATGATGAAATTAGAGATTATTTAATATTTAAGAAAAGTAATGTTGATATTCCAACTGATAAGGTAAATATAGATAAATATTTAATGAGTAAGGAATTAGCCTTAGAACTTTCAGAAAATAAATCTGTAAGTAAGAAAATGAAATTATAAATTTTTGTTGACAAAAAGGATTGCTAGAGCTAAAATACTAGCAATCTTTCTTTTACTCGTCCTGAGCGCTGTGCTGCTGAAAAGAAAGACAAATTTATCAACTTCGTGTTGAGGCATCAATTTGTCTTTTTAAATAGGTAACACAATGAAAATCAAAACAAACCAAATTATTAAAAATTTTGTCCATAAAGGGCTAAATTTAGAGAGAACATCTCACAACACTTTAGAGATATCTTCAAATGAAGAAATCCCTGTGCAAATTCTTTTGCCTGAAAATTTTGAACTAGAAGCCGAAGCTGCTCAGCAACTGATTAACTTTGCACACTTCAAAAGTGGTAGTGGAAAGAAGATAAAGTGTGCATGTGCTACACCTGACTTCCATAAAGGTAGCACTATTCCAGTAGGTTCTGTAGTTGTATCTGATCATGATATGGTCATTCCTAGTGCTATTGGGACAGATATTAATTGCGGAATGAGGCTGAACCATTTAGGAATAACTTTAGACCAGTTCTTAGCAAATAAAAAACAATTTATTAATTTGCTTAAAGGTGATTTGTTAGAAGGCACCAGGGATATTCCAACTACTGATAAAGCCATGCAAGCTTTATTTCAAGATGGATTAGCTGCATTTTGGACTGAAATGCAAAAAACTCCAATGGGGATTTTTGAAAAAATTAACTTTAAACAAGTTTTTGATGAGTTAAATAATATACATATCAGTGCTTTTGAATCTGGCAATGCAAAATATGCTCCTGAAAATCTCATGAACAGAGATGTAATGAGAGATCCTAGCTTGGGAACACTCGGTGGTTCGAATCATTTCTGTGAAATTCAAGTAGTAAAAGAAATTGTAGATAGAAAAAAAGCTTATGAATTAGGTTTGAAAGTAGGTGATGTAGTATGTATGATTCATACAGGTTCTCGTGATGTTGGATTTTATGTTGGAAATCGTTGGATGGATAGAGCAAAAGAAGCTTTCCCTAAAGGTATTAAACATCCAGAAAATAAAATCTATGCATTAGATGGAGAGCTTGCCCATGAATACATTCATGCTATGCACAGTGCTTCTCATTATGCTACTGCAAATCGTGCTTTAATTGCAGAAACAGTAAGGCAACGTTCTATGCAAGTATTCGGGAAAAACTATAATCGTTTAATTGTAGATGTTCCTCATAACATTATTTTGAAAGAAAAATGTGGAAATGTGCATAGAAAAGGTGCTACACCAGCTTATGAGAATCAATTATTATTAATTCCTGGTAGCATGGGAGCAGAATCGTATTTATTAAATGGTTTAGGTAATGATAAATGGCTACAATCTGCTTCTCATGGTGCAGGAAGAAGTGTTTCAAGAAATAAAATGACATTCAAAGGCAAAAAAAATCCTAACTTATTAGGTCTTGAAGGTGTTGAATGCATAACTTTAAAAGAAGAGAGAAAAATTGAAGAGGCACCAGGAGCTTATAAAGAAATTGGTCCTGTCATTCAATCTCAAGTGGAAGAAAAAACAGTAGATGTCATAGCTGTATTTGCTCCATTAGTTACTTTTAAAGCTTAAATAAAGAAGCCTACTTTCGAGTGGGCTTTCTTTTGGAAAATATTTTTAAGAAGTTATTGACTTTTTTAAGTGTGTACTATATACTACACACGAAACACAATAAAAAGAGAGTGATTATGGAAAAAAATTTTGGTGATTACATTCGGAATTTACGAGAAGCCAAGCAAAAGGAAGATGCATCTTTTTCCTTAAGGCAAATGGCTGTAAGACTCGATATAGAGCCATCTTATCTCTCAAAAGTTGAGCGGGGAATTGAAAAAAATCCTTCTGAGCAACTAGTTAAGAAACTTTCTGTTGAATTAGAGCAAGATGAAAATGTAATGCTTGCAATGGTTGGAAAAGTTTCACAAGAGGTTAAGGACATTATTCTAAAAAAGCCTCAACTGTTTTCTGAGTTGCTTAAAAGTCTAAAAAATTCACCAGACAATGCAATTCTTAGGATTGTAAGAGAAGTTAAAGATGGAAGTTGGTAAAAATAATATTTAGGAGAAAAAAATGGATAGTAGAGAAAAATTTAATAATTTTGATTTTGTAGGAAAGAATCTTAAAGATGTAGAGCAGTTTTATCATTTAAATTTTCGTGTAACTATGCAAGATGGTGAGGCTTATTTTGGCACCTGTGATGTTCGTCCTGAACGGTATAATTTTACTGTTGATAATGGAATCATCACTTCTGTAAGTATGGGGTAAAAAATGGAAAACAATGAAAATCAGCCAATCCCTATTAGAGATATTTTAGATAATAAAGATCATCCCGATCACAACGAAGTATCTAGCATTATGGACAAGTTAAAAAGTGGTGAAATTAACCTTTGTGGATGTATCGGTCCAGTTGGTAACGATCCTTACTGCCCATGTGGAATGAAATCAAGGGGTTTAACTCCAACTAATTTATGGACTGACGATAAAATTAATGAATTATGTCGTGTATTAAGCAAATATGAAACTGAATAAATAAATTAAAGGAAAATATTATGAAAAAGAATTTTATTGAAGTAACAAAACAAGGTGTAAGTTTTAATTTTGAAACTTTAGGCACAAATGAAAAATTGGATATAGTTTTTAATCGTACTCTTCGCATTCCTGATGACAATAAAAAATATGGTCTACCTCCTGGGATTGGTTCTTTCCCCGTAGAGCATGTAGAAGATTATTCTAAAAATTTACCTGAATCATGGGCTGAACATGGTGGAGTGTTTTTCCCAATGTATCAAGCAGAAGCTATGTGGATGGCATTTAGAAGTGCATCAGGCCGCCCGTTTGCTATTAAAGTTGCATCAGGAAAAGTTAATGCAGTTTCTGGTAAAGAGTGGAAGACCGAATTAGTTGGTGAGTCATAT
>Ga0265780_10011069_pt1 | contig 10703 bp, 7 predicted proteins | sample P1T30metagenome_FD_192432 | JGI IMG/M metagenome (GOLD analysis project Ga0265780, IMG submission 192432) | Plant litter microbial communities from East Loma Ridge, Irvine, California - P1 T30 | ecosystem: Environmental > Terrestrial > Plant litter > Unclassified | place: USA: California... | reverse complement strand
ATGTGGTGTAATGGCAGGCTCGTTCGTCGCACTGTTACCCATGTTCTCCTTTCTGATCGAGCGCTTACGGCGCCTGCGTGCGGCCGGGCCAGTTCACTTAGCAGGCCCGGCGCGTGCCGGCGCCGGCGCCCTGCTGGCCCTGCTCGCCACCACCCTGGCAAGCCGCGCTGTTCTTGGCGGCACCGCGGCCGCGGCGCTGCCTTATCTGATCGCGCCGATGGCGGCGTCCAGCGTGCTGCTGTTCTGCCTGCCCGCCGCGCCGCTGGCCCAGCCCTGGCCGGTCATCGGCGGCAATGTGGTGTCGGCCCTGGTCGGTGTCGCCTGCGCGGGCCTGGGCGACCCGGTGTACACGGCGCCGCTGGCCGGCGGCCTGGCGATCGCCGCGATGGCGGCGCTGCGCTGCCTGCATCCGCCGGGCGGCGCGGTGGCGCTCACCGCGGTGCTGGGCGGGACGGCGGTGCACGGGGCCGGGCCGTGGTTCGCGCTGGCGCCGGTCGGTCTGAACTCGGTGCTGATGGTGCTGGCGGCAATCGCCTGGAACAATCTGACCGGGCACCGCTACCCGCACCGGCAGCCGGCGCCGCGCGCGCCTGACGCCAAAGCCGGCTTCGCCAGCGAAGACCTGGACGCGGCGCTCGACAAGTTCGGCGAGACGCTCGACGTCAGCCGCGACGACCTGGCCACCATCCTGGCCGAGACCGAACAGCATGCGCTGGAGCGCCGCGCGCTTCGCCAGGCCTGCGGCGCGTTGGCCCGGCCAGTGCCGGCGCTCTTGAGGCCCGAGATGCCGCTGGCGACGGCGCGCGCGCTGCTGCTGCGGCATGGCGTGGCGGCGCTGCCGGTGGTGGATGTCGACGGGCGGCCGGTCGGGGTGTTGAGCATGGCGGCGCTGCTGGCGCAGGGCAGTGCGGCGGCTGGACCGCTGGCGGCGCGGGCGCGGCAGGCGACGGCGCTGCTGTTCGGGCGTGATGCCGAGCCGACCGTGGGTGCGCTGGTGGAGATGGATTTCGTGGCCTTGTCGCAGGATGCGCCGCTGGCCGCGGTGATGGCGCGCTTCCGGGATGGGGCGCAGCAGGTGTTCGTGGTGGATGCGGACGGGCGGCTCGCCGGTATGGTACGGGCAGGGGACGTGCTGGCGGGGCTGGAGGGGGAAGTGCTGGAGCGGGCTGCGTGAGGGGAGCGGGCTGTTCTTCGGGAGTTTGAACGCGCGGTCGGGGGACCCGACCACCCTACGTGAAGCGGGCTGCGCTGGTAGTGTTTGAACCTGCGTGATCCGGGCCGGTGGCCGGGATCACGTGTCAAGCGAGCTTACGCCGCGTCGGCGCCGCAGCACTTCTTGTACTTCTTGCCGCTGCCGCAGGGGCAGTCGTCATTGCGGCCGACCTTCGGCTCTTCGCGCACCAGGGTCTCGACCGCGCCCTTGCGCAGCGGCAGCCAGTAGCGGTAGATGGCCGGGATGTTGGCTTCGATGTCCAGCGCCAGCGCGTGCGCCTTCTTCGGGTCTTCGACTTCGGGCAGTTCGGACTCGTCGATCTCGTCGGCGCCGAGCAGGTAGATCGGGCGCATCAGTTCGGCGACGTCGGAATCCCAGATCCGCTGCCAGGAACCGGGACGCAGTTCCATGCCTTCCCAGAAGCCCCAGCACCAGGCTTCGGCGTCGATCAGGGTGTCGCCCTCGACTTCATGCTCGCAGAACAGCGGCTCGAATTCCTTGGGTGCGGCTTCGAAGGTGATCAGCACTTCGTTCATGAAGCGCATGATCAGGTTGAGGATGCGCTGCTCTTCCTTCGGCGCCTTCCAGTTGGGCGCCTGCTGGCCGTCCTGGCCCCACACGCGCGGCAGCCACTCGGCCGGCATGATGGTTTCCGGGCCGATCGCGATCGCGGTCAGGTAGCCGTGCAGGGTGTCCATCGTCATCGCGTCCTCGGGGGAGCGGTCGGACAGCAGGAACTGGTCGAGGTCGTCGAATTCTTTGTCGGTGAGGGGTTCGTCGAGGTGCATGTGAGGCTCTTGTTCGGGTGAAGGCGCAAGTGTAACGCCTGCGGGTCGCGAGAGCACGGAATAATGCAGCTTGGGGAGGATACGAAGGACGACAGCCCAAAGGCCGTCGCTCCGGCGAAGGCCGGAGCCTAATTTTGTTGCGTTACGTTTGCGGGTGTACGCAAGCGTTGGTGGATCGCAGCGGAAATTGGATCCCGGCCTTCGCCGGGATGACGGTCTTGAGGGTGCGGGTTGAAGCAGCCAATAGCAGATTTGCTGGCATCATTGCCCAACTCTTGATTACTTCTTCGCCGCAAATGCCTTCGTCAACGCATCCGCCGCATACTGCTCCGCCTCCTTCGCCTTCGGCAGCACCGCCCCCATCCCGAAGAACTCGTGCGTCACGCCATTCCACGCGCGGTAATCGACCTTCACGCCATCCTTCTTGAGCTTGTCCGCATACTGCTTGCCCTCGGTCAGCAGCGGGTCGATCTCGGCTGCGACGATGGTGGCCGGCGGCAGGCCTTTCAGCGAGGCGGCCTTCATCGGCAGCGCGTACGGGCTCTTCGGGTCGCCGTGGTAGTGCTTGAAGAACCAGCCCATCATCGCCTTGTTGAGCGGCTTGGCGTTGGCGTTGCGCTTGTACGACTCGTTGTTCATGTCGTCGCTCACCACCGGGTAGACCAGCAGCTGATGCACTGGCAGCTGGGCCTTGCGGTCGCGCGCCATCATCGAGACCACGGTCGCCAGGTTGCCGCCGGCCGATTCGCCGCCGACCGCGACGCGCATCGGGTCGCCGTTGAATTCTTTCGCGTGTTGCAGCACCCACAGGTAGGCGGCATAGGCGTCTTCCGGCGGGGTCGGGAAGGGGTGTTCGGGCGCCTGGCGGTAGTCGACCGAGACCATGATGGCCTTGGCCATCTTCGCCAGCGCGCGCGGTGAGGATTCATAGACCTTGGTGTCGGCGATCACGAAGCCGCCGCCGTGGTAATACACCATCACCGGGAACGGGCCGGCGCCTTCCGGCGTGAAGATGTGGACCGGCACGCTGCCACCCTTGACCGGCACGCTCATGGTCTTCATGCTCGCGCCCGGTTCCGGGGCGGTGCTCTTGCCCATTTGCGTCAGGACTTTTTTGACGGCGTCGGCCGGGGTCGGCTGCTTGCGCGCTTCCGCCGGGGTGAGGGTTTCGATCGGTTTCGGGTTCAGCGACGCGTGGGCATCGAGGACCTTTTGCATGTCGGCGTCGGCCTTCGGCGGCTGCGGCGACTGCGCCTTGGCGACATTCCAGACCAGGGCGGCGGCCACGGCGGTCAAGGCCAGCGGGATTGCTTTTTTCATGACATCTTCCTCAGACAAGTCAGCGGTATGCCATGCGGATGCAGGCAGGTACACACCAAAATTTGATGATTTCACACCCAGCTTTCGCGCTCTGTTAGGGCACGCACCAAATTTGTCAAATTTGATGCGGCTTGGGCGCGAGGCCTGCCGCGCTTACAATGGGTGAATGGACAAGGATCAAGACAACACCGGCACGCATCCGTATGCGCGCCTGGACCCGCAGGCGGTGCTGGAAGCCGTCGAGAGCGTCGGGCTGTACGGCGACGGCCGCCTGCTGGCGCTGAACAGTTACGAAAACCGGGTCTACCAGGTCGGCATGGAGGAGGGGCCGCCGGTGGTGGTCAAGTTCTACCGCCCGGAGCGCTGGAGCGACGCCGCCATCCTCGAGGAACACGCCTTCGTGGCCGAGCTTGCCGAGCAGGAAATCCCGGCGGTGCCGCCCAGCCTCATCGACGGCCGCACCCTGCACGAGGCTGGCGGCTACCGCTTCGCCGTGTTCCCGCGCCGCGGCGGACGCGCGCCGGAACTGGGCGACTCCGCGACGCTGGAATGGATCGGGCGCTTCATCGGCCGCATCCACGCGGTGGGCGCCACCCGGCCTTTCTCTCACCGGCCGGCGCTGGACCAGCAAACCTTTGGCCGCGCTCCCTACGACTGGCTGCGCAGCCAAGACTTCATACCGCCCGAGCTGCTCGCCGCCTGGTCCAGCGTGGTCGAGCAAGCCCTGGACGGCGTGGCGCGCTGTTATGATCGTGCAGGAGAACTGCCGCTGCTGCGCCTGCACGGCGACTGCCACGTCGGCAACGTGCTGTGGACGCCAAGCGGCCCCCACTTCGTCGACTTCGACGACAGCCGCATGGGGCCGGCGGTGCAGGACCTGTGGATGCTGCTGTCGGGCGAGCGCCAGGAAATGGTCGGGCAGATGGCCGACGTGCTGGCCGGTTACGAGGATTTCGCCGAGTTCCATCCGCGCCAGCTCTACCTGGTCGAGGCGCTGCGCACCCTGCGCCTGATCCATTACGCGTGCTGGCTGGCGATGCGCTGGGACGATCCGGCCTTCCCGGCGGCTTTCCCCTGGTTCAATACTCAGCGCTACTGGCAAGACCGCATCCTCGAATTGCGCGAGCAGATCGCCCTGATGGACGAGCCGCCGCTGTGGCCGGTCTGAGCAGCAAGTTAAACAAGGGAATTGCCAGCCTTTCACCGTCCAGTTCGGCGTGACGCGCACAGACAATTTGCCGGATAATCAAGGCGACAGTACCAGCCTAGCGAGAACGACCATGGATTCCACCAAGCCCGAGCCCGACGACACCGACTTCACCATCGACCTGTCCCACGCCGGGAGCGCCATGCCCGCAGCTCCGGCCCCGGCCGCGCCGCAAGCAGCACCCGCCCGCGCGCCGATGGAAATGCGCGAGATCCAGGAAGCCATCGCCCGCGTCGAAGCCGAAGCCAAGGCCAACGTCGCCGCCGAGAGCCGCGCCCATGCCGAGTCGCGCGCGCGTTCGCTGGCCGAGGAGCGCACCGCCATGGACGCCGCCGCCACCGCCGCCGCGCTGGCCAATGCCCAGGCTTCCGAAGCCGCGATCGCCGCCAACCGCGACCGTCTGGAATCGCTGCGCGCCGCCGCCCAGGCTTCGAACGAGCGCCTGGAAGCGATCCGCCAGGAGACCAGCGAGCTGCGCGCCCGGGTCCAGCACGAAACCGAAAACCGGATGGCGCTGGAGGCGCGCGCCCGCGGCGAGGAAGAAGCGCGGCGGCGCGCCGCGGCCCAGGTCGAGGCGCAGGCCGAGATGGCGGCCCAGGCCGAAAAGGCCGCCGAGGAACTGCTGGTGCAGACCGGTCAGGCGCGCCTGCAGGCCGCCGAGCGGATGGCGGCGGTGGAAGCGGCCAAGGAAGAAGTACTGCACAACGCCAGCGCCGACGCGCGCGTGGCGATTTTGGCGCGCGAGCGCGAACGGGCCGAGCGCGCCGCCCGCCAGACCGCCGAAAAGCTGGCCCAGTCCGAAGCCGAAGCCCTGGAACTGACCCAGCAGCGCGAGCGCGCCGACCAGGTGGCATTGACGGCCAGTTTCGCGCGCGCGGCCGCCGAGGCGCGCGCGCTGGAAGAAGCGCGCGCCCTGGCCCACATCGAGCAGGAGCGCGAAGCGATCGCGCTGGCCCAGGCCGAGTCCGAGCGGGTGGCGGCCCAGTCGCTGCGCATGCGCCTGCAGACCGAAAAGGAATTGCGCGACGCCGCCACCCACCGCGAGCGCACCGAACAGATGGCGGCCGCCAGCGCCGAGGCGCGGCGCGAAGCCGAAACCCGCATCCTGGCCGCCACCGAAGCCCGCATCGAGGCTGACCGCCGGCTGCGCGAGGTGTCGGAAGAGCGCGCCCGCGCCGAGGAAGAAGCAGTGCAGCTGGCACAGGCGCGGGTCGAGGCCGAAGCCATCGCCGCCGAGCATGCGCGGGCGCGCGCCGCCAGCGACGCCGCCGCCGCCCAGGCGGCGCTGCGCCAGGCCGAGGAAGAACAGCGTGCGCGTGCACTGGCCGAGGAACGCGCCGCCCTGATGGACGCCGCCGCCGACGCGCGCGCGCTGGAAAACGCGGCCGAGGAGGCGGCCCTGGGCGCCGTGCGCGCCCAGGCCGAAGCCGAGCGCCAGGCCGTGCAGGCAGCGCAAGTCCGCGCCGAAGAAGCCGAACGCCTGCTGCAGGCCGCCCAGGCCCGCGCCGCCGCCGAGGAAGCCGCGCTGGCGCGCGAGCAGGAACAACTGGAAGCCGAGCGCGAACTGGCGCAAGCCGTCGAAGCGCGCACCCGCGCGGCCGAGGAAACCAGCGCGCGCCTGCGCGAACAGCGCGACGCCGAGCGCCGCGCCGAAGCCGCCCAGCAGGACGCGCTGGAGGCCCAGCGCGAGCAGGCGCGCGCCGCCATCGAGGAAGCCGAACATGCCGAGGCGGCTGCTGTTGCTGCCCGCGCCGCGGCGCAGCAGGCTGCCGACCTGGCCGCCGTGCAGGCCGAACGCGCCGCAGTCGAGCGCCGCCAGCTGGCGCTGGCCGAGTCGGCGATCAGCGCCGAGCGCGGCGCGACCGCGGCCGCGCGCGAATCGCTGGCCCTGGTCGAGCGTAAACTGGCAGCCCAGGACAAGCAGGCCGCGGCCGACGCCCGCGCCCACGAAGCCGCGGCGGCGCGCCTGGCCTCGGAACAGGCCGCGGCCAGCGCCGCCCAGGCGCGCGCGGATCTCGAAGAAGAACAGGCGCGCCTGGCTGCCGCCCGTGAAGCGGAAGAGGCCGCAGGCCTGCAGGCTGCAGTCGAGAAACGCGACGCCCAGCGCGCGCTGCTGGAACACGCCCAGCGCCACGCCGACATGCAGCGCAAGTCGCTCGAGGCGACGCGCCAGATGATGGCGGCGCGCAAGGAGCTGGCCGACCTGGAAAGCCGGCGGGTGGAAGAGCAGGGCTCAGAGCTGGCGGCCACCGAGCAGGCCATCGGCGAGCACAAGGCCGAAGCCGAGCACCGGGTGGCTTCGGTGAACATCACGCGCGAAGTGCTGGGCAGGTTCAAGGGCGCCGTGCCGGCATCGGCGGCGCAGGCGGCGACCAGGCTGGCGGATGTGATTGCCAGTCAGCGCAAGAACGAGGAGTGATGCTGGAGCTTGCCTGAGGCGGCATGCTTTTGTAGGGTGTTCAGCTTCTGTAGGGTGGGCGGTCCTCCGCCCACGCGTTCAACTCACGGATGCATTGTGGCGACGCCTTCTTTAGTTGAACGCGTGGGCAAAATTGCCCACCCTACGAAGACGTGCCAGAGGAAGCGGGGTGATATGCCCCGTATATTATTAATGCCCCATCAATACGCCCAGCGTATCACTGCCCCACCTGACTCGGCGACACCGGATTCACCGGCCCCGTCACCGCACGCGTCGCATAGTAGCCGGTCTCGCCAAAGCACGAAGTCGGCACGCCAACGTGCTGCTCGTACGACACCTGCACCCGCTGCCCCATCGCATTCTGCAGCTGCTGCACCACCTTCTCATCGCGCACCGTAAAGGCAAAACGTTCCGGAATCGCCCCCGGCATGCTCGACAATAGCAGCTCGCCTTCCCAGGTCTTGCACAGCCAGCCCTTCTTGGAAAACTTTTGCAGGTAGCCGGCGCGTTCGCCCTCCGAATACGACCAGCTCAGCGCGAACCAGGTATACAGCGAAAACAGCACGATGACCGCGATCAGGGCGGTGAGGAGGAGGGAGGTAGCGCGTTTCGGCATGGTCGTGAGTGCAATATCGAGAGGTTGTCAGGATGGCAGCGGGCTGCGGCCGCGCACATTCTGCCACGGCTGGGCCAAACTGCATACTGTCGATACTTAAGCGGACAGCTGCCCCGCCATGCGCCGCCGGTAGCGCACCGACGACCACAGCGACACCAGGATGAAGGCCAGCCCCGACAGCCCGGTGAACCACTCCGGCACGTGGTAGTGCACGCTGATGAACATGATCGTGGCCAGGATCCCGATCGCGTAGTGAGCGCCATGCTCCAGGTAGACGAATTCTTCCAGCGTGCCCTTGTAGACCAGGAACACCGTCATCGAACGCACGAACATGGCGCCGATGGCCAGGCCCAGCATGATGATGACGACGTCGTTGGTGATGGCAAACGCCCCGATCACGCCGTCGAAGCTGAACGAGGCATCCAGCACTTCCAGGTAGAGGAAACCGCCAATGCTGCCCTGGGAGATCATCTTGCCGACCGACGGGTCGCGCTCTTTCTTCTCCAGCAGGCCGCTGAGCCATTTCACGCCGATATAGACCAGCACCCCGGTGACGCCGGCCACCAGCACCGGCAGCTTGCGCGCCTCCTCCATCAGCGACATCGCGCCGCACACGGCCGACAGGGTGACCAGGATCGCCAGTCCCTCGGTGCCATACTTGCCGACCTTTTCCTCGCCCCAGCCGAGCCAGTGCAACTCCTTTTCTTCGTCGAACAGGAAGTTCAGGAAGACCAGCATCAGGAAGGCGCCGCCGAAAGCGGCCACTTCGGCGTGTTTTTCGGTGAGGTGGCGCGAGTATTCGCGCGGATTCTCGATCGCCATCTGCCAGACTTCGACCAGGCCGAGGCCAGTGGCTGCCGACACGATCACCAGCGGAAACAGCAGGCGCATCCCGAATACCGCCACCAGGATGCCGACCGTCAGGAACAACTTGCGCCAGAACTCGTTCCAGCCGCGCAGGACCGAAGCGTTGACGACCGCATTGTCGAAAGAAAGCGACACTTCGAGCACGCCGAGGATGGCGGTGATCCATAGCGCCTGCAGCATGCCGGCGATGCCGCGGTGCTCGTAGCCCCACCAGCCGGCCAGGCCCATCAGGATGACCGTCACTGCGAACGACAACCGGAAATGCCGCATACCGACCCCGCTTTCAAAAGAATGGTGTTGTACTGACAAGCATACTCGCCTTCCGGGCCCAGCGGCGGCGCGCAGATTTTCGGGAAAATGCCGAACGACAGATGCGGACCCTGCAACGGAATAAGTAGTTGTATTGCCTTGCTTCTGAGATAATTCTGCCCGGCATGTATTCACCTGGAAGAGACAATGGATTTCGCGTATCTGGTAACACCCGTGCTGACCTGGATGGTGGTCGGCCCCATCAAGTTCCTGATCACCAGCGTGCGCCAGCGCCGCTGGGCCTTCAATCTGGTCGGGAATGGCGGCTTCCCCAGTAACCATAGTTCTGTGGTAACCAGCATGGCCACCCTGATCGCCCTGCGCGAGGGCATCGGCCACCCGGCCTTCGGGGTCGCCGTGACCCTGGCCTTCATCGTCATGATCGACGCCAACAGCCTGCGCCAGCACGTCGGGCGCCAGGCCGCCGCCATCAACAAGCTCGGCCTGGAGACGGCCGGCCACATCGTGCTGCGCGAGCGCATGGGCCACACCCTGGTCGAGATCGGCGGCGGCATCGTCACCGGTATCGGCATGGGCTTCCTTATCTATACCTTGTTCGGCGCGTAATTCAGCGGATAAACAGCTGAGCGGACAGGCCGGACGTCCGGCCTGTCCGGAAACCGGCTGCATTCCACCGCCCCGGAATGCAGTTCGTCGCCCAATACCGCATTTCATCCCTCTATTTCCGCAGTATGCAGAGTCGTCAATTGACGCCCCCAGGGCACTACTCGATACTGCGCGCTGGCTGTTCATATCCGCGTTTTTACAAGAACTATACTGAGTCCATTCTCTGGAGAACCACAATGCTGCGCAAAACACTACTCGTCCTTGCCCTCGCGTCGGCGCTCGCCGCCTGCAGCAAGGAGCCTGCCAAGCCGGGCGCCGACGGCAAGACGGCCACCGCCAAGGCCGATGCCAACGACAAGCGTCCATCGCAGCTGCAAGTGGCGCCCGAGGACGTGCTGACCATCCGCAGCGATACCCTCAGTAGCGGCCCGGTGGTGACCGGCTCGATCCAGCCGGAACGCAAGGCCGACCTGCGCGCCGAAGTCTCGGCGGTGGTGCTGCAGGTGCTGAAAGAGAATGGCGAGCCGGTGCGCCGCGGCGACGTGCTGGTGCGCCTCGACGAAACCGCGATCCGCGATACCGTATCCTCCGCCGACGAAGCCGTGCGCGCCGCCACCCAGGCGCTGGACCAGGCGAATCGCCAGCTCGAGCGCATGAAAACCCTGCGCGCTTCCGGCATGACTTCGGCGGTGGGCCTGGACGAAGCCGAAGTGCGCCGCAACAGCCTGCAAAGCGAACTGTCGGCCTCGAAAAGCCGCGCCGCCACCGCGCGCCAGCAGCTGAACCGCACCGTGGTGCGCGCGCCCTTCGACGGCATCGTCTCCGAGCGCAAAGTCTCGGCCGGCGACACCGCCACCATCGGCAAGGAACTGGTGAAAGTCATCGATCCGGACAGCATGCGCTTCCAGGGCCGCGTCTCGGCCGATTCGATCGCCACCGTCAAGCTCGGCCAGAAGGTGAGCTTCCGCGTGAATGGCTATGGCGAGCAGCAGTTCGCCGGCATCATCAAGCGCATCGACCCGGCCGCCAACGCCATCACCCGCCAGGTCGAAGTGGTGATCGAGTTCGCCGACAAGGTGCAGCCGAAGGTGGCCGGCCTGTACGCCGAAGGCCGCGTCGACGCCGCCTCGACCGACGCCCTGATGCTGCCGGAAGCGGCACTGGTGAAGGCCGGCGACAAGGCCTACACCTGGCGCATCAAGGACAAGACCCTGTCCCAGGTCAGCCTGGTGGTCGGCGCGCGCGACCCGCGCACCGGCAACGTCGAGATCAAGCAGGGCCTGGCCGCCGGCGACGTGGTGCTGCGCGCCCCGACCTCGAACCTGAAGGATGGCCAGAAGGTCGAAATGGCCACCGCGCGTGTTGCCAGTGCCGCCGCCGCCGGTGCGCCGGTGCAA
>Ga0265780_10011068_pt1 | contig 10703 bp, 10 predicted proteins | sample P1T30metagenome_FD_192432 | JGI IMG/M metagenome (GOLD analysis project Ga0265780, IMG submission 192432) | Plant litter microbial communities from East Loma Ridge, Irvine, California - P1 T30 | ecosystem: Environmental > Terrestrial > Plant litter > Unclassified | place: USA: California... | reverse complement strand
TCATAAAAAAGTTCCCTATTTCATTAGCTTGAGTATCACCCAACTGATCGATCTGCAGGTGACAAGGTTGCTTTCGAGGGAATAAAAGTTCGTCTCTTGACCACTGGACTCCAAGCAGATGACTTCGTCACCCTTGCTGCGGGTGAGACCAAGGAGATCACAGTCGAGACTGCAGCTCTCCACTCCCTCCACGAGGGTGGTGATTTCGACGTCTTTGCCAAGGGTGCTCTTCCCTTCGCCGAGGGAGCTTCCACTGAGCTCGCTGGTGCTCTCGACTACGAGTCCAACAAGCTCAGCATGACCATTGATGGTGCTCAGGCTGCCTCCGTTGCCAAAGCACTCAGCAAACGTACTGCTATTGGCTCCAGCTGCACTGGCAGCAAGTTGAGCGCTGTCCGTACCGCGCTCTCCAACTGTGCTAGGCTTGCAAACGCCGCAGCCTCTGCTGCCACTGCTGGAACCAAGCTCACAACATACTTCAAGACTACTTCTTCGGCTAGCACCGCTGCAGCCCGTCTCAGAGCAGTTGCATCTGACTGCGGCAGCACCTCCAGCCGTACCACCACCAACTGCAACGACCCATACGGCGGCTGCTCCTCCAACGTGCTGGCCTATACCGTTCCTTTGGCGAACTTCATCACATACTGCCCCATCTTCTTCAGTGCGCTCCCCGCTCTTGCTTCCACTTGCCATGGCCAAGATCAAGCCACTACTGCGCTTCATGAGGAGACTCACGCTCCTGGTGTGTACTCTCCCGGTACCCAGGACAATGGATATGGATATGCTGCCGCTACTGCGCTGTCCGCGAACGCGGCTCTGAATAATGCTGACTCGTACGCTCTGTATGCCAACGGTGAGTTACCTACAATTTTATTGATCAGAAGAATTGCGCTAATTCACAACGCAGCGATCAATCTCAACTGCTAGACAACGACATGGTAAATACGGGGTACAACTGTTCGCTTATCTCATAGTACTTTAGTAGTGAATTGAACCAGATATATCAGCCCAAGAAATTGATTTCTCAAAGTGTGTAAAAGTAGATCTAAACTTAGTCTAGTGCTGCGCCACACTTGGCTAGCGGCACACCTCGTATCGTGTGCAACACACAGGACGCCTTACGACATCATACCAAGCAGCTCACGACTTCTCAATTGACGCCCTCAATCCCACGAGCGCGGTGTCGTGATGCCCAATTACCGCTCAACATGCCGCTACACTCGCAATTCTCCGCCGTCCCAAACGATGACACGCGCTCCAGCCACGAACTGCTCCCCATGCAACGCCACAAGTCAAGTACCTGCACCACCATGAAATCCTCAAACTACTCAGAACAAAAAGACCCTCCCACCTTCCGCGAAAAATGGTCTCCCTTCCCCTACCGCACCTTCCTCACCCTCCTGCTCCTCCCCCTCGCCCTCCTCCCCATCGTAACCCTCTCTTCCGCCGCCGAAATCGCCTCTCAGTCGTACATCCGCCACTTATCCTGCTACCCCAACGGGCTATGGAAATTCGCGCCCACTGCGACGTGGGAGATTATGGATTCGTCATATTTCTTCACGCCGAATTTGAGCTTTGGCAATATGACGTTCACGCAAGTCAAGGTGATTGACATCGCGTGGGATCTGGTGGTGGGCAGAGGAGGGCAGTTGGGGCTCGCGTGGGTGAATTATCGTGTGTTTAATGAGTGGTTGGTGGGGTGGATGGAGGGGCAGGGGGTGGGGTGGAGGATGTACGCGGGCGTGGCGTTTGAGACGACCGGGTTGGGTGCGTTGGGGGTTTGGGGGAAGGAGATGTTCGCATCTGGAAATGGGGTGGGGAGGAAGAGGCGGTGGAAGAGGTGGTTGGCGATGGTGAGCATGTTTCTGTCGACGTTTTATGTGCTGAGCTTTCCGACGTTGATGGCAGCTATGACTGGGTATATTGCAACGAGCGAGCCATATCTCGAGGATTTGGATGGCAACTTGATTGCATTTGAAGAGATTGATCCGGTTGTTTACGTGGTGAACGATGCGGCAAGGATTGGGTTTGAGAAGCCGCTTGTAGTTGGGCTGAAGGATGTGGACATGATTGAGGCGGTGAAGAGCTGTAAGTCATTCCAGTGTCTCATTGGGACAGTCGGAGAGACTAATCAAACCTTAGATATATACGCCATCAGTTCCAACGACTCAGTCCAGTCGAATTCTGACGCCCATACCTATCCACAAATCACCAATGCGTCCACCTGGTCCTTCAACACGACATCGATCCCTCTCGACAGCCCTACCCTCGACATCACCAGGTATCCAAAACTTCGTATCGAACAAGACAGGATATCGCCTACTTCTTCATCCCTCTATTCTGCTTCCGGCCGCCAAAGCACTCTCTACAACGCTACCTACCTGCTCGCCCACGGCTCCTGCAAGCCCGGCGAGAACTACCAATGGGGCTTCTCCTATATTTTCCTCTTCATGATGTCCATTTTCAACTTCATCTGGGCGTGTATCATGGTCAGCATGTGGATTGAGACACGGCACAATTCGCGCCTCTACCGCCATGGAAGACGACCGGGGCTACTAAGCAGCATTGTCGAATTCGCTGCTGTGATTAAGGAAGAAGTCGGAGAGCGGGCGGGAGATATGGAGGATGAGGAGTTGCGCAAGAGATTGAGGGAGAGTAGTTCGAAGCTCACCGTACCGGAGGGCGAGATGAGGGTGCGGAGAGTAGATACTGGAAATGAAGGGGTGCGGAAGATGAGTTGGAAGAGAAGTTTCACGAGGGGTAGTACGTTCTGACGTATTTTATGAACATTGCGAATGCACTTTACTCTGACTCTTTCAAGCTCCAAGCCTTTGCGATTCTCTTCGCCACGCCTTCGCCTGCCCACCAAGCTCCCGTGACGGTGCCTAGGGCTACGAATGGAGCCGTGTGTTCTCCAGCTAGCCAGACACCCTTCTCGGGCAGTCCTTTCCGCATCTCTTCAATATCCTTGTCGCCCTGTTCTAAGCCAGTTTGGAAGTTGCTGTAGCTTCCATAGCCCGCAAGCTCATCACTAGCCCAGTCTGTTGCTAGTGCAGCTTTGGGTTGGTGGTCAGGGTCGCTGGGGTTGTAGTTTGGCAGGCGGGAGTAATATGGCTCGCAGAACTGAGTCAAGATCGAAGTGTGACTAGATGCAGGAGATTTTTGAAGGAGAGATGAGATATGCAGAGATGTTGGACCGTGGATGTAGAATAGCAGTGTCGGGTGTGCTGAGTTGCCGGGAAGCGCCGCGAAGTTCATCGCTTCTTGAGCCCAGTGATTTGGATTAGACGGATGTGCATACTTAGGCCTGAGCCAATGCGTAAAGCCTGGAAAATAGGATGGGTTTACGGGAGAGTCGGGTGTGGGTTGATGGATGGGCGCGGTTGTTGCGGTGACATTCGGTACATTTGGGTCGCGAGATTTAGATGGTGGGGTTTTGGCAGCTGCAAAATCGTTCCAGAAGGCTGTCGGAAAGGTTATGTAAATCTTCTGTTGTCAACAGATAACTCGAGGCTTGCCAAATAGATAACGTTACCTTGTCCAAATGTCCATATCCAATTGCACCGATCGCCTCTTTCAGTCTCCCCGGTAATTCAGGTTCAAAAGCGCCCAAGTTTCTCTTCAGCCAGCCCAATGGCGCAGTCATGACTAACTCATCAAACGTCTCAGTTCGTCGACCTTCTAGCTCCACAGACACTCTGGGACTCCCATCGTCCTCATGTGACACAATCTTCGTAACCTTGTGCTCAGACCGCAGATCCGCCATTCGCGCCGGTTCCGCAATTCTCTCCAGAACCTTCTGATACGTACCTGCAACAAACAGATTTTCCCCATCGATGCACTCCTCAAGCCAGAAGAACTTGAGACTCTGGGTTTGTATGGGCGAGCCGACGAAAGCGCCCCACATTTCCGCCATCTGGAGAATCGTTTCTTGCTTCGCCTTATCCTCCTGAAACATGTCTTTCACTCTTTCTTCGAAGAAATTAAACAAACTCTTCTCAGCAGGTATCGTCGCGCTCTCCGCATTCGAATACTTCATCGCTTGCTCGATGATTTCCCACACAACTTCCTCATTCTTTGCTGTCTCTTTCTCCTCCATCTGCTTGCCCGAACTGTCAAAAACAGCTTGCCGTCCATCCCAATTCATCGTCACCGTGTCTGTTTGCCGCGCAAGATCGAGTATGGGATTGTGATCTGTGCCGTGTATCCAGTTCGGGCCGAGATCGACCGTATGTCCGAGGGCATTGCTTTGGCACAATCGTCCGCCAACGCGATTGCGCCCTTCAAGAATAGTCACTTTGGCGCCATGCTGGAGTAATATGTCCGCACATCGCATGCCAGCGACGCCGGCGCCGACGATGCAGACGTGCGGTATCCTTCCCGCTGCTCTTCGGATCATCGAAAAACCTGTGTCGTCCATATAGCCTGCTTGGTGAGGAGCGCTGGAGAGGTCGCGGTCGATGCGAGATGTTTCTGAACGGTTCACGTCTGGTTTGCTCTTGGATGTGTGAGTGCCTGGTTCACAATTGAGATGACCGATATTGCCCATGACATTGATGAAAGATCTGGAATCGAGAACAGGTGATGATCATGAGGCTGAAGACGACAGGCAGGGCTCGAATATTGAGGCTGGTCGACGATGAAAACGGCGATGAAATAGCGCAAAGATGATAGCTAGATTAAGCCCGAGAGAAAATGGTCCAGCCCCAACATGCAAAGCATCTAGAAAGACTTATGCAGCCCGTTGGACCGCAAAAGAGGAATGAAATCATGCTCGCCGCTTCATTCCGACAAGGCTGATATAGTGTACCGATGATGGGATGGAGACTACACACCTAGTATCCCTCAGTGCGGGGCAATGCTGACCTGTCCCACCCGTCGGCGGATCGGCTCGTATGATGACGAACGCTCGATTATAATAGTGTATGATTGCTGCGACAGCGTTGTATCAAGATGCACGTGGTGTCTCAATGATAAGAAGTGAGGCGCGGTACCCTGAGATGGTTTAGTACATTGACGCTAAACAAGATCGGTGCCACGAGGCTAACACATGACCATGATTGGACGGAATAGCGCCTTGTGAAAGCGCTGTTTGGAGATCAAATTGTAGATTTTGAACTACATAATTACATAGTCGACCTCGTGGTCCGACTGCGCCGTGGTATCATGTTTGCATCATCGTCGCCTCGTACTCTCCAGAGTGCTCACGTGACTCACCTACTTGTCCTTGCTGCCGATGTGGAGCTTGTTCTTGAGCTTATCCTTGAGCTGTGACATCTTCTTCTCGCTCTTCTCGTCACCTGCTTTGGGTGAGGCGGGCTCGGATGGCTTGCTGGACTCGGATGCGCGGCTGGAGCTCTCGGCGGGATGGCCTGCGATACTGTTAGCGCCACTATTCTTATGTCTTGCATGGGCTTTACATACTCTCAACCTTGCCGACCTCGGTCTTGTGGGGTTCGGCAGAGCGCGTAGTCTTGTCGTTCATCTTGGAGTGGGGGTCATTGGCTTCGCTCTCGGGCACGGTGTGCTCATCCTTGGAAGAAGTACCCTTGTTGAGAATATCCTCAATAGGTCCACCGACAGATGGCTGCACGTGAGCACTATCAGAGTGCGACGTCTCCACACCGGGCTGCTTCTTGGGTGTATCGCTGTCCTTGGCCGCAATGGCGCTGTCACTGTGCTCGGTGGGTTTGCTGGAAGTAGTCGAAGATAGATCGGGGGTAGCGACCTTGTAGTCGGGTGCATCGGGTCCTGCTCCAGGAGCGCCGGAAGGCTTCACCTCGTCGATATCGGTGGGCTTCCAGACCTGGTCGGAGATGCCTACCTTATCCGTGATGCCTGTCGAGGCGGTTGTATCTCCCTGACCGCTGCTGGAGGCTGCCACATCTGGGTTCAGAGGGACTATGGGGATGGAAGTGTCGCCAGTAGTACTGGTCTTTGTGCTTGTGGAGGAGTCGTTGGTGGTGGGCTGACCCAGGGTAGGGTTGAGCTTGAGGAACCCATCGTCCTTGTTTGACTCATTGCTGGATGTTGCTGGATGTCCAATTAATACGATTCGATTATGGGAGTGAATTCACATACCGGCTGTGTTCGTGCTCGAGGTCGTGTTCACGGGGGTTTCTGTACGTCATAATTAGCACAACCCCGAATATCGCAATCGCAAGAGCTGCGTACCCGAGTTGCCCTGGTCAAATGGGTCGCTGGCGGTGCCTTTTCCCTGCTCTCCAGAAAGAGGCTCCTTGCCGCCAGTCTCGTTCTCCTTGGCGGGCTGGCCGTAGATGAGGCTCGAAACAGTCGACGTAACCGTGGAGGCAGCGTTGGTGATGGTCTCCATGTTGAAGTGGTTCAATGGCTGATAGCAGTTATTGTTTTTGAAATTGAGGGTCAAGTGGAGGTAGTAGTAGATTTGCGCGCGCGAATTGACGAAGTTATGGGAGCCTGCAGCGATGACGTCGGTCCTTGTTCCGACAACAAGCCACGCTCTCCCTAGCGGACACAGCGCGCTACCGCCCGCGGCACAATATACAGCGAAGCGTCACAGCGGGGCGCAGTCGCCCCGTGTAGCCCAAGAAACAAGCTCATGCTCTTTCGTAGCAGGGTCCGATGCTTGCTCGCGGCACAACGTTCTATTCGCGGTTAATCTGTACTTCGACGTCGCAGATTGCCTGCCATGATAGATCCTGGCCATCTTGTGAACGCGAGTGGCAACAGGTGTTCCAGAACCGGGTATTTGGGATGCTCGTGTGCATCTGCAAATAACAATGACGTAGCTGGCACGTGCGCGCAACGCGCGAACAGTTTTAGATAAGGAATGGCCTAAGCCTTATTGAGCTGCACCAAAAGCAAAACACCAAATCTGACCGAGTATGCATCGAGGCACCACAGCAAGCCTCGCAAGGCTCTGAGATAGCAGTTCTTACCAATTCTCACCCACCTGAGGTGAGTGAAACGGACTCGTAGGCCTAAATACTAGGTCGAATGCTCCTCCAGTTGAACCACCAATGCATTCCACCACTCGAGGTTATCGTAACTGTCAAACTCTATCCAACAACCGTCTCTTGCCGCTTTCCAACCACCTTCCGGCTCCTCAAATGCGTATCTTTCTGTGGCCTCCCGATGATCCAAAGGCCAGTCCCCAAAATGTTCCCGCAATATTGTAGCTGGGTCCCAGGGCTCTGGAACGTACTCCGCTTCGAAGCGGACCGGAATACCACTCTCCACGATGTCTCTAACGTAATTCGGATAGTATTCGCTCACGCAATGATCCCATTTGTCGAACTCTTGCCCAGCGCGATCTAGAAACTCGGCGTTTCCGATCTGCCACTTTGCCAGGCGTACCATTACGTCGCTGAGATTCTGGCTGGCGCTCGTGGAAGGCCCATGTAAAATAAGAGAGTAGGATCCACCTTCGTTCTGAGTACAAGCTGCTCTCGCTTGCTGTATCCAGTCGCAAATACTCAGAATTGCCGACCGGTCCCAATGTTGAGGATCAAGAAGAATCGTTTTCCAGACCTCGACTCTATGCTCCACTTTCAGCCTTGGATTTTCCTGCCAGAAGCGAGCCATTCCACGAATGTGAGTATAAGGCTCATTGACTGCAGGATTGTCTTCCTCGATGATGATCTCGCGGATGTGAATACGAATCTCAAGGGGAAGCTGTTCGAGGAATTGCAAAGTAACAGCCGTCGCAGAGTAATAGAGACGCTGAACGCAATATCGTACATGCTCTTTATTGTGACTATCCTCCGGCCAGAGTCTTTCAACCTGTTCCAAATCGTCTCTCCTGGGTATTTCCCATCGTTGGGCATTCCAGTCGAGCATGCTATACCGACTGGCTTCAGTGTACCATGGTGAACCTGTGTGGTCATCAAAAAAGTGATCGACAGCCTCATTCTCGAAACTGTCGTCTTCCCACATCCTTCTCATTTCCTCGTCGGTATAGCCACCGTTTAGTTGCCATCGATACCAGTTCGATTTCGTCCATCCGATAGAAGTCAGCGCGTCAAAGTCGGGATGGTTCCGAATTAGTTGGACGATATCATCTGTTATTTCTTCCTCTTGAGTATCATTGATATGGACATCATCAAGGTAAAGCTCGAGGCCATTGCTTATGATAGGTTCCGTACCGTTTCGTTCGATCCTTTCCTTCAGACCTGCCACGGCCTTGCTTTCTGGCCATCTTTTGCGTAACAACTGCAATACGTTGGGAGTGAGCAGAGAATGCGCGAAGGAGAGCATTCTACAAACAGCCCCATTTCGTCTCCAGCGCAAATTTTCAAACAGTGCAGCATCTGAATGCATGTCGATAGCTTCAGGCAAGCTCACCTGTGTCCGGAAAGTGATCGAGTTGTTGCGCAGCGCAAGGCCCTTCATCTCTTGATTCATGCGCTTGCATGTGAAAAGGAGCGCTTGGTCAATAAGCCTACCATCGTGCAAGCGGAGCTTTCTGGTGGAAGAATTGTGGAGATAGCCTGGCGAAGACGAATTCATAAGCAGATTGCCCGTAGCGTCGGAGTCCCTGAACTCACCATGCTCTTCGGAAACATAGTAGATGTATATCTTGTCGCGAAGTTCTCGTGGGAGGCGAAAGAAGAAAGACTTATGCTGGTCCATGATGAAAGCTGTTGCCTCTCGGTCGTGTTAAAAAAGGAGGAGTGCAATATCTGCTTTGTATCATTGGCGAAAAAATGTATACGAACGCAACATAAATGTGCTTAGATGACTTTTGCTCTTGCGACGAATACTTAGTGCCGGGCGCTATCCTTAAGTGCTTCCACAGAGGGCGGTACATGTGTTCCAATTTTACGCGCGCTCAACGTGTTCCTGCTTGGCTAGTGTGAGTCATCGCAGTACATCGAGAAAGGCGGCTCGCCGAGTTACGAAGGGCGGATTCCCTGTCCTAGGGCTCACCAGGCCGCACTCAATTGGAATGAGTCCGCAGACCCGAACAACTTAGGGCCAGCTGATGAATCGATGAGCCCGCTATGTTGCGCACATATCCAGGTATAGTAACGCAAATAGCGTCCCATTAGATTTCTTCTAGCAAGCATCTACATTGCATCATGATACACGCAGTAGATATGAGACCGTCAGTTGACCCTCAAGACATAGATTGTATAGTCACATCAATATTTGCGCGTGGGAAACCTCGAGTGGATAAGTAAAGCTGAACAAGCAGCTGCTCGTTGTATTTTACATCAGGAGGTTTATCGGATAAGTTGAAACGTAGACCATACTGTTTTGCGATATCAGAATGTTGTTTTTGTTTTGCTACTGGAATCAGTATGCGGAAGAAGCGGCTTGCGATCTAAGACTTACTTGAGAGCGAGCATGGGGAGCTCGAAGGCATGGGTCACTCGGTCTTGTCTAAGAAGTAAGCTGAAGCATATTTCTGTAAGCGTGCTGACTTACTGAAGTGATTCAAATGGCAATGCCGACGGTACCAAAGTTGTTGCGCAGAGGCTGGCTCAAGAATCATAAGGATAAGTCATGGACCTAGAATGGTTCTACACTTACCAATGCGAGGAGAGCCGGAGATGGTGGGGAGCCGGAGATGGTGGAGTTTGCGGGGCCGAGTTCAGTCTACTCATACCACGTCAGAACCTATCAAACTTTAGGCGGATGGAGAGAAGCTTACGGAGAGGACCAAGTTGGTATTGACTTGCGCACAAAGTTAGTTAACGTTTCGTAAGTGTTGGAACGATGAATACCAGGCGTCGATCAGCACGCACCTGTTCGCGCAGAGAGCCTTGCCTCTAGTGTGAGTAACTCCGGTTGATTGAGGAAGAGAAAGCTTACAATGAGTCAGGGAGCAAATAACTGCATGCTGAGAGAACTCTGGAAATATAAGCTATGCCTAAATTAGAGAAAACAATGGTTCATACCGCTCAATGTTGAGAAGCCATCTCAATGAAGTACCATGGATGGATGTGGTCGGGAGTCAGAGCAAAGCTCGTCTAGCTCAAGTCAGGTACACATCATACTACATCGTGACATATTGTTTACCGGGGGGTATAAAGAAAGCATGTGTGATGTGTGATGATCATCATCTTGATACAAGTTAGTCCCCGACTCTTTAAAATCGTTTGTACTCATACCGAGCTTCAGAACATTCAACAACCTAAACAAATCATTATTTCCTCATCCGAGCAGCGTAGACATTTTCGTCACAGAAACATACCATGAAGACACCGGTCTTGAACGAGAAACACGACAACGATGAGTATACAGCCTAAGCACATTTAGCATCAGGCATTAGCGAAGACCAGGGTATAATTACTGGAAAGCTGTTGCAATGGGAGAAGGAGAGTGAGCTGCTGAGGGTATCGAAGCAGCGGAACAATATCAAGATCAGTGGCACAAAGCCAAAACGCCGCTTGGACGCTCGCAAGAGATTGGCTGGTAAATACCACATTAGTCAAGCCACTAAATCAGCTGTTAAGTACTCACACTTCTTGCGTCTATACTTGAAGATGTTCAAGGAGAAAGGTATGGCTCAAGCAGCATGATGAGTGCGACTCGCAGCAACTGACGTCTAAGGTTCACGCGTAAGCACAGAGAGTAATGGGCATAGAACAAACTTTACGCACATTTGTAGTCAAGACCGAGGGGCGATGGGAGGACCAACTGAAGGCTTTCTTGATACTTGAAGAGAAGAGGCTCGATGAGCTGAAGGCGGTGCTGGCAGGTGCTGGCAAGCGGGC
>Ga0265780_10011067_pt1 | contig 10704 bp, 6 predicted proteins | sample P1T30metagenome_FD_192432 | JGI IMG/M metagenome (GOLD analysis project Ga0265780, IMG submission 192432) | Plant litter microbial communities from East Loma Ridge, Irvine, California - P1 T30 | ecosystem: Environmental > Terrestrial > Plant litter > Unclassified | place: USA: California... | reverse complement strand
TGCGCATCATCAGGTCGTCCGGCAGGTCCACTCCGGCCAGTTCGCGCAGCAGTTCGACCCGTTCCAGGCGCTGCTCGAGCGGCAGGTACTTGAGCTTGGCCAGCAGGGTCGAGATCGCCTGGCGCCGCTGCGCGATGGTGTCCAGTTCCAGCACGCCGAAGCCGGCCGGGCCCAGGTCGAGCCGTTCGGGCGCGCGGCGGACCAGCTCGATCACGGTGTCGTTCCACATGCGGCCGCCGTCCAGGAAGCCAGTGGAGACGAAGAAGGTGGCCACCGCCCCGTGACGGCGCAGGATAGGCAGCGCGACCTCGGCGTTGTCGGCATAGCCGTCGTCGAAGGTGATACAGGCCGCGCGTGGCGGCAGGGCGCCGGCGCGCAGCTGTGCCAGGCCCTGCTCCAGGGTGATCAGGTTGAAGCAGGCGCCCAGCAGTCCGAGCAGGGCGTCGAAGCGTTCGGCATCGATCTCATCGGGGAACAGCGGGTCGGCCTGCGGCAGCACGCGGTGGAAGATCAGGATTGACAGGCGCTGGCGTGGGCTGCCGAGCGCAAGAACCGACTTGAGCAGCGGGTGGAAGGCCCGGGGTGCGGCGCTGCGGCCCAGCGGCAGGTCGGAATAGGTTAGTGGCATGAAAACTCGGCTCGCTCAGGTGAGGTCGGGTATGGCGGCGGAATGCGGCGGGACGGCAGCGGCAAACGCGCGGGCTTGCGCTTTTTGCTTGGCGAGTGCCTGCTCGACTAGGGCGCCCACGGCTACCATCGCCACCATCAGGTAATAGGGAACGTCGTAATACACCAGGCTGAGGAAGGCGCCGCCGACGGCGAAGCCGACCAAGCTGACTTGGATCATGGTGGCCAGGTCGCGGGCCCACTTCATGTTGGGCATGTTCTTCGTGTTGCGGATGACCCAGCTTCCCTTGCGCCAGGTGAGGATGCCCAGCGTCATATACAGGATGAGTCCCAACCAGCCGTGTTCTCCCAAGGCCTGGAAATAGATGCTATGGGCGGCATGCGGGTCGTTCGGATCAGGCGCATAGCGGGCGAAGGTAATGCCGTTCCACAGGTTGAAACCGCCACCGATCAGTACCCGGTCGTTAGCCAAGTTAACTGCCATTTTCCAGGCATTAATGCGGCCCATGGCCGAGGCGTCCTCTTGGTATTCATTGATGGTGTCCATGCGTTCCGACCACTTGTCCGGCATGAAGGCCACAGCAACCGGAATCATCATGACAGCGACAATGGCGGGCACCATCTTTTTCGGGCTCTTCAACCACAGGAAGAACAGCATGGCGGCGATGGCGAGCAGTGCCCCGCGCGAATAGGAGCCAATGGCGGCGATCGCACACAGGGGCATCGAGGCCATCATGCCGCGCCGCACCCACTTGTTTTCCGAGACCAGCATCAGGTAGAACATCATCGGGATGATCGTAATGAAGGCCAGCGCCACTTCGTTATTGCCCTCGATCAGGCTGCCCGGGGGGCCCCAGACGATGCTTTGGCCGCCGGTCATAATCGTGAAGATGCCGCCCTTGACGCCGAAATAGCCGATCGACACGACCAGGGCCCAGATCAGGTAGTCGATGTGCTTGCGCGTCTTGATCAGCATGGCCGTCACCAGCGTCATCAGCATGATCTTGTTTACGCGTGACAACATTTCCTTGGCCTCCTCGGGATAGAAGGCGAACAGGTGGCCAAAATTGATCCATGCCGTAAACAGGATCAGGGTGATGGTGATCGGTGTGACCGGCAGCTTCTTCGGGTCGCGCGTGATGACCAGCCCCACCAGGGTGGCGCCGGCGATGAGGGCGGCAAACGGGAAGGAATAGGCGAAGCCCCAGCTCAGGCGGTGTGGATTCATCACACTGATCCAGACCCACATGAGCACGCCGATCCACGGCCGCTTCAGGGTCGGCGGCAGGGAAGCAAGGACAATCAGGGTAATGACAATGTCGCGCATGGAACATGATGCGAAGGCAAGAAAAGTGATGGTACCTTATTTCCAACGCGACACGACCAATTGGCCATATTCAAGCGGAACAGGTGCACACAAATGTTAAGAAATCGCATCATTTTTTGTTAATGTGATATTGTTCGATGGATTCAGCCATCCCGTCATTCCGCATTACAAGACACCATCAGGACACCATGAGCCACCTCGTCCACGAATTCATCTTTGACGCGGCGAACCGCGTCCCGGGCGCCGAGGCGCTCGTGTATGGCAGCCGCCGCCTCGATTACGCCGGCCTGGCCGCCGAAGTGCGCCAGGTCGCCCAGGCCCTGCTCGCGCTAGGCCTCAAGCGCGGCGAGCGCGTCGCGGTCTACCTGGAAAAACGTATCGAAAATGTGACATCCATGTTCGGCGCCGCGGCAGCCGGCGGGGTGTTCGTGCCGGTCAATCCGCTGCTCAAACCCGAGCAGGTGGCGTTTATTGCTGCCGACTGCGACGTGCGCGTGCTGGTCACTTCGCCCGAGCGCCTGCGCCAGCTGGCGCCGGCCCTGGCCGACTGCCCGGCCCTGCACACGGTGATCGTGACCGAGGGCGCCGGCGCGCTGCCCGAACTGGACGGCATCCGCGTACTGGGCTGGAACACGGCGCTGGCCGACGGCGCCGAGCAGGTCCGCCGCGCACACCGCGCGATCGACGGCGACATGGCCGCGATCCTGTATACCTCCGGCAGCACCGGCAAGCCTAAGGGCGTGGTGTTGTCGCACCGTAATATGGTGGCGGGCGCCGAGAGCGTCGCCAGCTACCTGGAGAACACGCCGCAGGACCGCATCCTGGCAGTGCTGCCGCTGTCCTTCGACTACGGCCTGTCGCAGCTGACCACCGCCTTCCACGTGGGCGCGACCGCGGTCCTGATCAACCACCTGCTGCCGCGCGACGTGCTCAAGGCGGTGGTGGCCGAGCGCATCACCGGCCTGGCGGCGGTGCCGCCGCTGTGGATCCAGCTGGCCGCGCTCGACTGGCCGGCCGACTGCACGCTGCGCTACTTGACCAATTCCGGCGGCGCCATGACGCGCGCCACCCTGGACGCCCTGCGCCGGGTGCTGCCGCAAGCCCAGCCCTTCCTGATGTACGGCCTGACCGAAGCCTTCCGTTCGACCTACCTGCCGCCGTCCGAGCTCGACAAGCGCCCGGATTCGATCGGCAAGGCGATCCCGAACGCCGAAGTGATGGTGCTGCGCCCGGACGGCAGCGAATGCGATCCCGGCGAACCGGGCGAGCTGGTGCACCGCGGCGCCCTGGTCTCGCTCGGCTACTGGAACGACCCGGCCAAGACCGCCGAGCGCTTCAAGCCGGTGAAATCGGTGCACGACGGCCTGGTGCTGACCGAACTGGCGGTCTGGTCGGGCGACACCGTGCGCCGCGACGAGGACGGCTTCCTGTACTTCATCAGCCGCAAGGACGAAATGATCAAGACCTCGGGCTACCGGGTCAGCCCGACCGAGGTCGAAGAAGTGGTGTATGCACGCGACAACGTGGCCGAGGCCGCCGCCATCGGCGTGGCCCACCCGACCCTGGGCCAGGCGATCGCGCTGATGGTGTATCCGAAGGAAGGCGCGGGGCTGGACGCCGACGGCCTGCTGGCCGCGCTCAAGCCGCACCTGCCGGCCTACATGCTGCCGGCGCGGATCATCGTGGCCGACGGCCCGCTGCCGCGCAACCCGAACGGCAAGATCGACCGCAAGCTGCTGTCGACCCAGCTCGAAGGCATCTTCGCGGAGGTGGCGCCATGACCGTCCAGCGTCCCAAGCACGCACCCCTGACCCAGTTCGACGTCGTCGACGACGCCCTGGTGGTGGGCGGCATGCCGCTCGAGCGCCTCGCCGCGCGCGTCGGCAGCACCCCCTTCTATGCCTACGACCGCGCGCGCCTCTCCGAACGCGTGGCCTACCTGCGTGAGCACCTGCCGCCCGAGATCCACCTGCACTACGCGATGAAGGCGAACCCGATGCCGGCCGTGGTACAGCACATGGCGACCCTGGTCGACGGCATCGACGTCGCCTCCGGCGGGGAACTGCAGGTGGCGCTCGATACCGTGATGCCGCCGGAGCACATCAGCTTCGCCGGCCCGGGCAAGAGCGACGCCGACCTGCGCTGCGCGATCGCGGCCGGGATCGTCCTGAACGTGGAAGGCTTCGGCGAACTGGAGCGCGCCGCCGTGATCGGCCGCGAACTGGGGCTGGTGCCGAAAGTGGCGGTGCGCGTCAACCCCGACTTCGAACTGAAATCGTCCGGCATGAAGATGGGCGGCGGTCCCAAGCAGTTCGGCGTGGACGCCGAGCGCGTGCCCGAGATGCTGGGCCGGATCGGCCAGCTGGGGCTGGCCTTCCAGGGCTTCCACATCTTCAGCGGTTCGCAGAACCTGAAGGCCGAAGCGCTGCAGGACGCCCACGACAAGACCTTCGCGCTGGCGCGCCGCCTGGCCAAGGATGCACCGGGCCCGGTGCTGACCCTGAACATCGGCGGTGGCCTCGGCATTCCCTATTTCCCGGGCGAGCAGCGCCTGGACCTGGCGGCGGTCGGTGCGCACCTGCGCGAAATCCTGCCGGAGGCGCGGCGCGACCTGCCCCAGGCCGAGATCGTGATGGAGCTGGGCCGCTACCTGGTGGCCGAGGCCGGCATTTACGTGTGCCGCGTGGTCGAGCGCAAGGAATCGCGCGGCCAGGTGTTCCTGGTGACCGACGGCGGCCTGCACCACCACCTGTCGGCATCGGGCAACTTCGGCCAGGTGATCCGCAAGAACTACCCGGTGGTGATCGGCAACCGCGTGGCCGGCGGCGAACGCGAGATGGCTTCGGTGGTCGGCCCGCTGTGCACGCCGCTCGACCTGCTGGCCGACCAGATGGAACTGGGCAAGGCCAGCGAAGGCGACCTGGTGGTGGTGTTCCAGTCCGGCGCCTACGGCCTGACGGCCAGCCCGGGCGGCTTCCTGAGCCACCCGGCCGCGCGTGAAGTACTGGTGTAACAAGAGGAGAATGTGCAGTGAGCGGATTGTGCGGATGGATGGGCCACGGCGGCAGCGCTGCCGATAACCAGGCCTTGCTGGAAACGATGGCGGCGCCGCTGGCGCGCTTCGACGATACCCCGCTGCGGCAGCTGGCCGGACGGCGCAGCGCCGCCGCGGTGGCGGCCCAGCCTGCCACCAGCCACGTGTTCCAGCAGGATGGCCTGACGGTGGCGCTGTGGGGCCAGGCGCGCATCGCCGGCCACCCGGCCGTGGGTGACGCGCTGGCGGCCGAGCTGGCCGCTGCCTGGCGCAGCGATCCGGACGCCGTGTGTGCCCGCATCGGCGGCGCCTTCTCGCTGTGCATCCTGGACGAAGCGCGCGGCGAAGCCCTGCTGGCGATCGACCGCACCGGCACCCAGCCGCTGGTCTACCAGCTGGCCGGCGAGACCCTGGTGTTCGCGTCCTCGAGCGACGCGCTGGTGCGCCATCCGGCCACCCCAGGCCGGATCGATCCCCAGGGCCTGTTTAACTACGTCTACTTCCACATGGTGCCGGGCCCCGGCACCGTGTACCAGGGCCAGCAGCGCCTGCTGCCGGGCGAATACCTGCGCTACCGCCAGGGCGCGCTCGAGAAGCGCACCTACTGGCAGATCCGCTTCGACGAACAGCCCGGCAAGGGCTTCGACGGACTGAAAGAACAATTCCTGCAGCTCTTGAAGGACAGCGTGCGTGAGGCTGCGCAAGGACAGAAAGTGGGCGCCTTCCTGTCGGGCGGCACCGACAGCTCGACCATCGCCGGCATCCTGACCCAAGTCGGCGGCAAGCCGGCCGACACCTATTCGATCGGCTTCGAAGCCGAGGGCTACGACGAGATGGAGTACGCGCGTCTGGCGTCGCGCCATTTCGGCACCGCCCACCACGAGTACTACGTGACGCCGGACGACGTGGTCGCCGCGATCCCGAAGATCGGCGCCGTGTTCGACCAGCCGTTCGGCAACGCCTCGGCGGTGCCGGCCTTCTACTGCGCGCAGATGGCGCGCCGCGATGGCGTCACCCGCATGCTGGGCGGTGACGGCGGCGACGAACTGTTCGGCGGCAACGAGCGCTATGCCAAGCAACACGTGTTCGCGCTGTACGACAAGGTGCCCGAACTGCTGCGCAAGGCCCTGCTCGAACCGGCCGTGTTCAACTTCCCGGCCGGCGGCATGATCAAGCCGATCCGCAAGGCGCGCAGCTACATCGAGCAGGCCTCGGTGCCGATGCCGGCGCGCCTGGAAACCTACAACCTGCTGGGACGCTACGGCGCCGCCCAGGTGTTCGATCCGGATTTCCTGTCCAGCATCGACACCGAGGGGCCGCTGGCCGGCCTGCGCGAGACCTACGGCAAGCAGGCCTCGGCCAGCCTGATCAACCAGATGCTGGCGCTCGACCTGAAGATCACGCTGGCCGACAACGACCTGCCGAAAGTCACGCGCGCCTGCGAACTGGCGGGGGTCGAGGTGGCCTTCCCCTTCCTGAACGATGCGATGGTCGAGTTCTCGACCCACCTGACCGCCAAGCAGAAACTCAACGGTAATAAACTGCGCTGGTTCTTCAAGGAAGCGCTGCGCGGCTTCCTGCCGGACGAGATCATCACCAAGCAAAAGCACGGCTTCGGCCTGCCCTTCGGCGTCTGGCTGCAGAAGCACCAGTCGCTCCAGGACCTGGCCTACGACAGCCTGTCGGCGCTGCGCGGCCGCGGCATCGTGCGCGCCGAATTCATCGATGAACTGCTGGGCCGTCACCTGAAGGAACACCCCGGCTACCACGGCACGATGGTGTGGGTGCTGATGATGATGGAACAATGGTTCCGCCAGCGCCCGGCCGCGCCAGCGACCCATGCCTGAGATTCTCCGCTTCGACCCGAGCGCCTGCCGTTTTCCCTCGCCGCGGGTGCCGCTGCTGCCGGCCCCGCGCTGGCGCGCGCTGGCCGGCGCCGGCGCTGACCGGGTGCCCCCTGGCGTGCTGGACGGCCCCGGCGTGCGCCGCTACGCGCGCGGCCGCTATGCGCTGCAGGCGGCCTGCGCGGCCGCCGGGCTGGGCCCGGGCGGCGTGCTGCTGGCGCCTTCCTATCACTGCCGCACCATCCTCGACCCGGCCCTGGCGCTGGGGGCCGGGGTGGCGCTCTACCCGCTGCATGCTGACCTGCGTCCGGACCTGGACGCCATCGAGGCGCTGCTGGGCGAGACCGGCGCGGCGGCCAGGGTGCTGCTGGTGCCGCATTATTTCGGTATCGAGCAGCCGGCTGAGACCATGGAGCGACTGGCCGCCCTGTGCCGGCGCCACGGCCTGCTCCTGGTCGAAGACTGCGCCCATGCCTGGATGACGGCCCAGCGCCGCGTGGAGGCGGGCGTACCGGCCGGCCACGTGGTGGTGGCCAGCCCCTATAAATATTTCGCCTGTCCCGACGGCGGCATGCTGTGGGGCGACCCGGCGCGCCTGCCGCCGCGCCCGCGCGCCAGGAGCCTGCTGGACGAGGCGCGCGCCGCACGCGCGCTGGCGGCGGCGTCCACGACGGCGCTGCCAGCCGCCACGCCGGCGGCGCCGGCGCCCGACGCCGTGGCGCGCGGCAGCGAGTGGCGCGGGCGCGACGACCGCCCCTCGCACTATTACGACGCGGCGCTGGAGCGGCGCGACGCGCTGCTGCTGTCGCGCGCGCTGATCCGGCATGCACGGCCGCAGGCGATCGCGGCGCAGCGGCGTGCACGCTACCGCCAGTGGGCGGCCGGCACTAGCGCTCTGGCGCGCGCGCAGGCCCTGGCGCCTGCCGTTTCCGAGAATTGCGCACCCTACATGTTTCCGCTCTTGATCACGCATCCCGATCCCGATTTCTTCCGCCTCAAGCAGGCCGGCCTGCCGATCTGGCGCTGGGATGACATGGCGGTGTCCGGTTGCCCGGTCGCCGCCGATTACCGCACCCGCTTGCTGCACCTCCCCTGCCACCAGGACCTGTCGGACGCGCAGATGGACTGGATGCTGGCGCTGGCGCGCGAGGTGCTGGCATGAGCGGCTGGCGCGTCATCCACCTGTCGAAGGGCCTGGGCCGGTACGCCGCCGCCTGGGACACGCTGAACCGCGAGCGCTTCGGCAACCATCCGCTGCTGTCGAGCATGTTCCTGGAACGCCTGCTGTGCATCTTCGGCACCGGCCGCGAATACCTGTGCATCCTCGGCGAGGACGGGGCCGAGCGCGCCATGCTGATCCTGCGCCAGCGCAGCCGCTACGCCTGGGCCAGCTTCCTGCCTTCGCAATGCCAGCTGGGACCGACGCTGGTGCCGGCCGCGGCATTGCTCGAAACCCTGATTCCCAGCCTGCCGGGCAAGGTGCTGCAGGTCGACCTGCTGTGCAACGACCCGCAGCTCAATGACGTGCTGGACAATATCTCGCAGTCGGCGCGGCGCATGACGCACGCCCTGACCATGAGCATCTCCCTGCAAGGCAGCTTCGACGATTACTGGGGCGCGCGCCCGCGCCACCTGGCCGCCAACCTGCGCCGCTACGAGCGCCGGGTGGAGCAGGACGGGATGACTGCGCGCCTGGTGAAAATCAGCTCCGAAGGCCAGCTCGAGGCGGCGCTGGCGCGCTACGCGCGGCTCGAAGGCGAGGGCTGGAAGGGCCGTAGCGGCACTGCCCTCGGGTCGACCCGCGAGCAGTACGAGTTCTACCGCGACCTGTTGCGCGCCGCGGGCTTGCGCGGGAATGCCGTGGTCTATGAATTATGGATCGGCAATCGCCTGGCTGCGTCGCGCCTGGCCCTAGTACAGGACAACACGCTGATCATGCTCAAAACCAGTTATGACGAGGAACTGGCGCGCTATGCGCCGGGCCGCCTGCTGTTGCGCGCGGCGATCGAGGATGCCTTTGCCAGTTGCCCCGGTGGCAGGATCGAGTTCTATACCGACGCCAGCATCGACCAGCTCGAATGGGCGGGCGCGTCGCGCTGGATCGAACACCTGAGCCTGTTCCGCAACCGCGCCGCCGACGTCGCCCACCTGATGCTGAAGGCCTGGCTGGGGCCGCGCCGCCTGCTGGCGCGCCGCCGCGAGGATGCGCCGCGTGACCGCCCTCCCGACACCACGGTGGAGGTCCACGCCAGCCTGGCAGAGCTGCCGCCAGACACCGCCGCCTTCCTGCAGGCAGCCGAAACGCGCAACATCGGTTTTGGCCTCGACTGGTACCACAACCTGGTACGTACCGTGTTCGCCGACCATACGGGCCTGCGCATCTATGTACTGCGGCGCGGCGGTAAGCCGGCGGCGGTGCTGCCGCTGCGCCTGGAGCGCGAGCGGCTCGGCTGGTCCGCCCATGCGCTCGGCAATTTCTACACGACCCTGTACGAACCGGTGCTGGCGCCGAACGCCAAGGCGGCCGACCTGCTGCCCATGATCGAGCGCCTGCGGCGCGACCACTCCTTCCTCGGCTCGTTGATGCTGTCGCCGATGGCGCGCGGTTCGCATGCCTATGTGGTCTTGCTGGAAGCTTTGACCCTGGCCCGCTGGCTGCCCTTTGAGTTCTTTGCTTTCGGCAACTGGTACCAGCCGGTGCGCGCCGGCTGGCCCGAGTACCTGGCTGACCGAAAGAGCAACCTGCGCAGTACGATCAAGCGCATGAGCAAGAAGCTCGCCACCGAAGGGGGCACGCTGGAAGTGGTCACCCGTCCAGAGGAGATGGCCGAGGGTATCGCCGCCTACGAAAAAGTGTACGCGGCCAGCTGGAAGAAGCCGGAACCCTTCAAGGACTTCATGCCGGGCCTGCTCCAGTCCTGCGCCGAGAAGGGCATGCTGCGCCTTGGCCTGGCGCGCCTGAACGGCGAGCCGATCGCGGCGCAGGCCTGGATCGTGGCCCATGGCCGCGCCGAAATCTACAAGGTCGCCTACGACGAAAAATTCAAGGAGTTTTCTCCGGGTACCCTCGTCACCGCCATGCTGGTCCAGCACGTCATGGAAGTCGACCAGGTGCACGAGATCGATTACCTGATCGGCGACGATGCCTACAAGAAGACCTGGATGGACGAGCGCCGCGAGCGCTGGGGCATCGTCGCCTACAACCTGCATTCGCTGCCCGGCCTGGTCGGCGCCGCGCGCGAAGTCCTGGGCCGCATGACCAAGCGCGTGCGCGAGCGCTGGCAGCGCCGCGACAAGGGGGCCGGCAAGTCCCCGCTGGCGTCAAAGTCGCAGACCCCGGCAACCTGAACCCCCGGGAACCGCCGATTCTTGACAGGATCCGGTTCCTGCCGCTTTGGAGCATTTCCCATCCTCTGCAGTGCGGCCTGATCATGGCGGGCTCAGCTTTTCCTCTTCCTACACCATGTTCTGAATCATGTCAACTGCATTCTGTACGGAAAAATATTGAACTGTGGCATGACGAAAACGATTGCGTCATCTCCAAAGGCGCAAAAGTTATAAGAAAGTCCAGAAACCAAACTGCAACCAGATGTGTTTTTGGTCACGTATTTGTCTGTTAATCAAGTATTTATTACAATTTGTAACGTCCTGTTACATCTTTTTCGTGGTTTTCGCGGAACTTTTCGCATTTTGTTGCCTCATGTCCATTTCCACCGCGATAGAGCATGCCTACAATCATCCCTGACTTCGAACGAAAGCACAGGGATCTTCCTTCATCTCTCCAAGAACTTTCGCCAACCCACGGAATGCATGAATGCACTGCAACCGCTGGCAATTCACCTTTTCAATTGTTGCACTTGGTAAGATATGGT
>Ga0265780_10011066_pt1 | contig 10704 bp, 8 predicted proteins | sample P1T30metagenome_FD_192432 | JGI IMG/M metagenome (GOLD analysis project Ga0265780, IMG submission 192432) | Plant litter microbial communities from East Loma Ridge, Irvine, California - P1 T30 | ecosystem: Environmental > Terrestrial > Plant litter > Unclassified | place: USA: California... | reverse complement strand
GATGGGAGAAGAACGAGTATGCACTGCGCTACCAGAACGCCACTGGGAGTGGAGGCAAGCCGATCAAAGGACCGCTGCTAGTAATACAAGGAGACAATGACGCCAACATAGATGTGCGCACCACGACCGCTGCTGTGGAGAAGACAGCCACTGTTAATCCAAAAGAGAGCATATCATATGCGATATACAGCAACATCGCGCACGCTCCGGCCATCTGGGTCGGCCTTCAATGATATCTGGACTGGCTCGCGAAAAGATTCGATGGCGAAGCACCCTCTTCAGGCCTGACCAGGGATCAAGTGAGCTCATTGCAGCCCTGGGCTAAATACCTGCCTGAGCAAAACTTTTACGCGGTCCGGGCTACGAAGTCCTATCAAGTTCCGGCATAGAAGATTGAGCTGGGCTTTAGTATTTGGTGCAAGACCTTTCAGAAAGTTTCGTTTGGATGTGGAACGTAATACAGGATGAGAAGAAACAGGCTTAAAAAAGATAGCAGGTATGGCACAAGAGACTGAAGAGCACAGTGAGCTGTTGCTAAGGGGTATGTATACCAGTGATTAATAGCAAACCAAACTCAGAAACGTCACGAGTCAGACAACCCACTGCCTTGACACGTGTGCAAGAAGAATGGCAAAAACATACAACAGAGGGGATTCGCTAATGGTCACCCACTTAACTACTAATCCTCCGGTACGATGCTTAAATATCGCAGAGCAAACGGGATGCGTTGGTCTCATCGTCCTATGGTCGTATGTGAAAGAAAACCAGTAATGTGAGACTTATATTGACATTTGAACTCAACAATTCATGACGGCGGCAAGCTCATGAACCCGAAGACCACCAGCCCTACTAACCAGGGATTATCAAGCAGAACGACTGGTCGATTACGCATTACGAGCTCCATCAATATACTCACACGAGACGCATGAACGGAATGTTGTCCTCAAGCTGATGAGGTTGAGTCCCGGCCGAGTACAAGGTGCTCTCCACCCAGGATGATGAAAACATCGATTTAGTCGATACTAACCTAAAACCTTCCGTCTATTAATCAACGAGGAAAAGCACCGATTAGAATAAGAACGAAAGGAGGAACGAGACTTGCATGCTTAATGAAGCTTTACTCGTAGCATAGCCGACCGAGCCCTTCCCTACCCCGCAACCCCACCATCCCTCCACCGCATCCAACTGCACCATCTCCCAAACCTTGCAAACACCGACCAATCGACCAATCGACCAAAATGGCAAACCAAGACATCAATAACTCGCGCTTCACAAAAGAAGCCGCGGAATGGGATAACAACAAAAAGCATGTCGAAAGCACGCAGAACGCATTCGAAGCTATTCAGCGCTACGTACATGGATTCAAAGATGGGTCCAACAAAAGTACGAATGCACTTTCGATGAATTGTTTTTGGTAAACTAATGATTTGCACCAGCTCTCAACGTCCTGGAAATCGGCTCCGGGACCGGGCTCCTCTCCTTCACTCTATCCCCACATATCAACACGCTTGTTGGCGTCGACACAGCAGAGGGCATGATCTCCGCCTTTGAAACTAAACTCACGGACGTGTCGAAACCGAATTTGTGTACTATCAACCACTTCCTGACGGATCCGGATAGTCCAGAACTGCAGGACGCGTGTGCCAAATTACAGCCAGACGCTAGCCCGCCGTTTCGCTTCGATCTTGTAGTCTCGCATTTAACGCTGCACCACATCCCGTCGATGCGCGAGATTTTTGCGCTGATGTATAGGTGCTTGAAACCGGGGGGTGTGGTGGCGTTGACGGATTATGAGGATTTTGGGAAGGAGGCGATTAGGTTCCATCCCGAGAGCAAGAGGCCGGGTGTGGAACGACATGGCATTGTAAGAACTGAAGCAGAAGGATTGCTAGTTGAGGCCGGGTTTAGCGATGTGAAGGTCGAGGAAGCGTTTGTGTTGAAGAAAGAGGTTGATAATGAGGAGGGCATGGAAAAGTTGGAGGGCGAGATGGCGTTCCCTTTCCTGATGCTGTACGGTGTAAAGCGATGATAAGAACGTATTATAGTTGAGCGTGCTCAGAGGTCTTTCAGAATGTTGTTGACGGCCCTTGCGGCGAAGCGCTTCCGCTCAAACTCTTCCATGCCTTCACCCATTTCTGCAGTTATTAGCAACCATCCTTGGTACAATGACAGCGCTTCGTACCTTTGATGGCGATCATCTTGCGCATCATGACCTCCAGATCCTCAACCTCTTTCGCCTCATCTTCAGCGGAAGGCTCTCCTGCTTCTTCATCATCGAAGCCGTGTAATGCTCCTTTCATATCAAACAGTTCCATGTTCATCTCCGCCTCTTCGGCCGCAAAGCCTCCAAAGGCTTCCTCGTCATCCTCATCCTCCCCAAAGTCAATACCCTCTGCGCTCTCCCACTCGCATGCTTCCAACGACTCTCTGACTCGATGCACGCCGACTTTTTCGCCAAATTCATTCTTTCCGGTATTCTCAAAATCAACGTACTCAAAGCCAGCGTCTGTACATATATCTTCCCAGTCTTCGTTTGGCATGTCAAGATACGGAGTCGTTGTTTGTGGCATAGCGACTGCTAGACACACCTGATCGCCACTGAAGCCGCATGCGCGCTCAATAGCATCCGCAACCGCTTGCATTGTATCCTTGATTGTGGAGAGGTCGGTCTCGTTGACAGGTTTACGAAAACAATATATCCATGCGCCAAGTGCAGTGATAACTTCGCGGGCTTCGGGGGCGGTAAAGGCGGTGCGCCATTCTGATACATCGGTGATCTCATCGATCCAGATCGGTAGGGTGGTTGTGTAGTACTTCGTTTCAAGAAGCCATTCGTGGGTAAGGCCGGCGGCGGAGCCCAAGGTGGGTGTTGGCGCGGAGCCTGTGAGGTCTGCAAGTGAATTAGCTGTGCGCCGAGAGAATTGCAGCGGATGTAGCTACCGCTCAGAAGCTTCAGTACACCCGAATCTGGGGAACCCAGCGCAAGAATGCGCCTTGGATTCTTGATCTCCATGTTGTGCTGGGGTTGGCTGAAGGTGCAGTTGCGGAGTTCTCGGAGGTGAGTCTTGGCCTTTCATTGTGGGGTAGCGTCACTTCATCCCAATCGAGCACATGTATAAGTCCAACATATCCAATCACTATACTTATGTGCCTGCGCGGACAGTGTTAGGATAGCGGAACATCACCATTATGAGGCATGAGTAGCGCGCCGAATATCGTGTTCGCTCTGTATAACTTGGTTCATGTATTCAGGTATCATCAATTTTGGACGCCGTGCTATCGGTCTTCAGCGCGTTTACCAGAGAAGCGAAGCGGACAGCGTACCTAAGCACCCTCGTGGTATAGCTCATGGCATGCCGCGGTTTGTGAGACCTCACGTGCATTCAGTAGTTGCTTTGGTATGGTCGATACAAGCTCAACCACGGCCTCCACCCCTGGTGCTTGCGCGCGCCCTGTTCACCGTTGCACGGCCACGCGCAAGACCTACGCCGCGACCACGTGTACCTCTCGACCTGAACATAGGCGCATTCCTGTTGGGTTAGCATTCGAGGAAAGCATCAGTTCGCATAAGCGCCTCTTACCTCAACATGTCCGGTACGATGAAGTACCGTACGTGGCTGCCCCGGATGTAGACCTGCTCCAAATGCGACACACGTCCATCGCGAGCTGTGACCGTGATGTCTTTCAGCTGGACGTTCATGTTGTCCTCCGCTGTTTTCGAGTCAGCTGCTTGCTCTAGTATTGGGCTGCCTAACTTCAGGATGCGCACCTTCAAGAAGCTTGCCGCGGTAGACCTCGCCAGATGTGATTTCCAAGGTGATTATGTGTCCCTGCTCCGTGTCAGCGCTGTTCAGAGTGATCGCGGGGCGGCTATTGACGTACGGCTGCCTCATTGAGGAGCTTGATCGGAATGCCAATGGTACTGGTCATTTTCGCTCCAACAGGTAGGCTTAGGGTGCGTAGTGGAGGAATTCGGGGCTTTGGGCGTGAGCTTGCGGCCTTGGAGAGGTCGGTCGGAAAAGTTCGTTCGAGCCTGGCGCGCGCGCGATCGTAACAGGGACAAAGGTTGTGATTTGTCTGAGAACGCGATTCTAGACCTATGTGTCCTGTTTCGAATGAGTGAGTGACGTCGCTACTCCGGTCCGTGTGTCAATATCGATGCTTCTTGTGATATTGAAGTTATTCGCGCTGGAGCTTGGACCATTCACTAGCGTGCTTTCACCACCTTAGTCAGCCAGGTCATCCCAACCCTATCTTTTACACAGCATCGTGTCATATCGTTCTCTTGCGATGAACATTTCGGGGACGCTGAACGTGTTCCGCCTGCTCAGAGACCCAACACTATGTCTCCCTCAACACACTGTCACGACCTTCAACCACCTACCAATCCCCCTTTCTAAAGCATTTCCAAAGAAGGATGGTGTCAAGAGTGGCAAGGAGGTAGACATCCAGGCTGTTGTGCTTGACAAAGATAATTGCTTTGCGGTGCCGCACACGAATGAGCTTCACCCGCCTTATCATGTACACCAATTTGGTCATGGAACTTGAGTCACGCCCTGACCGTCATAGGACCACTTCCAACGCCTGCGTCAAGCCTACCCGGGCTCAAAGCTTCTGATAGTTTCCAACACCGCAGGCACAGACTCAGACAAGCAGCAGAAGGAGGCCGCAATTTTGGAAGAAAACACTGGCATCAAGGTGTTGAGACACTCTACCAAGAAACCTGGCTGTAAGGAAGAGGTCATGGCTTACTTCAAGGCACACCCTGATGCTGGCGTAACACGACCCGACCAGATTGCCGTTGTTGGCGATCGTTTGTCCACTGATATCATGATGGCAAATATGATGGGTAGCTACGGGGTCTGGGTCAGAGATGGTGTAACCGGAAGAGGCTTCGTAAGTGCAAACTCATATACCGTCCCCACGAGAATTGTTCATCAGAGCTTCGCTGACTACAACAAGTTTGCCAGGATGGAAGACAGATTGCAGGGCTTCTTGTTCAGAAGAGGCTACAGTGCGCCTGATCCGGCAAGATACAACCAATTCGAGTAGTGCAACCAAGAAGCTCAATTTGGAAAATATTTGAACTATGGCATTCCCTGCTCTTCAATGAGACTGCATGGTCAATTCGTGGCCATGGCCATTGAATGTAGGATATCGATGGCTAGACCGCACCTACAGAGTTGGCCAAGTGCTAGGATCCTTCTACACTCCCTACCCAATTTACCAACCTCCAATTTACCGTGCATGATGTAAACAGCGCAAGGATTGACTCGATTGGAGCCACCTCACACCACATCTTGAGAGTCACCACTTGTTGGCAGCCAAACGCTGCTGCCTGGTGCATGATGCACATGCCCCGCGCGTTCATTCCACCAAGGTGGCGCTCTCACCCAACCGTGGCTGCACAGCCTCGTATTGCATGATACAGCAAACACGATGCCCAAAGCAGTGGTACCACGATGTCTAGCCAATGATGTCACCCGGTGGACACCAGCCGGAGCAGGCGCGGTTCTCCACTTGGGGCTGTGCGTGCCGACCAGGGTAGCTCTGTCAGCTTCAGCTTTGCATGCCACCATTGAGTAAGGCACTCTGCACCCACTAGGTATATCTACCGCCACTTCTTCCCTCAATACTCCTCTCCAAAATCAGCCTTGAGTGCACACAATCCTTAATACCTACAACCTCAAGAACCAATTAGAAACATGGGTGTAAGTTCTCGCTGGCCGTCTTGGCTGCCCCTCCATGCCCCGCGCTTTCGTCATCATTCGGGCTGACATGTCGCGCATCTGTAGCTCGCTTCAAAGATGGCCGCAGCAAATGCTGCAGGCGGATATCCTCCACCAGGTGGTCAACCGGGCGGTCAGCCTGGCTATGTGAGTCTACGCGTGAAGTATTTCATGGCAAACGTTTACTAACGTGACGTTAGCCTGGGCAACAACAGTATCAAGCCTACCCCGGCGGAGCCCAAGGTGCCGGTGCACCCGGTGTAAGTAGTCAAGCGCTTTCTTTCCTTTTTTCGTTTTCCTTTGCTTGCTCTGCACTCGTCATCGCCTTCATCACCTGCGCCACCTTGGACTAGGGATTCGCAAGCCTTTCCGTGACTCCACCTTGCTCCAGCCTCCAATAAAGCGACCCGCTTGGACAACACCGACACAACCTCGACTTGCTTCTGTAGCCACACCTTCTTCACAGCCACAAATGCCTCTCTCCGGTAAGATTGCAGGCGCGGGCTACAGCGCCTATCAGCCTTCTCCAGCAGGCCAGGCTACCAGTCCATATCCCGGCCAGCAACCCGCACCGCCGATGCCTCTTCGCCCCGGTTCTCAAGCACCACCACAGTCACCTTATCCCCAGCCTGGTATCCAGCAACCGTACCCGCCATCTTCACCATATCCTCAAGGGCAAACGGGATATAACAGACCGCCTCCACCTCCACCTCCAGGCCAGATGTCTTCACCATATCCTCAATCGTCCTACCCAGGTCAGCAACAACCTCAATATGGCCAGCCCCAAATTCCGCAGCCCTATGGACAACCACCACAGCAACAAGGTCAATATGGTCAACAGCCAGCGCCATATGGACAACCTCCTTCATCTCCGTATGGACAGCCACCTCAATCTCCGTACGGACAACAACCTCAGGCTCCATATGGACAACCCTACGGACACCAACCTCCACAGTCGCCATATGTTCGTTGATCTCTTTTAACACCTCCATACCATCACCTTCCTCAGTGCAAAGCAAGCAAGGCGTAGTTTTTTTTACTAATAAAGCAACTTTTGCTAACTTGAGCTTACAGGGCGCACCACCAGGTCAGCCTCCACAGGGTGGCCAGCAGTATGGAGCTCCACCGCCGCAGGGCGGGTACGGAGGTCCTCCCGCACCTCAACAGGTTCAAGCTGGCCCCGCCGAGGTCCAAGGCTACAAGCAGCTCCTGCAAGCCTGTATTCAGGAGAAGGGTCTCCAGACATTCTACCCTCCCAACTCACCTGTCCTCGACCAGATCGCGCAGCAGGCTGCTGGAAAGGTCAACCAAGTAATCCAGAGATGGCGCGTGCAAAAGGAGATCGCCAACGACATCGTCAAACTTGCCCTCTACGATATTGTCCTGTACATTGATGACAGTGGATCCATGCAGTTCGAAGAGGAAGGTAGCCGTATCAAGGACCTGCGCCTTATTCTGGAGCGGGTCTCTTTTGCTGCGACTCTGTTCGACCAGGACGGTATTTCTCTCCGCTTCATGAACACTGATCTCTCGGGCGTCCGCGACCAGGGAGGTAGGCCTCTTCAGGATGGCTGCGCAAATGAAGCCCAGATCGAACAGATTATGCGTGGTGTTCAATTCAAGGGTCTCACTCCCATGGGTACCTCGCTCCGCAAGAAGGTCATTGATGAGATTCTCCTCGCCAAGGCTGCTCAAGGTCAGCTGAGGAAGCCTATCTTGGTCATTGCCATCACCGATGGTCAGCCCGCCGGTGAACCCCAGAACGCCGTTTTCGACACAATCCGATACGCATTCGATACCCTGCAGCAGCGCTTCCCCCAGTACGGTCGCGGCGGTGTTGCATTCGAATTCGCCCAGGTTGGCAACGACGAGATGGCCACCAAGTTTCTCAGCAAGCTCGACGAGGACCCGCAGATCGGCCCCATGGTGGACTGCACTTCCAGTAAGCTTACCACTTATCGAGCTTTAAAGCTTAAACTAACGATATACTAGACTACGAGAACGAGCAGGTCGAGATGTCTCGCGCTAACCCACCTATCGACCTCACTCCCGATCTCTGGATTATCAAGCTCCTCCTCGGCGCCATTGACCGCAGCTACGACTCCAAGGACGAGAAGACTAACCCGTCTCCTGCGGGTGGTTACGGCGCGCCTCCTGGCCAGTACGGTGGCGCTCCTCAGCAAGGTTACGGTCAGCCGCCTCAGGGCCAGTACGGCGCACCGCCTCCAGGCGGACAGTATGGCCAGCCGCCCCAGGGCCAGCAGTACGGTGCTCCTCCACCAGGCGGTCAGTATGGTGCTCCTCCCCCTGGCCAGTACCCTCCTCAGGGAGGTCAGTATGGTCAGCCACCACAGGGCGGTCCGGGTCAGTACGGTGCACCGCCTCCGGGAGGTGGGTACCCCGGCCAGCAGCAGTACGGCGCCCCGCCTCCTGGTAGGCACTAGAATGTCTAGCGTCTGAACTTTGGCGGGATTGTGGGTGGAATTGGAGCATGTGACTAGAGTGACATGTCTTTGCTTTTGTCTGAACAACGATTGGAAATTATTGCTCGACATGCTGGATAGTCTTGTGACAACCTTTGGTACTTAATGAATACTGAATTCCTAGATCCAATGTATGAAAAGCAATCAACACGTGAGATTCATTACAACTAATTGACTTACGCCGAACACACAGCCCTGCACCATCCCTTGTCCCCTACCAACAATTCAATACCTCTCATCATCACTCTCCACAAACCCTCCCGCACGTTTCCCATACAGCGCCTCAATCGCCGCCGCGACAGCATACTGCCCACCCGCCTCCCGCTTCCTATCGTTCTCCCTCTCCCTGTTTCTTGCTTTCTCCTGCTCGCGTTCAAGCTCCCTAATCTTCTGCCGCTGGATGTTCTTCAGCTGCTCGAGTTCAAACGCGCTGGAGAAGTCCGTATTGGTGGATGTGGTGTTGAGAAGGTTTGCGAGATTAGGCGTGCCCAGCGACGAGCCCAGAGAGGGAGCGTTCAAACCAGCGAGTACTGGCAGAGAAGGGGTATTGATACCGCCGAGAAGGAGTTGTTGCTGATGCTGGTGGAACGGAAACCCGCCCATGCCTACTCCACCGAGAAGGACGTTTGGCAGAGTTCCATATCCTAGCCCGTTCCCCATCAGCATACCTTGTCCACTTAGACTCCCACCCGCACACCATCCCTTCGCGCGAACCTGCCCCCAAACTTTCCGCACCTCATTCTCCAACCCGCCATACTCCTCCAACAGATCCAAGAACCCGCGTCGCCACGGCCACATCTCGCTCTCAAGTTTGACCAAGTTGGTTTGTCCGTTGTCCGGCGCAGCGAGCAAGAACGCACGCACCCAGTCTTTAAGCTTCTTGTGCGGTTCGCCGTTGGTGTAGATGAGCTTGAGCACGGCGATGGGATCCTCGGTCATTTCGGGGTAGCTGTGCAAGCGCTTCATCGCGTAGGACAGGACCTCGTCAAACTCAAGCGTGGTGGCGAAATTGATGAGCGCAATGTCTGCGAGTATAGGCGCTGCTGTATACGTGCTTGGTTTGAGAACCGGCGCGCTGGTACGCGTTGAAGATGACGAATACGGGAGTTCGGGACGATAGCAGCCTGTGTGTATGAACTCCAGGAAGCGATGGAACGTCGACTCTGACAAGTCCTTGGCGTCAAGTTTGAGGAAGCGCGAGGAGGTGCGGAGGAAGGTGCGTTGGATGCTGAGCATGTTGTCAAGGAACTTTGTTTCGACGAGGTAGGCTTTGTCTTTGAAGATGAATTCAACGGTTTTGTTGGCGGGCGGGAGGCGGGCGCGGGGCTTGGAGTCGATTTCGTGGCGACGGTCGTTGTATATGTGGACGGTGGCGAGACGGATGGACTTGGATGTTTGCGCGAGCATGGGGGCGATGTACTTGTCATAGTATTTGTCGATGTCGGAGCGAGGGATAGGAGGGACGTTGGAGTAGCAGTGCGTGCAGTACCATTTATCTTTGTCCTCTTGCTCGTCTTGATTGCGTCGGCGCGGGCGGTAGTAGCCATCGGAGAAGTATGGATACTCGCCCAGATCGTGGCCGAAATCGAGGGGCGTGAGTTCTTTGCCATGCGCGGCGGAGAGCTTCTTGATAGCTGTCACGATCTTGCCGAAATGGAAGCCATGTGCAAGACGGCCATGGTCGATTTCGTCTTCTTTCTGCGGACCGCAGGCGACAAGGAAGTAGGCGTGTATCATGTGATGGATCAATATCGCGACAATATCTCTTGCTGTTGCAAAGTCTAGGACGTTTTGATTCAGGATGATGGAGATGCGCTTCACATCCGTCACTGGACCCCAGCTCTGTGTATACGTTGCGCCAGAGACATCAGAACCAAGACTGTCGCTCTCGAGATAGACGGCGTTTTTAAGATGGCCAGCGAAGAGAGCCTCGTCGAGCTTGTTGAAGATGCAGTAGGGTATGTCCGTGCTGAGGCCATCTTTCTCGAGCTGGGCAGCCTTGATACGTATGCTTCGAAGGGACTCGGCGGCGTCTGTCTTCTTATTTAAGTGGTCGACGATGAAAGCAACAGCCCAGTCGATGTTCCATCCAAGATTCCTGTCGCATTTGAGACGAGGGTCTTGCAAACGTGAATTGGCAGTTGGTGTAGATGCGAGGCCTGTTCGTCGCCGCAGGTATGGATCTGCCTCTGGGTCAGAGTAGTAGTGCTGAAGTGCATCGTATGAAAGACCGCTGAAGGGACGGTCTTCATACGATCCAAGGTTGCGTGGTGGACCGATGGTCATGTGGCAGAATCTCTACAACACGGCCACGAACTTGGCGGTTGCTATGGGAGGCATGCTGCGCGTGGGAAGTGCTGAGAAGTACTTAAATAGCATTCAGTGCCATGCCGCTATCGAGGACCGTGACATACTGCGAAGTCGTTCGGTCCAATGCTAATGAGTTTGTGTCCGTCGCGTGCTCCAGACGACTTAATGGAGGCTTAGCAGAA
>Ga0265780_10011064_pt1 | contig 10707 bp, 9 predicted proteins | sample P1T30metagenome_FD_192432 | JGI IMG/M metagenome (GOLD analysis project Ga0265780, IMG submission 192432) | Plant litter microbial communities from East Loma Ridge, Irvine, California - P1 T30 | ecosystem: Environmental > Terrestrial > Plant litter > Unclassified | place: USA: California... | reverse complement strand
TTTCATCGCTGAGGCTGCTCCGCGCTGACATTGTGCCCTGGTGCTCATTGGCTTGTTGATCTCCCGCTTGCCCCACACTGTTTGCTGTCAATGCAGTTTGTGGTGGAAGAAGAGCCTCATACTCAATTGGCAAGCTCATCTCTAGCGAACTTCCTTTCCCGACACAAGTATAGGGAATGCTATCCCTTGGTTCCTCCGCATGGATTGTACGGGCGCCATGAATGGCCGTGCGCTGTGAAGCATTGCGGCGCTCTGGCTTACACGGAGCCGTCATTATTTCAACGAAACTCTTCGGGGCGCTCCTCACTGGCTGCGCAGAAATACCCAACGCTTGAAGTAGCGTGTGAGGATCGGAGGCATGGGGCAACAGCAACGCCTGAATAGCGCTAGGGCTCATCTTGGAAGTGGTTTGGAAGTAAATCCGCAGCTGCTTCATCGCAGCCGCTCGCGACGTGACGCTGGCACGCTTTCTCGGCTCCTGACGGACGAATCCATAGTTTGCACTGACTTCCTGGTGAAAGCTCTTCTGCATCGCCCATAACTTTGCTTTCCCGCCGTGCAGGTCAGACCCGTTCATCTTGCCATTTACAAGAGGTAGCATTAGGACATGACAATGGGGAGCGCTTTCGTCCAGGTGCACGACTGAGCTTAAAACCGGCACTGCAAAATAGGCTTCGGCCCAGCGTGTCGCTCGTTCGAAGTATTCGCGTTGGTCGATTGAGGTATGCGATGGCAGCATGAACAGAAGCTCCAGCGCCATCACTGCGTTCTTTCGAACTTTTGTGACGCCCCCCTCCTCCATCAACGTTTTTGCCTCAAGAGCGACGTCAGCAGCACCTTCCCGGCCGCGCAGGATGAAGTTGTCTCCAATGCGCTCGACGTCGATATGGCTATCAGCGCCGATTTCAGCAGCGATCTCACGAAGGTTATGTTTTGCTGCGGCACGCACGCCTCCTGGGCCGTAGATCCGGCCTATGGACAACATGTACCCCGCATTCACAATGCTTCCCCAACCAGCAGGAACATTGATGCGTCAGAAAACCGAGCTTTGCTCAATAAGGTACGTTTCGGAGGGGCGGCAATCATTCACCGCTCCCTACCAACAGCTTCGCCACCTCGGCGACTGGCCACAGCAGCAATTTCCCCGACTTGATGGGGCGAATGCCGAAGCATTCCCCGGTCAAACAATGATTCTTAAGAACAGTTTGGGTAGCCCGGCTCATCGCATGAGCAAACTCGGCGGTCTTGATGTGGTCGCGGCCTTTGGCGACAGCAGCAAGAGCCGGTGGTAGTTGATTCAAGTGCATCATATTTCCCTTTGTTGGATTGATGATGCATTTTGGATCGATGCAAGAGCGTCGCTCTCCGCAGTTTTCCTAACGCCGTTTTCACACCAATTTTTGCTATTGACTCTTACTCTGCCAAGCGAAATATTTCGATAATGTAAGATTCAACTCACTGCAAGTACTTGATTTTAATAAAGTATTTAAATAAACACCTTAGCACCATAAAATAGTGACGTATTGAAATTTTGATTATTGGTTTTTTTTGACTACGGCTATCACTACCTGTGAGGCGCACTTTTCCCAGCATGCTGTCGATGCAGTTCGACTGCCGAGGCCAGCGATTAGCATTGTTTCCCACCCGTCCTGTTCGACCAGACCGCCGCCCTGATCTGGGCTCAGTAGACGTCGAGTGGCCGGTTACACAACGCTATTGCTGCGATTGCGGTGCAGTTTTCGCCCCAACCGTCACACATATAAGTGCTCCCGCTTTGATGCCGGCTGAGCCAGCGGCCTTGCGTCTGCGACTTGGGGTAGCGGAAACTGAGACTCCGTACAGCAAACGACGGCCGACGATGAAGGCGTTCCCTGTTCTGACCTTTTTCGATGCGCTACCATAGCCGCGTGCGCGGCGTTCCTGCTATGGAACCTCGCCGTTTCATTTCTTGATGAGTTACAACCAATGAATCTAACCAAGAGCGCTAGTCCCGCCGTACTTGATGTCCGCCAGCAAATACTGCGGCGTAAGATGAACGATCACCTCGACCAAGTCTTGCGGCTGCGTCCGCTCTCGGCGCAAACGCGGTACGCTCACATGATCGCTAGCGACCGAGATTGGACGATCGCGGAGCAGCCAGTGCGCGAACTGCCCTATGCGCTTGGACAGCTAATCTCGCTCGATGTACGCGATCAGGGCAATTCCTTAATCGAGGAAACCCGGCACCTGAACAACAGGTTCGCCGGACGTTCCTACCGCGATATCGAAGCCATCCTGTCGGGCGCCCCCGACTGTCAGGACCTCCAGGCGCGGATTCTCGAATGGGGCGAAGTGGTTGCTGCGCAGGTGGTGTACAAGCTGCGCAGCCGCGCCAGGCAGGATCCTGTGAAGACCTTCGACTCGGCTTTCCGTTCCATTATTCGCGATCTCGATACGCGAATCGTTCACGGGTCCGACCGAATGTACATGTTGGTTTGGTCGGCTGTTGTGGACATGCTGCCGTACAAGCTAATTGATGCTTTACTGCTCCAGCCTGGACATATCGAGATCCACCTCGACGCCCGCAGTGGCCATGCTTCGACAATTGCGATTTCCGACCGCCTGCCCAAATCCTGCGATGCGAACGCGGTCATCAACATGTTCGACCTGTACGGCGTCGAGCCAGCTTCTTACGTCGACAACATGGTCCTGAAGCCCCTGCTCGACGCGCTGGCGGACGACCCTTCGCTGCCCGAGCCGGACGAACAGCGCGAGCGCTACCAAGCAATGTTCGCCGATCTGCTCGAGGCAGCGCCCTATCTCGTCTCGAGCAGCCGGACCGAACGGTTCATATTCGCCCTGCCGGGTTCGACAAGGATGGCAGCATTTTGCTTCGTTCCTGGGACTAGTTGCGCCTCCATTCTCTTTGCCGACGATGCCGACAGTTTGCTGCGCGCAGCGCGTACTACCTTTTGCCGGGGCGGTCTGGCGCTTGGATACGATGGGCAGCTCAGTACATATATGCATCCATGGCGCACACTGAACAAAGTGTTTGGCGAGGCCGACGGCCAATTGCTCGGCTACTGGCTGCTCCAACAGATTCATGGACGTGTCGTCCAGGATTACCTGAAGATCGAGCACTACTTTCTCGACACGCCAACGTCGCTACCTGACGATGCCGTCGAGATTGCGGAGATGGACGAAACCCTTGCGTACGTAGCTTGGGCGAAGGCATCGGAGGACAGCGAGGCCAGTACAGAGCCGGCAAACGGACCGCCCTCCACACAAGACCGGCACCGCCCCGGTGCCATTGCGCAGCTGCGTCGGCGCCATTTCTTCAAGCTTCTCTCACGTTGTGGGGTTAGCATCGAGCAAGGCAAGGGTTCGGAGATCAAGCTCTTACGGGCAGGCTGGCACCCATTCCGGCTCGGGAACCATTACGGCAATAACCCAACCATCCCTTCGTTCCTCGCGATTAGCATACTGAAACGTTTGGGCATCACTCGAGACGAGTGGCTGGATTCCCTTGTTGCAGGTTGATAGCACGGTCGTTTCGTTTGGCGCGATTCTTACGCCACTACGTGAAGACGAGGTGCGACCGCTTCGAAAGTAACATTTGCCTCATCGAGTATCCAGCATTCGATTTGAGTATGCCATTTGCGTAGCAAGTCCAGCGGCCGCCGAAGGTAGTTCTGCTCCCGCACTCCTTGCGGCGCATGACCTTGGATCTGTGCTGCAATGCCAGCAGGCATCTCGACCCATTCGGACAAGGTAGCGAAGCTACGACGAAGGCCATGGAGTGTAAGTGGAGGCAGGCCAGCGGCAGCTACCGCTTGGTTATGGGCGATGCGCGGCTCTGCCAAGCGACCAGAGGCGGCGGCAGGGCTGCTGAATACCCATTCGTTACGACGAGGAAGCGCGCCCAACAGGCTGGCCACATAGGGCGTCAGTGGAACTTCGCGCGATTCTTCAATTTTGTCATTCAATAGCAGTCGCTGCCATCGAAAATCAACGTCCACCCAGCGGAGCTGCGCTATCTCCTCCCGGCGGGCTCCAGTTAGTAAGAGTGTTTGAAGATAAGCCGCTATTACCGGGTTGCCGATTCGGCGGACAGCATCGAACCATACGCCTAGTTGCTCGCGCTGTAAGAGATCATTCTTGACTCGTGGCTTCCCCAAGGTTTCGCGGACCTTAGCGCTCTTTGTCGCATTCGTTGTCACGATACCGGAATAAGCTGGATGAGCTGCGCACCAGTTCAAACAAGCTTTAAGCAAGCGGATGGCAAGACGTCCACTCGATGGCCGAGCAAGTGCCTCTGCCTTAGCCCACGCTTCAATACGCTGCGTGCTGAGGTCGATTAGTCGCACTCCAGAAAGAACTGCGAGTGGGCCCGCTTGGGTCAGCTTTGGGCTGCGCTTTCGGGCCTCACCACCGACTTGGATCATTTTTCGATGTGCTGCAACATGATGGCTGGACCAATGTGAGGAGCGTTCGGCTACATACACATTCCACACGTCTAGCAGAGTGATGGAATCACGCAGCGCAGCAGCTTCAGCAGCGGCGTTGGCTGCCTCTTGCGAGGCCCGCTGCTCTTTTTTTAACTGGCGCGGGTCCAAGCCTTGATCCGTTTGCACCTTGAGTCGAGTTGCCTCTTCCTGAGCCTTAACGAGCGTCCACACACGCGGGGCGCCAATTGTGATGCGAAGGGTCTTGCCCCCAAGTCTGGTCTCGAAAATATAAGACCGTGCGCCGCCGGTCGTAATCCGCATGCCTAGGCCCGGTATCTTTGCGTCCCAATATATTGTCTGTTGCTTCCCAGGGGCGCACTCAAAATTTTTTACCCGGTCTGCGGTGAAGTTTAGCTTCGCCATCCACTTTCTCTCTCTAGTCGTTGCAAAGTCGCCCCATACGTTTTGTGTAGGCTCTGTGTAGGCGGATTATAGCAAGCTCACGGAATGATTGGGAAAGTACCCCAGGCCGAGAACTATCGTATACACTTGATTTATAAGGAACTTCCATGATCCGTCAATAATTAGGAATACATGGGAATCTATTAACGTAGTGATTTGTAATCATAAGGTGGCCAGTTCGAAACCGGCAGCCGGCACCAGACAGCAGTTCCGCAGAAAGCCCAGCCTTCACGGTTGGGCTTTTTGTTTTACGCGTCCGTTTCAGCTGCGTCCGAGGACTGCAATTTTGTGTGAGCTTTTGGTGTTTCTTAGCCGATATACTCGTTTCGATCACCACCCTGACAGCACACCATGAAAAAGACCCGCATCCTTGCTGCCATCACCGCAGCCGCCGCCCTGCTCGCTCTGAGCAGCTATGTCAGCCCCTACTGGACCCTGCACCAGATGAAGACCGCGATTGCCGAGCGGAATGCCGATGGCTTGTCGAAGCACATCGACTTTCCTGCCCTGCGCTCCAGCTTCAAGGTGCAGATGACGGCGATGATGAACAAACACATGGCCTCAGCCGAGATGAAAGACAATCCGTTTGCCTCGGCGGCGCAGATGATGGGCGCTGCCCTGGTCGACCGGGTCATCGACACCGCGGTTTCGCCTGCAGGGGTGCTGGCCATGATGGAGGCCGGCAAGGCTCAGCCCAATGCCCGCTCAGGCGGCAGTACGGACGCGGCCACGGAACATTCCGACTACGCGGTGAATTATCGCGGCTGGAACACGGTGGCGATTTTCACCTCGCAGCAAGATGCCGGCCAATTCATCCTGAAGCGTAATGGACTCTGGAGCTGGCAGCTGAGCGCGCTCGAGATACCGGAATCGGTGCTGAACGGGGCAGACTGACGTGTGCGGGCCAAGCCTGAAGCCGCTCATGCACGCGCGGCTCATCGGCGCCGAGCTGACCGCAAGGTCCCGCAGCGGCAGGCGTATCGAACAGTTTGTTCCGCGTATTGTGCAGCCTGTCGCACGGGCAGCGCTGCGCCTGGATGATCGCACTACAGTGCAGTCATTCACTCACGCACGGAGACAAACATGAACACATTGCTCGGCACTACCCTGATGGCCACGGCCCTGATGCTCGGCGCCGGCAGCGCTTGCGCCGAAGAAATCCGCGAAGCGCGCGCCGTCGATGCCCGCGTCAGCCGCATCAAGCTCGACGGCGTGGTTGACCTGGTGCTGCGCCAGGGCGCCAAGCCTTCGCTCGTGATTGCCGGCGAACGCGCCGACGTGGCGCGCGTGACCACCCGCCAGCATGGCGAGACGCTGGAAATCGATACCGAACGGCGCAACAACACCGTCATCGGACGCCGGCCAAAACTGACCGCCGAGCTGACCGTACCGAACCTGGCCGAGCTGAGCTCCGAAGGCGTGGGCGCCAGCACGGTCAGCGGCTTCAGCGGCGACAAGCTCGTGCTGACGCTCGACGGCGCGGGCGCCGTCACCTTGCAAGGCAATTACCGCAATGTCGATGCGCGCCTGGGCGGCGTCGGCAGCATGACGATCAATGGCGGCAAGGCCGAACGCATGAACCTCGAGCTGCGCGGCGCCGGCCAGTTGGCCGTGTCGGGCCAGACCCGGACCTTGCGCGCCAGCCTGGCCGGCGTGGGCAACCTCGACGCCGAAAAGCTGCGCGCCGACAGTGTCGACCTCGACCTCACCGGACTCGGCGGCGCCACCGTGTACGCCAGCGCGGCGGCGAACCTGAACTTGAGCGGGATGGGATCGGCCACCGTGTACGGCAATCCAGCGCAGCGCAAGGCGACGACCGACGGCATGGGCAAGGTCAGCTGGCGCTGAGTACCAAGTGCTAAGCGCCGAGCGCTGCCCGCGAAGGCCGCAGTCCGGCGGCCGGAGTCCGGATTCCGGCGCTACTTGAGGACGGTGTTGTTGCGCACTTCCTTGACGCCCTTCACCTCGCGCGCCAGCTGCACCGCCTTCTGGGCGCTTTCGCGCGATTCGACAAAGCCGCTCAGCTGGACCGTGCCCTTGAAGGTGTCGACCTTGACTTCGGTGGCCTTGACGGTGGGATCGGCGGCGAACGCGGCCTTGACCTTGCTGGTGATGACGACGTCGTCGACGTATTCCCCAGTGCCCTGCTTGTGCGGGCCCGGCGCGCAAGCCGCCAGGCTGAGTGCCACGGCGGTAACAAGCATGGTGGTAAAACGCTGTGCAATGTTCATGACAGGCTCCCGTAACGAACGATATCGCTCATTTTCGGGTAGGCGCGCGGGCCACATTTGACCCGGCACAAACGTGCCGGGTGGCGCGGCATCAGGGCGCCTTGGAGGATGCCGCCAGGGCAAGCTGATATCCCTGCACAGGTAATGCTGGGCGCAGGACCAGCTTGCCGCGCGCCAGGTCCTGGCCGATGACCAGGCGCAGATCGGTGGGGCGGGTATGTGCAACCTCGACCAAGGCCACATTGTCGAAGCGTGCCGCCAGGCGTTCGGCGACGTCACGGTAGGCCGCCCCATGTTCGATGCGGGTGCGCGCAACCTTGAAGCCTTTTTCGTTGCTCAGCCGGGTAACCCGCAGATCGTTGGCGCCGACCTGGCGCGACAAGGCGCGCGCCATGCCAGTCACGCCATTGCCGTTGCGAATTTCGAGTAGTACCGCGTCGAGCCGCATATGTGCCGGTGCAGGTGCCGGCAAGGGCTGAGGCTGGGATCGCGACAGCGGCGCGGCCGGCGCAGTCTGCGCCAGCGCCCGCAGCGAAGGCAGGCGGCGCAGCGTGAGGGTGCCGTCGGCAGCGGCCAGCACTTGCGTCGCCGCCCATTCCGGGTCGGGCCGCGGCGCCTCGACCGCGGCCTGGATTGCCGCTACCGTGCTGCCGCCGGCCACTGTGTAATCGCTGCGAAAATCGTGTTCACGTAGAGCACTGGCCTGGCGGAACATCAACTCGGCGCGTTCATCCTGCCCCATCCGGCGCAGGGTCTCGCCCAGGTTGTGCCAGGCGCGCCCGTTCAGCGGATCGAGCAGGCAGGCTTTTTCCAATGCTGCCAAGGCTTGCTGGTAGTCGCCGCCGAGCAGGTAGGCATACCCGAGATTGGCGAACAGGTAGGCGCTGCCAGGGCCGGAAGAGAGCTTCAGTTCCGCGGTCAGGGCGCGCCAGATCGGAATCGCCTGGGCCAGGTCGCCCTGGCGCGCAAAGGCTGCCGCCATCGCATTCCGGGCCCGTACGTGCTGCGGATCGGCAGCCAGCGCGGCGCGGTAGGCCTGCAGCGCTTCTGGATAACGTCCGGCGAGGTGATGCGCGTGGCCCTGGCCGTAGGCGAACTCGGCATCCGGTGCGGCCTGCGTTTGCGGCTGGCGTTTCAGGTCGGCACAGGCGAGCAGCAGCGCGCCGGCGCAGACGACCGAGATGGTCTGGAAGATGCTGCGAAGTTTCATGATCGTGCTCCTGAAAAAAATCAGCGCGTGCCGGAGACGCTGGAAAGCGTGCGCATCAGCTGGATGGCTGCTGGGCCCATCAGCACCATCAGCAGCGTTGGAAAAATGCAAAAGATGAGTGGGAACAACAGCTTCAGGCCGATCTTGGCGGCGCATTCTTCGGCCAGCATGCGCCGCTTGTTGCGCAGGTTGTCGGAATACACGCGCAGCGAGTCGCCAACGCTGGTGCCGAAGCGTTCGGACTGGATCAGCATCGCGACCAGGGTATCGACATCGTCGACGCCGCTGCGCAGGGCGAAGTTGCGCAGCGCTTTTTCCTTGCTGAAGCCGGCGCGCATCTCCATCAGCACGATCTGGAGTTCCTGGGCCAGCGTCACGCTCTTGATGTGGATTTCACCGGCGACTTTCACAAACGCGCGTTCCAGGCTCAGGCCAGCTTCGACGCACACGGTCAGCAGGTCGAGCGCGTCGGGCAGGGTCTCGAAGATGTCGCGCTTGCGGCGCCTGGCAATGCGGTTCAGCGCCATGTTCGGCAGGTAGTAGCCGGCGGTGGCGGTAAGCAGCAGCAGGAACAGCAGCTTGCTGCCGGCCAGCGTGATCACCGACGTGGCCACCAGCACGCCGATGACAGCCGGCCCGGACAGCGCCAGCGCCGTCTTCGATGCAAAGAACAGGGTCGGCGCCACCGGATTGCGCCAGCCGGCATTCATGAAGCGGGTGCGCAGCGCCGATTTCTCCCAACCTTCTTCGGGAATCGACAGCCTGGTCAGCGGCTGCGTGACCTTGGCTACTTTTTCCACCCAGCCGTTCGCCTCGAGCTGGGTGGGTTCCGACTTGCCGATGAAGCGGCGCAGCCGGGTGCGCAGGGCGACGGGCGCAAACAGCGCCATGGCCAGTCCGGCCAGCGCGCAAACGATGCCGAAGACGAGCAGCAGGAAGAAGAGTTGGGAGGCATGCATGGCGGTTCCTCAAATGCGGATACGGATGATGCGGCGCAGCCAGATCACGCCGAACAGGATCATCCCGGCCGCGTACCAGAGCAGGCGCACGCCGCTCGGATCGGTCCACAGCATGGATACGTATTTCGGATTCACGATCATCAGCACCAGGGCGACGCCGAACGGCAGCAGGCCGAGGATCCAGGCTGACATGCGTCCTTCGGCCGACAGCACCCGCACCTGGGCCGCGAGCTTCAGGCGGCCGCGGATGATCTGGCTGATGTTGCCGAGGATTTCAGCCAGGTTGCCGCCGGATTCGCGCTGGATCAGCACCGCGATGATCAGGTAGCGCAGGTCGGTCAGCGGGATGCGGGCGGCCATGTTGTGCAGCGCTTCGCCCATCGGCACGCCGTAGTTGATCTCCTCGCGCGCGATGCGGAATTCGCCGCTGAGCGGCTCGGGCAGTTCATTGCCGACGATTTGCAGCACGTTGGTAAACGAGTGGCCGGCACGCAGCGCGCGGGCGATGAAGTCGGCGGCATCGGGTAGCTGGTGCTCGATGTGGCGCAGGCGCCGGGTGCGCGCGCGGCGCAGCAGCGTCCAGGGCAGGCCGAGGGCCAGCAGCGCAAGCGCGGCGCGTATCGGCAAAGGCAGGGGCACCGGCCAGCGCGAGGTCAGCAGCAGCGCAGCCAGCATGGCGCCGATCGAGCAGACGATGAAGCGGTCCACGGTCAACTTGCTGCCGGCCTGCACCAGCAGCACATCGAGACGCTGCAGCACCGGCACGCCATGCAGCAGGCGGTCGAGTGGGTCGTGCCTGCTGAAGCGGCGCTGTTTCAGAATCGAGATCCGTTCGCCGGACCGCCCGGTCCCGCCCGACATCACCTGCAGGCGCCGCGCCACGCGCTGCGCGGCCTTGCCGTGGGTGCTGGACCACCATAGCCAGAGGCCTTCGGTGAGCAGGATGATGGCGGCAAACAGAAACACGGTGAAGCTGTAGAAAAGAACGTCCATTGCGCGGCTCCACTGCAGGCGCGGCCTGCCGGTTCATTGGTAGATGCGGTCGGGGTCGAAGGTGTTGTCCGGGATCTCGGCGCCATACATCTTGAGGCGGTCGGCAAAGCGCGGCCGCACGCCGGTGGCGCTGAATTCGCCCTGCACCTTGCCGTCGCGGTCGACGCCGGTCTGCTCGAAGCGGAAGATTTCCTGCATCGAGATGATGTCGCCTTCCATGCCGGTGATTTCCTGGATGCTGACCAGCTTGCGGCAGCCGTCGATCAGGCGCGACGCCTGCACCACCACTGTCACGGCCGAGCAGATCTGCTGGCGGATCGCGCGCGGGGTCAGGTTCACGCCGGCCATGCCGACCATGTTCTCGAGCCGCGCCAGGGCGTCGCGCGGGGTATTCGAGTGAATCGTCGCGAGCGAGCCTTCGTGGC
>Ga0265780_10011063_pt1 | contig 10707 bp, 13 predicted proteins | sample P1T30metagenome_FD_192432 | JGI IMG/M metagenome (GOLD analysis project Ga0265780, IMG submission 192432) | Plant litter microbial communities from East Loma Ridge, Irvine, California - P1 T30 | ecosystem: Environmental > Terrestrial > Plant litter > Unclassified | place: USA: California... | reverse complement strand
TCCGTTGTTCTTCCTGCGCGACCGGCTCGCCGACCAGCGCGTGATCCCGTGCGCGCAGCTCCGCCAGACACGCGACGGCCGCCGCGTCGAGGTGGCGGGGATCATCCTCGTCCGCCAGAAGCCGGGCTCGGCGAAGGGCGTGCTGTTCATCACGATCGAGGACGAGACCGGAGTCGCCAACATCATCCTGTGGCCCGACCGGTTCGAGGCGCAGCGCACCGTCGTGATGTCCTCGGCGATGATCAGCGTCACCGGCGTCGTCCAGCGCGAGGGCGAGGTGATCCATGTCATCGCCGATCGCATCCACGATCGCACCGCGCTGCTGCGCGCGGTCGGCGACATCGACCTGCCGCGTCTCACCAGCCGCGGCGACGGCGCGACCCACCCCGGCTCACCCGATCGCGGCGACCCCGGCTGGAAGACGCGCGTGCGCAGCGACTATCACCCGCCGTTCCGCAACGGTTGCGACCCGGAAGACGTCATCCCGATCCGCAGCCACGACTTCCACTGATCCGGCGGCCCTCGCGGCCACGTGATTAACCACGATTCCGGGTCAGCGGCGCCACGACACGCGCCGCGCCGCCGGCTAGCGGGTCAACCCGGTTGATCTGTAATGAATTGCGCTAACAATCTTCGCATGCTTGATCCATGTCACATTGATGGCTGATCCCGTCTACCAGCTCGTCTATATCAGCCGCGCCACCCGGCCGCTCGACGATCCCGAGCTGGCGCGGCTCGCGACCGGCGCGGCGCGCTTCAACGGCGGGCACGGCATCACCGGGCTGTTGCTCCATGACGGCAGCCGCTTCATCCAGGCGCTCGAAGGACCGCAGCCGGCGGTCGAGACGCTGATGGCGCAGATCGCGCACGACCAGCGTCACGACTCGATCGCCTATGTCGAGCGGCGTCCGGTCGCCGCGCAGCAGTTCGGCGGCTGGGCGATGGACGCGCGCCGCGTCCGCGATTTTGGCGGCGCGCAGGCGTTTCTCGACGATCTCAAGCGGATGCTGACGGCGGTCGACGACCATCGGCTGGTCGCCGCGTTTATCGGCTTCGCGATGCTGGGCCGCCCCGAGCTGCGCGCGCGCCGCCCGCTTCCCGGGGCATAGCGTCAGCCGACCGTCTGTTCGATCGTCCCAAAGATCGGATGGTGGCGATCGTCCTCCATCCAGATCCGCACCGTGTCGCCGGTGCCCAGATACGGCGTCTGAGCCGCGCCGCTCTGGATCGTCTCAACCGTGCGCAGTTCCGCGAGACACGAATAGCCCACGCCGCCATCGCCGATCGGCCGCCCCGGCCCGCCCTCGGCATCGCGGTTCGAGACGGTGCCCGACCCGACGATCGTCCCCGCGCCCAGCGCGCGCGTCTTCGCGGCGTGTGCGATCAGCGTCCCGAAGTCGAAGGTCATGTCCTCACCCGCGTCGGCGCGACCAAAGGGCGCGCCATTGACCTCGACCAGCAAGCGGCGGTGCAACTTGCCGTCGCGCCACCAGTCACCGAGCGCCTCGGGGGTCACGAACACCGGCGAGAAGGCCGAGGCCGGCTTGGCTTGCAGGAAGCCGAATCCCTTGGCGAGTTCGGCCGGGATCAGGTTGCGCAGCGACACGTCGTTGGTCAGCCCGACCAGCCGGATCGCGTCGAGCGCCTGCTCGCGCGTCGCGCCCAGCGGCACGTCGCCGGTGACGACCACCACTTCGCCCTCCAGATCGCAACCCCAGTCCTCGTCGGCGAGCGGGATCGCGTCGCGCGGGCCGAGGAACCCGTCCGACCCGCCCTGATACATCAGCGGATCGTGCCAGAAACTCTCGGGCAGTTCCGCCCCGCGCGCCTGCCGCACCAGCGCGACATGGTTTACGTACGCCGAGCCATCGAGCCATTGATAGGCGCGCGGCAGCGGCGCGGCGGCGTCATGTTCGTGGAAACGCGCGCGGGGGATCGCCTCGTTGCGAAGGTCGACCGCCAGCAGCTCCAGCGCGGGGCCGACCTGCGCCCAGTCGTCGAGCGCGGCCTGCAGCGTCGCGCAGATATGCCCGGCATCGGCATACCAGGCCAGATCGTCGGAGACGACGACCAGCCGACCGTCGCGCCCCTGCTTCAGACTGGCGAGTTTCATGCGCTACCTCTCCTTGTTCGCGGGCGAGTGTAACGAGCCCGCACGCGCCCCGCTACAGCCGCCGCAACAGCAATGTCGCGCGCCCGATCACCTCGATGTCGCCGGGCGACACGCGCTCGACCGGCCACAGCGGATTGTCGCTGCGGATCTCGACCTGCTCGCCGTGCGGCACCAGCCGTTTGACCATCACCGCCTCGCCGCGCCGCAGCACATAGATGCCGCCGCGCGCCGCGATCCGCCGTGCCGCGCGGTCGACCAGCAGCCGGTCGCCGTCGCGCAGCGTCGGGGCCATCGAGTCGCCGCTCACCCCGATCACCGACGCCGCGTCGGGCGCCACCCCCGCGCCGCGCAACGCTACGCGCGGCAGCCGCTCGGTGCGCAGCACGCGCTCGTCGGCGACCTGCCCGCCCCCCGCCGCCGCCTGCACCGCCAGCCACGGCACCGCGACGTCTTCGCCGACCGGGGCCGGCGCACCCAGCAGCACCTCGTCGATCGCGAGGAAGTCGGCGAGCATCCGCCGCTCGCGCTCGGGCAGCATGCGCGGCGAGCCGCGGTTCACGAACTGCCCGAGATACGCCTGGTTGCGCCCCAGCATCCGCGACAGCGCGGACAGCGCCACGCCGCGCGCGCGTGCCGCCTTCGCAAGTGCCTGTTGTGGCGTGTCGCTCATCACCTGACCTTACCCTGAGGATTTTTCCTCGACAAGCAGAACAAAGTAGAACATATGAAGAACACAGAGTCGGAGTGAGAGTCCATGTGCCTGTTGAACGATATCGACACCTATTTGCGCCGCACCGGGGTCGCCGAAACCACCTTCGGACGCCGCGCGGTCAACGATCCGCGGCTGGTTCGCGACCTGCGCCGCGGACGCGTTCCCGGCCCCGCGCTGCGTGCGAAGGTCGCCGCGATCCTCGCGGCGCGCGCGCGATGATCGCGCGGCGGTTCGAGCGCGCGCTGCTGCGCGACGCGGTACGCGCGGGGGTGCCGCTGGTGGTGGAACATGGTCGCGCGGTCGCGTGGCACAGCGCCACCTTCTCGGGCGCACGGCACGAACTGGTGGTCAGCGCGGCGACCGGGAGCACGCTCGACGCATGGCTGACGCAATTGCCGACGCGCGACGTGACGATCCCCGGGCAGATCGTCGCCGATCTGCGCGTCGCCACGCATGCGCGTTATGGCGAGCGGGTGATGCTTCGGATCGAGGGCGTGACGGTCGCGTGCGACCTCAGCGCGCCGGAATGCGGTGCAGCGTCCGTTCGAGCACGATCGGATCGACGAATGCCGCCGCCGACACCGGCGTGCAACGACGCAGCGCCCCGGGATCGAACGCGCTGAGCTTCAGGTTGAGGTCGCGCGGCAGCGGCCGCTCGGGCGGCGGGGCCATCCACGCGCACGGCGCGGCGCCCCCTGCTGCGACCGGAGGATCCATCCGCCGACGACCGAGCCGCGACACCGCCGCGCGCATGGTATCGAGCACGCCATGACTGCGCGCGGAAAGCGGAAGGGGCAGGATGTCGTCGAGCATGTCCGCACTATAGCGGGACAATCGTGAGCAGATGGTAAACGCCGCAGTATCCTTATTGCGGCGTTTACCCTGCCCGCTGCTTAGTCGGCGTCGGCGAGTTCTTCGGTCAGCGCGTCGATGATCGCCTTGTTGAACGCCGGGATGTCGTCGGGCTTGCGGCTGGTGATGAGGTTGTCGTCGATCACCACTTCCTCGTCCTCCACCTCGGCGCCGGCATTGGCGAGATCGGTGCGGATCGAGACGAAGCCGGTCACGCGCCGCCCGTCGATCACATCGGCCTCGGCGAGCAGCCACGGCGCGTGGCAGATCGCGGCGACGATCTTGTCCTCGTCCATGAACTGCTGGACGATGTCGACCGCCAGCTCCTCGACGCGCAGCTTGTCGGGGTTGGCGACCCCGCCCGGCAGCACGAGGGCATCGTAGTCGTCGACCTCGACCTCCTCCAGCGTCAGGTCGGGCGTGGCGGTCTCCGCCTTGTTGATGTCGCCCTTCATCCCCTGGATCGGGTCGCGCTTGATCGAGGCGAGCGTCACGGTCACGCCGGCCGCTTCCAGCGCCTTGCGCGGCTCGAACAATTCCACCGTCTCGAACCCGTCGGCGGCGATCATCAGCACGCGGGCTTGCGACAAATCGGCCATGTCAGTCTCCTGCTGGAAAGGAAGTGTTCCGCCGCCCCAACCCGCCGTGCCGGGCGCCCGTTCCGGAACGATGCGAGGGCCTGCGCATTTCAAAAGCCGGCTCACGGCGGTGAGGAAGGGCACAGGTGACAGGCAATATCGTTTTCTTTGAGGATGATACCCCCGGCATCACGCGCAAGCGCACGCGCCACGGCGCCTGGGCCTATTACGATGCGAGCGGCAAGCGGATCGCCGATCGCGACGAAATCGACCGGCTCAACGCGATCGGCCTGCCGCCGGCCTACACCGATGCGTGGTTCTGCCCCGATCCCGAGGGCCATATCCAGGCGGTCGGCTGGGACGAGAAGGGCCGCAAGCAATATCGCTACCACCTCGGATTCCGCGCGCAGCAGGAAGCCGCCAAATACGATCTCTGCGCGCCGTTCGGCCGCGCGCTGACGCGACTGCGCGCGCGCGTCGAGGCCGATCTCGAGCGCCGCCGCCACACCAAGGAGCGTACCGTTGCCGCGGTGGTCAAGCTGCTCGACATCGCCGCGCTGCGGATCGGCAACGAGACCTATGCAAAGACGAACAAGAGCTTCGGGCTCACGACGCTGCGCGACCGCCACGCGCAGATCAGCGGCAGCACGCTCAAGCTGGAATATAAGGCGAAGTCGGGCAAGATCCGCAAGCTCAAGATTACCGACGGCAGCCTCGCGCGCTTTGTCAAGAAATGCCAGGACCTGCCCGGTCAGAAGCTGTTCCAATATGTCGGCGACGATGGCGAGCCACACGCGGTCACCTCGTCCGACGTCAACGCCTATCTTCGCGCGGCGATGGGTGAAGGCTTCACCGCCAAGCATTTCCGCACCTGGGGCGCGAGCGTCGTCGCCTTCGAGACGTTGATCGAGGCCGAGGCGCCGATCGGGCTCAAGGCGATGCTCGAACCGGTCGTCGCGCATCTCGGCAACACCCCGGCGATCGCGCGCAAATCCTATGTCCATCCGGCGTTGATCGAACTCGGCAAGGACAAGGCGGCGCAGGCCGCGTTCCGCCAGTCGCTGCGGCTGCCGCGATCGACGCAATATCTGACGCGTACCGAGCGCGGGCTGATCGCCTTCCTCGAATCCTGCGGTGCGTGCGAGCTGAAAGCCGCCTGACATGAGCAATAACAGTGCTGCCGCCGCCCGGCCGGCGGCGTTCGATACCGATCGCGTCGGTCAGCAGGCCGGCGCACTGCTCCATTCGAGCTTCATCTGGTTGCAGCAGCATTGGCTGCAGATCCTGATCGCGGTCGGGATCGGCGTCGCGATCGCCTTGTTGCTGTTCTGGGTGCGCGCGTTCGGGCCGCGGCTGGCGCATCGCAGCGCCTCGGGCAAGGGCTGGGCGGCGGTGCTCGGCCGCGCGATCGAGCGGACCAACGCCTTCTTCATCATCATGCTCTCGGCCAAGCTGGTCGACGGCTATGCCGCGACCCCGGCCGACGTCGACAAGACGATCACCTTCCTGTTCACCGTCGCGGCGGTGTTCCAGGCGGCGATCTGGGCGCGCGAGCTGATCCTCGGCGCGATCGAGCACCGCACCCGCGACGAACATTATTCGGGCGAGGCGCTGATGAGCGCAATGGGGCTGATCCGCCTGCTGGTGAGCTTCGCGGTGTTCGCGATCGCCTTGGTGGTGGTGCTGAGCAATCTCGGCGTCAACGTCACCGGGCTCGTTGCGGGGCTCGGGGTAGGCGGCATCGCGATCGGTCTGGCGGCACAGGGCATCTTCGCCGACCTGTTCGCGGCGCTGGCAATCATCTTCGACCGCCCGTTCCGGCGCGGCGACAAGGTCAGCTACGGCACCACCAGCGGCGTGATCGAGGCGATCGGGCTCAAGTCGACCCGCATCCGCGCCTTCACCGGCGAGCTGCGGATCATCTCCAACCGCAACCTGCTCGACAAGGAAATCCAGAACACGTCGCAGCGCGACCACGTCCGCGTGTCGTACACGATCGGCGTCGCCTATGAGACCCCGCCCGAGACGCTGCAACGCCTCCCCGCGATCCTGACCGAGCTGGTCGAGGCCGAAGGCGCCAAGGTCGCGCGCGCCGGGTTCGAGGCATTCGGCGCGTCGAGCCTCGACTTCGTGCTCCAGGTCGACACGCCGGGCGACGACTGGGCCACCGCGCACGACGTCCGCAACCGCCTGCTGGTCGCGATCATGCGCCGCTTCGCGGAGGAGGGGATCACGATCGCCTATCCCACCCAGACGACCTACACCGCCGCGCCGGACGGGACGCTGGTGATGCCCTACGCGGAGCCGGGACACCCCCCGACAAGCTGACCGTCGCCCCTGCGGAGGCAATTCTACAAAGCCAAGCGAGGGCGAACGGCGCTCTTCCCTCAACGTCCGTCGCCCCTGCGCAGGCAGGGGCCCATGTCTGTCGCGTGCGTAAGAACCATCTGTCACACGGCAGCCGTCCATGTGTCAGATCTTCCAAAAGGACGACACAGAGATAGGCCCCTGCCTCCGCAGGGGCGACGGCAGGCTTGATAAGCGTTACCCCACACCAAAAACCGTCATTCCCGCGCAACCGGGAATCCAGAACCTGCGACGTGGCGGCCCTTGCCGAGCCCCGCGCGTCGGAAGTCCCGCCTGCCCGGGAGTGGAGGTGTAGCTTGACCACTGCCCTCCCCCCGCAAAAGCCCCACTCCCCACCCGCAAACGCAAAGTTGCTGGCGCAAACCCCCGCCCGCTCTCACCTCGGCAACATGCAGAAACCTTCCTTCACCGTGCAGGTGTTCGCCGGCATGGCGATCGGCGTCGCGCTCGGCTTCATCGCACGCCACGCGCCCGACGGTGCGCTGGCCGAAACGCTGCGCCTCACCGGCGAGAGCTTCGTCAAATTGCTCAAGGCGCTGGTCGTTCCGCTCGTCTTCACCGCGTTGGTCGCCTCGGTCGCGGCGTTGCGGGACCTCGGCAATGCCGCGCGGCTGGTCGGGCAGACCTTGCTGTGGTTCGCGATCACGGCATTGATCGCGGTCGCGATCGGGCTGACGCTCGGCACGATCCTCCAGCCGGGCGTCCGCGCCGGCGTCGATGCCGCGAGCGCGGTCGCGCCCGGCACCGCCGGTTCGTGGCTCGACTTCCTGCGTGGGCTGATCCCCCGCAATTTCCTCGGGCTGGAGGCGTCGACCAAGCTCAAGGACGGCGCGGCCACCACCGGCATCGCGTTCAACGTCCTGCAACTGATCGTCGTCGCCATCGCGGTCGGCGCGGCGGCGGTGAAGGTCGGCGCGGCGGGCGAGGCGTTCCTGTCGGTCAACGCCTCGCTGCTGACGATCTTCCGCCAGTTGCTGCGCTGGGTGGTGCGGCTGACCCCGATCGGCACCGCCGGGCTGATCGGCACCGCGATCGTCCGCTACGGCTGGTCGTCGCTCGCCGCGCTCGGCAGCTTCGCGGGTGCGGTCTATCTCGGGCTCGCGCTGGTGCTGTTCGGGGTCTACCCCGCGCTGCTCATCGCCAACCGCCTGTCGCCGCGCCGCTTCTTCGCGACCGCCTGGCCGGCGATCCAGCTCGGCTTCGTCTCGCGCTCGTCGATCGCGACATTGCCGGTCACCGAGGATGTCGCCGAAAAGGCCGGCGTACCGCGCGACTATGCCGCGTTCGCGGTGCCGTTTGCCGCGACGACCAAGATGGACGGCTGCGCCGCGATCTATCCGGCGGTGTCGGCGCTGTTCGTCGCGCAATATTACGGCGTCGCGCTCCATGCGCCCGATTATGTGCTGATCGCGCTCGTCTCGGTGATCGGCTCGGCGGCGACCGCCGGGCTGACCGGCGCGCTGGTCATGCTGACGCTCACGCTCACCACGCTCGGGCTGCCGCTCGAGGGCGCCGGCCTGCTGCTCGCGATCGACCCCATCCTCGACATGGGGCGCACCGCAGTGAACGTCGCGGGGCAGGTCGTGGTCCCGCTGATCGTCGCGCAGCGCGAAAAGCTGCTCGTTCCCGATCCCGGACGTGCCGTAACGCAACCGGCATGAACCCTTCCGCGCCTGCGACGTTCGTGCAGGCACTGGTAGGAGTATGATCGAGATGAAGAAGGCTCTGCTGACGGCGCTGGCGATCGCCACCGTCTCCGCCCCGATGGTCGCCGCCCCCGCCGCGGACGCCCAGCGCCGCGACCGCGACCGCGATTATCAGTGGCGTGGCGACCGCGACGACTGGGACGCGTCGAGGAACTATCGCCGCGGCAATTATCGCGAGCGTCGCCTGAGCCGCGAGGATCAGGTTTATCGTGGGCGTGACGGCCGCAATTATTGCCGCCGCAACGACGGCACCACCGGTCTCGTGGTCGGCGGCGCCGGCGGCGCGCTGCTCGGCAACCTCGTCGGCGGCGGCCTGCTCGGCACGCTGGCCGGCGGTGGCGCGGGTGCGCTGCTCGGTCGCGAGATCGACCGCGGCAAGGTGCGCTGCCGCTAAGCGCGACGGCCCGCGCCGGGGCGTATCACCGGCACGGGCTCCGTTTTTTGAAGGTCGGGTTCGCCGCTTCCTGAGCGGCACCCGGCCTTTTTCATTTTTTCGGTCCGCCCCACCTTGCGAGCGACGCGCAATTGCGCCTACACCGCCGCAAAGGTTGGGAGAGACGGGCCGTGACGCTCGACGAAGTGGAGGGTGCGGTCGGACGTACCAGCGTTTCGGCATGGATCGACGTCACGCAGGCGATGATCGACGCCTTCGCCGACGCCACCGGCGATCGGCAATTCATCCATATCGACCCCGTGCGTGCTGCTGCGACACCGTTCGGCACCACGATCGCGCACGGCTTCCTCACGCTCTCGCTGCTGCCGCGCCTGATGGCGGAAACGCCCGACCTGCCGACGGTCAGCGACGCGACGATGCACGTCAATTACGGCGGCAACCGCGTCCCCTTCCTCGCGCCCGTCCCGTCCGGGGCGCGCATCCGCGCGCACTCGCGGCTGCTGTCGTTCGAGCAGAAGCACCCCGGCCAATATCAATCGACCGCCGAGGTCACGATCGAGATCGAGGGGCAGGAAAAGCCCGCGATGCTCGCCGAATGGATCACCCGGATCTTCGTCTAGGCTGCACCGAAAGGCCCTGTCCCATGCGCTCCGCCGTTATCGTCTCCACCGCCCGCACCCCGATCGGTCGCGCCTATCGCGGTGCGTTCAACAACCTGCCCTCACCGACGCTCGCCAGCCATGCGATCAGGGCCGCGATCGAGCGGGCCGGGGTCGACGTTTCAGAGGTCGACGACGTCGTGCTCGGCGCGGCGCTGCAACAGGGGCACCAGTCGCCGAACATCGCGCGCACCAGCCTGTTGCGCGCGGGGCTGCCGACCAGCGTGCCGGGCATGTCGCTCGACCGGCAATGCGCCTCCGGCCTGATGGCGATCGCCACCGCCGCCAAGCAGATCGTGCATGACGGGATGCAGATCGCGATCGGCGGCGGGGTCGAGAGCATCAGCCTGGTGCAGACCCCCGAGATGCGCGTCGCCCCCGATCCCGAGCTGCTGGCGATGCATAAGGACATCTACATGCCGATGCTCCAGACCGCGGAAATCGTCGCCAAGCGCTACGGCATCACCCGCGAGGCGCAGGACGAATATGGCTATCGCTCGCAGATGCGGACCGCGCAGGCGCAGGCCGCCGGGCGCTTCGATGCCGAGATCGTCCCCGTCACCGCCACCAAGGCGAACGTCAACAAAGAGACGAAGGAAGTCTCGCACGAGCAGGTCACGCTGACCAAGGACGAGGGCAATCGCGCGGACACCACGCTGGAGGGATTGCGCGGGCTGAAGCCAGTGCTGGGGCCGGACCTCAACATCACCGCCGGCAATGCCTCGCAGCTGTCGGATGGTGCCTCTGCCAGCGTGCTGATGGAGGAGAAACTCGCCGAGCAGCGCGGGCTTGCCCCGCTGGGTCGGTATGTCGGCATGGCGGTGGCGGGCACCGCGCCCGACGAGATGGGGATCGGTCCCGTCTTCGCGGTGCCCAAGCTGCTCGAACGCAACGGCCTGACGATGGACGACATCGGGCTGTGGGAGCTGAACGAGGCTTTCGCGGTGCAGGTGCTCTATTGCCGAGACAAGCTCGGCATCCCCGACGAATTGCTCAACGTCAACGGTGGCGCGATCTCGATCGGCCACCCGTACGGCATGTCGGGCGCGCGGATGGTCGGCCATACGCTGATCGAGGGGAAGCGCCGCGGCGCGAAACATGTCGTCGTCACGATGTGCGTCGGCGGCGGCATGGGCGCGGCGGGGCTGTTCGAGGTGCTGTGACGTTGAAAATTGCACGTCCTGTGCTATGTGAATGGCGTCGGTAACGTCATTCCGACTCCTGATGAGCCCCGATCGTGCCAGCGGTCGGGGCTCAATTGGTTTGGGGCCCGGCTGCCAGACCGGGCCCTGCCCCTGTGTTACTGCTTCCGGGCCATCTCGAGCA
>Ga0265780_10011062_pt1 | contig 10708 bp, 5 predicted proteins | sample P1T30metagenome_FD_192432 | JGI IMG/M metagenome (GOLD analysis project Ga0265780, IMG submission 192432) | Plant litter microbial communities from East Loma Ridge, Irvine, California - P1 T30 | ecosystem: Environmental > Terrestrial > Plant litter > Unclassified | place: USA: California... | reverse complement strand
CTGGACGGGGTCCAGGCCATGCAGCCGGTGTCGCGCGCCTCGGCGATCAGCTCCAGGATCTCGCGCGCCGGGTCGAAGCGCGTCTCGACGGTGGCGAACAGGCGTTCGGCCTCGTTGGTCTGGCCCAGGCTGCACTGGATCAGGGCCAGGTCGAGCCAGGCGCCGGCGTGCTGCGGCACCATGCCGATCAGGCGCGTCATCTGGTCCGAGGCATCGCTCTTGCGGCCTTCGGCCAGCGATTCCAGGGCTTGCTGGTAGAGCCGTTCTTCGGCGCTCGGCGTCGGCTCGGCGGGTGCGGGCTGGGCTAGCGCCAGGCCGGGGGAGAGCAGCAGGGCCAGCGCGGCCATCGTGCGCACGGGATTCATGGCGCGCCTTTCGCGAGATCGCGGGGCGCGCCGCCGGCTTGCGGATCGCTTACGTCGTCCGTGTTGGTCATATCGAGGGTAAACAGAGGAGTCGCTCTTTCTTTGCCACGTAGCAAACGCTCGCCCAGGGCGAGAAAACGGTGTCGCCCGCTGCGGGAAACGGTGCCCGGGCCGATGATGATGTCGTGCGGGAAGTCGCGCGCCACTTGTTCGAGGCGCGCCGCGGTGTTGACGCTGTCGCCGACCGCAGTATAGATGCTGCGGAACGAGGTGCCGAAATCGCCCGCCATCGCGTTGCCGCTCTCGACGCCGATCCGCACCCGCAGCGGCAGGTAACCCTGGCGCACCCGCTCGGCGCTCAGGGCGGCCACGCGGCGCGTCATCTGGTGCGCCGCGTCCAGCGCCAGGTCGGCATGCTGTTCCAGGGGAAGCGGCGCACCCCAGAACGCCATCATGCCGTCGCCCGTGTATTTATCCAGCGTGCCCTGGTGGGCGATCACCTGGCCGGTGAGGCAGTCGAGGAAGTCGCGCGTCAGTTTCGCCGCTTCTTCCACCGGCAGCGACTCGACCTGGGTCGTATAGCCTTCCATATCGGCCACGAGGGTGGTGACGTCGGCCTGGCGCGGGCGCAGCGGGTCTTCTTCTTCGCTGCGCAGCAATTGCTCGACCACGGCCGGCGCCACGTACTGGCGCAGGGTCTGCAGCAGGTGGCGCGAGCGGCGCTGGGCCTGCTGCCACTGGTAGGGCACGGCCACCGCCAGCAGGAACAGGTTGGTGCCGAGCGGGCCGATCGGGGCGAAATCGGGATCGTGGCGCACCAATACATAGGCGATGGCAAGCCACAGGGCCGAGCTCAGGCCCAGCAGCGCCACGCCGGCGGCGGCCGACAGGCGCGGGAAAGCCTGCATGCAGACGACGATCGAGGCCAGCGCGAACAGGCAGGCGGCCAGGCGGCCGGGCCAGGGCGCGGGCAGCTTGCCTTCCTGGCGGTCGAGCAGGGTCGACAAAATCGTGGCCTGCACGCCCAGGCCGGGACGGCTGGCGGCGAGCGGGGTCGAGACGCGGTCGCCCATGCCGAGCGAAGACGATCCGATCAGCACCAGGCGTCCGCTGGCGCTGGACGGCACGATGCGCTGCGCCAGGATGTCGGCGGCGCTCACCACGGTATAGGCGCGCCAGTCGCGGCGGTAGGGGATGCGCATCAAGCTGTCGTCGGCGAGCGCCAGCGCCGGCTTGCCACTGCAGCAATCGAGCAAGGCCAGACCGAGGGCGGGATACTGCTTGCCGGCGAATTGGGTCACCAGCGGAATGCGGCGCAGGGAGCCGTCGGGGTCGGGAATGAAGCCGATGGCGCCGATGTTCGGCGCCGCGGCCAGCGCCGGATAATTACCGACATAGCCGGTGGCCGGCACGCCGCCGTGATAGCGGGCGCTCGCTCCACCCAGGTGGCCGTCGCGCACCGGCTGAGGGCGGTTGCCGGCGAAATCGAAGTCGAAGGCCTGGGCCGGCACCAGCGGACCGTGGGCGGCGAGCAGGGCCAGGCGGTCGTCGCCCGCGGGCTCCTTGCTGCTCGATGGCAGCACGATGTCGAGCGCCACGCCGCGCGCCGCGTACTCGGCGAGCAGGATCTCGACCAGATGGGCCAGGCGCTCGCGCGGCCATGGCCACGGGCCGAGTTCGGTCAGCGAGGTTTCGTCGATATCGACCACCAGGATGCGCGGTTCGGGCTCGTCGCTTACCTGCAGGCGCAGGAAGGCATCACGCAACCACTCGTTGGGCAGGAAAGACACCTGGCTCAGGATGGTGCGGGTCCAGATGTTGTCAGCAAGCGACAATGGCGCGACGATCGCGTACTGCGACCACAGGGTAACCATGAAGGCCAGCGCGGCAATGATCCAGCGACCCCGGGGCCGCCGTGCTTGAGTTCTAGGTTGCGCCACGCACTACTCTTCGGTTGTAACGACAGTTGGATTAAGGCAGCAAGTATATCGTCAGGGTTGCTGAGATGCATTGTTTATTTGGAAATCAAACAAACTAAGTTGCAACTATTTGGCGTCGCCTTTCAGATAAAATGTGATGACCGTCACAGAGCCTTGTCTAGGCAACACGGTACAGTGGAAAGGAAAGGGGATCCATCTTGCATAAATTACTCATTACCGCAACGCTCGCATGCGCCGCGCAGTTCGCTCATGCCGCCGAGGCGGGCAAGATCATCTTCGTCGCCGGCGCCGCCAAGGCAGGCGACCGTCCCGCCGTGGAAGGCGCCCAGGTTCAAGAAGGGCAGATGCTCACGACCGGCGCCGACGGCTATATCTATGTGAAGACGGCCGACAACGGCCTGTTCATCCTGCGTCCGCAGACGCAAGCGCGCATCGTCACCTACCACATCGACCAGCGAAACCCGGCCAATACCAAGGTCAAGTTCGAGCTGATCAGCGGGACTGCGCGCAGCCGGTCGGGCGATGCCGTCAAGCATGCACGCCAGAATTTCCGGTTCAATACGCCGGTTGCCGCCATTGGCGTGCGCGGCACTGATTTTACTGTTGTGACCGATAGCGACACGTCGCGCGTGTCGGTATTTTCGGGTGGCGTTGTCGTTAGTGGCTTTGCCGGTGGTTGCCGTCCGGAAGGGGCAGGGCCGTGTGAAGGCGCGGCCAGCCGTGAACTGAGTGCGGCGCAGCGTGGGCAGTTGCTGCAGGTGACGCGGGGGCAGGCTGCGCCGCAAGTAGTGGAAGCTGGGGCCGAAGGGCCAAGCCAGGCGGCACCACGTTTGGATGAGCCATTGAGCAAGAATGGTAGTGGTCAGCCAAACGTCAGTGTGGAGGCGGCGAAGAATCTGGGCCTGGTGGCGGCGATCGACAAGGTCGTGCCGCCAGGTGGTAATCCGACGCCTGTGCCGAACCCTGGGACGAACCCAAATCCCGACCCAACGCCCATTCCGGTTCCAACTCTTCCTGTCGATCCACCAGTGATCGTTGTGCCTGATCAGCCGGACAGCCGTATCGTGTGGGGCCGCTGGCAGCGCGTGGATGCGACGCCAGCGCCGCTCAGTTACTCGGTTGAGAGTGACAAGAACAAGTTGATCGCGTTAAATGGCTACTTTGCGCTGTTCCGCACCCCCGGTAAGGAATACGTGACGCCTAATAATGGCAGCGTCGGCTTTACACTGCGCGGCAGCGAAGCTTACGTGATCACCGAATATGGTGGCGGGAATACCATCACCAGTAAAGCATCGCTGTCGAACGGTTCCTTGAAAGTCGATTTCGGGAACCGGAGTTTTGTGACCAATATGGATCTCAATACCAGTAGCGATGTGGTCAAGCTGCGAGGTGAGGGTAAGGTTCTCGACGACGGTCGGATGTATGGGGATTCTGCTGGTCGCTACGGTTATCTGAATATTCAAGGCTTACTCAGCAATGAGCGAGGGCCGTCCGGGACTGCTGCAACCATTTTTGACGGTCGTATCGATGAGCGCAGGCGAGTAAATGGTGGCGTAACCTGGCGTTAATAATTTCTTATCGTATTTAAAGAGCCGGGGCCTTCCCCGGTTTTTTATCGCCTGTAGGCGCGTATGAATTATGCGAGGCAACTACAAAATGTATATTTTGTTTCAGTATGTAACAAATATGCTTATATGATTTATTCGAGGACGTACGTGTAAATTGGTGAGAATTGAAGGAATGCTTACTTCATCGTCATGAGTAAAAGTCGGATTTGTACCGATTTTGTAATTTTCTCGAAAAACTTTGTCCAGTTTGTGATGGCCATCACACATGAGCTCGCTAGCCATCTGTCATGATGCGGTCCGTTGGGCTTACAGGGGTGATCCACCTCCTGCAATATTGATTCAACATTTCGATCGATCGATCTATTAATTGGAGTTATACATGGCAATCGTCGCTACCCACGTCGCAGCAGTTCAAGAACTGTACGTTGCATACTTCGGCCGTCCTGCTGACCCAGCAGGCCTGGACTACTGGACCAACGTCGTTGAAGCTCAAGCTGGCTCGACCGCCGCTGTGTCGGCATCGTTCGCTGCCCAGCCAGAATACATTGTGGCCTTCTACCAGAAGACCCCAGCCCAGATCGTTGACCAGATCTACTCGAACATGTTCGCACGTGGCACCTCGACCACCGACGGTCGTTCGTACTGGGTCGACCTGCTGAGCAAGGGCACCGTGTCGGTCAGCACCATCGTTGCTGAAGTCGCTAAAGGCGCCAAAGGCACCGACGCTGAAGCCGTCGAGAACAAGGTCGCTGCTGCTACCGCCTTCACCGAAGCCCTGGATACCCCAGCTGAACAAGCTGGCTACGCTGGCGCCAACGCCCTGAACCTGGCCAAGGCTTTCATCGCTGGTGTCACCACCGACGCAACCCTGGAATCGGCTATCGCTCCTACCGCACTGAACGCCACCGTCGCTGGTATCGTCAAGGCTGGTACCCCGTTCAGCCTGCAGTCGGCCATGACCGAACTGCGCGCTGCTAACAAAGAGCAAGCTGATTTCCTCAAAGAAAACGAGCTGACCAAGCTGAATGCGGGAACCGAACTGCAGGGTGACGTCACCGCCGCAGCAGCTCCGATCAACGCTGTGGTTGCTAACTTCTCGGCTAACAACGGTAAGCCAGCTGTGCAAGCTGCTCTGCTGGCCCAAGCTGAAGTTGATATGGCTGAAACCCTGACGGCTGAGCGCGCTGAACTGGCAACCGCTCGTGCAGCAGCTAACACTGCTGGCGTCTTGGCTCGCGCCGATAACCTGGCAGGTGCAACTACCGCAGCTAAATCGGCAGCTGATGCACTGATCGTGGCTAGCCGTGTCGAAACCGCTGCTATCGCAACGGTTGAGGCGCGTGTTGGTGGTGAACGTACCGTTGAGTTGGTCCGTGACGACGCTGGCAAGCTGACCGGTGTTACCATTGAAGCAGCTGAAGCAGAGGCTGCAGACGTGCCACTGATCCGTGTTAACGCCACCACCGGCGCCCTGTCGCTGGCTACCGGCGTGACCGAAACCACCTATCCAGGCGTGACCGCACTGATGACCGCAATCCGCGATCACCAGGATGCAGTGCTGCTGGATAGCACCGCGCAGACCGCTAAGCAAAACGCACAAGCTGAAGTCAACAAGCTGACCGAAGAGCAACAAGCCCTGGTGACCAAGGTCACCACCGAAACCGGTGAAGTTGCAGCTGCACAGAAAGCGATCACCGATCTGGACAAGCTGGTTGTCAAATGGGAAGCTGCTGTCGCTCTGCAGGGTGAGTACAAAGCCATCGTCGATGCAGTTGAAGCTGCTACCGATGCATTCGAAGCCAACGGCTACACCGCACCAGCTCCGCTGGATACGACCGTTGTCGGCGCCACCTCGGCATCGGACATCTTCATCGTGGGCACTGCTCCTGCTGTCACCCTGACCGGTTTTGGCGCTAGTGGCAACGACTCGATCTTCGTTGGCACCGAGTACAAGGTCAACACCGGCGCGCTGACCACCGGCGACGACGCAGCATGGGAAGTGTTCTTCGTGCAAAACGGCGGCCGTGCTGAGATCCACGTTGAAACCAAAGCCTACGGTTCGGACAGCGGCGACGTCAGTGTCATCACCCTGGTTGGTGTGGACGCTGCCGACCTGCAACTGAACAACGGCGTGATCACGCTGAACCCGAACGCCTAATGTAATGCCCGCCTTGGCGGGCTAGCATCAAGCTTCAGGAACCCGTCACCGTAAGGTGGCGGGTTTTTTTACGTCTGTGGCAGTCACACGACTATTTTGTGGTCAGAGTGATCACGATTTGTGATGAGAGTCACAAAATTGGCTGGATATACGGCATAATGAGCGCGCTGAACAGGAACTTGAGTTGCGGAAACTGTTGAGCCGGATCGAGCGTCCCTCGATACCATATGTCTCTTGACTACAGCCAATGAAAAAACTGCTAAACGAAAAAAACGAGATCGAACGCGCTCTTCTTGCCTTCAAGAGCACCTTCATCACGATCGGCGTGTTCAGTGCGATCATCAACCTGTTGATGCTTACGCCTTCCATCTACATGCTTCAGGTTTATGATCGTGTGCTGGCCAGTCGAAACGAAATTACCCTGTTGATGCTGACCTTGCTGATGCTGGGCGCGTTCCTGTTCATCGGCACCCTTGAAGTGGTCCGCTCCTTCGTGCTGGTTCGCGTTGGCGCCAAGTTCGACATGATGCTGAACAAGCGTGTCTATACCGCGGCGTTCGAGCAGAACTTGAAGCAAGCCGGTGGCAATGCCGGCCAAGCCCTGAGTGATCTGACCAATCTGCGTCAGTTCTTGACCGGAAATGCGCTGTTCGCCTTTTTCGACGCGCCCTGGTTCCCTATTTATCTGATCGTCATCTTCCTGTTTGAACCGGCCCTGGGGTGGTTTGCGCTTGGTGGCACGCTAATCCTGATCGTACTTGCCGTCGTCAATGAACGCGTCACCCGCGCGCCTCTGTCTGAGGCCAACTCGATGGCAGTCTCAGCCAGCACCATGGCGACCAACAATCTGCGTAACGCCGAAGTCATCGAGTCTATGGGCATGCTGCCCAACCTGATGGGCCGTTGGTTCAGAACTCACGGAAAATTCCTGTCGCTGCAGGCGGACGCCAGCCAGAAGGCAGGTTCGATTGGCGCCGCTACTAAATTCGTCCAGAGCGCATTGACGTCCCTGGTGCTCGGCTTCGGCGCGTTGCTGGTGCTGGAAAATAAGATCACGCCCGGCATGATGATTGCCGCCTCCATCCTGGTCGGTCGTACGATGCAGCCTGTCCAGCAAGTGATCGGTGTGTGGAAGACCTGGAGCAGCACCCGTAGCGCACATGAGCGCCTCACGAAACTGCTTGAGACCAATCCTGCCCGTTCGGCCGGCATGGAGCTCCCAAAACCAAAGGGCATCTTGACTGTGGAAGCGGTGACCGCCGCCCCTCCCGGCAGCAATACGCCGATTGTGCGTAACGTCAGCTTCGGCGTCGCTCCTGGCGACGTGGTCGGTGTGATCGGGCCGAGCGGCTCGGGTAAATCGACCCTGGCGCGTCTGCTGGTAGGTGTCTGGCCAGCAATGATGGGCAAGGTGCGTCTGGATGGCGCTGACATCTACCAGTGGAACAAGGCCGAACTTGGCCCGAGCATTGGTTATCTGCCACAAGACATCGAATTGTTCAGCGGTACCGTCAGCGAAAACATCGCCCGTTTCGGTGAAGTCAACGCCGAGAAGGTGGTCGAGGCTGCTCAGCGCGCCGGGGTGCATGACATGATCCTGCGCCTCCCGAAAGGCTATGACACTCCGCTTGGCGATGGTGGCGCCGGTCTGTCCGGCGGACAGAAGCAGCGCCTGGGCCTGGCCCGTGCTATGTATGACGACCCGTCCCTGATCGTGCTGGACGAACCCAATTCGAACCTGGATGAGGTCGGCGAGCAGTCGCTGGTCGCCGCCGTGCTGGAGTTGCGCAAGCGTGGCAAGACCATCGTGCTGATCACGCACCGCCCGAGCATCCTGAGCGCGACCAGCAAGCTGTTAATGATGAAAGATGGCGGCGTGCAGGCGTTTGGCCCGACCCAGCAGGTGCTGGCAGCCATCCAGGAAGCGAACAAGAAAGCCATCGAAGCGGCGCAGGGGCGTACTGCACCAGCAGCCCCAGCGGCGCCAGGGCGGCGCATCCGTGCCGAGGCGGCGCCCGACCCTGCCGCTGGACCAGTCCCTGACACGAAAGAAAGCGCCGCCATGCCCGCGGCCACGCCAGCCGCAGCGCCGGCGACTACTGGAGAATCGAACTGATGAAGCTGGTGAAGAAAGATGCGGCCGAAGTCATCGCACACGACGTGACGCCGCTCGAAGTGCAGACCGATGCCCGTGTATTCAGCCGGATCGGCTGGATCGTCGTGTTGCTGGGATTTGGCGGCTTCCTGTTATGGGCGCTGTTCGCGCCACTCGACAAGGGTGTGCCCCTGTCCGGCACCGTGGCCACGGAATCGAATCGACAGGCCGTTCAACACCAGACCGGTGGCACTGTGCAGGAATTGCTGGTGCGCGATGGCGATGTGGTCAAGAAGGGGCAGGTGCTGGTGCGCATGAATCCGATCACAGCCCAGTCTGCATATGAAGTTGCAGAAGCATCCTATCTGTCGGCGCTGGCGAACGTTGCGCGTTTGACTGCGGAGCGTGACGGTCTGAAAGCGATCAAGTTCCCTGAAGAGCTCGAAAAGCGCCGCGCGGAACCACGCGTCAGCGAACTGATGACGTTGCAGAACCAGCTGCTGATGTCGCGCCAAAGCTCGTTGCAGAACGAGATGGCCGGTGTCGACGCCAGCATCGAAGGCCTGAAGATGCAAATCTCCGGCCTGCAGGAATCGCGCGATAGCAAGAAGGAGCAGGTCGAATTCCTGAAAGAACAGCTGGGCGGTATGCGTGACCTGGCAAAAGAAGGCTATGTCGCCCGCAACCGCCTGCTCGACCTGGAGCGCACCTATGCCCAGCTGGGCGGCGCCATTTCGGAAGACATCGGCAATATCGGCCGCTCGCAGCGCCAGGTGGTCGAACTGACTATGCGTCGCGCGCAGCGCCGGCAGGATTACCAGAAAGAAGTGGGTGCCCAGCTGTCCGATTACCAGCGCGAAGTCGAAAGCCAGGCCGCGCGCCGCGCCGCCCAGCATTTTGAACTGTCGAATGCCGAAGTCCGGTCTCCAGCCGACGGTACCGTGGTTGGCCTGGCGGTGTTCACCAACGGTGGTGTAGTTCCGCCCGGCTTCAAGATGATGGACATCGTTCCTAGCAATGCTCCGCTGATCGTCGATGGCCAGCTGCCTACCAATCTGGTCGACAAGGTCCATTCGGGCCTGCCGGTCGAGCTGATCTTCTCGGCATTCAACACCAACAAGACGCCGCACATCGATGGTGAGCTGTTGTACATTTCGGCCGACCGCAGCGTCGACGAGCGTACCGGCGCACCGTACTACAAGGTGCACGTGAAAGTGACGCCGGAAGGCGAGAAAAAGATTGCCGCCCACAAGATGGACATCCGCTCCGGCATGCCGGTCGAGCTGTTCGTCAAGACCGGCGAGCGCACCATGATGAGCTACCTGCTCAAGCCGATCATGGACCGTGCCCACTCGGCGCTGAGCGAGGAGTAAGCCATGGCGTCGATCAACAAGTTTCGCCTGCGTGGCCTGGCGGCGGGTGCGCTGCTGGCCGCCGGTCTGTGCGGCGCCGGCAGCGCCGGCGCGGTCACCCTGGAAGAGGCGTACCAGGCCGCGCTCAAGCACGATCCGGTGTTCCGCATGCGTTACTACGAGAACGAGAGCGGCAAGGAAAACGCGATCCTGGGCCGCTCGCAGTTGCTGCCGCAGGTATCAGCCAGCCATTCGATTAACCAGAATCGTGTTGACCGCGAGTACACCGACAGGCTTGGTCTCCACCAGGATTACCCAAAATACCTGAGCCGCTCCTCGGTCGTGCAGCTGCGCCAGCCGCTGTTCAATATGGACGCGATCCAGCGCTACCGCCAGGGCAAGGTGCAGAGCGCCCAGGCCAAGGAAGCTTATGAGGCGGGCGCTGACGAAGTCTCGGTGCGCCTTGTCAGCACCTATATGGATGCCTTGTTCGCCGAGGATCAGCTGGCGCTCGCGCGTGCCCAGCGCGATACGCACAGCGAGCAGCAGAAGGTGAACCAGTTCCTGTTCGAGAAAGGCGAGGGCACCCGCACCGACATGCTGGAAACCCAAGCCCGGCTCGATGTGGCCGAAGCCGCACTGGTCGAAGCCCAGGACCATGTGACCGCGGCGCGCAACACGCTGGCTGGCGTAATCGGCATGGATCCGGGTTCGCTCGACCAGATCGCCGCCAACTTCCGCCCGGTCACGCTGGACGTCACCACGTACGAGGAATGGCAGCAACTGGCGCTGCGCCAGAATAATACGCTGGCGGCGTTGCGGCTGTCGGTGGAAAACTCGCGGCTCGAGATCGGCCGCAACAAGGCGGGTCACCTGCCGCGCGTCGACATGATCGCCTCCTACGGCAAGAACCTCAGCGAGACATTGACCGTGGCAGGCCAGGAAACGCTCAACCGCTCGATCGGCCTTCAGGTGAATATTCCGATCTATTCGGGTGGTGCGATCAGCGCGCAGACGCGCCAGGCTGCGGCCAATTACGGCCGCGTCCAGGCCGAGCTGGATGCCCGCACCAACGAGACCATGGTCGAGTTGCGCCGCGCATACGACCTTGTTCAGAGCAGCGGTCGCAAGATCGATGCCCTCGTCAAGGCAGTCGATTCGGGCAAGGAACTCGTCAAGGCGACTGAGCAAAGCATCAAGGGCGGGGTGCGTATCAACCTCGACCTGCTC
>Ga0265780_10011061_pt1 | contig 10708 bp, 16 predicted proteins | sample P1T30metagenome_FD_192432 | JGI IMG/M metagenome (GOLD analysis project Ga0265780, IMG submission 192432) | Plant litter microbial communities from East Loma Ridge, Irvine, California - P1 T30 | ecosystem: Environmental > Terrestrial > Plant litter > Unclassified | place: USA: California... | reverse complement strand
GATCTGGGCAAGTTCAAGGCGGATAGTGCTGCCGCAGCTGTTGCTGAGATGAACCCGGAATTGAAGGGCAAGATCAACAGTTACCAGGACAGGGTCGGACCCGAGACTGAAGGTGTGTACAGGATCTAATCAGCCGAGCGGTGCTAATAGACAGATTCCTATGGTGATGACTTCTTTGCCAAGATCGACGGTGTCACAAACGCTCTCGATAACGTCATGGCTCGTAAGCTATCTGTGGCATTCGGATTTATATTTGAGCTGAACTTCAGGACAATACATGGACAGGCGATGTGTCTTCTACCAGAAGCCTCTGCTCGAGTCCGGTACACTCGGTACTAAGGCCAACACTCAGGTCGTCATTCCGTTCTTGACCGAGTCCTACTCTTCGTCTCAGGATCCCCCAGAGAAGTCGATTCCATCTTGTACCGTCAAGAACTTCCCCAACGCTATCGAGCACACCATCCAATGGGCACGGGAGACTTTCGATGCTCTCTACGTCAATCCGCCTACAACTGTCAACCTGTATTTGTCCCAGCCCAACTACATCGAGACCACTCTCAAGACATCTGGCCAACACCATGATCAGCTCAAGATGATTGAGCGATACCTCGTCAAGGACCGCCCCAGGTCGTTTGAAGAGTGTATCATGTGGGCTCGTCTACAGTACCAGCACGACTACATCAACGAGATCTCGCAGCTGCTTTACAACTTGCCTGCCGACCAGGTCAACTCGAATGGTGTGCCCTTCTGGTCAGGACCCAAGCGTGCACCCAAGCCTCTCCAGTTCAACATTGACGACGTAAGCTGGCCGTTCTGTTGATGAAATCCAAAGCTGATGTCTAGGCTCTCGACATGGAGTACATTGTTTCCGGAGCAAACTTGCACGCCTTCAACTACGGTATCAAGGGTTCTCGAGAGCCCTCGATCTTCCGCAAGACTCTCGAGTCGATGAACATTCCCGAATTTACCCCCAAATCAGGTGTCAAGATCCAAGTCAACGAGAACGAGCCTGTCGCCAACGAGCCTTCAGAGGACGAGGACGTCGATGCTATCGTTGCTTCTCTTCCTGCTCCTTCCGAGTTGGCTGGTTTCCGATTACAACCCGTTGACTTCGAGAAGGACGACGATACCAACCACCACATTGATTTCATTACCGCTGCTTCCAACCTGCGAGCTGCCAACTACCAGATCACACAGGCTGACAAGCACAAGACCAAGTTGATCGCTGGAAAGATCATTCCTGCTATTGCTACTACGACTGCTCTTGCCGTCGGTCTCGTCTGTCTTGAGCTCTACAAGGTAAGCTACAATCTCCTCCGAGTCCTCTGGTGTAGCTGATCTCTTAGATTATCGACGGTAAGAACAAGGTTGAAGATTACAAGAACGGATTCGTCAATCTTGCTTTACCATTCTTCGGGTTCTCGGAGCCCATCGAAGCCGCCAAGCAGAAGGTGCGTCTGACTAGCTAATACAGTGGTAGGTGTGCCATGCTAACGATTAGTACGGCGAGACGGAGTGGACACTCTGGGACCGATTCGAGCTACCCAACAACCCCACTCTTCAGGAATTCATCGACTATTTCAAGAACGAGCACAAGCTTGAAGTTCAGATGGTCTCTCAGGGAGTATCAATGCTGTGGTCGTCATTCGTCAACCCAAAGAAGGTATGTTGCATATCCTTTGCGTTATGATCGCTGACATTCAGGCGGCCGATCGAATGTCGATGAGGATGAGCGAATTGGTCGAGCACGTCAGCAAAAAGCCAATCCCACCTTGGACCAAGAACCTCCTTGTTGAGGTCATGGTCTGTGATGAGGATGATGAAGATGTCGAGGTGAGCTCGCTCATGAGATCCATATCGGCTGAGACTGATGATCTAGGTTCCTTACTGTTTGGTTCACATTTGAGGTGTGGAATTCGCAGAGTAAAAAGAATGTAGTCAGGCAGGATAGAATATGCAGATGTTTCTCTCATTATTGCTCAAGCCTTGCCGACATCTTCTGATGTGGGATCCCGAGTACAGCGTCAGGAAAGACCTCTTACACAAATTGGCCGGCTACAGTTCAAATTGCTCGGAGGGTGCAGGCAAGATGGACAGTTGCCCTTCAGCCTTAAGCTATGTACTCACATCATGTCGGCATCCGAAAGGTTCCCTCTCAGTCTCCAATAGTTGATACAACATTGCATGATCCTTCACTCCTTTCCAATCTATTGCTATGATGCCTCCTCTCCTTCCGCCTGCGCCCCCTGTTCGCCCTTGTTCGCGTGCTCCTGCAGCCATTCCTCGGATTCCCAGACTGATCATTAGCCATTTCCCAGTTCCGCCAATTGTTAAACTCACCCGGTCGATCGAACTTTTGGTCACCACCGCTCTCGGCCGCAGCGAACTTGTTGATGTTGGCCACACTACACTTTAAGAACTTGCCCCGCCCTGCATAACCCGGTAATTCATTCAAGTCGTAGTTGTCAATTGCATCCGCCGCATCGTCTGGGTTCGTGAACGTTAAGAAAGCGAATCCACGGTGTTTGCCTGCGTTCTGAGCATCTGCTGGTAATTTGATCTCGATGATATCGCCTGGGATGTCAGCTTGTTTCGTCAGAGGAGTTAGACAGCGGGGCAACATACCGAAAGTGACAAACGCGTCTAGAAGTTGTTGTTCGTTGACTTCATCCGCTAATCCTGCTACGTAGACTGTATTCCTAGTCTTTGAGCCTGATGCTTTGTTCTCCATCGTTGCGAGTAGTGTATGAGGATTGGGTACTTGATGATGATGAGTAGATTCAAGATGAGGAGGATGATTAGTGAATGGATGGTCACAGGACGAGCTGTTGGATCAGATAAAATTGCTTCCGTCCATGAACGTCATGAATGGGATGGATGAACTGTAATTGACGTCCGGCACTCATATACTCATATACACATATCACGATCAAATCAGCTCTCAAAGTGGAGTTCATCCTCAGTCGGACGAAGCGATAGTCGAGACCGATTGAAACGAGAACGGCGGATTGTTCGTCCACTTGCGCTCGAGCCAAGTGTAAGCTCACAACGACGTATCTTCTTGGTCAGGCTCAAGCTCTTGCAACATGTCTGGAGATCAGCCGAACCCGCCTCGATTGCCAGAGTCCACGTCTGAATCTGGCGGAGCTTCCTCTTTCGAGCAGCTCGCTGGCACTGCCGCCCTCCCTCGCTTGAAGTCGCCAAAAACACACCCGTCGTTGAATCATCCACAGGGACCTCGTTCGCAATCACTGGACCCAACTACCACTCATACCCCTGCCGATCCTCGCGATAGACCTGGATCATCCCGGACGAAAGTGGTGACCCTTCCTTCGAATGACGATACATTACTTGCTTCGCCTACAGCTCAACGCACTCCGGCTTCCCCCACTCGAGCCAAGACTTTGCCAACGACCACAACGAATATTGAAGCTGAATCAAGCCTGCCCCCTTATCGATCTCCTGAACCCGTATATGAAGCTCCCGAAGAGCACCCCGAAGGATTCATTCCCGGCGTAGTAAGAGAACACGCAGCCGACGATTTTAGTACACCGCCTCGAAGTACCCCACCTGCGAGTGGATACGCCAGTCCCGCAGAGCGAAATGGGGATATCGATGTGTCTCGTTGGCAGGCGGATGTGAAACCGGGATATGATGGACCTGAATCAGCGGAAATGGAAACTATCCCAGACGATATCGGACCACAACTAGGACCTGGGATGTCGGCCAGAAGGGCACTGGATCATATCCATCCACATCGCCTAATGAGGGTGTCTGACATCAGCATCCCACCAAGAAAGGCGACTGTCGCCACAAATACCAATCAGAGCCCTGGCGTCAACCAATCTCCTAAGGCAACGACACGTGCGCCCTCCCTCAATCCATTATCCCCTACGCCTACCGGGTCTGAACCCTCATCGGCTTCGTCTCAACCAACCGGTACGCTTGACTATGACCATATCCGCACAGAACAGGACGTCAATCGAGCTCTTCCGGGTGGTATAGGCGGTCGAGATGATTGGTACTACTGCTGGAAATGCTGTGTCTGGCAAAAAGTTGAAATCGGTGGACCTGACAGATTATACGCCTCTGACGGAAAGATATGCACTGTCGCGACAGACACCACTCAAGACAGCAATGGAAATTCTCGCATGGCACCGGACGATGTTTCGAAGGTATCTATATTCCCCGTCGAGGTTGCAGAACGACGCTTGCGAGATCTCGAGAAGGCCCCCGAATTCGGCGATGCATCGACCAGGAGGCACTTTCATGAACCTGTGACTATCATCGATACACCGTCGGCTGCAACTCTTGAACGTATAGATATCGGCGACGATGCGGTCAGATTCCCGCATACTATCCCGGGAATGGAGGTGGATCCGAACTGGTTACAACGGGATCGTAAACATAACCCGACCAGGCTGTATTTAAGTTGTGGAACCAAAGAATTTATTCGGAGCGAGAGCGGACCTGTTCCGGGTCAGATCCCTTCGGCTCTGATGAAGGCGTTCATACAAGAGAAGAGAGCCAACCCGAACGTGGGCGCATCGCCGCCTGAGAGTGTGACACAAGCGTTGCAGCTGCTATCGACGTAAGTCTAGCGAGGTATTCCAGATTACATACTGACGATTGCAGGCTATTGGCCAATCCTCTCTTCAAGGGTCAGCGTGGCTGGGTGAAGCTCGATAATCCGAAATTTCAAGCCAAGATCGGGTCGACTATCCTCTCGTAGGTGTATTTGTCTAGCCGCGCAGCGTGAGCTGAACGATCAGCTCCTTGATGCTGTACATGATAGGGTTCGGATGTCGGGAAGAGAAGGGAGGACTTGAAGTTGGTCCATACAGCCTCGGCTCAGAGGTTTCGGAAGAGCAACTACTGCAGCAAGATCGTTACATGATGCGAACGTGGATCGAGCTTGCCTTGACGCTTCAAGGATGGCGGGATGAGCTCAGTACGGTTTCAATCCTGGATGAAAGGTGAATGATGCTGATTCAAAGGTACATACTGCAAGACATTGCCTGAAGGAATACCCATTAAAGTCAGCTATCTTGATCAAGTCGTGAATCCAAACACCTTGGGTAGGTCCGATGAGTGGGTCATGCTGACTTGCAGATCGAAAACCAATACCTACTTATGACATCGATTCTTTGCATGCTTTAGGCTTGTCAAAATTCGACACTGCCGACATGATCCCGATTACCTACAAATGGCAGATGGATTGCGACCGTGAAAGACTTCCTAAATATCTTGGAGCAGTCGAACGATTATCAAGGCATCCCCTGCCAGGTGCCGACGATCTCAAGATTCTTGTTGCCACCGAAAGGTCTTTGGGGAGATACACCGACAGTCAGTACTAACACTTGACCCGTCATCTTATCGCTGACCGTCAGCCGACTTGAATCAAGCATATGATAAGATTGGGTACACCAAGTCCTACGCCGACAGCATATTCGTTGAAGCCGAGGAAGCGCCCGATGACGAGATTCTGCGGATGCATCGGGTAGCTGTACAATCTGTTTCGGACCCAGCCGACAAGACGGCCATGGACCAGGCTCTCGAGCTCATCGGGCGAAACAGGATGAATGGCACTATGCGCCGTCTGGGTAAATCAGGTCAAAGTCTAATGTCGCTCGAAGAAGCCTATGCTGCTCTCAGTGCACCTCCAGATTCTATCGACGATGGTTTGATCATGTCAGTGATTCATCTTTGATTATGTCGTCACAACTGACAAACAGGCAATACGAGATGGCAGTGAACGAGTATCCCGGTAAAATGGATCATTACCGGTCATGCTTAGAGATCATCGCCAAGTCGGGTGGAGACGAGCGTCAGGGATTGAGACGGTACTTGCAGACTGGTTCAAAAGGTGAGTGATCCCCCGGGATATTACTGAATTGCAGAAGTCGAGGTTGTGAAGCGGAACGACATTCCTGCTGGACTGCACAATATAGGGTGAGTCCTGTTCGGGATGCGCGAGACCTGGCTGACATCACAGAAATACTTGGTAAGGCGATTGCCTGATGGAAAGCTGATGCTAGTTACTTGAATTCAATCTTGCAATATCTCTACTCCATCAAGCCCCTGCGTGAGGCTGTCTTGGCATTTCAACAGGACTCTACCCCCGTCAAGCCAGAAGTAGAAAGGTCAAAGCGCTGTAAGTACCGTCCTTTCGGAGACGAATCAAGGCTGACGGTCAGTCGTGCATCAGCTGCGTTTGCTCTTCGTACAGCTTTACAAGACGGATGCTGCCGCAGTCAGGCCAGATGAGGAACTTGCCTACCTTGCCATCACCCGTCCCGAGTATGACGAGCTGATTGAGCCGGTCGAAGAACCTGGATCATTGATCGATAATCTCCCTACCGTTGGATCACCTTCGTCGACCATGGTCAACACACCTGCAAACAGTCAACCATCGAGTCCATTACGTCGATCTCCTTCTGTCTCTCGAAGCTCTGTTCTTGGAAAACGAGTCAGTCAAGATCGCGAATCGGCATCGCCAGGCGAACGACCCAAGAAGTCCGACGGATTCGAGAAATTAGCAGAAGTTGACGACGTCGAGCACGATTTCGAAATGGTAGATCCCCTAGGCGAGGAGAAGTCGAAACCTGTTCATCACGAATTCGCCGAAGATATATCATCCATCACTACCGATGTCCCATCCTCGGCACCGTCCACTACAGCCGACATGGATATTGATGGTCTGAAGCTGAAATCGCCAGAGGTCGAGCAGCAAGATCCAATGGAGACATTCGCACCACCTCCTGGACCTCCGCCATTACCGCCTCGGCCCAGGCGTGCTAGTAAAGGCACCTTGGATGCTGGACTGAAGTTTGGTGAGTGCAAACATGAGGTGCGGAGCTGAGGATAAGGTCTGCAGCAAGATTCAGCAGAAGTGCTGATCAACGTCATTTCGCAACTCGAGACTGCTTTTGAGCCGCCAAAGAATGCGGATGGGTCGAAGGGGCACAACATCATCGCAGAGTGAGTGATGCTGGTAATTCATCTCGGAGCTGAGCTGATTCTAGGCTCTTTTCATGTGAATACCGTCAACAACTCATCTACAGAACGGCTGAGGGGACTGTCGATGCCCAAACACCCGTCAACTCCGTCTTCGTTCATCCCATCATTGGCGTCGAGGAAGAGGGCAAAGATCTATACGATTGTCTCGGGGAGTTGTATCTCGGCGGAGCTGATATCGAATACGAAGGAAAGAAAGGTCACATGATGGATCTAATGGATAAATTCCCACCAATGCTCTACATCCAGATGAGGGTGAGTTGTGTCAAATAGAATGAAGCTTATTTTAGCGATCACAATATGACCCCATTACTCGGAGGGAGCGAAAGACCAATACTCATGTTCCGTTTGATCAGACTCTGGCGATGGACCGATTCTTGGTGGATGTAGATGCCGAGAGGAGGCAGAAGTCGATCGAGATTACCAGAGAGATGACTCAGCTTCGGTCTCGATTACATGAAATGCGGAACGAAGCGGTAAGCTCGCCACCTTCATAAGTCTGGAGGCCAAGCTAATGTATAGCCACTATCGTTACCTGCAACTTTTGACCACCTGCACGATGCTCTTCAAAGCCTGCAGGGAGATCACGCCGACTTGGGGATCACCCCTGATTTCCTGAATGTGCTTAAGGACGACAAGAAGGAGGTCGAGCGCGAGATCCAAGAAACTCAAGAGGCAATTCCTGCTCTAAAGGCTAAACTGGAGTCTCTTTGGGCTGATCAGAGGGAATATGAGTATGAGCTGGTGTCGGTCTTCATGCACCGAGGTAAGCTGCCAAGCTTTCTGGTAAACAACAAGCTTACAGGCAGGTAAGACGAGTGGAGCGGGACATTACTGGACATATCAATCACATTTACCTGATCATCGTAAGTCCATATCTACGCTGCTCTTGATTCGGCTAATGTCAGCCGGGCGGTTCTTCAAGTACAATGACGAGACGGTCACCGAAGTCACGGCCGATGAAGTGCTACAAGATCGTACCGGTAGCGATGCGAATCCCGCCTTGCTCTGTTATGTTCGCAAGGGCAAGGATCTGGTCGACACTCTTCATCGAGAAGTCTACGAGATGGAGCTAGCAGGACATGGCGCGGAGAGTCCAGCGAGTGATATAGAAATGAAGACTCCCGGCGAATCTGTCCGAGGAGATGTCGAGATGGCAGAGGAAGCGGACACGACCAGAGGACAGACGTCGAGAGATCTGATCGATTTCGGGGACGATACGCCGACCGGTGATGACAAGAAGGGGCCGGCGAAGGCGGAAGAAGGCTCGCTGATCGATCTAGACTGGGTTGAGAAACTGTAGTGGGCAGTCTAGGTTTGACGTTTACGATTCCACACATTGCAATTTAAATTTGTAGCTTGACTCGTGGGCAACGACGGATAAGAATGCATAGCACAGCACAGCATATACAGTGACATTGTCTCGGGACAGGGTGATCCGTCACCGGGAGCTCGAATCCAGCGTCTCATCGTCATCCAGTGCCGGATCTTTGGCGTTGCGGTAGAGATACAATTTTTGAAATAGGAATATCAAGTCGAAGACGATGGACTGTATTGATAGACCGAGCTTTACTGGGTTTGCGATGATTCCTGACGGGTCGTGGGCAATGAAGATGGACGAGATAACTAGTTGTAAGAGCGATAGAACTCCTCCCGTCAAGTCCTATATCATCAGCATAATTCCTTTTAGCCCCTATGAGGAAACCGTTGGAGACTTACCAAGACAGGCATGGCCACTGAAAATCCCTCCGAGCTCTTCAGTCGCCAATTGAGAAGTACTTGAGGAACAAACTTGATTATCGAAATCGCCAACTTGATTGTCGATACCAAATACAGCCAATCTAAGAAAGTGAAGTTCCCAATACCGGCGAAAGCTCCTCCTCCGATTCCCGCAACCCACGCGAGCGCAATGAGAAGCTTGAAGATCAAAGAAGGTGTCGTAGGTTGCGAAGTAATGGCGAGATCCGGATCCTCCCTTTCTGGTAACAATGGATCTTCTTCACCTGATGATTGATTGATCGAGAAGATGGGCGTTTTAGATCGACGGTAAAAGTATGTGTAATAGTAGACTTGGATAAATCCAGCTGATGACAAGAGTAATCCATGAAGGGCGAATGCGAGGTCGGACTTGGAGACTTGGGGATTATGTCCGTAGTGTCTTTGTCGATACTCCTCCCGAGCTATTGGGGAAAAGTAAATGCCAAATGACCAAATGGTCAGAGCAAGGAAACCTAGAGGATTGATCCAAGTGAAGTCTGCAGATAGACCGACTGCCCTGATTGTGTCAGAAGCTGTATGCCCTTGAGGACAAGGGAAGAGCTTACGATTTCCGTTGATAGTTGAGAATGAGTTGTGGGTAGAAAGATGCTGACCAGGCAGCGAAGTACAGTACCCCGCATGCTGAGGACAGGCTGTCCCATGCTCTAGCATGGTCTTGGACGAACATGACAGGTAGACAAGGTGGTGTTGACAAATGCAAGTTAACCTCGCTGGCAAACAATCATGACCACATCGGTCAAATCCGAATGATGACGCCAGATGCGGTCGTCAGTATACAAGATACTAGGTCATTGCGAGCGATGTACAAGCGCAGCTACAGGTGCACCCCTGAGGCTTGCCCATCTTACTGGAGCTCAATGAAGCTCGGGTTACAATTCGAATCATAAGATGCATTCATAGCCTCTTGTCATGAAACATCTGCTTGTAATCCTCGAGTTCTGCTATTTCACTGTTCCTCTTCTTTCGTATTTCGTATCAGTCCTGATCGTCTTTCTACATGCTATGGCTGTCAGTACAGGGGTCTCAGTGTGAATGAGAAACTTACGCCAATGACTGCAAGCCCTCGGCGAAGCCAGCAACGGAAGTCGACAAGACCTCGGCCTTGGCGCCCTCAACACCCTCGACGAGAATGACATATGTGGCCGATCGAGCAGCAATTAGGACCTGCATCTTTAGCTCTGATGCACTAACAACAAGTGTGAGAACCCACCTTGCCGTTCAGCTCAGCAATGATCTGGTCGTTTCCGCCGTCCTTGACATCTGCCTTGCCCTCCTGCCCGAGCTTGAGGTGTGTTGGGGGTGGTCCATCACCGTGAGCGAATGTGGGGTCGTTGAGCCGAGAGTAGGTCAAAAGGCCGTCAAGTACCTGTATGTCAGTAAACGCAAGACAAGTCGACGGGTCGGGATAGCGACGTATGGGCAATGAGGCGGGGACTTGGTTTCGCAGTACATACCTTCCTGACATCATCGGGTTCGAGCTTGAACTGCTGCTTGGAGGATGCAACGCAGAGGAAGTCGTCGTGGTCGTATAGAGCGGCTCGTGCGACCGAAGAGTTGTTCAGTACTCGGTTCTGTAGCAAGGCCTCGACATCTCCTCCTTCTCCCTGGGACATCAGCTCGTATACGGCGCAGACCGGGCAGAGAGGGAAACATACCTGGTTGTTCTTCTTTGAGATGGTAGCATCTTCCAACGAGGGCTCTTTGTGGCCTGATGAACGGAGGGGTCCGGAGTTCTGGCTCGTAAGCTACGTGCGGCAAGTAGCGTCGATCGCGAGAGGACTTACCAAGTTCTGAGTGGTCATTGTGTATTGGAATGTATAGAAAATCTAAAGTAGTTGGAAAGGTAAAGTCAGGTTGACATTGGATTCCAGTAAAAGCTAAGAGGAAATGATGCTATAAGCTGACGTCAAGA
>Ga0265780_10011060_pt1 | contig 10711 bp, 15 predicted proteins | sample P1T30metagenome_FD_192432 | JGI IMG/M metagenome (GOLD analysis project Ga0265780, IMG submission 192432) | Plant litter microbial communities from East Loma Ridge, Irvine, California - P1 T30 | ecosystem: Environmental > Terrestrial > Plant litter > Unclassified | place: USA: California... | reverse complement strand
TTCACATTGTCAGCCACAGCCTTCCCAATCGTCATCCATCACACACATGTATATCAAACACCAGTCCTCGCAGCCGCCAGTTTATCACGCCCAATCACCAATGTCCAGCAATACCTTTCCACCGCTCAGATGTCTCATATTTATAAGTGGAGATTTGTAGGATCCTTCTGTGTATAGCCCGATGGATCATTGCTGCAGCTCTAGCATGTCGCCAGCCATATGACCATGAGAAAATGTGGCTAATTCCTTTCATTGTTCTCCGTGCTGAGGGCTTGACTTCCTTTCAGGTCTAACTGCGACGGTCTAACCTGATCCTTTCAACATCCCAATGCGGTGTTAAGCGGATGGAGCGGTAAGTATACATATGTGGCCAACCTCAGTCTCAAACTTATCTCCACGCACCTTAATCACCTAGATCAAGCTAATCACACCACTTAGGTATCAATCTCTTTTCAAACATGTCACCTGGATCAGCAGACTCCCAAGACAGGCAGAGCAGCATCTTCCAAGCGGTCATCGATATTCTCAGCATCGGAAAAACCGATACGGAAATCGAAGAGATTCGAAAGCTCGCCCCTTCTCTTCAATTGGCCATAGAGTCCGGCATGCCTGAAGATATTGAAAGAGCGTACTCTACAATGGCAAGCGTCGGATCGCGAAAGTCTGACCCGGAAAATCAGACTTCTTCGCCAACAGAATCGAAGACTGACATACCCCCTGATACCTCGCTTTCGGCGTCCGGAGAGTCTGATGCTGCGACATCTGCACAAGTCTCCAACAATGATCCCGTACGCAAAGAACGATCTCCGAGTCCACCCACGCTCGCTTCGAAATCAGGAGAGAATTCGCCAGTCGCGACCGCATCGGCTATGAAATACAATAAGTCGCTCGATGCCCTCTCAAAAGACTAGATTGCCCAAGTCTTTCACTCCACCCTCCCCATTCCCCGTTGTCCCCACATGATCGAATTTACTCGCCACCAAGTCTCTCCTCCGCTTCCTGCTTTCCCCTTCCGTCCCACCTCTGTTCATTCAGTAGTCTAGGTCGTGGAGTACCATTGTATATACTCGCATCCGTATGAATGATCTGTTGGACCTCTAGCATGTTCTTGATGCTGAGAGTGGCCACTTCCTTTGAGTCCTCTATGTCGCGGACTGATGATCCTTTCTCTCGTCGATGTCCCAGTTGAGATCAAATCCTTTCATGGCCAGGAGGCGGTGTGGAGCGGGTGAAGTGGTATATATAGCGATGTTCGCATGAGAATTCTCTTCTCATCATCAATCAAAGTCCAGCATTCACAACACCTACTTCCACACCATTTGTCTTGTATCCCTCTCACCATGCCAGACGCACCAACCAACCCCTCTATCAGTCCTTCTGCCGGCGGCTCAAGGGATGATCACCACTCAACTAGCCTTCCATTCAGCATCCCACCCACTATCGAGCAGGCGCCCGCCCTATTGGCAGGTATGTCTGACGACGGCAAACGAAGCCTCGCTGCCTATCAAAACCTGTCAAAATTCGCCGTCCTTTCTCAAGACTTACCGCTTCTAAGCGAGATTTTTCATGGAACCTGGCAAATCATCAGCAGGGAAGCCACGATGGCCAATGAGAGATACACTGAGGCAAGTCATGCTGGCACCAATGAAACCGACACCAACGTACCCCCGATTGAACCGGTACCCTGTCAGAACACCCAAGACAGGCAAGAGGAACGAACTCGAGAGGCCTCTCTTGCGGAAAGATCTCCAACGGACCCGACTCAGCGATGATGGAGACAGGCGACCCGACAATGACACACCATCCTAGGTTGTCCGACATCATCTCCCTCGAATCGCTCTCTTTCTCACTACCCACCAAGTCCGTATCATTTCGCGTTCGCCTGACTCAATACTTTCGCCACTTCATTCTTCTCGTATATTTGTTCAGACCCTTCCTATGAATAGTCGTGGTTCGATAGGAGTACCCTGTGCTGAACTTTATCATGCACGACTTGCCGTAGCTCTAACCTTTCCTTGGCGATATAATCATGAGAATAGGTGGCTATATCCTTTCAGTCATCTGCGCAGAGACTTCACATCCTTTCTGATGTTGACGTAGCCGTCTCTTATGGATCCTTTCAATTCAAGGAGGCGGTGTGGAGCGAGTGAAGTGGTTTATATATGGTCTGGGCTCGGGGAGTCGGTTTTACCGCCATTCCACCTATCATTCGATAAGCTCACAGAGACACGGACATCATGCCAGAACACACACCCGAACCTTCGCTGAACGCTCAATTCATCAAGACTCCGTCCTCTGATCGATTCTCACTCGCAGGAGAGCTCTCTGAAGAGGATTTGCTTAGGATCTACGAGGAAATGGATACCGATGAAAGATCAAGTTTCACGCGGGTGGATGCGGACTGGTCCGAACTGAATTCTCAGTCGAGAGGAACTGCCGTTGACCGCTTGCTTCAGCTTCAGGGAGAGGTTCGTATGACCTTCAGGTCAGCAGCTGTACGATTGAACGAAAAGCACAAAGCATACTGCAGGTCTCTCGCTGCGGCGAATGCTGCGACCACTGCAGTGCCCTCGACCGTACCCGACAATCAGCACGACAAGACCGCCCAGCCGCCACCTAGCACCGGACAGCTATCCCAGCCCCAGACCGACGCTAGCCAGAAGTGATTCACGCTTTATGGCCGGCCTTCAGCCCAGATCCTCTCCTTCTCAATCCACCACCACATAGTCTACTGTATACGATGCTACATCCGCTCGCGGTCAAGTCCCTTGGCTGCCCTATCCCACTTACTTCACTTTCCTTCAGTCATCACTTCATAGATCCTTTCCGCACAGTATATATCGCCATGAATGACTTGCTGCAGCTCTAGCATGTTCCGGGATATATGCGCATGAGAAAATATCGCGATATCCTTTCAATCCTCTGCACTGGGGACTGGTTATCCTTTCTGATTTTGGTGTTGGAGCTTTTTCTGGATCCTTTCAGTACTGGAAGAAGGTGTGGAGCGGGTGGAGCGAGTGGAGCGGTATATATAGTGCAACATCCCCAAATTCTTCCTCTGATCTACAAATCATTAGTACAACAGCTTTTGTCGACTTCGCTAACTCAACGCGCCAACACACACCATCCCCACACCATGCCAGAACAATCGGAACTCAGCCCCGAGGAGATTCGTGCCCTCCACGAGGAGGGTCTGTCCAGCCTCGCGAGCTTGACAGGTCAAGAGCGAAGAGATGCAGAAGCGCTCTCGGATCAATTGATGACCGCGCACATGAACGGAGACCAGCAGTCTATAAATGAGCTGACTCCTCGAATGCTCAGCCTTGCAAGCGGTGCCACTCGCCCCTCTGCTTCCGCTTCCAGCAACACCAATGTGCCTCCTAGCCAGACCGATTCCACAGTGAAACCTTCGACAACGGGCACCCAGAAGCCTGCATTTGGGCCGCCAAGACCCCCATTCTCGAAGCATTAAGCGGTTACCGGGCAATCGATGTCTGGAATCGTCAGCTCGCACCTGCACTCGGCTCCACCACCACCACAATACTGTTTATACAATCACCTTCACTCGCAGCAAGTCCAATCCCCGTACCGTTTCTTCCGATTTACCCTACTTCTCTTCTGCTACCATTCCAACTTCCAACCTTAAACACCCTAGAGGCACACGCGGCTTCAACATATTCTTTTGTATATAAACATCCCTCTTGTATATATCGTAGTCCTATGAATGACTTGCTGCCGAGTCGTCCTTCTTCCCCTGCGAGTATGTTGTATGTTCATGTGTTCCGTAGCGAGCGAGAACCAGTGGTTGATGAGTCAACAGCGATTACCAGAGGTTTCCGATCCACCTCTGTTGCTCCCTATTCCTGGGAATTACCTCACGATGCTCCACCTGCCAATTCGGCGACCCTTTGTGATCAATGCTTGCTCACACCATACAGCCCAAAAGATTTCACTTTGCTGTGCAGTACTGATGATCCTTTCTGATATTGGTGCTCGAGCTTTTATTGAATCCTTTCATGGCTAGAAGACGGTGTGGAGCGAGTGAAGTGGTATATATAGGGTCGTTCGCCACAAATCGCTCTTCTCTCCTCTTCATTGCCGATTTCCACCACTGGTCAAGCGATTAAGTTCAGACAAATCAATACCAATCGATATCAATATGCCTGAACAATCTACCGACGCTGACAGCAACAGGCAATACACCGAAGGAGAAATCAAGAAATATACGGATTGTTTGCAACCGATTGACCACGAAGGGGATTGGACTGAATGGGTGAGATACAGCCTCGCAGCACCAACAGCCGATGAAGGTGTTGGCAGTCAAAATGAGATAGTAAGGTCCTTAGTCGAGAAAGGACGCAAGATCTGGGAGTCCCGTCAGAAAGCAGTATCCAAGCAAGCCTCAAATTCGGGAAATACCGCCGTACCCCCAACTGTACCCGAGGACGACAAGACCGCCCAGCCGCCTTCGAACACCAGACAGCCTTCCCAGCAGACTGACGCTAGCCAGAAATGACTGACTCTTGGCAGCTAGTCTCGACCATGTTGATGACCAGCAGAGATCCACAACTTCCCCTATCCCACCACCACCATATTGTCGATACGATTACGCATCCGCCCGCAATCAAGTCTTTCCCCATCCCACGTACTTCACTCTCTGTCGTACCCTATATCTATGAGTAGTCGTGACTTTATAGAGCTCTTTTGTGAATAGCCGTATGAATGACTTGCTGCCGGATCGTCCATTTTCCCATGGAGTCAATCGTATGTGTATCCGGATCGGGGCCTATCAGCCATCATTAATTGTACATCAGGCGTTGTTGATCCATCTCTGTGCTCGCCCCGCTCCTCCAGCGAAGCATTTCCCAGTATGACCCCTCGCAACTCACTCCAATCAATGCATGCTCAAACCATACAGTCCAAAAGAAGGCGCGTTCAACCCATCATTGTCAGGCACACCCATCCCGGAGTTATCCAAAAGTGGCGAAACTAATCCCGCTCCTCCTCCCTCTCACCCAAATTTCCCCCTTGTTGCTACTTCTCTCATATATACCTTAGCACCGTTTTGCAGAACCTCTAAACAAGAACCTGTAGACAATATGGTGCGTATCATCCCTTTGGTTACTATGCAGCTTTGCTGGTGCTTGCTTTCGTGTGGGATATAGTGCTGACGTTTTCCTTATCAATATACATATTACGCCAATATCAAATTTCACTCGATCGCTATCATCAATACTCGCTCCATCCGCTATCAATGACTCGCTACGCTCGTAATACCCACCAAACAACTCGCAATCCTCACATCACTCGCTACGCTCGTAATGTTCGGATTACTCGTATAGCCCAAGCAAACCTCCTCCAAAACCGCTTCCAAGCCGGTCCACAAGTTCTACGTCGACTACTCGGTCCCAGCTTCCGACAATGTCTTTGACCCTTCTGCATTCGAGAAGTTCCTCCACGACCGAATCAAGGTAGAGGGAAAGGCCGGTCAGCTCGGTGATAAGATTGAGATCAAGAGGGAGGGTGAGTTTTTGCCGGGCTGGGGTGGGGTTTGGTCTGCACACTGTCCCTACGATGGTGTTCGGTACCACCTCCCTGCAGTCCACTCGTGCACTACGCGCACTCGTGAACAGCGCTAATAACCAGGAAACAAGCTCGTCCTCACTTCTCAAATCCCATTCTCCAAGCGATACCTCAAGTACTTGACCAAGAAGCACTTGAAGAAGAACTCTTTCGAGAACTTCCTCCGGTCAGTCCATTTATATATATATATATATCTTGACTTTCGCTCATAAACAGAGTCGTCGCTACTTCCAAAGACACCTACTCCCTCCGATACTTCAAGGTTGACCAGGATGAGGCTGAGGATGAGGAGTAATTTACTCCCCTCTAGCTTCTTCTGGACCTCCCTTGTTTCTTTCTCTCTGAGGATGAAGGATGGACGGATTACGCCTAGATGTAGAATGAGTGGACTTATGATGAGGGTGCTCGAGAGAGTTACTTTTGTCAAAGGGGGCGTCGCTTGTGTAGTACGGTGTGATATGCATTTCCTATGAAAATTTGGCTGGCTCTCGTCTACTGATCGGCGGGATGGAACTGCAGACTTGTTAACACCTGGCTAAGTTCAAGTGTCAGCTCTGCTTTGATGCCAATCGTGCTCGATAATCGCTTGGTGTAAGGCGATCCAAAGAGGGAAGTTGTGACTTCAGTGGGAGAACGAGGAGACAGAATAAGTGAAAGTAAGGAGAAACGATACATCAAGCATATACATAAACGGGCAGAACGAGTCATACAACGTCCACTATCTCCACCAATTACCAAGACCCCCTCACCCGACCTATCCAGGCATCTCCGCCTCACCTCCGAACAATTCTTTCAATCGACCCGAGAGCGGGACTAAGCAGTACCCATGACATGATCACCCATATCAAAAGGTAATACACCCGTCATCCACCCAGACCCACTCTCACTAGCAGCAGTCATATTCCCATAATCCATCGAAGTACCGTGTGATTGAGGGACCTCTAGGTCGAAATTGAACATGAATGATAAGGATTCTTCACCCTCAGATCCAGTGACTGAATGTGTGTTCGATAGATTGGAGGTGGAAAGTGTCGATGGTCCAGCTGGGGGTTGACGGCCTGATCCCACGCCCTCGGAGTTTAGGGTGAACGAAGCGACTGTCTCTGGTGATTCTGGTCTCACACCCATTCCTCCTCCGATTTCCATTCCCATTCCATCCATACTTTTCTCAATAGGAGATTCCCCAACAGACCCCGAACGAGACATTCCATCCAGAACGACCTTCAACAATTCCATCCCCTCCCCCTCCTCATCTCCGTCTCCTGCACCTAGAGATGTAAAATCGAAGTCATTAAACCATTCCTCTGATAATACCGAGAGAGGCGATAGGCTTGGACTAAGCGTAGGAGCTAGTGTGGTGTTGTATGACATTGGATCGGATCGGAGGGCAGCTTGGACTTGTGCTTCGAAATCGTATCCGAGAGTATCGGTTGGTGGAGCTAGATTATCGATATTGAGGTTTAGGTAGGATTCGAAATCGATCTCCGATTGGGATTGTTGGTTTGGGATGGTAGAGTATGAGTGCGAGTTGATGGACTGGTCATATTGATGGTATTCGACGGGTTGGTGAGGGTTTACCATATCTTGATTGAACGGAACCCGAGGTTGATCCATATCATGATGTTGATGCGCGAATGGAGGAGGACCATACGCCGGACCATAAGTCGCAGCAATCAATGGATCAAGATTGAATGTCGGCTGCTGCTGGACCGGAGCGGAAGGATGATTTGGGATAGAAGGATATGTAAATCCCGTAAACCCCCCATTGGAAGGAGCACTCGAGTACGAGAAAGTCGTCTCGTCACTTCCGAAACTACCTCTTGATTCCTGGGATAGAGTCCGAGCTAGCGGGACTTCATGAGTTTGAAGTTGAGGTACATTCCCATTCCGTCGAGGCAGAGCCCTAGTTACCCGACCAGCAGGTGTGGGGGCGTATTTCCTAGAAGGAAGAGAAGCGACTCGTCGACCATCGACATTTGGTAGTTGGGTAGAGCCTTGGACGTGGGAGGCGGAAGCGACTCGGAGATTGATCTTCTTGCCATTGACTTTATTGCCTCTATTCCTCTTGTTCTGGAACTGGTAGTCAGTCTCTGTATACTTACTGGTGGTGAACGAGGGTGGAGGTAAAGAGTGGAGGGGGTTGCCACTTTCACTTTGGGATAAAATGGATAAAAGCGATGGAATATAGACAATAAGGGACAAGAATCAACTTGAAACGATTATACCCTATACTTGTGTGTATTTATTCACTACCTTATTGTCTAGACCCGACCGAAGGCAGTAGCGGCTAAGGGGAAGGGGTGGGAAGAGAGAATGAAAGTGGAGTAGGTGGTGAAGCGAAAAAGAAAGAAAGAGACATACCCAGGTGCGGACCTAGAGATCAGTATGAGTATGCAAGCCATGAAGAATGGATATGGATATGGAGAACGTGGACTCACTTGATGAGGTTCGAGAGATGTTAGGCGGGATAGATGTTCTATTTCTGATGCTAGTGGGGACTTTGTGTGGGAGAAGGCTGTCTCGAGGATTAGGAGGGTGCGCTGAATCGTTAGCTTGAGTTCATGAGGGGGACCTACGTCTCCGAATCCGCCTCTGGTATTCCGATTGTCTCCTATGGTGGCGGGTTGGCCAAGTAGCCTGATCAAGTTTCGTCGGATCTCACTGATACAGCGGTGATATCGAGCTTCTATCGTACCACAGAGCGCCATTTCGTGATCGAGATCAGCGAAACCAGCGTGGTCCAGAGAATACATCTTGTGCACCAGCTGGCGGTATCGATCCAAGTATCGTTGGCGCATAGACGACAGTCGCTCCTCCACGATGTCCGCCAACTGTGTACGCACCGCGTGACCCAGTCCTTGTAGCAATGAGACTGGAACGAGCTCGCATAAGGAGATGTCGGGGAAGATCGGAGACCGCCCTGTCGAGCTCAGCCTGGCTTGGCCCAGCGAACATGGACCAAGCATCTTGATGATGCTCTGAGCGACATCCTCGATGGCGCTTGTGTTCGGCTCAGATGTTCGAGACATTTTCGACAGATACAGTCGCAACAAGAAAGCGAACCTGAATACGTATCCGCGTGGATTACAAGGAACGGGTTTCAGATTGGTCCAGATCGCCTTTTGTTCCCTCATCCTCTATCGTCTTTTGGTTTTTGTCCCGACACCTCGTCCTTGCAGTTATCATTCCTCATCTTCATCAATCACAATGCTGCAAGTACATTCCGCAGACTTACAGCAGCAATGCGTCGACCTCTTCCGTCAAATATCATCAAGCACACAGTCTGCTGTTGAGATTGCTCAGGTGGCCAAAGCATGGTCGACACTGGAGCAAGCCATCACTGCATCAGCTCGCGAGGGATCACTCGACGCCCAGACTGCCTCTGCCATCTCGACGCTGGTCTTCAATGTGAAGATTGTTGCGACCAGCCGAGCAACGCTGGAGGAAGAGTCCAAACTCGAGCTAACCAACTTGGCGGATGAACTTCATAGTATAAACTTGGTTGTTTCTGACGGTAAGCCTCCGGCAAGTCGGTGAATTGATGCTGCTAGACACACGTAGCAAGCGACGCTCCAATCGTGACGACTTCGACAACTACCCTACATCCAAACGCAACTGTCGACCCATCACCACCAAACACCTACCCACTCCCTCCCCTCCTCCCCCATCAACCACTTCCAAATCCCTCAAATCCACTCCCACCCTCATCCCTACACCCGCACAAGACCCAGTCCGTCTCTTCTTCCTAAATCACCTCTCGAACCCCTACCCAACCCCTTCCGAAAAAGAAAAATTATGTAAGAAAGCTAAAATCACACGACGTAAACTCGAGTCCGATCTTACAAACTGGAGGAGGAGGAGTGATTGGACGGATATTATGAATACTTATTGTGGAGGAGATAAGGGTGCTATGAGGACTATGGTCGCTGCTATTGAGAGAGGCGAGGAGAGGGATGGGGAGTTGTTGGAGAGGTTTGGTAGGATGAGGGCGTATTTGGAGAAGAGGGATGAACAGGCTGGAGAGTGGGTGCATAAAGTGAGTTTGTCGAGGGTATAGTGATATTAGTAGCCTCGCTGCATAGCGATATCGGTGATAGGCCTGCAAGGAATGATGCTGATGAACAGTTAGCGGAAATGGTCCAAACCGGTCGACTTGATGAGATGCGATTCCGACATATCGACGACGACAACGAGAATTCAGAGCACGAGTTCAACTCCGGTTCCGAATCAGAGGACGATGGTCAAGGTCAAAATCAACAAGAAGATGAAGACGCCGAGGGCGAGTCGGAAGACGGGTACCGGTATCAAACCGCCAATCTACCCACTTCGACCTTGAGGTCGAACATCAAGCCTGGACAGCAGGTCGATAGTCCCTACACTACCGTTCCACTCAATATGACCTCGCTACCCATCAAGGTCACTCCGGGGTCTCAATCACCTCTCACCGACCTATCACCCGCATCATCTATCGGATCACATATCTCCGCTATCCCCTACACTCAACATATCCACCCTCCTGCCCAGTATATCACATACGAACATCAACCATCTACCAAGTCCTCCTACTCGTCCCTCTCAGCCGCCTCAGCTGCAGCGGGACCAAGGAAACGGAATATATCCGATTCATCAACTTCAACTTCATCAAACCTCCGATCGACTTCTGGATCATCTACTTCATCATACCACCAACCAGGAGAAAAGGACCTCAAGCGGCCAGCCAAGACCTCTTTCTCCCGATCTTCCAGGTCGCGAGTCGAAGATATCTTGTCTGACCATTCTACGCCATCTACTTGGATCGCTGGACATGCGCCTAATGCCGGATTCCATATTGGTGCCGATCCTCGATTTATTCCTCAACACCCATACCAAACTCCTCAGCAGAGGGATGATGCGCAAGCACCACCACCTTATGAGATGGGCCCTTATTTGATGGCTCCTGATGCTTGGAATCATAATATGGGATATGGATGGACATCTACAAATACACCTACACCCACACCTACACCGACCAGTGGAGGAACTGGGGGATTCACGATTCCTACTGAATATGAATTCACGTTTGGGATTGGACATGGGTATGGAGAGCAAGGTCATGGTGGAGCAGTAGCTCAGCGGTAGTCCAGCGGTA
>Ga0265780_10011059_pt1 | contig 10712 bp, 18 predicted proteins | sample P1T30metagenome_FD_192432 | JGI IMG/M metagenome (GOLD analysis project Ga0265780, IMG submission 192432) | Plant litter microbial communities from East Loma Ridge, Irvine, California - P1 T30 | ecosystem: Environmental > Terrestrial > Plant litter > Unclassified | place: USA: California... | reverse complement strand
CGGCGGCCTCTCCCCCACTTTCTTCCCCTTGCTCATCCTCGCCTCCCTCGCGTCTTTGGCATCAAGGTGCTGATCGTACGCCGTGCCCCTGCGCTCGAGTTTCTTGATGCCCTCGGGCTCGGGCTCGGGCGCGGGCGCAGCTTCTTGCGGCTTGGATGTGGATTGGGATTTCGTCCCGAAGCACCATGTTAGGAGCGCCATTGGTGTGTGTTACCCCCCCCCCAAAAAGAAGAAGATGGGGCGGTTTCAAGGGAGAAAGGGATTTCGAGGGTTTCTGTGCGATTCCGTTGAGATTGAGAGTAGCACCGAGGTGCCGGGGATGGGGTTGGGTTGGGGCTGGGCGGCGTGGGCGAGCGGCGTCCTGGGCTTGGGGGTGATGCTGCGAGCGGAGTGTGGTTCCGGGGAGGGGGTTAAGCTTGCGGGAGTGGGTCTGCGAAGCTTGTGTTGTTGGAGGGTGTGGGAGCGGTGCGTGGGTGGGGTGTGGTGTGGTGCGCCTTGCTGCATAAAGATGACGCTGGTTGGCATAACGGCTGCATAACGTATGTAGGAAGAATAGTGATTCGCCCCCGCGCTTTGGGCGTGAGGGTTAGTGGTGATCATTTTACTTTTGCTGCTGCAATGAAGGTTGGATTGTATGCAGCTGCACCCACATTTCGCGTGCTTTTATACCAGCATCCAAAATGTACAGCATTACCATTCACCAAAGCGCACCCATATCTAGCAAATGATGGCAATCGATAGAGTTGAGTAAGTGTATCTAATCCTCTCCATGTCCATCTCAATCCCTCCCATCAATCCATGCACCCAATCCGCGAAACAAAAATCCATACCTTTCCCTACCGATCAAACGCCACCGCCCTAAAAAACGCTTCAAATATGCAAATGCCATGAACAATAACCCCTCTACCACAAGCTACTCCACAATCCTCCCCACACATCGCGCCTTTTCCTCGGCCCAAACGGCGCGCGGAACCCACCATGAGTCCAATACCGCTTCACTTCTAAGCTCCTCGTGACGTTCAGCGCGCTCGCGCCGCGCAGAGCTCTGGAAGAATGCTATTGCAAGAAGTCTCTGCGGACGTTGATGAAGGCGCCGCTGCCGCCGTCGTCGGCGAGTTCGTTGACGAGGGCTTCGGTTTGTTGGACGACGCGCTCGAGGGCGGCGGAGGAGGATTTGCCGAGGCTTACTGCGAACCAATTAGTCTTCAATACCTACCGTGTATGTGAGAGAGCGATGCTTACCCAGAATAGCGCTGTTGAGCTCTTCCGCAACAGGCACTCTTCCAGCCGTTTCGAGCAGTGGTGCTAATGCGCTGTCTGTTGGACGCTCGTACGCTATCAGCGCAAATGTGTCTTCCAGGGCGCGTTTAACTTCTCGACGCGGGTCGGTGGCGAATTCGGCTTGCAGTTCCATGCCGTATTTCAGCATTTCTTGGGTCATTTGGTTGCGCTTGTTCTCCTTGTCTTCTATGTCGTCTTCATCATCAAGCTCCTCGTTGTCTTCTTTGTCATCCCAGCTTGGTGTTGGGTTGTGCACTCCTAATTGCTCGTCCAGCTCCATTTCAAAATCGTATTCGTCCGTCGCTGTGGAATTCCGCTTGTTCTGGGTCGATGCGGTGGATCGTTTGGAAACCGGTGTTGGCACTGGTTGACATTGTGCGCTCAGCTCGTTGCAATGCCGGATCATCTCTATGAACTTCCGACACCGTAGCTTGAAGTAGATATTCTCGTTTTCCCGGAGAACCAAGGGGTAGTAAGCGGTTGTGTGCTTGAGTGCTTTGTCGATGTCACCTTCGAGAATGGCTGTGCGGATTTCTGTACGAATTAGTACATACTATCAGACAACGTAATCGTTAACTTACTCTGACGATTCAGCGCGTCCAAATCCTCAACATGCTCCCCATACGAAAGGTTTCCATTCTCGTCATTTGCCAGAGCTCTCGTCTCCTCGACTATCTCCTCGCGGAAAGCTCGCGCCGTCTCAACATAGCCGTCGTGTGCCAGGTACTGCCCAATGAGATCGTGTATCATGTCTGTCTCATTTGGCACAGGTGTGCGCGCAATCTCCGTCTGTATTGCTGCCTTCTCTGTCGCTACCATCTTATCAATGTCGAAAGCGAAGGGCTCCTGGCCGAAGTTTGCGCGTAGAGTCTCGCCGGGCTTTTTCATGCCCACAGTCGGGTAGTACGGTACGTCCTTCTTGAGGTCTCGGAAAGCAGTATCTATACATGTTAGCGGCAGGAACTTTCCAAACAACGCACGCACGTACCGAAACATCGACCGTTCCTTGTGAAGAAGGCGGTGTTGGTTCGGAAGTTGATACCGCACCCGATGACATCTAGCGTACCGAATTTCTCCGCATAGTCCTTTCCAGACGTGGTGTTGCTGAAGACCTGCCCATCGTCGCCGTGGTACGCAAAAGAGTCTGGTTCCCAGCCTGGTATCCTGCTCAGCGCGACCTTTGCGCCTGAAAAGCCGACTGCTATCATCCTACTGCAGAAAGTTAGCATCTCTTCATAGCTCATATGCGATGAACTCACCCCTCTCTCCCCTTCGAAATCACAGTAACTTCGTAGTAATATATCCCGCACTGCCGAGGCATCGGAAAGTCCGCTCGCACCGCCGCCGCCTCGTCGTGTGTCTTCTGCGACCCAGAGAACCTGGCCTGCCTCCCATTGTCTTCGATATCCAGCTGAGCGAACTTGTCTCCGTCATTCCACCTCGTCGGCCAGGGTGCGGGTTCGTCGACAAACACAGGCGCGCGCTCGATGATCTCGTGAGCCAAGCCCCGGTAGGATGGCACCATCTTGTGCATGTTGAGACTGTTCGCGCTGGTTGACAACGACGCCGCATTCGACGAGTTGGTGGATTTGTGGTCTCGCTGCGCCGCTAGCTTTGCCTTGTGTATCTCCTGCAACCTCTCGGCGTGCTTCGACCCTCGTAGATACGAAGGTACAAAGAACGGCGGTATGTCCTGCACTGTTCCTCCGAGTCCCTGCCAATACCCGGGCTGTCCCGAGTAGGAAGGCTTTGTCCAGCTCGTCGACATGCTGCTGTGGTGGCCCTCGGCATCAATCGAGCGGGAGAGGCGGTGGTGGGCTACGTTGTGACCGGTCGCGCCGGTGCTATTGAGGAGGTGTGAAAATGCACCTGATCGCGTCGGCGTGGGGTGAGATGGGTTGCTTCCGGTGCTGCCGCTCGCGACCGCGGCGTACGAAGAGCGTCGTTGATTGTACATGGCGGAGGTGTCGTGTAGGATGGAAGAGGCACGAGTGACGAGGTGAGGTTTGGAGCGATCGCAGCTACGGCCTAGGCAGATCTAGGGCGCGAGTGGCAGAGTGATAAGTAGTGCCTGGAAGCTACGTATTCCTGGCACTCAAACAAAAGCAAAGGCGCGTGAAGGTGATGTCGGACGCGGCGATATGTCGAGCACTCGGGATGTCAAGGTCCAGAAAGCCCCAGAGATGCCAGTCGCTCTCGCGGAAGTGATGCAGCTCACAAGACTAGACTTGGCAACACGCTTTGGTATGCGTGGTAGCAGCTCCTTGCACTATCATCGTCTGGGGTTCTTGAAAGCGCTGTGAAAGACGGCAATGACGAGTGACGGTGAGGTGCACCATATTAGACCGAACCGAGCGCCGACTGGGGAGCTACTGCGGGGACAAGGTTATCGAGAGATAACGCACGCCATCATGTGCATTGCTTGCATCACGTCGACTTTACTCAGTAATACTTATGAGTTGGACCATGAGTGGCCGAGTTGTTACAAGATGGTTTCGATTTCAGATTAGAACTGCTTTCAATCTCTGAACGTCGACAGTTGGCTTCATCTTCATCCGTCGCGTGCTTCACCGCCCACGCCAAACATCACTGCGCACATGACCATGCATGACTCTCAAGTTGAACCCGTGTGACTGAGATGATTGCTACTGAAATCTATTTTCCCTTCCATTCATGCCATGAAGCTGAAGAAAGCTCCCGCAAAGTATCCATACCTCCGCACTATAGCTACGCGCTGTGCACTATCCTAGATGCATCCATATCGCATATCCAGACGCCAGAAAGCCCCGTCGCTTTTCAAATAGATATGCAGAGCACCCATAGAACTCCAAACATGCTGCGATAAGTAAATCCAGACGTGAGAATACAAATGGAGAAGAAAACGGGCATTGCGGCGGGTACGCATGCCTGGGATACCACTCGGCCGCAAAACGCGTTCGATGCCTTTATCCTGTGGCAGGACAGACGCAAGCTAGTGGAGGACAAAGAGATGAAAGTCGAAAAACGCGAGAATTCGACCCTGTTGATTCCAAACGAGCGACAAAAGGTAGCTCGAAGCCGAAGCCAAAAGAAGTTGCTCAACATGCCGATGCGATGGTCTGTAGTCTAGCTCGCAGCGACAGGCGCTGGTGAACTGGCGAGGGCATCTATTGCTGGCGGCGCTGGTGTGAGGCCGCTCTTGTCGCTCACGGCACTGCTCTCGTCCTTGATCTTGGTGTCGCTCGATCCAGTTGAGTCGCTCTTGACGTCCTCTGAGAAAGCAGCTGCGCGTTGTGACGCCTTCCACGATGGCAGTTCGACGACCGAGCCCGTGAAGGTCCGGATCCTGAAGCCCGTCTTCTGCCACTTGCGGACCTTGAACTTGCCGGTGCGGTCGAGACTGCGCAGGTTGGCGTTGATAGCACCAGCATTTGCCTTGGGACCGAGCTTTTGTGCTGGCGCTGGGACTGCGAATGGCGTGGTGGAGTTGGGGTCATTGATCATGTCGCCGAGCTTCTGCTTCTTGGTCTTGGGGCCAGGCTTGCCGCGAGCCTTTGGTGCGCTGGTCGCGCCATCGACAGCAGCGATGCCACGCTTCTTGGGTGCTGGGCCCTTCCGCTTGGGCCCGGTGGCGGGCGGTGCCAGTGACGATGGGGTGTTGGTGCCGTTCATTGGGGTTGAGGCGTCGGCGGGAGTGTCGGCCGAGGGCTCGATGATCTGGGGGGCAGCAGGCGTGTTGGGGGACGAAGTAGGTTTTGGCGCTGGGCTCGCGGCTGCCGTAGCGGGCTCGTGTGGGAATGCCTCTAGTGCCTTTGATGAAAGTTTGAGGACGACAGTCTTTGTCTTGATAGTCTTTGCGGACATTTTCGCGACCGAGGGAATCGTCGACGCCATGGTCGCGATGCGTGGTGGTGGTGATGATGATGATGCGGAGAGGGTGCACGGCGGCGTGGGTGCAGCTGAGGCAGGAGGCAGGAGGCAGTCTCTCTAATAGGGAGGTCGTGTCAGCTGGCGCAAGCGTCGTGCTGGGCGGCGAGGAGAGGCTGCGTGGATGAGGCAGTCTGCGAGCGCGGTTGCTAGACGTCGTGTGCGCGGTGGATGGCGAGGGTGAGAATGCGAAGACGAGTCTGAGCGTGTGGGAAGGGAGCCAGCTGGTGCGTCAAGCGGGTGGGCGTCATGGCCCGAAGCCCGCCCTCATGCTTGCCCAGATCCATTGCCCCATCGCCAACTCTGACTTTCCAGAAGCGGACGGCGGTGATAATACCTCTGCTGCAACACGCGCTAAACTCAATGCGGCACTGCGACAGCATCTCTGTTACTGCCAGAACGTGTCAGAACGAGCCAAAACCATCGCTTTGCATCCCATTTCGCGTGCGGCGTGCTCTTGCAGCTGCTCTCGCTCGTCGGTTTGCGTCCGTGTGTCGTTCCGTGGTTGGTTTAATTCGCGTGCCGGTAGCGCTTCACCTTGGAGGCGAGCCTCCCTTTCCCTGGTTCCGGCGCAGCAGTCTCATCAGAACCCCTACCCCTCTGACCGCCGAAACTCTGCCAATCTGTTTCCAAAAGACGCAGCATCGTGCAGCAGACATGCACTCGGCGCCGTGCATTCGCCGTAGAAAGTCCTGCTTCCCGTGCATTCAAGCACACCAGCCCACCGTACGCGTTCGCTGTCACCAGGCCTTGCACTAAACCCCCCACCGATATTGATCTTCACGGGGCTTCTCGGATGAGATTGCTTTTGCCTCTGGTCCAGTATGCTGTTGTTGTTGTTGCTAGCTGACGATAACCATGGCACCTCCCACGGGCTTGTTTGCGAAGCCGGTGATGCGCCGTTATCATTGGTATATGTCGCATGTTAGGAGAGGTCGGGGTCGAGCAGAACAGTGCCCAGAAGGGAAGACAAAAGCTTCTCTCATCCATCACATGTCGCGACTTCCTCTTGTGAGGCAGACCCTGTCCACCACAGGAGGCAGGCGCCACCAGCACACCAACTTGCATCCCACTCCAATCTAGGCTCAGTAATGATCTAAATTCTGCACAGATCATCTATCTATCTTGCTGTGACTCCAGCCTTTTCAATCCCGCCAAGTGCGCGAGCCTTCCCACGACCCAACTCTGTTATCGCCTTCTTCTATCCATCTCCCGCCCTACCAAGGCTTCCACCAACTCTTCGTCCCCTTGTCCACACGCTTCTCCGCCTTCTCATGCTCCTCCACCTTATCAAAAAACACAACCATAACCGTCGTATCATCCACCGCATTCCTACACATCGGACTCGGCAGACTCAAAATCCCCGTAAACAAGCCCCTCCGCGTGCCGCCCATCGCGTTCCGTGCCAAACACACGGCCGCGTTATCATCTTCAATCGCAAAGAACTCCGGCGTCGCTTTCCAGTCGACTTCCAAACCCTTCTCGGGGTCGACCTCAATGCCATCTTCTAGTGTTGCGAAGCTTGTTGGAAAGCGTGGTGGCTTCTCCATCAAGCGCCGGTCTTTGGTGACGGAGCCGCCGCCGCGAGATTTGGCTTCCAGCCAGCGCTGGACGCATTCGACTGCGTGTTCCGAGGAGATGCGATCCCAAAGTCCGTCTGAAGCCATGATCATGAAATCGCTCTTGCCTCCCGCGCCAGGCTCGACACGAACAATCTCAGTCTCGGTGATTTCCGGCTCCGCAGTGAGGTATGGCGGCGTCTTGCTCCCCGGTCGCGGCGAGGTTCCCCAGAACTTGTACTTCATCTTGGTGACGAAGTCGTTGTCCCATTTCCAGCGGTGGTCGCCGAATGCACGTGTGACTGCGAGCCCTAATAAGCGACCAGACTTGGGGTCAATGATATCGGGTTCGCCAGGATGGGCTTCTGCGAGGCGCGCAACTTCTTTCTCATTGAAGCCAGTTTGATCGATTGAGAGGGGAATGCTGGTGTAGGATCGGGTAGATGGGTCCCAGCGACCTAGCACGGCGCGACTGTCGCCTACACAAGCAACACGCAGGGTATCATTCTTCGGGTCGAAAGCTGCAAGTAAAGCGCACGAGCCCGACAAGGCAGGCGCCAGGGCATTGATCGCAGCTGCATTGGCAGCAGGGAACCAGTTCGCCGCAGTTTGCGCAGTGTCCATTATGTTCTTGTCTAGGCGTAGAAAGGTCCGCTTGATAGTGCTCTCGATCTCGGGCGATGAAGAGTTTGTAGGCAAGCCAAGTAACGCTGACGAAAGCTGCGGAACCAAGGTCCATTGCAGGACGTTTGCACAGTGCCGCCCGGCGTGGCCATCAAATACAGCCCAGTAATTCCAAGGCTGTTCTCCTGGCCCAGGGCTGGTCCCTAGTGCAAAGAAGTCCTCACAAGGGTCGTTGCTCCTGAATCGGCATCCATGGGTGACCGGAAGCCTATCCGCCTTTGCGTCATCTTCGCTCATTTTCCATCCAAACGCGAGCTTTTCGAACTGCGAACTCAAGAACTTGGCTATGTTTGGATCCTTGAGCGCCGCAGCTGGGTCCATTACATGGAACTATTTCGAGTCAGCGGTCGGAAGCAGTAGTATGCCTTGAAGACTCACCTGCAGATAGTGATCGAGGTCCTCCTTGGTATCATTGAAGTGCACCGGCGTAGCATGCGATCCATCATCCTGAAAACTGAGATGCACATCGTCGGTCCAGTCCAAGTCTTCCACGTCGACAAAGTAGTATATCAGTCCACTAACCACAACCAGGAAAATAACCGTCTTTTTGGGAAACGCTGACTGGAGAAGACCAGCAGTCAGAAGATTGCCGTACATACGCTCATGCGTCTTCGAACGATCATCGGTAACGCGATACGGTTTGCGCGCGAGTGAAGACAAAACACGTGACTGGGAGACCGCAGCGGGCCATCCCGAAGCGTTCCCAACACGCGCTGCACGCTGCCGCAGAATAGCGTATGTCCCAGCGGGTGCGGTGCTTGTCGGGCGCGATGCAGGCGCAACGTGCAGCGCGGCCCCTCGCCGTATAACGGTCCTCAATCGAGGCAGCATTGCGAAGTCGAGATGCTTACGCGATGCAAGAGCAATGTTCGGCGCGAATACCCTGAACTTGACCTGCGAGCTCAGGCCATGCGCTAGTGTGTTGTGGCTCCACCAATCACGTGCGACGTTGTGGGTGGGCCTTGTCGCGTCAATCGAGAGGGGACGTACTCGGTAGACCCCTCTTTCGACCAAGATGCTGGGTCTTGGTAGCTTGCGGAAGGCTCTCAGCATTAACGTTCCTCTGCCATTGCATGTGACTTCAGGAGAGAGGAAGGCGGATTGTCGTCATTAAGACAACGGCATTCTGGCACATGCGCAGACGTGCTGCATAGAAATTTGACGTACTACCCCGCGCAACCCACGCAGCAGCTGTGTATGAAGTGCAAGTCCAGCGATCGCTAGCATTGAATATAACCTCGTTGAGGTCGTACCCCACGAGCAATCAAGATACCATACTATCATCCCTGACCAAGAAGACCAAATGAATTGCGAGTATCGAATAGCTACCAGCCATGTTTGACAAATTGTCCTCCACTAACGCCATCGTATCATAAGTCCAAGTTCGCAATATCCGTAGACATGGATGGCACAATTCGCCGTCAACCCAAGACAAGGAGAGCAGACCAAACTAATGAGAGTAGACCCCAACGCCGTTACCCTTCAAACAAAGTACTCCAGTGACAAGTTCCTACCCAGCGCATGTAGCAGAGCAGTGACCAAACCCTTCAAAGCCATAAAAGTAAAGATAGATACCACCATAGTGTTCCTCCTCGAATAACCCACCCCGCTTGCATTCCCTCTGGTGGTAGCAACGACTTGCTCATGCACATATTCGATCACATCTCTGACCAATGAACATCCTCAACGGGGTCGTAGTAGTCCTTCTCCTTCTTCTCTTTCTTCTTGTCCGTCGTGCTCCTTCGTCGAAGCATCATCTTCACCCTGGACGTGATTTTGCTGAACGGCGCCGTACTAGTAGAGGTAGTCTGTTCTACTGGCGCCTCGACCTCCTTGCTCTCTTCCTTGTCGTTCTCCCTTGGAGTTGGGCGGTAAACCTCGACTGGTATCATAGTGCGCGGCTGTGAAGGTCTTCTGATGCTCCTTGGTGGAGGTGATGCCAGCCGAGGAGGCCCTGGAGCTGGTGGAGGCATGTCTCTCATGATGGCGTCATGCTCCTTATGATTTGTCCTTAAGGGAATTGAGGCTTGCTGGGTGGCTTCCACCGGCTTGATCATGTCCCAAACGGGTTCTGTTGGGCTTGAAGGCTCTGAGCTGGATGACATCGGTCTGAGAAGCACTGTGCTTGACTTATCCCAATCATAGTCCAAACGTGGGGAATACGCTGGTGTGGACGGCTCCGAGTCGATGAATGTGCCAAAGCTCCGCGCTGACATTGGGGGAGACATCAAGCCTGGGGTTCTTGGACTTGTGTAGGCAGTGGATTCTTCTTGTATGGAGAGATGGCGTCCTGTGAACCGATGAGGCTGGTTGGGTGATGAGACGCGAGGAGGCCTCGGTAATCCATGGTTGGAAAGGGGTCTCCTATCGATTGTGGCAGCACCTGGGACAGAAAGCGTGGTCATGGTGGCGCTTGTAATCTCAGCCGCGCCGGGATGGGCGCGTCGTGCTTGGTATCAGGCGAGGTGTACTTGATGTGCAAGTGAGCCGAGTCGATACTTGATTGCAGCGTTTATTTGTGATGAGACGGAATAAATGTGCGACTGGAGAAGACAAAAGAAGCGAAAGGGGACTATTAATCAGGCAGCGCTGTCAGCAAGCGGGGTGCGACAAACAAGAGAAATGAAGGAACGACTGCGCCCCCAACTCTGCGAACCCGATAATGAAGGCAGAAGATTGTACTACATCTGCCTGCAGCCGACATGTTCGATATATGAACGCACCATACACGCTTCACCCGCGCCGCACAGCAGCATCAAGCGGTATGGGGACCATGCCAGCAAACACTCGTCGATTATTGCCGATGTGGTGGTTACGCATCCTCGCGCCATTCGAGTGAACGCGTCTAAAACCCATCAGGCGTTTCCCGTGTCCATCGCGACGGTAAAATGGTTCGATTCGCCTCATGTCAGACGAAGGGTGAAGGAACAGAGCGCTTAACCGAAAAGCTTATTGGCTGGCTTGACTTGCTGCAGCTGCGCCGCAACTTCGAAGAGAGCAGCGGCTAGAAGCTTGATAACGCCAACCGTTTCTGAACCGGTACATGGATCAACGTCTGTTAGTTCCTTGATCGGTAACATTCAGCTGCCCGGTCCCACAGGTCAGAAGGCCGGGGAAAGTTGTACGTCCTCTGCTCATTGGCTGAGCCGCCTACCGAATGAGCTTAGCAAGATGAACTGCGAACCATTTCTCCGCTCAATCTCAGCGAAGGAATGTCCAGGTTATTGCGAGCGATGCTCGTGAGCGTAATCTATTGGACTCGAGGACTTTAGCTAGCTCTCT
>Ga0265780_10011058_pt1 | contig 10712 bp, 6 predicted proteins | sample P1T30metagenome_FD_192432 | JGI IMG/M metagenome (GOLD analysis project Ga0265780, IMG submission 192432) | Plant litter microbial communities from East Loma Ridge, Irvine, California - P1 T30 | ecosystem: Environmental > Terrestrial > Plant litter > Unclassified | place: USA: California... | reverse complement strand
GTGCGAGACATACACGTTCGAGCAGCTCGAGCAAATCAGCGCTGCTTGTAGTAACGCCTCTGTTGCTCTTCACATGGATGGAGCGCGTCTCTGGGAGATCGAGCCGTATTATCAAGCTACTGCTGGTAAGTCGCTCGTGGACCTTGGGGCGCTGTTTGACAGCGTCTACGTCTCCATGTATAAAGGTCTTGGCGGTGCTACTGGTGCGTTCTTGTTGAGCAATGATTCGGATTTTGTCGACGATGTGAGCATCTGGCAACGGCGGGCTGGGGGTAATGCCTATAGTTTGGGCTACTATTGGATCGATTGTCAGCGCGCTTTCAACGAGCACGTTGGCACATTCGCAAGCAAACGAGATAAGATGATTTCCATGTCGAGAAAGGTTCTCGAGGCTACAGCGGCGTATAAAGCCGACGACGGCGCGCAAGTTGTGCAATTCAGACCGTTGGTACCCACGTGCTGTTCAACACAGATAGTCTTTCATGGCTTCACCAATGACCAGCTGTTGGCTGCCAGAGACAAGATGCAGAAACAGAGACAACCTGAAGTGTCTGGATTCTTGAGACCAAAAATGAGCAACGAGCGGTTGTCTGAGAGATACAAGGTCTTAGCTGCGCCAAGATTCAAGATGTCAGATCAGACAGGTGGTCTAGCAACGGCGACAGATTTGCCACACTGGACCGAGTGCACGATTTTGCCTGAGACCGAGAAGCTAGAAGATGCAGTCTTCGTAGATGCCAACGTAGAGCTTTGTAAAGCACTCTTCGAAGCGAAAACTTAGTAGACGTGCCCAACGAGAGATTGAATCACAAATGCATATCTCTGCACAGATATCCCGTACCCAGAGCTACTCTTCGAAACCGTCCCTCATTCCCCTTATCCGCATAACAGCCTTACGACTTCCAGGACCAATCGCCATCGCCATCGCCATCGCCATCGCCGCACTAACAAACACGAACAATTATCCCCCATCAAGTAACCAATATTACCCCCAGCTTCCCCATCCAACTCCCGCGCCATCGTATCTGCACGTACCGGCGGCATCTGAATCGCCACCCCGCCGATCCAACACCTCGCCAAGCATCGTGAAGGTGGAGTACCGACGCCATCTCGGGCCGAATTCCATCGACGCGGATGAGGCTCGCGAGCCCGGAATGTGGGTGCTCCGAACGCAGGCGGCGTGTTGGATACGTGTGATGGAGATCGGGGTGGGAAGGTTTGTACAGGGTGTTGGTGTTTGATTGAGGAGCGGGAGGGTGACGTAGGTGGGTGTGACGTAGGGGGTGAGATGGTGGCGGATGGCGGGGTGTTGGGTTTGAATTGAGGTGTTTGCTTGTAGGTCGAATATTCAGGCGTGGAGAGAGTCGAGGAGGTCAGAGAAGGACACACAGTGATGTAGTTTTCGTGAAATAAAAATTCAATGTCAACGTCCCACCAACGCCCAGTGTCCTTGAATACATTAAACATAAATTCCATAGGCAGTTTTGGCACAAGTTCCCATTCCCAATGCCATTCAGTACTCATGCCCTAGATATCGATACGCCGGATAAAAAATGAGCGTGTGGGGTATCATAAACTTTTCGAAATTCAAATGCGCGTGGGAAATCAAGACCACGACTGCCACTGCGGTCTGTGCTCGTTCAATGTCCGCGTAGGAATCGGTGTGGGCGTTCGACCAGCGTCCTGCTCCACGTCTCGCGTTGAAGCTGGGATGGCTCGTCGGGGCGACTCAGGTACTTCCGGTATCACTGGGGATCGCGGGTCTTGTGGCTTCGCGCTGAAGAAGGTTCTCGAGGACTTTCGCGAGTAAGTTGAGGCTGAGGAGTTAGGTAGAGGTGGCAGCGCGCTTATTTCATCGCCCTCGAAGTTGCGCGTTGTGCGCGCAGTGGAGGCGTGTGAGGCGTCTTCGGCAGCGCGATCACCCATCTCGATGTCGTAGTAGTGCGCGTTGAACATATTGAGCGTGTTCACGGACGTATGCTTATTGGCTGTTGCCTTATTGGCAAGCGCGGGATAGCGGATGACGTCGATGTCTTTCTGGACTTTGACACCCCCGTGGGCATCGACCGAGACCGAAGTGTTGGAGTTAGAGATGTATCCGCTCTTGTTCCGAGAGGCGCCGAAGAGAGATGCAACCTTGCTCAGCAAGCCTTTGGTAGAGGCGATTGTTCTCGATTTTGAGTGTGCGCTGTCGACGCGACTGGAGTTCTTCGAGGTCTTTGAGGAGAACGGCGAGGTGAGCTTGTCGTGGAAGAAGTGCTTGAAGAACACCTTCATAGTCGGGGCATTGGCACAGAATGCACCTACGTGGAGCTCCAGGAGTGTCGTGAAGAAGATATCGTGGGTGGACCAGGTGACATCGTAAGATTCGTAGAAAGTATACCAACAATAGTAGGCACGCAGACCGCCGAGTGCCACAGCGCCATAGCCAAGGGCGAAGATGCCGAACAATGCAATCTTCTTTCTCCTCGAGATCTGCAAGTTCCAGTAGAGAAAGGTAGGCAGCACAGCAGTGAGAAGGTCTTGTGCTGCCGAGATAACGGCAGCAGCGAACAGGTCTGCTCCTTCGTCAAAGCAATGATACTTGTAGCCTTTCAACCGTTTGGGGACATCTACCTGATCCCAAAACGCAGATACTGGTTGGCATCCGAGAATAGGCGCGAGTGTGAGAGCAATAGTGTAGGCGATGATGAAGGCGATGGAGGCCCAGGTCGTCCAGCGGAAAGCTTTCGATACGACGCGCGATGAGAGGCGGCGGTAGAACAGAAGGATGGAGATTTTGATCATTCCGGCCGCTCCGCAAAAGATGCATTCGATGGCTAAAACATATTTGCGCGAGGCGACGAGCGTTGTGCTCTCATTGAGAACATCAATGTCCCAGATATGTCGGTCGAAGCCTTGGGCTACAGCTACATCTGGTGAGCAACGGCCATGCCGAGAGAATGGTAAGCTTACTGAGGGGGAATAGTATGGTCAATGCAATGGTAGGAATCTGACGATGTTAGTGACGACTGAGACCAACATCGGCTTTCCCTCACAATTGCAGCAAGCATTAACCAGTCGTCCCAACCTGGATTCCGCTGATGAAATATCCTGACCCATAGTCGTGCGAAGAGGAGTGCGACTGTGATTGGACCCCAGATACACGAGACAAGTAGCATAGTGTTCGGTCTTCTCTCTGGGTTGGCATAGTTTGGTGCTGGCCAGGCCAGGACAACGTCAAGAGGAGGGCTAAGTCCACCGGGCATCGTGATGATTTTCACTTGCGAGGCGTGGGTGGTACAAGGTCGAGGCGAGAGAAGTATTGAGTTTATGGGAAAAGTTGGAACGGGGAATATGCCTGCAATAAGTGCATCGCGGCTTCCTGCCGTGATTTACGTGACATACTGTCGGTAGTTGTGTACCCTTGATGTCAGCTGTGAACTAGGGCTCTTCTTTTTCGACAAAAGCAACTCGTCGTTTCAGCCAATATGATCTATGCGACGTTTCTCGAGTCCCCACGTCTTCTCCACTCCTTGGACCTGAAGCTAGGCCTAATCGGGAGCACAAGCGGTAGTTCGTCGGCAGGGTATCCAGACTACTCTTACACGCGGCCAGGCGTACAAGGTGCCGCCCAAGGCTGGTAAACTAGTGACTTGCGAATACTACTGTGCTTTTACGTTGAAGCATAGAGACCTTTGGGCCTCTACTGTAGTTGATATGAATAGGACAGGCTCAAAATCTCACTTCTGAAGAACTGGAGTTTGTCAGGACCAGGCTGCCCGTTACATTTGGTTGGGACGGCGCCGTACAGCAAAATGGTGCGCCCGTCGCCCAATCCAGCTTGTGCATAAAATCCATTCCAGTATTTTCTTTCTTTTTGTGTCAAGTTGGAGGCGTCCGCCACGTGGTAAGGCTGCCAAAAGTATGCAGGCGGGATGAGAAGCCGACATGCTTGGCTGGGGCTGGGAGCGCCAATGCAGATTCGGTCATGGCGGTGTCGTTTAGGGACGCATGCATAAAAAAGCAGTTGTCGATTCAATGCTTGCTTGGGACGACGGAAAGTAGAAGGACCGTTGAGATTATGACGGGTCATATTGGCCAGCCTCATAGCTAGTTCTCGTCTTGGTTTGTGGCAGAGAAGCCGAGTCTGATCTACTTGCTACGCGTACTGGTGCTTGATCGGGTGTCAATTCGCCGTGAGGCAGTCCCTGGCCGCTCAACAGATTGAGCGGCGCATCAGGTGAGTCGCGGCAGTAAGCAACCGCTGCTGTTTGGATCGGGCGACGATGTTGCGCGGAGGTGACATGCAGGAAAAGGGCGTGTGGGGACGTTGGCATGGGATTGCCACAAAAAAGGTAGGCGACGTCGACCAAGACGGGCAAGCGCGAGCGCGTCCACCGGGCCGTCACGTTGACTGTGCAGGATCCACAGCTTTTCCAAATATCGACATCCCGGAGCCCTAATTCGTCCTCTTGGACACCACGTGTCTGACGTGCTGTGTTGGAGGTATCTGCTACCAGTGTCGATCAAAGCTTTGTCCAGCCGCTCATCGTCTGTGTTACCGTATTATCTGACCTTAGAGACTTACGACTTACAGGCTAGCATAAGCGATCCCATCAAATCAACCCCTTAGACCTTGAAAGCCTCCCTGGCAACGTTTCAGGTTTCCCTATTAGCATAATACCTAACAGCTAACTACCTCTGGCCGGGGCCTAAAAGTCTTCAACGCCAGATAATACGGTAGTGACATAGGCCAGATTGATGTGATGACTTGCTCGGTACAATCTTGAAGCCAACGGTTATCGACACATCGCTTACGCACGCCAAGATGGTCATTGAAAAGTTTCCGTTCTCAAGTTTTTATGAAACCTTGAAGCGAGCTGTCACTCCGGGGAGCTAGCGGACGTTGTACTAACCACTGCAACAGGCAACGAAAAGGGTATGGCTGGCACGCTATATTTCTTTTTCTACGTTCCCAGGAGTCTGAACTTGGAAAAGCAAACATTAAGCGAGTGCGGCAATGGTGTAACGGCCGCAATTTCACGCGCCGAGCGCCAAATTCCGCGGACATGGTTCGCTCCAGGGTAAAGTATAGAAATGGTCCAGTCAGAAATGTCATTGCCACTTCGGGTGCTTGACGATGAACCGCCAGCGGACGCGTCCTCCACAGACGAGACCCGGAACCTGTCCGAACCCAGCATTGCTGCAAATACGTCGTTGCAAATTGATTCAGCACTGAAACCGGAACCAATATGCGGTGCCGTGGTGGAAATTTTACAGTGAATCTGGATATCAAGGTCGGGGACTAGGACATGCGCACCGTAGAGAGCTGCGGAGACATTGCGCAGGAAGTATTGACATGCTCTAGACCGTGACGCCGGAACCCAGCAATAACACAGAGACGTCATCGGCCGCGTCAATTGAGAAGTCAATTCATCTGCGCATATTGTCACTACGAGGTGGGAGTAGAGGTTTCGCTACGGTACGCATCATGACGCACTTTGGAAGCCGCGTTGAAGCGGCTGCTTACACACCACGCTAGTGCCGTTCCAGCCAATGACGTATGCAGTCCGAGGTTTCCGCTGCAACCCTCTAAACATTACAGATACATTCTTTACGGGCATAGATCAATCGCCTGCTACTCGCATAACCCCAGATGGCTGACGAAGGCAGCGTCATAGCCCCGGAGATTAGCTAAGAGCCCAACGACCGGGGGTGGCCAGTAGGAGACGAGCACTTAACGTCGTGTGCATCCAGCACTCGCATGCGTGAGGAGGGTGTGCCAAGTACTGGACAAGCCACTGGATTACTCATGATTGGGGGTCAAGGCGGCCAGAATGCAAATAGCATGTCTTCTTTGCTGCGAAGCAATTGTCCTTCAGTTTCCAATTATAGAAAGAAGATAGCGTAGACGCTACTTGACGTTTCGACGGGAGATCCACCGCCCAACAGGAGAGCGACGTCAGTGCCAGATTTGTTTCGGCAATCCGGCCGGCTTTGAGCAGCAGAAAATATTTACAAGGAGACGACGCCCGGGATTGCTTGCGACACAATATTCGGAAATCTGCGACCATGCAGGAAGAAGACTACGAGATTCTTCGCAATCGCGCCGACGCCAATCCGTCTGAATACACGCAATGGGACCCGAATCGCCAGTTTCGCAGCGAATATGCCGAGCTGCACAAGAACCATGCCAACTATGAGAAGCGCCCGCCCATAGAAAAAGAGGCGGAGCAAGGGCAACCACAGGCTGGGAAAGCTGCATCGCCTCTACCACAGCTAGAGTTGGAGGAAGTTGCGACCCCGCTATCGCGACAGCGCAGCGCATCCTCGGGCTCCAGCTCGTCTTCAGCTTCGACGCAAGATGGCGCGCGCCTTGAAGAGATTCGAACCGCGCATTCAACTGGACGCGATCGCGCGGCCACCGTCACCTCGCAAGCCTCGAGCGGCAACGTCCTTCACCTCCACCCCACCGAGCGCCACCCAGAAGCCATACGCCGTATCGAGACACACCGCAGCCAACATGCCGGCACCGTCGGAGCAGCGCAAATCCCCTCGCGTCTCACACAGACTCTGTCACGTCGACGCACCGAAAGGGCATTGCCGGGTCTGGGGGCTGGCAAGCCCTTCCCGCCGCCGCTACCCGATCGCGAAGAATACGTAGTCGAGTTTGAGGGCGTCGACGACCCGTTGCATGCGCAGAACTGGCCCATGAAGAAGAAGCTGATCCTTGGCGCAATTCTGGCCTTTGATGCGCTTGCCGCTACCATGGGCTCGAGTATCTTCTCCGCCGCCATTGGGCCAGTATCACGAGAGTTTGGTGTCATCAACGAAGTCGGCACGCTCGGGACGAGTCTGTTCGTGTTTGGATATGCCTTTGGGCCACTGGCACGTTTTTACTGGAATGCACTACATTACGCCGCCATCAGCTAACACACTGCAGATCTGGGCGCCTTGGAGTGAGCTTTACGGACGCAAGCCTCCAATCCTTATCGCCGCTTTTGGCTTCTCTATTTTCAGCATCGCCGTTGCCGTCGGCAAAGACCTCCAGACCATCCTCATCTGCCGCTTCTTCGCTGGTCTCTTCGGCTCCAGTCCGCTCGCCATCGTCGCCGCAGTCTTCGCCGACATGTTCAACAACAAGCTGCGCGGTATGGCTGTCGCCGTTTTCTCGGCCACCGTCTTCATGGGCCCTTTGCTCGCCCCTTTCATCGGCGGCTTCATCACATCAAGCAGCCTCGGCTGGCGCTGGACCGAATACATCAGCAGTTTCATGGGCTTCATCGCTTTTGGGCTGCTTCTGCTTTTCATGGAGGAGACGTATCCACCTGTCGTGCTCATCAACAAGGCCGCTGAACTCAGAAGAAGAACAAAGAACTGGGGCATTCATGCTAAACAGGAGGAAATCGAAGTCGACTTCAAGGAGCTGATCGTGCGCAACATCAGTCGTCCCATGCGCATTTTGTTCACCGAGCCTATCGTCCTGCTTATTACGCTGTACATGAGCTTCATTTGTAAGTGGCCATCATGATCCATGACTTCAAAGCTAACGATTCTTCAGACGGCCTACTGTACCTCTTTCTGACTGCGTACGCACTGGTCTTCCAAGGCGTATACGGCTGGAGCCCAGGCGTGGCCGGACTCGCATATTTCGGCATGGTTGTCGGAGAAATCATCGCCTTCGTCATCATCATCACGACCAATTCCCGCTATGTGAAGAAGCTGGAAGCCAACAACAACGTTCCAGTACCGGAATGGCGCCTCCCCATCAGTATGGTCGGCGGAGTCCTCTTCACCGGTGGGCTTTTCTGGTTCGGTTGGAGTGGGTACTCGGGGAATGTGCACTGGATTGTGCCCGTTCTCTCTGGTTTGCTCACCGGCTTTGGCATCTTCTCCATCTTCTTGGCGTTGCTCAACTACCTGGTGGACGCATACCTCATGTTTGCCGCTTCCGCCATCGCTGCAAACACCTTTATGAGATCCATCTTTGGTGGCATATTTCCCCTCTTTGCAACATACATGTTCAACGGCATGGGCATCCAATGGGCAGCTACTCTACTCGGCTGCGTCGCGCTCGTATTGGTACCTATGCCTGTAGTTTTCTACATCTTTGGCAAGAGGATTCGAGCGAAGAGCAAGTTTGCGCCTGCACCGGACATTGAGCAGGACAAACGAAGAGACGAAGAGAGTCGCTATACTCAAGAGGAGGCGGCCGAAACGAACAGTGGAAGTACGATGGGGGGCGAAGAGGCAGCAAGAGAAATTCAGAAGGAGAAGAGCAAGGAGCAGTGAAGCGCTGCACGCATACATTTAATATCTAATATTTCAGTCATTCTACAGGCTGAATATGTTCACATTTTGGAAACGCGCGCAATGCATCAATCCTGTTGTGAGTGTGCGGAGGAAGGTATGCCGAACCCGGGAACTACCTATACAGTAACGCGACTTCAGCCAATCATGTGGATCTAGTCTCCGGGCGACAGTCCCCCGCAACACCACGAGATGACGCAAGTGTGGACCAGAAATCTGGTTGCGGGGCAGCTTTACTCCGCAATTTATCCAGCGTGGCTTCAGAGAAAGCCACTTGTAAGTCTCGCTATGTATGCTGGTCAAAGCTTCCTCATTCGTCTACATTTCACGCGTATAAGAGGCTCCATCTATACACCATCTTAACCATATCTCCTTCTCGCTTTGACTTCAGCTCTCCTTCTGAACAAGTCTTTCCAGTACCGCCAATATGTCTATGTCCATTGAAGAATGCCAAACCCCTCGCCCGGGATTTCCCAAGCCTGTACCCGACACGCCGACAAATGTCATGCAGCAATTCAGCATGAAGGGCAAAGTAATCATCGTCACGGGCGCTGCTGAGGGAATCGGTGGTGCAGTTGCAGACGCCATGGCAGAAGCCGGCGGAAATGTTGCACTATGGTACAATTCGTACGTCTCCCATCCATCAACCACCCACGTGACGCCCTCTAACACACAAACCCAGCAACTCCGCCGCCATAAAACGCGCCGAAACCCTCGCCTCACAACACAGCGTCAAAACCAAAGCCTACAGCGTCAACGTAACTGACGCCTCAGCCGTGCAATCCGCCATCAAACAAGTCGTATCCGACTTCGGCAAACTCGACGTCTTCGTCGCCAACGCCGGCACCGGCGACTCCCAGCCCCTGCTCCAACAATCCCTCGAAGCCTACAAGAACCTCATGGCCACCAACATCGACGGCGTCGTCTTCAGCGCCAAATACGCCGGCGAAGTCTTCGCCGCCCAGGGCTTCGGCAACCTCATCCTCACCTCGAGCATCTCCGCACACATCGTCAACGTGCCCGTCGACCAGCCGATATACAACGGCACCAAGGCGTTTGTATCGCACCTGGGCAAGAGTCTAGCGCGCGAGTGGCGCGAGTTTGCGCGGGTGAATGTGGTGAGTCCCGGCTTCTTTGACACGAAGATGGGAGCCGGGCCAAAGGTTATTACGGAGGGGTTGAGGATGATTCCGCTGGGCAGGCAGGGGGATGTCAAGGAGATCAAGGGCTTGTTTTTGTATTTGGCGAGTAGTGCAAGTAGTTATATGACGGGGAGTGATTGTATTATTGATGGGGGGTATGTTTTGCCCTAGAGGGTGGAGGGGCGAGGTAGGAATCTTGACGCCCCGATTTACTTGTTCACTCAGCTGGAGATTAAGATGCTTGGTTTACTTGACAGAGTGCTGTTTAAAGTCGTTCGCACTGGTGTAGACGTATGCGCAGGTGCAATTCCCCAAGCTCGAAGCCGTATAATGTCAGCAAGGTATATACATTACGTTAATATCGTTCGACTTGGGGACCCCGATCTGTGAACCTAATTCGGAGGAGAACAGTACGAATAAGAAATGACAGACATGCTTGAGGAGAAAGGTGGAGCGGCCCACGAAGGGCTTCGCCAGCTTGCACGATTGAAAGCTCTGTAGTATAACTCACCAACGCAAAGGACACTACGCCTGAATGCTTTAGTGCTGCATACTACTTAACCGTGATCTGAATTTCCCCAGCCTGTGCCGCGTAGGTGGCGTAAAGTCGCTCAATGCGTAAGTTCTCAAATCTTGCGGTCCTCACATCTTAGGCTGGCTGATAACATATACCGTGTTGTACACATGACTTATGCTCACGGATCATCATATTCTGTTCTAACAATGTCTGTCGTGTTCTCGTGTTGGGTGGAGGCATACATTGGGCTCTACATCGATGCCAGTATATTATGTCTATGGGTTGCACCACGTATGCTTGAACGAAGGACGAAAACAGACGCGCACCATCTATGATATATAACGCAGTCGGTTTGATGAACTGAGCAATGTTTTTTACCATCCGATTGAAGTCATGTAAGTAGGGAGATGTGCTAAGAGCGCGCAGTGTGAAAGTATTAGAAAATCTTGGTAGTCGAGGCGGATATCATCAGCTCTCTCAGCTCAGGGTCCCAAAGAACGATGAGCTACTCATGTATTGCTTGGATTGAAAGGGGAATAGCTAAGATATTCAAGCGTTGTTGTTATCTAAAGTGTCACGATGGCTTCTGCCTCAGTAGAACAAGTTTGCGTGCAAAATCGCACCGAGAGGGTACAAAAAACTATTTGTTGTGTATTGAGGCGTCTCAGGTCGATGCTTTGTTTCTAGATATGACTGTTTGGAGCAGTTGTGCTGTTGTACATCAACTTCTACTCCTCGATCCTGGCTCGATCCCGACTTAA
>Ga0265780_10011056_pt1 | contig 10713 bp, 11 predicted proteins | sample P1T30metagenome_FD_192432 | JGI IMG/M metagenome (GOLD analysis project Ga0265780, IMG submission 192432) | Plant litter microbial communities from East Loma Ridge, Irvine, California - P1 T30 | ecosystem: Environmental > Terrestrial > Plant litter > Unclassified | place: USA: California... | reverse complement strand
GGTACATCGCGAACGCCATGTTCGACGAGATCATGTATTCCTGGAACGCGGTCGAGACGACGTGCGGCATCCCCTGCCCGCCATATTCGGGCTGGTTGCCAAGCGTCGCCCAGCCGCTCTCGACATATTGCTTGTACGCCTCCTTGAAGCCGTCGGGCGTCGTGACCGAGCCGTCCTCGTGGCGGGTGCAGCCCTGCTGATCACCCGACAGGTTGAGCGGGAACAGGACTTCGGCGACGAACTTGCCGCCCTCTTCCAGCACCGCATCGACAACGTCGGGGGATGCCGCATCAAAGCCCGGCAGGTTGCTGTAGCGGTCAAGGCCGACGACCTGTTCGAGGACGAAGCGCGTGTCGCGGACGGGGGGCGTATATTGGGGCATGGTCTATCCTTGCTGGTCGTTAGCGCGGCCGACTTCGAGAAGGGCCACGAAATTGGTGAGTTCGTCGATGGCGGCGTCGATATCCCGCTTCTGCGCGGTCAGGAGTGCGATCCGCGACTGGCTGCGCTCGATCACGACCTGACGCTGCGCACGACGCCCGTCACCGACGTCGTAAAGGTCGATCATCTCGCGGATCTCGCCAAGGCTGAAGCCGACACGCTTGCCGCGCAGGATCCATGCGAGCCGTGCACGGTCACGGTGCGAGTAGATACGCTGCGTGCCGCGGCGCTCGGGCGCGATCAGCCCTTCGTCTTCGTAGAAGCGAAGCGCGCGTGCGGTCACGTCAAACTCGCTCGACAGATCCGATATCGTGAAATGGTCGCGATCATGCCGCGGTTCGATCACCGCATAGGATTCGGGAGATGCCCGTTCTGCCGGGGATGCTCTGGTCGCCATGCCGGAACATTTAGCTCTCGTTTACGTCAACGTCAATCTCGGCATAGAAATTTGCCCGCCTTCGAGCGCAGCGTGGCCGCCTCGGACCGCGACTCGCTCAACCGATCGACCGTCACCGCGGCAAGCGAGGCACGTCCCGCACACAGCGCTTCGCACGCTTCTGGCATGTCGGCGGGGAACGTGATGCGATCCCCGTCGAACCGCGCATCGAATGCGCATTTGCCGAACGTCATCTGCAGCCGCTCGCCGGAGCGCTCGACTGTCCCCGATGCAGCGCAGCTCTGAGCTTCGCCATAATCGACGCTGACGCCGATCCGGCTGACCCGCTCGGTCCCGATGATGCAGATCCGGTCGGTATCGCGCGCCCAGGAGCCCTGAAGCGCGGCACCGGGATCACCAACGATACCCGCGCTCCGCGCCGCCGCCTCGAGCCGCGAACCGGGCGTGCTTTCGGTATTGGTGATGCTGGTCGACGCACCGTCGCATCCGGCCAGCAGCGACAGCAGGAGCATGAGCCCGCCACGGCAGTGGCTCATTCGGCGGTCACCAGGCCATCACCCTCTATACGCCGGAAAAAACAGGTACGTTCGCCGGTGTGGCAGGCCGGACCCGCAGCATCGGCGATCACCCATATCGCGTCCTGGTCGCAGTCGATCCGGAGTTCGGCGACGCGCAGCACATTGCCCGACGTCTCCCCCTTGCGCCACAAGGCCTGCCGGCTCCGCGACCAGAAATGCGCTTCTCCGGTCGCCTGGGTCTGCGCCAGCGCGTCGGCATTCATGTGCGCCACCATCAGAACATCGCCCGAGACGCGGTCGGTGACGACCGCCGTCAGCAGGCCGGAGGAATCGAATTTCGGATCGAGCGTCAGGCCCGTGTCGCGGCTGTGTGTCATGCCCGGGGACATACCAGAAAGCGGGCGCGAAGCGACGCGAGAGATCAAACCCATTGCGCAATGTTATTACAAGGAGGCGACAAACGCGTGAACCGCGACTATAGGGCATGCTCCGCACGACGTGAGACCCGGCATGCTGACCACAAACCCTTATGATGACGACAAACTCCGTGAAGAATGCGGGGTGTTTGGCGTCTCGGCCACCGACGGCGCGGCGGCGCTCGTCGCCCTGGGCCTCCATGCGCTGCAGCATCGCGGCCAGGAAGCCGCCGGCATAACGACGTTCGATGGGGCGCATTTCCATACGCACCGCGCGATGGGTCATGTCGCCGGGAACTTCGATCGCGACGACGTGATTCGCGCACTGCCGGGCACGGTCGCCTGCGGGCATGTCCGCTATTCGACGACGGGCGAGACCGCGCTCCGCAACGTCCAGCCGCTGTACGCCGAGTTGTCGACGGGCGGTTTCGCGATCGCGCACAACGGCAATATCTCGAACGCGATGCGGCTGCGTCGTGAACTGGTCCGTCGCGGCTCGATCTTCCAGTCGACCAGTGATACCGAGACGATCATCCATCTTGTCGCGACCTCGAATTATCGCACCCTTCTCGATCGATTCATCGATGCGTTGAAGCAGGTCGAGGGTGCCTATTCGCTCATCGTGATGACGCCCGAGGGCATGATCGCCTGCCGCGATCCGCTGGGCATCCGGCCGCTGGTCATGGGCAAGCTAGGCGACGCGGTGATCTTTGCGTCTGAAACGGTCGCGCTCGACGTCGTTGGCGCAACCTTCGTCCGCGCGGTCGAGCCGGGCGAACTTGTGATCGTCCAGGGGTCCGAGATCCGCTCGATCCGCCCGTTCGCGCCGATGGCGGCGCGGCCGTGTATCTTCGAATGGGTCTATTTCTCGCGCCCCGATTCGATCGTCGACGATCATTCGGTCTATTCGGTGCGGAAAGCGATCGGGGCGCAGCTCGCGATCGAATCGCCGGTCGATGCCGATCTCGTCATCCCGGTCCCCGATTCGGGCACACCCGCGGCGATCGGCTATGCCCAGCAGTCGGGGATTCCGTTCGAGCTCGGCATCATCCGCTCGCATTATGTCGGTCGCACCTTCATCTCGCCGGGCGACAAGGTCCGCCATCTCGGCGTGAAGCTGAAGCACAACGCCAACCGTGCGCTGATCAAGGGCAAGCGCGTCATCCTCGTCGATGATTCGATCGTTCGCGGCACGACCTCGCTCAAGATCGTTCAGATGATGCGCGAAGCGGGCGCGGCCGAAGTCCATATGCGCATCGCCAGCCCGCCGACCCGCCACTCCTGCTTCTACGGCGTCGACACGCCGGAGCGCGCCAAGCTGCTCGCAGCCAAGCTCGATCTGGGCGGCATGACGGGCTTCATCCACGCCGACAGCCTCAACTTCATCTCGATCGACGGGCTGTACAAGGCGCTCGGTGAGGCGAAGCGCGCGGATATTCGTCCGAAATATTGCGATGCGTGCTTCACCGGCGATTACCCGACCACGCTGACCGATCATGACGAGGGCGCCGAGGTCGATCAGTTCGCGATGCTCGCCGAACGCGTCATCTGACAAGTCCTGGAGCTAGAATGACCGACAAGCCTCTCGAAGGCCGGCTTGCGCTGGTCACCGGTGCAAGCCGCGGCATCGGCGCCGCCACCGCGATCTCGCTCGCTGCAAAGGGCGCGCATGTGGTTCTGACTGCGCGCACGCCGGGCGGCCTCGAAGAGGTCGAGACGGCGATCCATGACGCCGGCGGCTCTGCGACGATTGCGCCGCTTGACCTCGCCGAGAGCGAAGCGATCGGCCGGCTCGCAAGTGCGATCGGGGATCGCTGGGATGCGCTCGACATCCTCGTGCTGAATGCGGGCATGCTGGGATCGCTGTCGTCGGTCCCGGCGATCGATCCGAAGGAAATGGCGCAGGTCCTCACGCTCAACGTCAGCGCGCAGGCGGCGATGATCGCTGCGTTCGATCCGATGCTGAAAAAGGCAAAGTCGGCGCGCGTGATCGGTGTCACGTCGAGCGTCGGCCGCAAGCCGCGCGCTTATTGGGGGCTCTACGGTGCCTCCAAGGCGGCGTTCGAGACGCTGCTCGGTGCTTACGGGGACGAGATGGCCGAGATCAGCGGCATCCGCACCGCGATCGTCGATCCCGGCGCTACCCGCACGAAGATGCGCGCACGCGCCTATCCGGGCGAGGATCCGAACTCGGTCAAGGATCCGCAGGTCGTCGCCGACCGCATCGTCGCGCTGGCTGTCGACGGGTTCGAACCCGGCCATTTTGAGCGCGTCGCCTAAATCCTTCCCTTGCGGGGCGGACGATCAGCGTCGCTTCACCAGCGTTACCTGCGCGACGTCGATCCCGCCACCGCGAAACCCGCCCTCGCAATACATCAGGTAATAGCGCCATAGCGCGACGAATTTCGCGTCGAGCCGTGCCGGCAGGCGCCCCTGCGCAACGGCAGCGTCGAACGCGATCCGCCAACGCCGGCATGTTTCCGCATAGTGCAGCCCGAAGCTGCGTTGATCCTCCCACGTCAACCCGCGTGCCTCCGCCAAAGTGCGGAACCGCGGTTCGGACAGCAGCATGCCGCCGGGAAACACGTAGCGCTGGATGAAGTCGACGCTCGTCGAATAGGCATCGAAGATCGCATCGTCGATCGTGATATATTGAAGCGCGGCACGGCCTCCGGGTTTCAGCGCTCGCGCGACAGCGTCGAGATAGGCCGGCCAATAGGCCTCACCCACCGCCTCGACCATTTCGATACTGGCCACCGCGTCATAGGTGCCGACGACGTCGCGGTAATCGGTCAGCGAGACGGTCACCCCGGTCAGCCCTGCCTCGGCCATCCGCGCGTCGACCTGTCGCTTCTGCTCGGTCGACAGAGTGAGGCCGTGCACGTCGACACCGGACTGCGCGGCGAGGGTCGCGAAGGACCCCCAGCCGCAGCCGATCTCGAGGATTCGATCACCGGGCTGCGTACCCGTCCTGTCGAGGATGGCCTGGAGCTTCGTCGTCTGGGCGCGCTCGAGCGGTTCGGCCTCGCTGATCGGCTCGGCAAACAACGCGCTCGAATAGGTCAGGCTGGGATCGAGCCACGTCTCGTAAAAATCGTTGCCCAGATCATAGTGCGCGGCGATGTTGCGCCGGGATCCCGTGCGGTGGTTGCGCCGCATCCAGTGCCACGTGCGCGCCGAGAGTCGCGCAATCCCGCCCGATCGCGCCGTTCGGCCCAGGGAGATACGGTTGCGCATGAACAGATCGAACAGCGGAACCGGATCTGGGCTCGACCAGTCGCCCACAGTCCAGCCTTCATACCAGCCGACCGATCCGGCCGTCGCCAGCCGCACCAGTGCGCGCCAGCGATGGACGGTGACGACAGGCATCGGGCCGGGTGCACGTCCTCCCAGCAAACGGCGGGTGCCGTCGGGCAAGCTCGCCTCGATACCGCCGCTTTCGAGCCCCGCATCGATCCGGTCGAGCAGGCGGTGGAATATCGGCGCTGTCAGGCGTGCTGCACTGGTTGCGCGCCCTGTAGCGGCGTCGTCAAAGGCATGGGCGGCGGTCATCGCGGCGCTCCATGCAACAGCGCCGTCACCTAGGAAAGAGGCGCGTGCCAAAAGGCGTCAGCGCGCGTGCCGCCCGGCCTCCAGCGCGCGCTCGCGCGCCTCGCGGTGACCGATGATCTTGGCCGGATAGTCGCGCGGCCGACACCCGGACTCGTCCGGGTCGTGGATCGCGTCGCCCGTAACCTTGGCGAGTTCCGGCACCCATTGTCGGATATAGTCGCCCGCATCGAATTTTTCCGATTGCGACAGCGGCGCCATGATCCGGCCGAACATGTTCGAATCGACCCCCGTGCCCGCGACCCATTGCCAGTTGACTGAATTATTGCCGTAGTCCGCGTCGACCAGGCAATCCCAGAACCAGCGTTCGCCCTCGCGCCAGTCGAGCAGCAGATGTTTGACGAGGAAGCTCGCGGTGATCATCCGAACGCGATTGTGCATCCAGCCCGTCGCCCAGAGCTGCCGCATCCCTGCATCGACGATCGGATAGCCTGTCCGACCGGTCTGCCAGGCCTTCAGATCGGACGCCGCCGCCTTGCCGGTGCGCCATGGCAACGCATCGAACGCCGGCCTTCCGTTGCGGCGGCCATAATCGGGGAGCGCCAGCACCACGCCCTGCGTGAAATCACGCCACGCCACTTCCTTGCGGAACGTCGTGACGCCGTCGCCGTGCCCCGAGACGGCATGCCAGACCTGGCGAGGACTGATCTCGCCAAAATGAAGATGCGGGGACAACCGGGACGTCCCCTCGGTCGAGGGTATGTTGCGGTCGTGGTCGTAATCGTCGGCGACGTCCGCGAACCGCGCCACCGCCTTCCGCGCGGCATCCTCGCCGGGGCGCCAGTCGGAAAAGCCACCCGACCAGTCCGGTTTGGTCGGCAACAACTTCCAGCTCTCCAGTGCGTCCGATTCGGGCCACGTCTCCGGCGCGTCGATCTTGCGCGGCATCGCCACCGGTTCCGGCGGCGGCATCATCTGCGACAGTGCTTTCCAGAACGACGAATAGACGCGGAACTGCCCGCCTGCTCCGGTCGTCACGCTCTCGACCCGGGCCAGCTGGTTGCCATCGTGGAGACAGATTGCATCGCCGAGCGCATCCTCGGCCTTGCGCCACCACGGCTCGTACTGGCGCGTCGCGAACACCCGCTCCGCGCCCGTCTCCGTCATCAGCGACCGGAGTGTCGAGACCGCATCGCCCCGCCGCAGAACGAGGCGGGAGCCCTTCTTGTCGAGCGACTTTGCGAACGCCTCGAGGCTGTGATGGAGCCACCAGCGCTGGGCACCGCCGATCGCCCAGTCGCCGGGCGCGTCGTCATCGAGGATATAGACGGGGATCACCGGCCCTTCCTGCGTAGCGGCGACGAGCGCCGGGTGATCATGCAGGCGAAGGTCCTGGCGAAGCCAGAGAAGTACGGGTGTTGTCATCGCCTGCTGCTACACTTTGGAGGCCGTTGCGGTTCCCTTGGCATCCTCGAATGCCGCACCAAGTGTCATGATCGCAGTGACATGGCGCTCGGCAATGGCGAGCGCATCGTCGCCATAGCCGCCGCCGACGGTGCTCGCGAGCGGGGTGCCGCGCTCGATCGCCAGCCGCGCGATCAGGCGTTCGCGTCGTACCAGTCCGTCGAGCGTCAGCGACAGCCGGCCGAGCCGGTCTCCTGCAAAGGGATCCACCCCCGCCTGATACAGGATCAGGTCGGCGCCGAAGGAATCGAGAAGCGGGACCAGCGTCTCTTCCAGCGTCGCCAGATACTGGTCATCGTCGACGCCGTCAGGCAGCGGTACGTCGAGCGTCGACTGCGCTTTTCGCACCGGAAAGTTCTTGTCCGCATGGATCGAATAGGTGGCGATTCCCAGCCGGCCCGCGAGCAGGGCGGCGGTGCCATCGCCCTGATGGACGTCGCAATCGACCACCAAGACCCGCTCGACGCTGCCCTCTTCGACCAGCCGGACCGCAGCGACGGCAAGATCGTTGAACACGCAGTAGCCCGCGCCCGTATCGGCAAGCGCATGATGACTGCCGCCCGCGGTATTGGCGGCAAAGCCGTGGCGCAGCGCGAGGACTGCAGCGACCCAGGTGCCGTCGGGAACGATCGCGGCGCGGCGGGCAACGGCGGCGCTGACCGGAAATCCGATCCTGCGTTCCTTCAAGGGCGGCACGCGGGCTTCGAGAACCTCGGCGACATAGCCCGGCTCATGGACCGCCTCGAGCCATTCGCGCGGCGTCGCGCGCGGCTCGTGCCAGGCCACCGCGCTGCCATGCGCGCGCAGCAGATCGCGGATGAGCCCATTCTTGTTCCAGCGATAAGTCGACCGCGCCGGCGCCGGAGTCACATAATCGGGATGGTGGACGACATGGATCATCGCGACCGACCGTACGATTGATCCGCGCCGATCGCCGACGGCGCGGACAAACCCCGCCACTTCACCAAGGTCCGCCTCATCCCCCTGCTCCTATCATACGCCACCACCATGTCCTTCGCTCAACGCGGAGTCCTTTCGGAGGATGCATGATCGCGTGGCGCGGCTCGACCGTCTTCGGGCTTGCGGACGGTCAGGAAACACTCGAATGGGCAGGGATGACCGATCCGACCACCCTGCCCTATCGTCCCTGCGCGGGCATCATGCTGATCAACGGAGCGGGCCGGGTGTTCGTCGGCCGCCGCAGCGACTCGACGCTCGACGCGTGGCAGATGCCGCAGGGCGGGATCGACCCCGGCGAGGACCCTGAGACCGCGGCCCTTCGCGAACTCGGCGAGGAAACCGGCGTTTCACCCGACAAGGTCACGCTGATCGCGCAGGCCCCGGGCGAGTTCGTCTACGATCTTCCCCCCGAACTTCTCGGCAAGGTCTGGAAGGGCCGGTGGCGCGGCCAGCGGCAGCGCTGGTTCCTCTACCGCTTCCACGGCGGTGACGGGGATATCGCGATCGACACCGAGCATGCGGAATTCGATGCCTGGCGCTGGATCGACCCCGCCAAACTCCCGGCAGTGATCGTCCCGTTCAAGAAGCGCCTCTACGAGGAGGTACTGGCCGCCTTCGCGCCACATCTCGGCGCAAGCGGACCGCGCTGAACCGTTCCCAATGCGGCGTGGTGACGCTACGGAACGCTGTGTGCCGATCCAGCCCCTCCTCCTGTCGCGATTTTGACCCGATTATGCGCTGTTTCCGTCTCCCGCTTCTCGCCGGCCTCCTGGTGACGGCATTGTCCCCCGCGGCCGCCATCGCCCAGACCGTGATGATTCCGGAAAATATCCGGGCTATGCTCGATGCCGCACTCGATGCGGGTAATGAGAGCGATGTCTCGACAATCGTCAAATATGCCCGCGCGGCCGACCCGCTCAGCGGCGACGCGGTCCTGGCAATCGCGGAAAAATGGAAGGCCGATCGCGCCGCCCAACGCACGCAGGTCATCCGTCAGGCGAGCTTCCTCGACCTCTGGAGTGGCCGGGCGGAAGTCGGCGGCTATCTCACCACCGGCAATTCCGACACGGCCGGCGGTACCGCGGTTGTCGACCTGACCCGCGAAGGCCTGCGCTGGCGACAGAAGTTCCACGCCCAGGCGGATTACCAGGAAAACCAGAATGTCGCCGTGCGAGAGCATTATCTCGCCTCCTACGAACCCAACTACAAGATCGACGACCGCGCCTATATCTATGGCGCGGCGCAGTATGAAGGGGATCGGTTCCTCGGCTATAACAATCGCTATTCGGTCTCGGTCGGCGGCGGGTACAGCGTTCTGAAATCGGCAAGGACGAAGCTCGATCTCGAATTGGGGCCGGCATATCGAAACACCGAGTTCACCGACGACACGAACCAGAGCGCGATCGCCGGGCGCGGGACGCTGAATTTCAGCTGGCGGATCACCAACGGCCTGTCGGTTACCCAGGTTGCGTCTGCCTATGTCCAGCGGTTCAACAGCACGCTCGGTGGAACCACGTCGCTGACCGCGAAACTGATCGGTCCGCTATCGGCTTCGCTGTCCTATGCCGTTCAATATGAAAGCGAACCACCGGCGGGATCGATGACGACCGACACGACGAGCCGTGCCGCGCTGGTTTACAGCTTCTGACGGTTTCCCCCCGCGCCGCACGAGGCTAGGGTCGGGGGATGAGAGGACTTTCGCACGACGAAACAGGCGCGGTCGCCAGGCTTGATGCGGCCGCGATGCTGCAGCAGGTGGAGCGCTGGACCGCGGTCAACAGCGGCACGCGCAACCTGGAGGGGCTGGCGACGATGGCGGGCCTGCTCGGCGACGCCTTTTCGTGTCTTCCCGGCGATATCACGCTCGTCGAGCCCGAACCGGCCGATAGCGTCGCGACCGATGGCACCGTAAATCCGCTGGACCACGGCCGGCATCTCCATCTTCGCGTTCGCCCGGATGCCGCGATGCGGATGCTTTTCACCGGTCACATGGACACGGTCTATCCGCGCGATCACTTGTTCCAGACATTGCGGCATCTGCCTGATGGCACGATCAACGGACCCGGCGTCGCCGACATGAAGGGCGGGCTTGCGGTGATGCTGGCCGCGCTCAAGACGATCGAGGCCAGCCCGCTGGGTCGGCGGATCGGCTATGACGTGGTGATCAACTCGGACGAGGAAACCGGCTCCTTCTCGTCCGCCGCTCTTCTCGCATGCGCGGCGCAGGGAAAGATTGCAGCGCTGACCTACGAGCCGGCGCTTGCCGACGGCACGCTGGCCGGCGCACGCGGTGGCACGGGCAATTTCTCGATCACCGTCCGCGGCCGGAGCGCACACGCCGGCCGCAATCCCGAGGAGGGCCGCAACGCGCTGGTCGCGGCCGCCGACATCGCGGCCCGGCTGTCAAAGGTCCGCAGGCCCGGGCTGTCCGTCAATCCCGCAAGGATCGATGGCGGCGGTCCCAACAACGTCGTTCCCGACGTCGCCGTGCTGCGCATCAACTTCCGCCCGGCGACGCGCGAGGACATCACCCAGGCCCGCGCGCATATCGACGCCGTCGTCGCGGCGGTGGCGGCCGAGCATGACGTCCAGATTGCAGTCCATGGCGGGTTCAATCGTCCGCCCAAGCCGATCGATACGGGGGCCGCGGACTTGTTCGCGCTGGTCAAGGCGAGCGGCGCGGACCTTGGCCTGGACATCGCCTGGAAAGCGACCGGGGGCGTGTGCGACGGCAACAACATCGCGGCGGCCGGCGTCCCGGTCGTCGACACCATGGGGGTCCGCGGCGGCGCGATTCATTCGCCGGACGAATTCATGATCCCCGAGAGTCTGACCGAGCGCGCGGCGCTGTCCGCGGTCACCATCCTGCGAATCTGCGAGAACGGCTTATGAGGACGCATCTGTGAGTTTCCGGATCCGCGCGGCGGTCGATAGCGACCTCCAGCCCTTGTACGAGATGGCCAAGCTG
>Ga0265780_10011055_pt1 | contig 10714 bp, 11 predicted proteins | sample P1T30metagenome_FD_192432 | JGI IMG/M metagenome (GOLD analysis project Ga0265780, IMG submission 192432) | Plant litter microbial communities from East Loma Ridge, Irvine, California - P1 T30 | ecosystem: Environmental > Terrestrial > Plant litter > Unclassified | place: USA: California... | reverse complement strand
TTCCGTTTCCTCGTTCAGGTTCAGGAACATAATCACGAACAAAAACAGCACCATGATAGCCCCGGCGTACACAATGATGTTTACCGCTGCCAAGAACTGCGCGTTCAGCAGCAAGTAGTGTCCTGAGAGCGTGAAGAACGTGAGGATGAGAAACAGGACGCTATGTACCGGGTTCTTGGCCAGTACTACACCCAATGCACTCAGCAGGGCCACGAACGAGAGAAAGAGGAAGAGAGGGGACATAAGAAGTGGAAACGTCATGCAGAGCGCAGCGAAGCATCTCGCGTGCAATGGTAACTTATTCGCCAATGGCACGAGCGAGATGCTTCGCTACGCTCTGCATGACCAGTAACTAGGCAGTCTGCATCTTCGCCCGTAGCTTATCGGCTTGCTCAGGCGTTAGTTGAATGCCACGTTTCGAGCGGTTATCCGGCGTTACAGGCTCTACCAGCCGGTCTTTGCCGTAGATGAATTCATCGCGCTCGAAGCGTGGCGGGGCCATTTTATCGGCTTGCAGGTACACGGCTGCTTTCGGGCACGCTTCCTCACACAAACCGCAGAAGATGCAGCGCAGCATGTTGATTTCGTAGCTGACGGCGTATTTCTCCTCACGGTAGAGGTTTTCTTCGCCTTTTTTGCGCTCGCCAGCTACCATGGTGATGGCTTCGGCAGGGCAGGCTACGGCGCAGAGGCCGCAGGCCGTGCAGCGCTCCCGGCCCTGTTCATCGCGCTTCAGCACGTGCAGACCACGGAACACGGGAGAGAAGGGGCGCGTCTCCTCCGGATAGCGAATGGTTACTTGTTTTTTGGTTGCAGCGCGAAAGAAATGCTGCATTGTAATCGATAAGCCCTGGAAGATGGCCGGCAGGTAAGCCCGCTCCGCCAGGGTCATCGGCTTTTTGGTCAGGACTTTGGCGCGTTTGCTTAAGGATTCCATTGAGTCGTTATTTAATTACGCCGAACGTAATCAGGCCGCCCGTCAGCATGATGTTGAAGATAGCCAAGGGAATAAGGATGGTCCAGCCCAAGCGCATCAGTTGGTCGTAGCGGAAGCGCGGGAGCGTCCAGCGCACCCACATAAAAAAGAAAATAAAACCGAAGATTTTAGCGAACAAACCCACCAGTCCGAGGATGGTGATGATGTTCTGAGCCGTCACCAGTTCCAGGCCGCGGCTCGATACCAACCAGTCGCGCAACTCGTACTGGAAGGGAAAGTTGAAGCCTCCGAAGTACAGGACGCTCATCACGGCCGAGGCCACGAATACGTTGATGTATTCAGCAAACAGGTACAGGCCCATTTTCATGGAGCTGTACTCGGTATGGTAGCCACCAATCAGCTCGGTTTCGCACTCGGGAAGGTCGAAGGGCGTGCGGTTGGTTTCGGCAAAAGCGCAGACGATGAAGATGATAAAGCCCAGTGGTTGCTTCGCAATGTTCCAGAAGTGCCACTCGCCGGCTACCGACTGCTGCAGGGTGATTTCACGCAGCGAGAGCGTACCCGACATCATCAGCACGGCAATCAGAGCCAGGCCCATGGCCAGTTCGTAGCTAATATTCTGCGAAGCTGCGCGGATGGCACCCAGCAGCGAGAACTTATTGTTCGAAGCCCAGCCGCCAATCATAATGCCGTACACACCCAGCGATACAATGCCGAATACGTAGAGCATGCCGACATTGATTTCAATGCCCTGCAGGTGAATGATGGTGTCGCCGAACTGCAGGAAATTGCCGAATGGAATCACCGCCGATGACATCAGCGCAGTGACCATGGCCAAGCAGGGACCGAATACGAATAGCGCGCGGTTGGCCCCTGCGGGGAAGAATTCTTCTTTGGTGAACAGCTTTACAGCATCAGCTAGTGGCTGCAGCAGGCCGAACGGACCGGCGCGGTCCGGGCCCACCCGGTCTTGCAGAAACGCGGCAATTACGCGCTCGGCGTAGGTGCAATACGTGGCAATCAGCAGCGAAATGCCGAAAGTTGCCAGAACGACGAGGCCTTGCCAGCCCAGAGCGGGGAGAGTCATTGGATGTTATCGTTTGTCATGCTGAGCGCAGCCGAAGCATTTCGCTTGCACAACTATTTCAATCAATTGATTTATTGCCACACACGTCATGCTGATTGTAGTCGAAGCATGATGTGCTTATTGCTGTTGATTAAAGCTAATTATTCAATCCTCCTAGTCGCAGCGGCGGGTTGCGCTCCAACTCGCGGGTAGTGCTTTCGGGCAAATCCTGGATTACCTGCGGGTTCACTACTGGCAGTTCGTAATGGTTGGCCGAGATAACCGAAGCGCGGTTGATGTGGGCTGGGCCTTCGAGCACCCAGTCCGAAGTTTCCTTTTTATCGAAGCGGCACTCGTTGCAAATCCACTCCTTCACCTCCCCGTATTCATCCTTGCGGGCGGTTACGCGCAGCACATCTTTGCCTTTGTACCAAAGAGTTACGCGGCCTTCACACTTCTCGTGCGAGCAGTTGCGGTGCGCATTTACGGGCTTGGTGAACCACACGCGCTGCTTAAAGCGGAATGTTTTATCGGTCAGCGCACCTACTGGGCACACGTCGATAACGTTGCCGCTAAAATCGTTATCGATGATGTTCTCGATGTACGTCCCAATTTCTGAGGCGTCACCGCGGCCGAGCACGCCATGCACCCGGTTGTCGGTAATTTGGTTGGCGGTGTACACACAGCGGTAGCACAATATGCAGCGCGTCATGTGCAACTGGATAAGCGGCCCGATGTCGATTTTCTCGAAAGTGCGGCGCTCTTCCTCATAGCGGGTGGTGCTTACCCCATGCTCAAACGCAAAATCCTGCAGGCTGCATTCGCCGGCCTGGTCGCACACCGGGCAGTCGAGTGGGTGGTTGATGAGCAACATTTCCACAATGCCTTTGCGTACATCCAGCACTTGTTGATTGATGGTATTTTCTACCACCATGCCGTCCTGCACCGTCGTGATGCAGGAGGCTACCAGCTTGGGCATGGGCCGCGGGTCCTTAGCCGAGCCGGCTGATACCTTCACGAGGCAGGCACGGCACTTGCCGCCGGAGCCCTTCAGCGGGGTGTAATAGCACATGGCGGGCGGCACGATGCCACCGCCAATCTGGCGGGCCGCGTTCAGGATAGTAGTCCCATCCGGAACTTCTACCTCAATGCCGTCAAACGTTATTTTAGCCATTTTTATAGAGAGCTTAGATGTTAGAACTCAGAGCTTAGATGAGGATGCTTGAAGTAAGAGGCTGTTTCAAATTGAAATCAGAAAACTCTAATGTTCTAAGGTTTAACATCTAAGCTCTAAGATTTAGGCCAGTACCGCTGTGCCGCGGTATGCAGCACCGGGGGCAGTCGCCTCTTTGGGGTTGGTCACGTGCCACTCGAATTCGTGGCGGAAGTGGCGCACAGCAGCAGCCACCGGCCACGCGGCAGCTTCACCAAGCGGGCAGATGGTGTTACCCTCAATCTGCTTGGCCACGCTCACCAGCAGGTCGATGTCGTGCATCGAGCCATGGCCGTGCTCTAAGCGGTGCAGTACCTTTTCCATCCAACCGGTTCCTTCACGGCAGGGCGAGCACTGCCCGCACGACTCGTGATGGTAGAAGCGCGAGAAATTCCAGGTATTCTTCACGATGCACGTCGTCTCATCCATCGCAATGAAGCCGCCGGAGCCCAGCATGGTGCCCGTCACAAAGCCGCCGTCACTCAACGACTCGTAAGTCATGAGGCGATTTTCGCCCGCAGCATTTTTTAGGATAAGCTCCTTAGGCAGAATTGGCACGGAGGAACCGCCGGCCACTACCGCTTTCAGGTCGCGGCCTTTCCAGATGCCTCCGCAGTACTCGTCGGAGTAGATGAACTCCTCCACTGGCACGCCCAGCTCAATTTCGTAGATGCCCGGCTTGTTCAAGTGGCCACAAGCCGAAATTAGCTTGGTTCCTGTGCTTTTGCCCACACCGAGCTTGGCATATTCGTCGCCGCCTTCGTTGATAATGGGAACTACTGCGGCGATTGTTTCCACGTTGTTCACCACCGTGGGGCGGGCGTAGAGGCCCTGCACAGCCGGGAATGGCGGCTTGTTGCGCGGGTTGCCGCGCTTGCCTTCCAACGATTCCAGCAACGCGGTTTCCTCACCGCAGATGTAAGCGCCGGCACCGGGGTGCACGTGCAAATCGAGCGAGTAGCCCGAGCCGAGAATGTTCTCGCCAAGGAAACCAGCCGCGTACGCTTCGGCAATGGCCTTTTCTAGAATGCGCAGCACGTACAACAGCTCCCCCCGAATGTAGATATAGCTGGTGCGCGCCCCTAGTGCGTAACTGCCCGTAATCATGCCCTCGATGAGCAGATGGGGCAGTTTCGACATCAGCTGACGGTCCTTGAAGGTTCCCGGTTCCGATTCGTCGGCGTTGCAAACGAGGTAGCGCGGCACGCCCTCGGGCTTGGCCAGAAAGCTCCACTTCATGCCCGTGGGGAAGCCCGCGCCGCCGCGGCCGCGCAGGCCCGACTTTTTCACTTCTTCCACCACTTCGTCGGGCGTCATGGTTTTGAGCGCCTTTTCCACGGAGCGGTAGCCGCCGTGCTTGCGGTATACCTCGAAGGTATTGATGCCTTCGACGTTAATATGTTCAGTTAATAGCTTGCGGCCCATAGTGGTAAGCGTTGTGCTGATGGCCAGCTTTTAGTAATTCTTCAACGAGTTCGGCAGCCCTGTTTCCTCCCAAGGAAGGATGGGGCGGTGTACCAAGCTCTTCAATTCGTTCAGCATGGCGTCCACCGCTTCCGGCGTGTCGAGCTGTTCGTAGTATTTCTCGCGCACCTGCACGATGGGGGCGAAGCCGCAGGCGGCCAAGCACTCTACTTCCTTCAGGGTGAAGGTACCGTCGGGTGAGGTGCTGCCCACTTTGGCCCCGGTGATGCGCTCCAAATGCGCCGTCAACTCATCGGAGCCACGCAGCATGCAGGGACCGGTGCGGCAGATTTCCAGCACATGCTTGCCTACCTGTTTGAGGTTGTATTGGGTGTAGAAGGACGATACCTCGTATACTTCAATCGGCTTGATACCCAAGGTTTCTGCAACCAAATCCTGTACTTCGGGGCTTACCCAACCGCCGAACTCGGCTTGCGCGATGTGCAGAATCGGCAGCAGGGCCGACTTGCTCCGGTCTTCCGGATAATGCGTGAGCAGGCGCTTGATTTCCGCCTGGGCGGCGGGCGAGAATTGCGGTTTGGTGGGCGCGGTAGTCGGCTCCATATCGGTTAGATTCACAGAAAACTAGGCGTCCAGCTCGCCGGCGATGACGTTCATGGACGAAAGAATGACAATGGCGTCCGACAGCGTCGTGCCGACAGCCATTTCAGGATAGGCTTGGTAATAGATGAAGCACGGCCGGCGGAAATGCAGGCGGTAGGGCGTGCGGCCACCATCTGAAATCAGGTAGAAACCTAGTTCGCCGTTGCCACCTTCTACCGAGTGATATACCTCACCGACAGGCGCATCAATCTCGCCCATCACGATTTTGAAGTGGTAAATCAGCGCCTCCATGTTCTTATACACTTCCGGCTTGGTGGGCAGGTAGTAGTGCGGGGCATCAGCATGGTAAGGTCCATCGGGCAGATTATCGAGGGCTTGGTTGATAATGCGCAGACTCTGCCAGATTTCCTCGTTGCGCACGATGAAACGGTCATAGGTGTCACCGTTAGTGCCTACCGGAATATCGAACTCGAAGTCTTCGTAGCTCGAATATGGGTTCATGGCGCGCACATCGTAGTCGACGCCGGCGGCCCGTAGGTTGGGACCGGTGAAGCCGTAGCTCAAGGCCTTTTCCGCCGAAATCGGGCCCACGTTCACCACGCGGTCCATGAAAATGCGGTTGCGGTTGAACATGTTTTCGAACTCCTTCATTACCGCCGGGAAGCTTTTCAGCCAGGCGCGGAGCTTGTCCAAAGCAACTGGCGAAAGGTCGCGTTCCATGCCACCCACACGGCCCATGTTGGTGGTGAGGCGGGCACCGCACACCTCCTCGTAGATTTCGTAAATCTTCTCACGCTCCTGAAATACGTAGAGGAAGCCGGTGAATGCGCCGGTGTCCACGCCCAGAATGGAGTTGCAGATAAGATGGTCGGCAATACGCGCCAACTCCATCATAATCACGCGAATGTATTGCGCACGCTTCGGCACGGTCACACCGAGCAGCTTTTCCACCGTCATGTGCCAGCCCAAGTTGTTGATGGGCGACGAACAGTAGTTCATCCGGTCGGTGAGGGTGGTAATCTGGTAGAACGGCTTGCGCTCGGCCAGTTTCTCAAACGCCCGGTGGATGTAGCCGATGGTAGGCACGCCCGACACAATCCGTTCGCCATCCATTTGCAGAATGTTCTGGAAAATGCCATGCGTGGCCGGGTGTGTGGGGCCAAGGTTCAGCGTCGTTAGTTCTTGGCTGAAATCGTTGAGTACGGGTATCAGTTGGCCAGGGCGCTGAGCGGCGGCCTCTTCTTGAATCTTGTGGGTGCCTGCCAAGGCGTCGTTTACTGCCATTTTACTCTTGTCATCCTGAGCGCAGCGAAGGACCTTATCACGTCCGCGCCGCAGGTTGTTTCTATAAATTCTGGCGAAAGCAGCGGTGATAAGATGCCTCCTTCGTCAGTATGACAAATGGCCTAGCGGCCGAAAAACAGGTCGGTTTTGTCTTCGCGAGTACCGTCTTCCACCGGGTACTGCTTGCGCATGGGGTGGTAGTCCATGTCCTCCACGTTGAGAATGCGAATCAGATTGGGGTGGCCGGTGAAGACGATGCCGAAGAAATCGTAGGCCTCGCGCTCCATCCAGTTGGCCGTATTGTAAAGGTCGGTTAGGGTCGGGACCACTGGGTCAGCAAGCGGGAAGAATATTTTAATCCGCAGGCGGATGTTCTTCGTCATGCTGTGCAGATGGTAAATCATGCCCAACTCCTGACCTGGATTCTCGGGGTAATTGATGCCGCACATGGTGGTCAGGAAGTGAAACTTCAATTCCTGGTCCTGCTGTAGGCCGGCAATGATTTCGTGGATACGTTCCCGCTGGGTGGTCACCGTCAGCAGGCCGTAGGGCTCGTGCACATCGGTGAAGGTGCCCTCGCCAAATAGACGGGTGAGCAACGCCAGCACCTGCGCATTCTGGGCCTTTATCGGGTCTTCGGCAACGGGCGCTTCGGGCGCAGCGGCAGCATCTTGAGGAGTCATTCTTTAGAGCTTAGAGCGTAGAACTCAGAGCTTAGATGAATTTGAGCTATCGAAGTGAACAGTGGTGCTGCTCTAAGCTCTGGGTTCTAAGTTCTTGGTTCTAAAAATCTACTTGATGTTGTAAGATGCCAGCAGAGCTTGATATTCAGGCGCGTTGCGGCGGCGGAAAGATTCGTTTTTGGCCAAGTCCTGCACGCGCATCAAGCCGTCGAGCACTTGCTCGGGGCGGGGCGGGCAGCCGGGCACATACACGTCGACCGGAATAATGCGGTCGATACCTTGTAGTACCGAGTACGAATCGAAAATGCCGCCCGAGCAGGCACACGCCCCCATGGCCAGTACCCAGCGGGGCTCCGCCATTTGCTCATACACTTGCTTCACGATGGGAGCCATTTTCTTGGCAATGGTACCCATCACCATCAGCAAATCGGCCTGGCGGGGCGAGAAGCTCGGCCGCTCGGAGCCGAAGCGCGAGATGTCGTAGTGCGAGCCCATGGTGGCCATGAACTCGATGCCGCAACAGGAGGTGGCGAAGGGCAAGGGCCAGAGCGAGTTGGCGCGGGCAATGCCCACTACTTTCTCCAGCGAGGTAGCAAAAAAGCCAGCGCCTTCGATGCCCTCGGGCGCCTCGACGGTTTTTATTTCAGGAACTCGGTTATCAACCATAGTTATTAAGGAACAAGCGAATTAGGCGGCTTTCGCCACTTGGGCAGGCCGATTTTCTAACACCGGCGCGTTGGCGAAAGTTTGCTCTGAAGGCGCTTCGTTCCAGCGCAAAATGCCCTTTTTGATGATATAGAAGAAACCAGCTAGCAGCAGAGCCATGAAGATTATCATCTCGATGAAGCCATAGTAGCTGCCATCCTTATTGAGTTCGCGGAAGTTCACGGCCCAGGGGTACATAAAAATAACCTCCACGTCGAACAGCACAAACACGATGGCGGTGAGGAAGTATTTCACTGAAATGGGAGTGCGCGCATTGCCAATGGATTCAATTCCGCACTCGAAGGACGCATCCTTTACCGTACTGTGGCGCTTGGGGCCTACAAGGTGCGAAACGACCATGGCGAAGGCTACAAAAGCCAGGGCCAGACCAAATTGAATGACGATGGGGAGATAGTCGGAAGGCTGATAATTGGCAGCCGGCAGGGCTAGGTACATAGGAGTCAATTATATAGCAAACAGGCCTCACGGGCGCTGAAGGGCAAAGGTAGCGCCCACGGGGTTGGGGCGCAATGTTGAGGCTGGGCCGACGGTCAGGAACTTGAATTCTGATAGAGTGCGAGATGGAGTGACAACTGCAATACACCATCTGGCAACTGGCAAACTACTGGTCTTTGTTTAGATTAGATGTGTTTTATTTTGGAACGCAACCTGCTGAAAAGCATATTGTGCGCCTTATTATTGTGGTGTTCTAGAATCTTTCCGTCATGGAGAATAGTACTAAGCCAGTGGCCAACCCCGCCCTGCTACATGCGTCTCTGAAGGAGCGGGAACACTTGCTTTCGGTCATTTTTGATGCTATTGCCGAAGTTGTTTTTGTGCTGAGCGTGGAAGAGGATGGCCGATACCGGTTTGTTTTTGCAAACAATGCATTTGCAAAAACTACTGGCTTGCCACTAGAGAAGGTGGCGGGGCGCTATGTGGATGAAGTGATTCCAGAACCGTCGTTGAGCTTGGTGCTAACAAAATACCGCCAAGCCGTAGTAACCCGGGAGCAGGTGGCGTGGCAGGAAACATCGGATTACCCCAATGGTCAGGTTGTGGGGGAGGTAAGCGTGGTACCTATTTGTGATGAAACTAACCGCTGCCGCCAACTGGTGGGCGTAGTGCACGACTTAACGAAGGAAAAACAGGTAGAAGAGGACCTGCGGCGCAGCAATGCGCGGTTTACGTACGCCCTGAAGGCTACAACTGACGCCATTTATGAATGGAACGTGGCGGATGACACGCTTTATTGGGGCGAAGGCTTTGAGGACTTGTTTGGGTATCGACTGGCGCACAATCCTACGTCGTTTGCTAAATGGGCCGATTACGTACACCCTGCTGATAGCCAGCGGGTGGTGGCAGGGCTACGACGGGCTGCCTATGAAACAGCGGCTCTATTTTGGCAGGAGGAATACCGGTTTCGGCGAGCCGATGGTGTCTGGGCCATGGTGTTTGACCGGGGCTATATTCTGCGGAATGACGAGGGGCAGGCGGTGCGTATGATTGGCGCTATGCAGGACATATCGGCACGCAAAATGGCTGAAGCGCAACAGCAACAACTTACGGAAAGGCTGGTGCGGCAAAACTCGGATTTGCGCCAGTTTACTTATATCGTTTCGCACAATTTGCGGGCGCCCCTAGCCAATGCGCTGGGATTTACCGACCTGCTGCCCCGACTCGACAAAAACTCGGAAAACTTCGAAACTTCTCTCAACTATCTGCGGGCCAGCCTCCAGCAGCTTGACCAAGTGCTGGTTGACATAAACGGCATTCTCTCGCTGCGCGACACCCAGGATGGCTACCGGCCCGAGCCCGTGGCAGTAGCCGAGGTATGCGAGCAGGCGCTGATGGGCTTGCAAGAAGCTTTGCAAGCCTGCGGTGGTGAGCTACAAAACGCCATTCCAGCGGAGCTGCGCGTGAGTGGGAGCCGGGCCTACTTTCACAGCATATTCCACAACCTGATTTCCAACGCCATTAAATACCGTTCGGATGCCCGGCCCTTGCGTATTACCATCGAGGCCACTGTGGAAGCCAATGGCGAGAAGAGACTCATCATTGGCGACAACGGTTCGGGGTTCGACTTGGAGAAGGCTGGCGACGAGATTTTTCAGCTTTACCGGCGCTTCCATGTCGGCCATGCCGGGCGTGGCATTGGGCTTCACTTAGTGAAAACCCATGTGGAAGCCATGGAAGGACAGATTACCGTGCGAAGCCGCATGGACGAAGGCACTCACTTTACGCTCTACTTTAGGCCTTGTCCCGATGAAAACCTACCTAATTGACGACGACTCGTTGGCCATCTACCTCACCGAGCAACTGCTGCGGACCGAAGGCTTTTCGAATTCTATCTGCACGTTTCAATCCGCAGAGAAAGCGTTGCAGACACTGGTGGCGGAAAAGCAAACGGCAGTGCCCGAAGTCGTGTTTCTGGACCTGAACATGCCGACGATGAACGGCTGGCAGTTTCTGGATGCGCTGACCCCTTATGCGGAGGAGCTACGTGGCAACTGCCATATCTACATTCTCACATCGTCGTTGGCCTTGGCCGACCTGGAAAAGTCGAAGCACTATGATTTGGTGGCCGGCCTGATTCACAAGCCGCTTGATGGAGAGGAAATCCGCGCTATTCACTCGCAGCTAGTGGACGGACTGGATGCCGAATGAGCATTGGCCTTGATTAAGAATGATTTCATCTATTCAAAGCAAAAACTTGTATGTGTATGGCGCTTGAAAGTGCTGGGATACTCACATAATTAAAAGCCCCGCACTTCTAGTAAAGGCGGGGCTTTTAATTA
>Ga0265780_10011054_pt1 | contig 10714 bp, 11 predicted proteins | sample P1T30metagenome_FD_192432 | JGI IMG/M metagenome (GOLD analysis project Ga0265780, IMG submission 192432) | Plant litter microbial communities from East Loma Ridge, Irvine, California - P1 T30 | ecosystem: Environmental > Terrestrial > Plant litter > Unclassified | place: USA: California... | reverse complement strand
CATTCACCAAGAGAGCGGATCGGATATTGCAACATTAAAAAAGCTCGCCTGAGCGAGCTTTCTATTGGACGAAAATCACTTCTCGACGTAGGATTTCACTCCCACTCGATCATCAATGGCTGAGCTAAGTCTATGAATTGTTTAGGATTTTCGTCGCACTTCTGGCCCAGTACCATTGACGATACCATGCCAGGTCATCAATCTTTGATCCGGCAACAACAGGCATTACCTCGAATTTACCCTACCGCAACCACGATTTCCGCAATTGAGTCGTGAGTACTTAGTATCGCTAACGATCTGCTGCCGACCAGACTCAAACTAATCGGCCTCTACGAAAGCCGGGGCGGTTCAGTCCGAATAGTAATGAAGGCAGCGCAAATTGCACCGCTGTAATGGGTGCAGATGAAAAACCGACTGCTCGACCCTGTCCATGGCCAGAGACGTTCAGTCACCGGTTGAGGTTGATGTGCATGCGATACCGCTCGGGTGCGAGATTCCGCGCGGGAAGATTCGATAATCTTTAACGACGCCGAGCTTTGGAATGAGTTCGGCCAACTGGCTAAGTTGGTCTGCCGTCAAATGCCCCCGGACGGAAATGGCATCCAGTGGCTGCGAAATCCCATACGGGAATGCGTCATCGACCTCGATCCCGCTTGAGGACAGAGATACGATTATCTCGGCCGGTTGATTTATTTCCCCTTGCTCTAGGCGGCTTTTCAGCCGCTCAGTCAGGGTTCGTTCGATGCCGGCTGAATCGGTCATCATTACTATCTCCTTTAAAAATACGGATGGATCGCGGTGGACAGCGCTGCTGCCGTACGCGATGCTCACTTGCGACACGCAGCAAAACCCATGCAATCGGGGGGGGGCAACATGCCGACGCGATGGGCATCTGCCAACTACGGACAAGCAATCGGAACACGCACACCTTCTCGAATAGTTAAGCCCGCAGCATCCACGATATAAATCCATGCGCATTGCACGGACGTCGCCGAAAAAATAGCATCAACTGGTGCGTATTTTCTCGAAAGATTAACGACACGGATTCCTTAGACTATCGGTTTGATCTGGATCAAACCATTATCGGCCTTGGCATCCATGTCTAAATTGCTGTGTACAGATATCTCCAGACATTATCTGACACTCTCTATTCCAGCAAAAAACTCGGCAGTCCACTGGTGCTCACATCCCCCACGGAGCCGCAATTCTCCGCATGGCGACACTGCGACAAGGCATGGACACCATTTGTATTGCGAAGACAAATATTATCCTAGTGCATGTCTTTCTGTGCGGAGCAAATACGCGCGACGACGACTATGCGCAGTGAGTTCGGCTTTATGGGTAACAAGCTTAATCACTATGCATTGCGCATAAAATCGAACGGTGAAAATAGCTGGACATAGGAAATATAACTGAGTCCGAAACAATAAAGCTTGCACCGCTTCAATTGAATATCTGGGCCTTATCACAAAGTGCCGACCAATGGCGTGCTACGCCGTAAAATAATATTTTTTACAACACGAACTGCAGAAATTGACTTGCGGCGTAGGATTAAACTTTGCCAATAAGGAGTCGATTTATGCGAGCATTCACCATGGCATCGATGGCTGTCGCCTGCTTGGTCGGGACAGGGTGCGGCTCGATTCACCTGCATAATGAAAAATCTGCCGCGACGGCGAAAGCGGCGGCTGAAGACTTTGAGGCGAGCAAGTTTGGCGAGCAACTCAAAAGCCAGCGAGCCATTCTCCTGTCGCTGGAGGAGCGGGACGTTGAAGCCTTCCGCAAGCTGACGCTGGTAGAGCGTGACCAAACCCTTCTGCAGTTGGCCGCTAATAAGGAACCTGCAACCACTAATGCTGGATTTGCCTACCGCATGCTTACTGTGCTGGACGCCAGGCTGAAAGTGCTTGATGGGGATCCGGTCGCGCGTGCGAATGATCAAGCGAAAGCACAGGAAGCCCTGCAAAAATTATTGGTCGCGAAACGAAAGCAGGCCAATGCGCGCCAGTTCCTGGTATTCAACGATACCCGGTTCGGTTCCATCCCGGCCTGCGATGAAAAGATCGCGGCGTTGGAAAAACCGACTGCGGACAGCCTTGCCGCGGTAGTCAGCGAGGATTTCAGGGTCGCGGCGAAAGAACGGTTCGCCAAGGTAAACGTGTGGGTTGTTCAGCTCGGTGAGGAATGTCGTAAAGAACTGGGCTTGGCCGCAGAGGTGCGTGGTGCCGAGGCTGATCCTGGCGGGGCGCTCGCCGGCGCGATATCAGCGTATCAGGATCAGAAGCAGTCCACCGACGGTAATAATGCGAAGGCCAAGATAGCCAGGGCCAACCTGACCTCCGCAGCAAAGTCGCTTGCCAAAGCGACCAAGGACTCGACTGCAGCTCAGGCCATGACGGATATCACCTGCCCGGCTCCTCAGGATGAGGGGCCGGCTGCGCAGGCACCGGAGTCAGTCGCGGAGGTGCCGCCCCCCCCGGCAGCAGGAGCTGCTGAGCAGAACGACGCTGCGGCTTCACCATCGCAGTTGTGTAGCGCGCTTGCCGAGCTTCACAAACGCGGCAGTGTTGGTAAAAAGATTATTGCCGAGGAAAAAATAGAGAAGATCGGCTTCGTCCTGCAAGCGTTGAGCGGCATCACGCCACTGCCAAGAGAAGGCGAGGAAGTCGATTCCTCGCTGGCGCTGATCGCCGCCACCACCCGCCTAGGACACGCGCTGCGCGTGTACCGGCAGGCGGATGAATGGCCGCCACTGGCGCCGTTGATCATCGAGAAGCAGCTGGCTGAGGCGCAACTGGCGGCGGCGAACGCGCTGGTGGCGCTGGACAATCGGCGCCTTGCTTACCGTGCTGAAATCGTCGATGCGCTTCGGGGAGAAATTAACCTGCTTGGCAAGGCTCGGACTGAATTGTTTGGGGTTTTCGGCGGAGGAGACGTGATACTCGCCGAGGCTCCCTGCACCAGGAAAAACGCTAGACTGTGCTCCTCCTACGAGGCACTTTTGCGTGACACCAGGTACGAACACGGCGTGCCGGCGGAGCGCCCGGCCTACCGCGCGATGGCGCAGCTCTCGCAGGCATACAGCACCGCCCGGGACCGTCAGCAGACTGCGGAAGTGCGCCTGCTGCTTTCCGGGTATCAGGAGAGCCTCATTCTTTCCGAACAGGCGCTGGCCTCTTGGAGCGCCGTTCTCGTCACCCCGATCGATCTGCTGCGCCAGTACCACGCTGGTGGCATCAAGCCGTCTGACATCGCGCCGCTTCTGCAGACCTTTGGCATCTTCACCATTGCTGGACGCATTGACTAGGGAGTCACGATGAGAGCCTCCATATCGCTATTGCTGTTCTTCTCCGCTCCCATGGTTTATGCAGATCCGCCGGATCCGAAGGCAAAACTGAGTGACCAGGCCGCGCTGGCATATACCGCTTCGGTCAATCTGGGAGCGGTGTCGGCGATGCTCACGAAAAACCAGAAGGATGTCGAGTCGATGATCGCCCAGCGTACTGACGCGATCGTGGCAAGGGAGCGAACGGCGGCGGAACAACGTAGCAAGGTCGCGTACGAACTCGGGGTCTACGGCGCGACTCGCAGCGGCGGCCTAGCGGACAGCCTCCAGGCGATGATGCGCGCAGGTGAAGGTGCGGCGGAATTGCCGGGCGAACTCGATGCGATGGAGGCCGCACTTCGCGCGGAAGTGAAAGCCAGCACCACCCTGCCCGCGATGTCCAACGCAAAAATCGACGAGGCAGCGAAAAAGTTGGCCGTGCTGGCGGAGGATCCAACGCCCAGGCAACGCGCCGAACAGGCAGCCGCGTTCTTCAAGGCCACCAGGGAGGAGGTGCGGAAGCTCGAGGAGAAAGCGAAGAAAGTAAAGGACAAGGCCGACATGGCGATTGCGTCCAAGGATGCGTCCGAGCCGCCGGCCGCGGTGGCGGCCACCACCTCCGCACCTACACCCTGATAGGAGAGCACGATGAAGACCCTGAACGAACTACGGGACCTGATCGACAACGGAACCGAAAAGCAGAAGCTGGAGGCGTCACGGGAGCTGAACAATTTTCTGCTGGCCTACAACGAGGAATACAACACTCTCCTGGACATGGAGGCCGCCGCCGAAACGGCTCACTTCAAGGCAACCCATAACGAGCACGGGATCGACCATGCCTACAGGCTCGAGCTGGAAGCGCTGCAGACCAAGATCGCTGCCCGCAAATCCTTCCTGGACATGAAGCTGCGTGCGTTTCAACACAGCGAGATCGGCATCCATGCGCCGGATCCAAAGACCATCGACCAGGTCAAGGACCTCGCGGACAAGGTCTCGAAAATGGTGCTGAAGGACAAGGCGGTCGCTGGGGTGATTTCGGCACTTGCAGACATCGCCAAGATCGTCAACGGCACCATGGAGAAATCGGCCGAGGCTTAGGACCACCTCGACAAGCCATCGCGAGCGGCATCAGTGTTGTGCGAGAAGCGCAGCCATACGTGCAGTACTGCGAACATCGCGAACCGACAGTGCAGCGCGCGGCCGGCTTTTCGAGGTCCCTTAATAGGCTGATCCGGGGCTCCATTGTGTCATGTCCACAGTGTGATGCCGATCATCCATTTTCGACTTGACCATGGCAGCGTGCATAATTCCTATGGGCGGCTGATGCGAGGAGATGAACGATGAAACCGTATCTATTCCTGCTTCTCTTCGCGCTTATGCGAAGCGTGATGGCTGAACCATTTCATTATTACCTGCAGACGGGCGTATTTGCCGTAGAGGCGGACGCGGTGGCCTATTCGGCGTAATTGCAAGCCAAAAAATTTCCGTCTATCAGTGCTCCCGCCGAACGCGCCAGAAGAGCGATCTATCGTGTTCGCATAGGCCCATTCAAGAGCAAAGAAGTGTCTGATGACATCATGCCAGACTCCAATCGATTGGCATTGATCCCGTGTTAGTACGACGGGAGGGCGAACCCGGCAATACCACCCAGCTTGATGATGCGGTAATTTGGGCTTACATGCCCATCCCCGTTTACAGGATTACGGACCCGATAAATTGTGTCGTGGTCAGGAACGCCGAAAACGATACGCCTATGGCTAGAAACAACTGTGATTTTTCAGTGGGGGTGGCCAGCTGACAGAAGCGAAGGCTGTGCAGACAAAAGCTAGGGTCAGGCGCAGCGACGCTTAATACGTCACCCGCTCAACCTGGTGTCCCAACCGCGCCAAGAGGAGCAGGTATGTACAGTGCGCGGTCAGTCTTGGGAGTAATCCGTAGATACCTTGATCAGTTTCTCGCCCTGCACGAGCCACGGCCCTCGTGCTGGAGTAAAGAGGCCGTCACGCCATCACTTCGACAGGAGGCGCTATGCGCTGGTTACCGATTGCCTTTCGCCACACCTTCCACACCATCCTTTTAGTTTGCATAACTTACCTGCTGCCTTCAGCGGCCCATGCGGTGCCGTGCGACGCAAAGAACGAGCCGCTGGGGTGCACGAAGGCAGGCGCACAGACGCCCCCCCCTGTTGTACCGTGCACTGGAGATAATGTGCCAAAGGGATGCACGAAGGTCGACCCGCCGAAGCCGAACGCCGGCGTGCCGAATCACATCGTCAAGGCGGTTTACTCGCTTAGTGCCTACCAATCCTGTTACAAGAAAGACTCGGATAATGGAAAAAAGCCTCAGAAGGCCAACTGCAAGCCAGCCTCGGAAAATTCACGGACGGCGCTGGTGGGCGCCGGTGACATTGTTGTCGCGCTCGATGCTGACGCTTATAAAGCCGTAGCTGAGCATAAGGCTAAAACGAGCGCGAAGGAATTTATCTTTTTTAACGGCGTGGAGCTGACCGATGAGACCGAAGCCAAAGAAGAAGATACGTTTGACGGCTATGTATTCCAACGGATCTACTTGAAGCCGAAAGAAAAATCCAAGGTGTTGTGGGGCGCTATCGTCCGCGAAGCGAGCTTGACCAATACTGTCCCACTGCGCGTTGGGTACGGCTGGTCGGCCGACAACCAGACCAGCACGACGGATTACACGAATAGCTGGGTACCAACTATAGCTGTCAGCAACGACACAAATTTTCTCGGCGCGATCGCCGGGGTAGCCGTGCTAGTCACGTTTGCCTTGGCGGTCGGCGTGCAGACAGGCGTACTGCGCGACAGGTATCCAGAGCAACTTAGGGCCGCTGCTGCCGAAGCGCGATTGTTGCGGGCGAAGTTAGATGGACGCTCGACCGTTGACCGGACCGCTCTACTGGTGAAGGAATTCACTGGATATAGACGAGACACCTCGGGATACGACGATAGCTGTCGCGAGGTTGCAGACACTGCCCTACGCGTTCCGGCGTCAGCTACGACGACTCCTAAATTAGTAGTCGGACTGGCCGAATCCGACATATCATTCAGCCTAACCCGCACTCAGCTATTTGCTTGGTTTCTGTTTGCTGTGGCCGCCGGCATCTATTTCTGGTTCCTGCTTGGTGAACTGCCTGCACTCGACAAATCGATTCTCGGACTGCTGGGTATCAGTGCTGGCTCGGCAGGGGTTTCATGGGCCGTTGACGCCGCAGACAAGACGGCGGTAAAGCAGCCGAACGCCGGTTTGTCGACGGGTTTCTTTTCCGATTTGGTGAGAGACGCCGATGACAAAGACCAGGTGCACCGGCTCCAGGCTGTTGTCGTAAATGTCCTGCTGCTGGGTATTGGCATCGTCCATGTGGTGCGCAGCATCACTTATCCCACGTTCGATGACACTTGGCTGATTTTTCTGACTGTCAGTGGCGCCACGTTCGCGCTTGGAAAGCAGATGAACGAGAAAAAGTAACGGGCTCGAATCGGCTCTGTCGCGTTACCGATCCAAGGTCAAAATACGGTCCATCGATAGCAGCGGCGCCTAAGGCTGGCCGGACCTGTCGTGCCAGCGTATAGAATCGCTCGGAAAAAGACATCGTGCCGACGCTGTCAATCGCGAAACTGCTTCTTGCGGATCATGTGCATGAGTTCGACGCCGGCGAGTACACGACTGGCGGGCCTGAATGACTTGAAGCGCAGCACGGCCTCGTCACGCGCTTGATCGAGCGATGAACCTGTCCGACGATGTTGTTGAGGTATTTCACCTGGAGTGCGACAATCGGAATACTTCTGCAGCGAAAGATTTCGTCGATGGCCGCCCTATTGGCGCCGCTCTTGTCCAGCGCAAACTTTTCCGGTACGCCGTTCCGGTCAGTAGCCTTGTCGGAAAGAGGCTGGCCGCGGCGATGTCACGCTGTTCCGTCAGAAGAAAGTCGACACTCTTGCCCTCCTTGTCGGCAGCATGGTAGAGATATTTCGACGTCCCTTGACCATGATGTAGGTCTCATCCACCCGCCAGTTGCTACCCACGTTGCGCTTGTATTTATGGGATAGCTTTTCGATCAGCGGCAAGAAACGGATCGCCCACCAGTTGATCGACGAATGGGCGACCGAGACACCGCGCTCTTCCATCATTTGCTCGAGATGCCCGTAGCGCATCGGGTAAGCATCAGTGCCCCGCATGAGCTGCGACTATTTATGCAACAAAACCATCCAACAAGGGTAGATTTCGCGAAGTATAATATGCTGTGCTGATTGAGTGTAAGCTTAAATTCATGAAAATTGATTTCTAACGTAGGAAACTTCAAATGGCAGACATTGCTTATCCCTACTTCAACCTCTAAACGACGGCCAAAATCAATGGCGTTGAATGTCAAAGCAAGGAATCACAAGATTCTTGCTGACAGCGCCGAGTCTTATCACAATAAAGCAGATGCGAAGCACGCAACTGATCTCGTCAAAGGTGTAACGCACGTTTGGGATTCTGTTGAGCGAAACTGGGAATAATCCAACGCAACGTGCTTATTTAGAGATGTTGAGGAGCGGCACGGTATTTCGTATTGATCTAGCTACGAAGTTGCATAATCTTGTTTGAATCGACACAATGTTGCCAGAGACTTGCATTTCCCAGAATCATCCGTCGGCCTGAGATTTTTGAAGCAAATCGCAGGTTCATGTCGGCGATAGGTTTAGTTCTGATGTAGATCAACGCCCAATTGCTGGCATGAGATAAGCTGGAGGCAAGGACGGGAGTCGAACCCGTCTGGGCGGCTTTGCAGGCCGCTGTAAAACCGCGTTACTACCAAGGCGACATCGTGAGCGCGCCGTCCACGAGGATCGGTGACAACCGGCTGAAGTCGGCTTGGACGAGAACAAAACTTGATCCTGTACAGCGCGACTTGTTTCAATCCGCATAAAATTCCAAAAAAAGCTCGCCGAAGCGAGCCTCTGGATATTACAAACAAGTAATTTCTCTCAGGAAACCCTACTCCCACTCGATGATCAATGGCTGAGCTAAGCCTATGAATTTCTTAGCATTTTCATCGTACTTCTGGCCCAGTGCCATTGACGATACCATGCCAGGTCATCGATCTTTGATCCGGTAACAACAAGCATTATCTCGAATTTACCCTTCTGCGGACCCGATCCCCGCTGTTGAGTCCTATGTTCATAGTATCGCGAACAATCTGCTGCCGACCGGACTTAAACTAACCGGCCTCCATGAAAGCCTGGGCGATTCACTGGAGAGTTCACCATTGGGTTTGCGTAGGAAGATTAATCCAAGTTGATAGAAGAATTCGTGCATCACCAGGTCGTCGACAGAAGCCAGCACCCGCTATTACTTCTATTCACAACTCACTCACGTGGAAGGGCTTGTCCATCGATACCGGCTTCACGCCGCCCTCCGTGAGCCCCCCCCATATTGCTAGGATCAGATCGTTAGACGACTCGGTGCGCTGGATCCAATCAGCTACGACAACGACTAGGAATACATCAGTGCTATGAAAGTAGCATGTGCCGCCATGCCCTCCACCTCAATTCATCTGCCGGAGCCAGCCGCGCCACGAGAGTTGCTTTGGCGGCTAAGAAAACATGCGCCATCATCAATTCTCCCCACACCTTTGAACTGCTCCACGTGGTTAAATATTCCTATCCTTGGCCGTGGTCCTGCAAATTATGGACTCGTCCATGCACCTAGGTTGCAGTACAGAACGTAAAATTTTCCTTGCCGTTTAACCCTAATGTAGTGCGCCGAAGTGAAGCTTACGGCTCTACGTTACAATGCGCGACTATTTGAGCAAACATTGGCACTACAATAAATATTTTTCTCTATAGAAAAATATGCGAAAATTTATAGTCGTTGCAGCAATAACCGCCATATTGTCCGGTTGTACGAGCCTAGTTTCTGGAGACAAAGCTATCCCGATTGCGCCAAGCGATCCTGAGCAGATTTATAACATACGACAAACACTTCTTGCCCCGAACATTGCGGCTCAAAAAGATGCATACCGGCCGATACTTGTGGTCAAATTTGCATTTGATGGCACCCTAAACGACGAGGCCAGAGTACCAGACGACGAGCGTGCCACTATCGTGTCCTATGTTGCAAGCCGTGTACCTGGCACGCATTATTATCCGGGTGTCGGCATGCAGAGCACAAACAAGGACATGCTCGACGCTACTTTAGGCCGTAGTATGTTCTCCACTGCTGCTAGAGCCAAGGCTACATTTTTCGCTGACATTGGATCATTTCTCATAGAAAATCCTGATGCGGACGTTCGAGTCTTTGTTACCGGCTTTAGCCGTGGGGCTGCAACTGCGCGGCATTTTATGAACAGCGTAGAACAGCAATGGGAAAAAGATCATCCCACGCAATCTGTTAAGGCGCAGCCGTCTCTACGATTTTACGCGATGCTCTACGACACTGTCTCCACTGGTCAGCACGCAAATCCTCAGTTGCATTTGAAAATTAATCGTCATCTAAACTATCTCATGCATTTTGTTGCACGTGACGAACCGCGCAATCTATACGAAGCTGATATCGATCTCCCGGATCCGGATACATTGTTATGGAGTACCGGCATTGCTCGCATTAACACAGTTTATTTGCCCGGTGCACACTCAGATGTCGGGGCGTCGTATCGCAATGGAGTCGGAGACAATTACCGGCAATTGACCGACTATATGCTCTCTATGTTTGGCCTGATATCGGATCAGTGCTTCGAAATTTCAACGGATTCCTTGGTTTCCGGTAAACACGACCCAAGGGGCATAATCGACAAAATCACCCTTGTAGGAGCCCCGAACACCCGACCAATTCAAGAACGGCCCCATCGATTCATTCGTCCAACGCCGTTAACGTCCTTACAAGCGGCAGAGATCCGAAGTAGTAATCAGATGCTAACAGAGGCCAATATGTTCCGGCCGGCCACTTTCCTGTCGCATGGAACTGAGCGTTTCGGATTCACCGCTACACGCGATGGTGCTAGGTTGAGTCTAAAAAGTGTACAGCCCAACATTGTCGCAAGTACAGCCAAGCTTAGCTCGGGTACAGATGGAAGCGCGACCTTCGATTTCGCGTTTGCTGTGGTCCCGCAGAAAATAAACAGCATCCGTATATCAGCAAAAGTCGTCTCCAAAATCAAGCGGGAAGGCTCAACAGTTGGCGTTACATATCTGTCGATCGAAGGAGGCCAACGTTTTACTACGTTCGTTGATAACGTCCCTGCTGAACAAGTTGACTGGCGGCTTGACAGCGAAGTAAAAATACGTGAAGCAATGTCCTGCCCGATAAACTGATCGCTTTGGTGCAACCTTGCAGGCCGACCATATATTTCACGCGGCCGTGTTACAGCGTAGGTTTTGCCTAGGGAAG
>Ga0265780_10011053_pt1 | contig 10715 bp, 9 predicted proteins | sample P1T30metagenome_FD_192432 | JGI IMG/M metagenome (GOLD analysis project Ga0265780, IMG submission 192432) | Plant litter microbial communities from East Loma Ridge, Irvine, California - P1 T30 | ecosystem: Environmental > Terrestrial > Plant litter > Unclassified | place: USA: California... | reverse complement strand
CGGGCATCAAGGCCGAGGTGAGCGGACGGCCCAAGCACATCTACAGCATCTGGAGCAAGATGCGCGGCAAGGAGCTCGATTTCACGGCGCTGTACGACGTGCGCGCGTTCCGCGTGATCGTTGCCGACGTCAAGACCTGCTACACGGTGCTGGGCCTGGTGCACAATATCTGGACGCCGATCCCGCACGAATTCGACGACTACATCTCGCGTCCGAAACCGAACGGCTACCAGTCGTTGCACACCGTGGTGGCGGCCGAAGACGGCCGGCCGCTGGAAGTGCAGGTGCGCACGCAGGAGATGCACAACTTCGCCGAATACGGGATTGCCGCGCACTGGCGCTACAAGGAAGAAGGCGGCTCGAACTTCAAGGGCCAGAAGTACGACGAAAAAATCGCGTGGCTGCGCCAGCTGCTGGCGTGGAAAACCGACGTCACCGATAGTGTCGCCAAGCCGGAGGAAGAGCAGCGTGAGTGGGTCGAGAAGCTGAAAGCCACGGCGCTGGACGACCGCATTTTCGTGCTCACCCCGCAGGCGCGGGTGCTGGAACTGCCGCAGGGCGCGACGCCCATCGACTTCGCGTATCACCTGCACAGCGAGGTGGGCCACCGCTGCCGAGGCGCCAAGATCGACGGCGTGATGGTGCCCCTGAACACGCCGCTGAAAAACGGCCAGACCTGTGAAATCATTACGGCCAAGGGTGCGCCGGGCAGCGCCGGGCCGTCGCGCGACTGGCTCAGCGCCGGCTACACGGTCAGCAACCGGACCCGCACCAAGATTCGCGCCTGGTTCCACGCCCTCGACGTGCAGGAGACACTGTCGCAGGGCCGCGCGCTGGTCGAGAAATCGCTGCAGCGCGAAGGCAAGACCGCGGTCAACCTGGAAGCGCTGGCGCACAAGCTGGGCTTTGCCAAGGTCGATGACTTGTTTGTCGCGGTCGGTAATGAGCTCTTCAGCCTGCGCCACGTGGAGCAGGCCGTGCGTGAAAGCGGCGAGCCACCGCCGCCCGCCGACGATACAGCTGTCATCAACAAGAGCCGCGCGTCGAGCGTGGAGCAGGGCGCCAAATCGGGCGTGCTGGTGGTCGGCTCCGAGGGTTTGCTGACCGTGCTGGCCAAGTGCTGCAAGCCGGCGCCGCCCGACGGCATCGTCGGTTTCGTCACGCGCGGGAAGGGCGTGTCGATCCATCGCGCCACGTGCAAGAACTTCGCCGAGATGCGTGCCAAGGCGCCCGAGCGCGTCATTCAAACCGCGTGGGGCAGCGCGGTCAGCGAGACCGTCTATCCGGTCGACCTGTTCATCCTGGCCAGCGACCGGCAAGGCCTGCTGCGCGATATCTCCGAAGTTTTTTCGCGCGAAAAAATCAATGTGATCGGCGTGAACACGCAAAGCGCCAAGGGCCTGGCGCGCATGGTCTTCACGGCGGAAATCGGCTCGACCGCGCAACTGAACAAGGCGCTGGCTGCAATCAGCGACGTCACAGGCGTGCAGGAAGCGCGGCGGCAGTAATCCTCCCGCGCATCACACGATACTGGGAAACCCGGTATTGACCGGGTATCATCCCGCCATGCCTCTTCTTTCCGCCAACCGTTTCAAGCATCCTGGCGCCGGCCTGCTGCGCTACCTGCACAGCTGGTGGGCCGCGCTGCACCTGGGCTCCATCGCGCTGGTGATGGTTCTTTCACCCTCGACATACGGCCAGGCGCAGCGCCGCGCCACGGCGCGCTATATCTACGCCAGCACGTGGCAGGTGCTGCCCTGGTTTACCATGCTCACGGCGGTGCTGGCGCTGGTCATCATCCGCATCGTGGTCGTTACCGCGGCCAGCTACGGCCTGTCGCGCTACGCGCTGGAGATGGTGGTGCGCGTGCTGGTGCTCGAACTGATTCCCCTATCGGCCGCGCTCTTCGTCGCACTGCGCGCCAGCATGGCGTTCGACGCGTCGGCTTTTGCAGGCGCTGCCGGCAGCAGGCTGCGCCAGCTGCGGATCGACATCGCGCCCCTGGTGATTTCGCACGCGTTCGCGGTCCTGTCCCTGGCCATGGTCACCAGCTGCACGGTGCTGCTGCTGGCCTATGTCAACCTGTACGGGCTGTCGCCGTGGGGGCTGCCGGCTTACACGCGCACCGTCGGCCGGGTCTTCGATCCGGTGGTGACGATGGGCTTCCTGCTGAAAACGATGCTGCTCGGGATGGCGGTCGCAGTGATCCCGAGCGCCGCCATGCTCGACCTGCAGCGCGGCCCCGGCCGGCTCCAGTCGCGCGCGTCATCCATGCAGCCGGGCGCGGTGCGCCTGCTGTTCGTGCTGCTGCTGATCGAAGCGGCGTCGCTGGCCCTCAAATACATCTGACGAGAAAAATAAATACTTATGACCGAAACCCCTCTCCCGAACGAACCCGCGCACGTCGAAGCCAAGGCGGTGGCGCTGCTGCTGTTGATGGCCGCGCTGGTGCTTGGCTTCGTCATCTACGTGATGTACGCGCGCGGCGTATTCGACAGCACCCAGCGCCTGGTGCTGGAGGCCGAAGACTCGGAAGGCGTCACGCCCGGCATGGATGTGACGTTTGCCGGCTTTCCGATCGGGCGCGTGCAGAAGGTCGAACTGGGCGCTGACGCCAAGGTGAACATCCTGGTCGATGTGCCCAAGGCGGATGCGCGCTGGCTGCGCGTATCGAGCGTGTTCACGGTGGAGCGCAGCGTCGTGGGCGAAACGCGCATCCGCGCTTTCTCTGGCATCCTGACCGATCCGCCGCTGCCGGATAACGCCCACCGCACTGTGCTGCGCGGCGACGCGGCCGCCGAGATTCCGCGCCTGCTCGCCACCGCGCGCGCGCTGCTGGAGAACCTGCAGACGATGACGCGCGACGGCTCGCCGATCAACGACAGCCTGGCCAATATCGACAAGGTCACGGGTTCGCTGAGCGGCAAGTACGGGCTGCTGGGCGGCGCGCTGGGCGGCGACGCGCAGGCGCAAAAGCTGATGCAGACGCTCGATGGCGTCAACGGAATCCTCGCGAAAGCTGACCGGCGCGTGTTCGCCAAGGGCGGCGTGATGGACGACACGCAAGCGGCTGTCGTCGAACTGCGCCACGTGCTGGAAGACGCGCGCGGCAGCCTGGCCAAGGTCGACGCGGTGCTGGTCGAAGCGCAGGCGGTGGGCGCCAACGCGCGGGTCGCGACGCAGGACCTGGGCAGCCTGCGTGGCGAAGTCGATGCCAGCCTGCGCAAGGTGAACCGCCTGGTCGACGAACTCAATCGCAAATGGCCGTTTGCCACCAAATCGGAGATCAAGCTGCCATGAAAACCTGCGCGATCTTGTTAACATTGATGCTGGCCGGCTGCGCCGCGGCGCCCCAGCCTGCGTGGCGCCAGGACGCCCAGTCGGCGCTGGCGGGCTACACGGATGCGTGGCTGGCCGGCGACAGCAACGCGGCGCGCAGCGAATTTGCGCACGCGCGTGCGGCCAGCACCGGCACCGGCGATCCGGCGGCGGTGGCGCAGATCGAACTGGTGCGCTGCGCGGTGCAGACCGCGAGCCTCGACGCCGACGATTGTGCCGGCTTCATCGCGCTGGCGCCGGACGCCACCCCGGCGCAGCGCGCGTATGCTGATTATCTGGCGGGACGCTGGCAGGGCCTGGACGCGGCACTGCTGCCGGAGCAGCATCGCGGTGTGATCAAAAGCGGCGCGCTGGGGGCGATCAACGATCCGCTGGCGCGCCTGGTGGCGGCCGGGGCGATGCTGCGGGCCGGCAGGCTGACGCCGGACGGTATCGCGGTCGCCACTGCAACAGCCTCGGACCAGGGCTGGCGCCGGCCGCTGCTGGCGTGGCTGGGCGTGGCGATCCAGCGCGCGCAGGCGCTGGGGGACACCGCCGAGGTGGCACGGCTGCAGCGGCGCGTGGCGCTGGCGCAGCCTTAGCTATATTCGCTGCCTGCCCAGGTCTGGAAGCCCGGCCGCGCAGCCAGCCGCTCGCAATACGCGTCCACGTGCGGAAGATGTGGCCGCGCGATGGGGGCCACCCGCCAGCGCCCCAGCGACAGGCCGATGACGATATCGGCGAGCGTGAAGACGTCGCCGGCCATATACGCATTTCCCCGCGCCAGATGCTGGTCGATGATGCCGGCGTGGCGATTCCAGCTGGCGATACCGGCATCGATCTGGCTGCGGTCCTGGTGCGCCGGGCTATTGCGCACCAGCGCCAGGAAGGCGTAGCGCCAGGCGTTGTTGAATTCCGTGGCCTGCCAGTCCATCCACTGCTCGACCAGTGAGCGCTGGCGCGGATCCTGCGGCAGCAGGGCGGTCGTCCCGGCGCGGTTCGCCAGGTAGCGGCAGATGGCATTCGATTCCCACAGCACGACATCGTCGTCGACCAGGACCGGAATCATGGCATTCGGATTGAGCGCCAGGAAGCTGTCTTCGCTGGGCGACCTGAAGCCGGCGCCCCAGTCTTCGCGCGCAAATGGCAGGCCCAGTTCATCGCAAGTCCAGAGCACCTTGCGCACATTGATCGAGGAGACGCGTCCCAAAATTTTCAGCATCAGATTGTTCCTCGTTATGAATGCGGTACAGCAAGAGTAACCGCAATCTGCCCGAGTGAACGACTATGAAAGTCATTTCGCAACAGTTCTCGGAAAAATCGAATGGTTAAACAGGTCAATATTCGAATTGAGTATTAAATTCAGTCGCTCCCAAGTCATCGATTTCGACGCCGGGCGCTGGTTACCATGATGATGCCAATTAACAGGAAAATGTTCTTGGAAGTATTTCATGCGGTATGGGAGCAATCAAATAATTTTTTGAAAGTCAGATTTGAGCGTGATAGTATTCTAGGACTCTTTCACTGGCGGAGAACTTAATGACTTCATTTATTGAACCCGCGGGGGAGATTAGACGCGGGGAACTGGATCTGGTTGGCTTGTTTGAGGTTGAAGCGCTCAACATGCTTCAGGCAGTCAAGCGTGGACGCATTTTGCATAATACGAAGAATATTCGCGATTCGGGAACGCCGCTTGAAGCGGCATTTCGGGAATTTCTCAGCAAGAAGCTACCATCGCAGTTCAAGGCCCTGCAGGGTTACCTGTTCGACGTTGATTCACACTGTACGCCCCAGATTGACGCGATGATTGTCGATGCGAGCGAGTGCCATGAGTTTTTGACGTTGGACGCAGGTAGCTCCTATGTGCCGTTTACGAGTGGCTTAATAATCTTCGAGATAAAAAATTCAACTGGCGCACTTACTAAGACCTTAGAGCAAGTTAAGAAAACGATCGTCTCGGTAAATGACATGTGGCAGCGGCCAGGTTCTGACAATGATCATTCCGTTGATGTTTTGAGTGTACTTTTTTTTGCGCAGACCGAAAACTCTACGCCGGGCGAAATTCATTCCTGGTTCTCTGGAAATAGTGCGGAGCGTATAAGGAATTTGCCAAAATACATAGTTTTGCTGGACAAGGGATTAATTATCACTCGACGTTCAATCATTCATGATTTTTCTGGCGAGAATCCGAAATCGCCACTTAAGTTTGATGAATATGTCAGTCCTGGCGAATTGTGTGTTTTTGCTCCCGCCAAACACGATGAATTCAGATCGGGCAGAACCTTGCTTTGGTTTTACTTCGCGCTCATTTCATTTTTAACGCGTTTCGAAGGCGGTAAGCGGCGTATTTCCGCATTCACCGATAAATTCGTAGATGAGCACGCAATGCAAATGCTGACACCGTTAGCAACGCTATCGAAATGGAGTGATCTGGATTCGTTGATCAATCCTGGCACCACGGCTACGTCATCAGCGTCGACTTGAGACATTGAATCTTTCAGGCTGCCCTGTCAAGCCATTCGGCAAAAGGGGCGATCTATTGACAGGACGGCCAGACCGCCACTGCATGGCAAGCAATATGTTTGGCGAGGCGCTCGCCCAGGCACAATAACGTCAGCGTCGGCGGCAAGCCCCACGGTTCGGGGATCACCGACGCGTCGCACACGTACAGGCCTTTGGCGCCAGCTTGCAGGTCGCTGTCGACACCATCGCCGATGCGCACGCTGCCGCCCGGATGCGCCGCGAAGTGGTGGCTGGCGAAGACATGGGTGGCGCCGGCGTGGGCGAGAATGGTGCGGGCCATGTCGACCCCTCTGGCCAGCTTGTCCTTGTCATGCGCATGGAGTGGTTTACTGACCCAGCGCGGTCCGACCGCGCCACCGATCTCGTCGCGGATCTTGACCATGATCGACAGCGTCTGGCGATGCGCGAGCAGCCGGTCGATGCGGCCGGCCTGCGCGGCAAAGGCCTGGTACATCGGTCCGGGCAGCGTCAGGTCGGCCAGCGAGATGCCTTCATCGTCGTAGCGTACCCCCGCCGCCATCGGGACCTCGGCGCCGCCATTGAGATCGTCGACTGTTCCCATGACGGCGATGACGGGATCACTGAAGAACGCGCTGCGGGCGGGGCGCAAGCCCGATGCATGCAGCAGGCGCGGGCTGCCGATGCCACCGCCGGCCAGGATCACAAGACTGGCTTGCGCGATGTGCGTGCGCCCTGCGCGGACGTATTCGACACCGGTGGCGCGGCCGTCTTCAATGACAACGCGGGTGGCGCGGGCGAGGTCGAGCAAGTGCGCGCCATGTTCGATGGCCTGGTCGAGAAAATCGCGTGCGGTCCACTTGGCGCCGAACGGGCAGCCGTAGACGCATCGCCAGCATCCGGCGCGGCAGATTTGTGGGCGGATCATCTTGTCGAGCTTCTGCCAATCCAGCCCGGCGGCGCGCGCGGCGTCACCGATCCGGGTGGCCATCGGGCCGATCAGCCGATCTGGCAGGGCGGTAATCGGCAACTCGGCGCGCAGGCTTGCGAGCGGTGCGGACAGGTCGATGCCATGGCGGGCAAACATGGCGACCGGCGGCAGTGCGGCAGTGGCAAAGTTCAACGCGGAACTGCCGCCAGCGGTGATGCCCTGGACCAGCAGCGACGCATCGCGGTGGACAAAAGCGCCTTTGCCGGGGATGGCAGCCATGCCGGCCATCTGCACGAGCGTGCCTTTCAATGGCGCCGCGCTGCCCTGTTCCAGCACCAGCACGCGCATGCCCTGGCGTGTCAGCGCGCGCGCGACCGTGGCGCCGCCGGGACCAGTGCCGACCACGATGGCGTCCCAGGATGAAGTATCGGATGTGTGCATGAAGGCCGGGCAGTGGCGCGAAGCCGCCAGCTTACCTCATGCCGGCTGCGGCGCCATTTCTGTCTCTGCGCGTGCTGGCTCGGATGCAGGCGGCGCTTCCGCTGCCCGCAACGTCCACGGCAGCGTGTTGTGGATCGTCGTGGCCGCAATCGCTGCCTGGCCGGCCGCCACCGCAATCTGGTTCAGGCCGCGCACGACGTCGCCGATGGCGAACAGGCCGGGCACGGTGGTGCGCTGGTGTGTATCGACCACCAGTTCATCGCAGTCGGCTGTCTCGGCGCCCAGTGCCGCCGCCAGTTCGGAGCGCGCGGCTTCACCCAGCATCGGATACAGCACGTCGCAATCGTGATCGGCGCCGTCGGCTGTGTGCATGATCGGCGTCATCTGCTCCGACAGGCCCACGCCCAGCACCGGCGACTCGACATAGCGCACACCAGCTGCTTCCAGCTTGTGCCGGTCGGCGGGCGACAACATCGATGCGGGACCGCGGTCGAACAGCGTGACCCGCGCGCTGAACGTGCGCATGAAGAGCGCATGGCCAACCGGATTGGTCGGGGAGGTCACGACGCCGATATGGCGGTCGACGACATCGTAGCCATCGCATACGGGGCACAGCCGCACCGCGCCAGAAGACACTGCCTCGCGCCAGTTCTCGATGGGCAGGCCGGCATCGGCCACGCCGCTTGCCAGCAGCACGGTCAGCGCGCGCAATTCGGTGGTTTCTTCCTGTTCGTCGGCGCGGAAGGTGGCCACGAACGTGCCGTCGTCGATGCGCAGGCCGACGATTTCGCCGCCCATGACCGTACCGCCGTAGCGGCCGAATTGTTCCTGCAAATTGTCGAGCAACGTGTACCCCGGCACCCCTTCCGGAAAACCGGGGTAGTTATGCGAGACGGGAATGAGGCGGGCGCGGCTGCGGCCCTTGTCGACCAGCGCGATATTGCGCATGAAGCGGCGCAGGTAGATGCCGGCAGTGAGGCCGCCGGGGCCTCCGCCAATGATGAGGGTATCAAGGACCACGGTCGGGGAAGAGTTCATCCAGTCATTGTTGCCGTACGTATGCGGCGTAGCAATCGGTGCGCCACCCGGTGCCAAGTAAGAGAGCGCTTACAGCATGGCAGGATGCTCACCCGCTACTTCGGGCTGCAGCGTCACGTGGTCGATGCCGTGCTTTGCCAGCAGCATGTTGCGCACGTCTTCCAGCACGGTGGGCCAGGCCCTGAGATCGGCAATCTCCAGGTGGCCGATGAGCGCGGGCTCGCCGGGCGACATGTCCCACACGTGCAGGTCGTGCACCGACAGGACGCCATCGACGATCGCCAGGTCGGCGCCGACTTGCAGGTAGTCGATTCCTTCCGGTACCGACTCCATCAGGAACATCGTCGACTCGCGCAGGATGCCCCAGGTCGTTTTCAGGATCAGCAGCGACACGAAGATGGAGAGGATCGGGTCGATCTGGTTCCAGCCGGTGAAATAGATCACTGCGCCGGCCACGATCGCGGCAACCGAGCCCAGCAGATCGCCCAGCACGTTCACCAGCGCGGCGCGCGTGTTGATGCCTTGCGCGCCGCGCGAGAGCACCCATGCGACCGCGATATTGCTGCAGGCGCCGATGGCGGCGACCACCAGCACGATGCCGCCAGCAACCGGGTGCGGATCGGCCAGCCGGCGCGCCGCTTCGTACGCGATCCACGCCACCAGCGCCATCATCACCATGCTGTTGACGAAGGCCGCCAGCGCTTCGGCACGCACAAAGCCGAACGACAGCCGTGCCGATGGCGGGCGCTTGGCCACGACTTGCGCCAGCAGGGCCAGGCCGAGCGCGGCCGCGTCGGTGACCATGTGCCCGGCGTCCGAGATCAGCGCCAGCGAATGCGACGCCACGCCGGTGATGACTTCGACCAGCGCGAACACGAGCGTCAGGCACAGTGCGAACACGAGCGCCCCCTGGCTGCGTTGTTCGATCGAGTGGGCGTGAGTGGCGTCACCGTCGAGGTGGGCGTGGAGGTGGGACGAGTCGGAGACAGTTGTTTCGGCGTGCATTGCTTATATATGTAGGGGTAAAAAACCAGGCGTCAGTTTAGCGGAATTGTCAGGACAGCCCGGAGGCCAATTCTGGTCAATTCATCTTTTTCACTATCGACCCTTGCGAAACACGCGGGACCTCCCTATAATGCTGTGCATCGGGCGGTTAGTTCAGCTGGTTAGAATACTTGGTCGACATCCAAGGGGTCGGGGATTCGAATTCCTCACCGCCCACCAGAATATGCAGTACGAAGTTGAAATTCAGTTTAAAACTTCAAATGAGAAAGGCATCCTCGGTTATGACACCGCGAACTACAACCTGGTTGTGGGATAAGCGCTAGACTGCGAGGGGTGTTCTTGTACTCAACATTAAAAAACGCGGCCTGGTCCGCGTTTTTTTTCGTCCGCATTTTTCTTTTTCGTTTCGCAAAAATTATCGAAGGCGCCACGCGCTGATTTGGAGAGCACCATGCTGAAAATTCGACTTCCCGATGGATCCGAGCGTCAATTCGACGGCCCGGTAACGGTAGCGCAGGTAGCGGGCAGCATCGGTACCGGCCTGGCCAAGGCCGCGCTGGCCGGCAAGGTCGACGGCAAGCTGGTCGATACCTCCTACCTGATCGAGCAGGACGCCGATCTCGCCATCGTCACCGACAAGGACGCCGACGGCGTCGATGTGATCCGCCACTCCACCGCGCACTTGCTGGCGCACGCGGTCAAGGAGCTGTTCCCTGACGCGCAGGTAACGATTGGCCCGGTCATTGAAAACGGGTTTTATTACGACTTTTCGTACAAGCGCCCGTTCACGCCTGAAGATTTGACGGCGATTGAAAAGAAAATGGCCGAGCTGGCGAAAAAAGACGAAAAAGTCACGCGCAAGGTCTTGCCGCGCGATGAGGCGGTCGACTATTTCAAGTCCATCGGCGAGCATTACAAGGCCGAGATCATCGCGTCGATTCCTGCGGGCGAAGATGTGTCGCTGTATTCGGAAGGCAGTTTTACCGACCTGTGCCGTGGTCCGCACGTGCCGTCGTCCGGCAAGCTGAAAGTGTTCAAGCTGATGAAGCTGGCCGGTGCGTACTGGCGCGGCGACAGCAAGAATGAAATGCTGCAGCGCGTGTACGGCACCGCCTGGGCAAAGAAGGAAGACCAGGACCTGTACCTGCACAACCTGGAAGAAGCCGAGAAGCGCGATCACCGCAAACTCGGCAAGGCGCTGGACCTGTTCCACTTCCAGGAAGAGGCGCCGGGCCTGGTGTTCTGGCATCCGAAAGGCTGGACCGTCTGGCAGCAGGTCGAGCAGTACATGCGCAAGACGTACCAGGAAACCGGTTACAACGAAGTCAAGGGTCCGCAGATCCTCGACGTCACGCTGTGGCAAAAAACCGGTCACTGGGACAATTATCGCGAAAGCATGTTCACGACCGAGTCCGAAAACCGCTCGTATGCATTGAAACCGATGAATTGCCCGGGCCACGTGCAGATCTACAACGCCGGCATGAAAAGTTACCGCGACCTG
>Ga0265780_10011052_pt1 | contig 10716 bp, 12 predicted proteins | sample P1T30metagenome_FD_192432 | JGI IMG/M metagenome (GOLD analysis project Ga0265780, IMG submission 192432) | Plant litter microbial communities from East Loma Ridge, Irvine, California - P1 T30 | ecosystem: Environmental > Terrestrial > Plant litter > Unclassified | place: USA: California... | reverse complement strand
TGGCTTCATTTCGGCTCCCGGAACGCGTGTGCGGATGCGCCTGCGTAGCGCAACGTGGCGCGGCTGGCGTGTACGACTTACGTCGTAGCGCGGCGAGCCTTGTAACCAGGGCGAGCGCAGCACGTACCGGCCACCGAGCGGACGGCCATTCGAGCAGCGGCCGCCATCTTCCGCGAAACGTCGTTAACGGTTTTCTAGCACCGCCGCCGTAGAATGTTCCAGTAGAACGCGGGAGCGGGTATGAGTGTGGAAGTATCAGGTCGTTTTCTGAAGTCCGCGAGCGAGCCGCTCATCGACGTCAGCATCGTCATGCCCTGCCTCAACGAAGCGACCTGCATCGCCGCGTGCATCGCCAACGCCGAGGAGGCGCTGCGCCTGATCGCGGAACGTTTCGGCCTGGGCGGCGAGATCGTCATCGCCGACAACGGCAGCACCGACGGAAGCCAGGAGATCGCCACCGCGCTTGGCGCGCGGGTGGTGCCGGTCGCGACACGCGGGTACGGCGCGGCGCTGATCGGCGGGGGCCATGGCGCGCGCGGTCAGTATATCGTGTTCGGCGATGCCGACGGATCGTACGACTTCCGGGAATCGGTGGCGATGATCGGCCAGTTGATGGATGGCGCCGACCTCTGCATGGGCTCGCGTTTTCGCGGCGGCATCGAAAAGGGCGCGATGCCGTGGAAGAACCGCTATATCGGCAATCCGATCCTCACCGGCATCGTCAATCTGGTCTATCGCCCCGGGATCAGCGACGCGCATTGCGGTCTCCGCGCCGTCACCGCCGAAACCTTCGCCCGCCTCGGCCTCAGCGGCTCGGGAATGGAATTCGCAAGCGAGATGGTCATCAAGGCGGCGCTGCAACGGCGGCGCATCGTCGAGGTGCCGGCCACCCTGTCGCGTGATCTGCGCACGCGCGCGCCGCATCTACGGCCCTGGCGCGACGGCTGGCGACACCTGCGCTACCTTTTCATGCTCAGCCCAACCGCGAGCTTCATCGTGCCGGGGATCTTCGCCGCGAGCCTCAGCCTCGTGATCCTGGCGACCGCGCTGATCCATGCGCTGGCCCCCGCACTGGTGCCGGGAACGTTCGGCAATTACTGGCAGATCGGCGCATCGGCGATCGGCGCGATCGGGCATCAAACGCTGATCCTGGGGCTCGCCGCGCATCTCTACGGCGTACGGGACGGATACCGGCCGGCCGGGCGGCATGCTGGCGTCCTCGCCCGTTTCGTGTCGCTCGAAACGATGCTGCTTTCGGGCATGGTCTCGATGCTGATCGGCGGGGGCGTGCTGGCGGCGACGGTGATGTCGTGGACGTTGCGCGATTTCGGCCCGACCGGTTCGGTGCTGCCCGCCGTCGGGGGAACCCTGCTGATGATCGTCGGCCTCCAGAATGTCTTCGGCGGCTTCCTGCTGTCGGTGATCGGCGGCAACGAAGCACGCTTCTTCGAATCGCAGAGCCGACGCGCGTGACGGAGCCGTGGCTGAGCGTCGTCATGCCGGTGCATGCCGGTGAGCGCTGGATCGGCGCAACGCTGGCGTCGCTCGCTTCCCAAGCGGATGCCGGCGTCGAAATCCTGGTGATCGACAGCAGCCCGACCGGCGCGACACGCGCAATCGCCGAAGATTATGCCGACCGTCTGTCGCTAAAGATCGTGACACGCACCGACCTGCCGGGCTGGCCCGCGAAAACCAACTACGGCGTCGAGATCGCGCGTGCCGCGCATGTCTGCTGGCTGCATCAGGATGATCTCTGGCTGCCCGGCCGCGCCGCCGCGGTGCGCGGCTGGATCGCGGAGGCTCCGGACGCGGCGCTGCATCTGTCGGCCAGCGCGATCGTCGACGGCGCGGGCCGCGTGCAAGGTATCTGGCGCTGCCCTTTTACAGCCGACGGCGTGATCGCCCCCGAACGGCTGATCGAGCGGCTGCTGGTGCAGAATTTCATCGCCGCCCCCGCCCCCGTCTACCGGAAGGACGCGTGGCTCGCTTGCGGCGGGCTCGATGCGCCGCTCTGGTACACGGCCGACTGGGACGTGTGGCTGAAGCTGGCCGAGCAGGGCGAAGTTCGGCACCACCTGGGTGCCACCACCGGCTTCCGCGTTCACGGCACATCGCAGACCGTCCTGGGTAGCCGCGACGCGCGCGATTTTGCCGAACAGATGCAGATCGTACTCGACCGGCACATCCCGCGCCTCAGCCGCCGCAACCGCGCGGTACGGCGTGCGTCGCAGGCGTCGATCGCGGTGAACAGCGCACTTGCGGCCGCGGTGGCGGGAAGCTTCTCCGGCGTGCTGCCCGCTATTCTCAAGGTGCTGGCGCTCGGGCCGGCCGGGATCCACCGCTACGTACGGGATTCCAGAATCGTGGACCGCGCCCTGCCGAGGCTGCGTGCCAAACTTGCGGGAGCGTTTTGATGGGTATCGGTGCGTTCGTTCGCGGCTGCTTCGGAAATCATGAACGCTGGATCAGCGACGTCTATCGATCGATCTTCATCGATATCGATCAGTTCGTCGCCCGGCTCGCGGTCTGGGCACCCGAGGCTAAGTCCATTCTCGAAGTCGGCTGCGGTGAAGGTGCGATGGCCGAACGGCTGGTCGCCGCCTTCCCGGCTGCCGAGGTGACGGGAATCGACATCACCTCGCGGCTTGGCCGCCTGTATGCAGGGCCGGAGGGGCGCGTGCGCTTCATTCAGATGACGGTACAGGAACTTTCGAAGCGCGAGCCCGGCGGCTACGATCTGATCGTGCTCGCCGACGTGCTTCACCATGTCCCGCTCGACATCCGCGACGAGCTTATGGCGGCAATCCGCACGCTGATGGCGCCGGGCGCAAAGTTCGCGATGAAGGAATGGGAGCGCAACTACAGCCCGATCTACTGGCTTTGCTATCTGTCCGATCGCTGGCTCACCGGCGACCGCGTGCGCTACCTGACCCGCGCCGAGGGGCATCGCCAGATCGACGCGGCGTTCGGCCCGGCCTCGCGGATCGACGAGGTGCGGATCGCGCCCTGGCGCGAGAACATCGCTACGCTCGTCACGGTGTAGAACCAAGCGGGTGAACAGCCTGTTCCTGCCCTGGTCGACCAAGCGCGGGCGCTATCTGCTCGTCGCTTGTCTGTGCGCGGCCGCGCATAACCTGATCATGATCGGTGGCGATCTGGTGGGCGGTGGCTTTGCGGCGATGACCTTGGTGTCGTTCCTGCTCGTGACGCCGACCGCCTACGCGCTGCACAGTCGTTTCACGTTCGGCGAGCATCTGTCCGTATCCGGCCTGCTGCGCTTCGTGTCGGGAACGGCGATGGCGTTGCCGCTGTCACTGCTCGCGATGACGTTGCTATGCGCCGTGTTGAAACTGCCGGTTATCGTCGCCGCGCCGATCGCGACGATCGCGTTGTTCCTGTGGAACTACGCGTCGGCGCATTTAGCGATCCTGCGGCGACTGCGCTGACGTCCAGCTTGCCGGGCTTTCCACCCGGCAGCCAAGCATTTCCAGCTCGCGTCGGCGGTCCGGTGGGACCTCGCCTTCGCTCGGAATGGCGGCCAGTGCCGCCTCCCGACGTCCGAACAGCGTTATGGGGTAGCGCGTGCAAAGATCGCGCACTTGCGCAGCGTCGAACTGGCCGAGATCCATCACCAGCGGCCGATTGCTCAGATCGGGTGCGTTGCGCACCAGATCCTGACCGGTCATCGAACCGGCCGCGTCGACCAGCACGATCGGCGTGCTTGCCCCGGCGATCATCTCGTGCGCGACACGGTACGGGCGGACCAGCCGGTAAGCCGCGATCACGTCCAGCGGCAGCATGACAAGCACCGTGAAGATTGTCGCCGCCGCTCCCGCCGCGCGTAGCCGCGCCACATCCGCCGTTTTGGCGACCTCCTGCCAGCCATAGACCGCAAGCAGGCACAGGCTGCCGAGCATGCCATGCTCGTAGCGGTAGCCCCAGCCGTAGCCCTGGTTCGGCATCAGGACGAACATGGCGATCAAGGTCAGGAGGATACCGCCGGCAAGCGGTCGCGCGCTACCCTCGGCACGCCGTATCGCCGGCCAGGCGAGCACCGCGAGCGGTACGATCAGGATGTGCTGCCAGGCGACCAGCCGCAGCACGTTGACGAACATCATCACCACACTGGCGAGGCCGAATCCCTTGACCAACGTGGCGGCGACGAGCGCCAGCTGCGCGACACCGCTGATCGCCGCACCGCCGCCATTGCCGGCAATCCCACTCAGCGCGAAGGCAATGCTCCAATAGCTTATCCAGAAGATCCCGATCGCCGCATAGCCGAGCCCATAGACCACGGCGCGGCTCCAGCGCCTGGCAAGCAGCAGTTCGACGATGAACGGCAAGACGAACAAGGGATGGAACAGGATCTGATGTAATCCCGTGGCCAGAAAGCCGACCGCCAGCGCGCCGGCAACGCCGCGACGATCGTTCCGCAGGAAACACCATAGCCACAACAGGTTGAGCGCGAGATGCGCGGTCATCGCATAGGCCGTCATGCCCGTGACCAGAAATTGCGGCGACGTCGCCAGCAGCACCAGCGCGCCGGTCGGAGCGGCCGGGGTCTGTGGCCAAAGGCGTCGCGCAACCCGGTATAGCGCCACAGCGGCGATCGCCGCGAGCATCGGACCGGCATAGGCTTTGCCGATCGTCAGATCGGCAAGCGCGCGCAACATCGCGTTGCCGGGCAGATAGTTCGACACCCAGGCGACGTTCCCGGGCACCTCGTGGCGAAACATCGGCACCAGCGCGTCGCTATAGTCGATCCACCTGGGCGGCACCGCGATCATGAGATGGCCGGTGCGCAGGATCGCGGCGTCGAAATCCGCCATGACCTCGTCGCGGGAGAAGACATACTGGCCGAATATCAGCCATGGGCCGGCTGCACACACCACGAACACCGCCAGGACGATCAGTACGGGCGCGATCGGACCGGGCGTGAGCGGACGCAGCGTGATCCAGCCTCGCCGCAACCCGGCCGCGATGGCGAGCAGCATACCGGCGACAAGAACCAACGTCGCCATGTCCTGATAGTGGAACAGGTAGAACAGGATACCTTTGCTCGGCACGAACCACAACAAAGCCACGAGGATGAGGATATAGACGCCACATCGTTGCAAAACTTGCGGCAGGGCATGCTCGGGCGTTGTCATGGATTATTCCTGAGCGGCGGGCGCCGGCCACGCCACGGCGTGCCTGTCATCGTGTGCGGAGCGACCCGCTTCTTCGTACAACGCCCAATCCACGCCCGATAACAGCGCGGCGCGGCGCGCAACCAGCAGGCCGTAACGCTGGCCACACCGCGATGCCGCCGATGGGACCGATACGCGCGGGTCGAGATCGACATGCAGGAAGCGTGGTGCCGGGCATCCGCTGACGATCGTGAGCGGGTAATGCGCCGATGCCGCCGCGACACGCAGTGTGGCGACCGGGCGGAGATGATCGACCATGACGGTGGCGCCTGCGGGCGAGCGTCGCATCATCGTCGTGATCGCAGCGCCGGGATCGCCGCGACGGAGTGCCGCCTGCGCAAGATCCTGTCGAAGACACGCCACCGTCAAGGTGACGATGATGATCGCGGCGACGACCTTGGTTCGCTGTCTGGCAAGCGCCGCCGCCAGCACGTCGGCGACGAGGAGCAGTATCGCGACCGCCGTCAGCAGATAATAGCGCGCCGTGCCGCTGTTGGGGATTTGCAGAAGTGGGAACGTGAGCGGGAACGCGAGGATCGCGATCAGCAGAAACGGGGTCAGCAGCGCGCGCTGGCTGCTCGCGCGAATGACGAGCACGACGATCGACGCGACCAGACCCACCGCGACCCATGGGCCGCCAGCGGACAGGCCGAGCGTGGTGGCTGCCACCATCCGGATCGCTCCCAACCACTCCGCCGGCACGAAGCGAACATAATCACCGACCTGCATGCCGGTCGGGCTCGCTGCCGCTGCACCGAAGATCATGACGACACCGAGCAGAGACGCGACCAATGTCGGAAGCAGCAAATGGATCGTAGCGCCAAGTGCGACGCCGGCGGAGGTGCGGCGGGACAGTGTCCATGCGACCCAAGCCGTGATGGCGACGATGAAGAACAGCATCGTCAGTTGCGAAAGCAATCCGATCACCGCGAGAATTGCGAGGACCAACCGTGATCGCCGCATGCTGCCGGCCGGGCTCGCCAGTGCGCAATCGACGCGCCAGATCATCGCCATCGCCGCAAGCAGCATCGGCGCGTAGCCGCGCGCTTCCGAACCGTAGTTCACCAAAATCGGCGAAATCGCGAACAACAATGCGGCGAGCAGCGCGTGCAAGACGCTATGCCGGGCGCCTATGGCCGCGGCGACGAGGATCGTGAGCGTTCCGCTCGCGATCGACAGCGCTCGCAACAGGAACGGCGACGCGCCGAAACCACAGAATTGCATCCACAGGCTGTTGATGTGATGATTATTGTCGTGATTGATTGCGACGAAGACCCCGAGCGGTGTTCGAGCATGGTCGACGAGTACCGCCGACCAAGCCTCGTCCACCCACAATCCGCCTCGTGCGGACCAGACCCGCAGCCCGAGCCCGAGCGCGACGATGGCGATCAGCATGGCGGTGAAAAACGGACGACGCATGAGCCGGCTATGCGGCAAAATGGTTAACGGCCGGCTTCCGCTCGCTAGGTACGCGCGCCGCGTCTGATACGGTACGGCCCGGCGCGGGTGGCGAGCGGTTCGCCCTTCCAGCTCAGTTGCACATGCCCCTCGGCAACCAGCCGATCGACAGCGGCGTGGACGGTCGGCATCGCATCGCGCCACCCGGCTGCGCGCGTCGAGGCGTGGTCGGCCATCATCGCCCGGGCGACCTCACTCGGGCAGACGGTCGCGTGCCGCGCGCGGACAGCAAGCATCGCGAGCGTCTTGTCGCACGCGTCCTCGATCGTCACCGTTCGCGCGGCCGCCCGCGCCGGGCGCGGCCGGCCGTCATCGGATCTGGTTTTGGCGGAGCTTGCCAGCCCGGCGGCGGCGTTACACGCTGCTGGCTGGTGCCCAGGCCCATCGCGCCCGGTTGCTGGCGCACCAGTCCCGATGAGTCCGCGTGCTCGGCTTCGGTCGCGGTCGCACCGCCGCGCATCAGGCTGATCCTGTCGCGGCAACGCTGCGCTTCTTCGAAATCCAGTGCGCGTGCCGCAGCTTCCATTTTTTGCTGCAACGTCTCGATTGTGTCGGCCATCACGGCTGAACGCGCGGCGGCGTGTTTACGCCGCAACGCACCGACTCCGCTTTATCAGTGAGTAAAACGATCAGCGCGCCCGCGCGGCCAGCCAGATCGTATAAGGCGCACGTTCCGCGCTTTCCGGATCGTCGATCTTCACCTCGTCCACCTTGAACCCGGCGGTCACGAGACGGGCGAAGAATGCGTCGTCGCCATAGGCTGACCAGATCGCCAGAACACCGCCGGGCCGCAGCGCGGCATGAGCGGTGCGAAGCCCCCAGTCGCAATACAGACGGTCGTTGGCGAGCTGTACGAAACCATCGGGGCCGTTGTCGACGTCGAGCAGAATGCAGTCGAACCCGGCGTTTGCCGCCTCGATCACGTCATGCACGTCGCGGATTTCGACTGACACGCGCGGGTCGCTCAGCACGCCGCCGAACAGGTGCGCGAGCGGACCTTCCGCCCAGGTGACGATCTTGGGAACCAGTTCCGCGACGACCACCGTAGCCGACGCCGGCAATTCCGCCAGCGCTGCGGCGAGCGTGAAACCCATGCCGAGGCCGCCGATCAGGATGCGGCTGCCCGAACGCTCGATCCGCTCGATCGCGAGCTTTGCAAGGGCCTGTTCGGAGACATGCGCCTGGCTGCCCATCAGTTCGTCTTCGCCGAACTGGATGGAGAAGTCCGGCCCGCACCGCAGCAGCCGAAGCTGCCCGCCATTCGGGATATCGGCCGTGTCGATCAACTCGATCGGATCGCCGGCGTGGCGGGATTGCGCCTCTTGTTGCGTGAGCATCACCGTTGAGTCGAAACCATGTCGGTGTCTTTTGCGAACGGGCGCGCGGTCCGCGACACCCCAGCGTCGATAAGGGGGAACGAACGCACATGCTTGTGCCGCGCACTGGCGGTCAGGAGCTGGCCCATGAAAATCCTGTCGGGTTGAGGACGGTACACTTTGGCCAGATCGGCGACCGTCACAGATGTTGCGACATGCATGGTCACATTCGACCGCACCTGACAAGCGACCGTATCGCCACGCCGGCCGGCGGCCGAGCAGCGGCGGTTCCGAACGAACGATCGGCGGAGCCCGTCACCCCCGCGAACCGGCGCGGCCGCCGATGCCCCGCTCGCGCGCCCAGATGATCGCCGCGCTGCGCCGATTGACCCCGATCTTGGCGTACAGCCGCGCCACATGGTTGCGCACGGTATTGCCCGACAGGTCGAGCCGGTCGGCGATTGCCTTGTCGTCGAGCCCGTCGCAGAGCAGTTCCAGAACCTCGCGCTCGCGCTTCGACAATTCGGTCGTGGCGGGTACGGCGGTCCGCCCTGCCCCGCGCAGCGTGGCAAGCTTGTCCATGATCGAGCGGCTGAACCAGCTCGCATCCTTCATCACCGCCTCGATCGCCTCGACAAGCTCGAGTTCGGTGTGGCGGCGCGCACTCACGTCCTGATACAGCCACAGCACGCAACGCTCCCCGCGCACGTCGATCGCTTCGGCCGAGACGAGGCAGTCGATCGGCTCCCCCGATTTGGGCAACACGCGGACGTCGCAGGTCCGCACGCCGCCGCGCCGCTCGATCTCCTCCTCCATGTGCCGGCGCAGCTCGCGGTCGTTCCACAGTTGCACGTCATCGACCGAACGCCCGATCAGCGCCCCGCCGGGATGACCGGCCAGACGGATGAAAGCGTCGTTCACCTCGACGATCCGGTGATCAGGCAACGAGGTGACGGCCATGGCCGCAGGCGCGAGGCGGAACATGGTGGTGGAGCGGTGATCGCTGGAGCGCAAGGCGTGCTCCGCCTTGCGACGCGGTTCGAGGTCGGCGAAGGTGAACAGCATGCACGGCTGATCGGCGACCTCGATCGGTTGCCCGGCCAGGATCACCAGCCGGGTCGATCCGTCGGGCAGCGGCAGTTTGGCCTCGACCTGCGGGATCGTCGCGCCGGCGGCAAGGCGCTCGGCGACAAAGGCGTGGCGTTCGGCATGAGCAAGAATGTCGAGGTCGCGCAGATGCTTCCCCTCGATCGCGTCGCGAGCGCATCCGCACAGTTCCGCAAAGCCGGTATTCACGCGGATGTAGCGTTGATCCGACAAGCGTAGGATCAGCGCCGGCGCAGGGTTGGCCTGGAACATCGCCTCGAACCGCCCTTCGGCGTCGTAGCGTTCCGACACGTCTTGAATCACGAGCGCGAGGCAGTCGGGATCGCCGCCGTCCTCGTCCATCACCACGTCGTGCACGCTGTGCGTCCAGCGCGGCTCATTGGTGCCGATCGGCGCGACCTCCACGACCACATCAGGGAAACTCTCCCCGGCGAGCATGCGCATGATCGGGTATTCGCGCGCCGTCAGCCGGCGGTGGTTGCGATAGCGCAAGCAGAAGCGCTGACAATATTCATCCGCGGTGCGGCCGAGATCCTCCGGTTTGGCGACGCCGTGCATCTGCAACGCGGCGGGATTGGCGCCGATCAGCGTCCCGGTCGGATCGACCAGAATGACGCCGGCCGTGAGCCCGTGGATCAACTGTTCGAGGTGACGGAGCGTCGGCGATGCCGGCGTATCATGCGGTTGGTCGATCATCCGACATGAAGCGCCAGCCGGCTGGTATGTTCCGGCCGGTTCTCGCCGACACTCACAAAAGTACCAATCTGACTGTGACACAAGCACCAACGATTAAGTCGGGTTGCCGCCGCGGCAATGAACGCAAGCGGGCGATGTTGGTTGATGCACCAGAACCGGACGTCGATCTATCGAGTGCCGTCACCGGTCAACACTTCAACTGGAGACTACCATGGGCATCATCATCCTTCTCGTCGTCGGCGGTCTTATCGGCTGGGTTGCCAGCATGATCATGCGGACCGACGGTCAACAGGGCATCTTCCTGAATATCGTCGTCGGCATCGTCGGCGCCGTGCTTGCCGGGTACATCGTGACGCCGCTGATCGGCGGCGCACCGATCACCAGCGGTGTCATCAGCATCCAGTCGGTTCTGGTCTCGCTGCTTGGTGCGGTTGTGCTGCTTGCCATCATCAACTTGGTGCGTCGCGGTACCGTTCGCTGATCGTCTGGCGTCCGGTGCGTCGATCCCGGCATCGACGCACCGGGTGCCGAGACGAGCATCGATTCCGCGCGTTCGAGCGTCGGACAAATCGTTCCAGGAGGACAAACGTGATGGCAGACAGTGACGGCAAGCGCGCAGATGGCGCGCCGCCCACGCATATTCATATCGAGCGGAAGAAGGTCAACTGGCTGGCCTGGCTGTTGCTGGCGCTGGGCCTGTTGGCGTTGCTGTTCGGACTGAGCCGCTGCAATCACCGCGATGAAGCCGAGACGACGACGGCCACGACCACCACGACGACGGCCGACAATGCCGTAGTGGCGGAGACACCGACCGCCGCGAAGTCGGCGGCGATTGCCGGCACGTCGGGGCTCGGCGCGTATCTGGCCGGATCGCAGCCGGCGCCGCAGACCTTCACGTTCGAGAAACTCAATTTCGAGACCGCGAAGAGCGAAATCCGTGTGGCGGATCA
>Ga0265780_10011050_pt1 | contig 10717 bp, 13 predicted proteins | sample P1T30metagenome_FD_192432 | JGI IMG/M metagenome (GOLD analysis project Ga0265780, IMG submission 192432) | Plant litter microbial communities from East Loma Ridge, Irvine, California - P1 T30 | ecosystem: Environmental > Terrestrial > Plant litter > Unclassified | place: USA: California... | reverse complement strand
CAGGTGCCATGTGTAAGGGTGCGATGGATTGACCATAAGTGCAAGGTAAACAGTGGTGGATTCGATAGAGAAGAAAGCTATCTAAGAGCAAAGCATCTCTAATATACATAGCGGTGTGCTGCGAGAAGCTTCGCTGGTGTTCTTGAGGTTCTCGAAGGTTCCACCAAGGTTCCACCGAAGATTCCACCGAAGGCCACAAGCCAAGGAACACCTATCAGGGCTTCAGCCCCTTACAGGTAGTCGTGATCAAGAAACAGCCTAAATAGCTCTACGGCGCTGTAGGAACTGCAACAGGACTGGGCACAACGCGCGCACATGCAGAAATGATACAGAGGCATCTTCTGAATTAGATGTGAGCACAACGTACGTAGGCTCTTAATTTAATAGCGATGAAATTGAAGAGGCGTAACGTGAGTTAGTGCTGCCAAGCCTTTTTGACCGAAGCGCTGGGTTGACCCAGGTGCTGGTAGAATACGTTATATCTGTTGCGCTTATCTTTTCGAGGCCGAAATATCGCATTAGATTCTGCTAGATACAATTTTGAAGACCCGCGTTGATAGCGCAGCTACACGCGGTCGTCACACGATTCCCACCCGGCGCATGGCGAAAGCCGGCTCTTCTTTCGACATCTCAACAACCTCGTACGGTACCATCAGTCTCCCGCTCAAAGCGACCACCGGACTCTGCCACCACACGTAGCCAAACTCCACGAGTACGGGGAACCATGTCGTGAGCGACAGAACTTGCCCAAACGACCAGCCGTCTTGCATGCCGATTCCAAGTTTGCTTTGTTCGATCAGAGTGTTTATCAACAGGCCATAGCATGTCCACATCAAAATAAACGCGGAGAAGACTCCACTCCACCTTACCCACTTGTGAGCATTGACGGGTACGTGCTGTCTCACACGCAACGGGAAGAAGCGGCTGGCTATCGATACTCCAATGCACAGTGCTATCGCTGCAGCAAGGGCGTTGGATGTGTACACAATTTGACTAAGCGACGCGATGCGAAGACAGTACACTTCCAGCTTTTTCTGTTCCGTCGATGGCCCAACGCTCCATTGATGGTGTAGCGCACCACTGAGGGCCAAGATCGTTGCTAGGAGGAAAGCGATGATGGCCCAAAGGACGCTTCGGCCACGGACACGACGGAGCGTGCTGGCAGTGGCGAGTTGAAGGGCTATCATCGGGAGAACGGATGAAACTGGCACCAGTACGTACAGCCCCCAGTTTGGAGATGCAGGGCCCAGGTGCATGTTAGTCGCTAGAAACGCGAGATTGTTGACCGCTGCGAGAAGCATGGCAACAGAGAACAAGAAAGACGCGTAGAGGAGCGTGGTCGTGGAGTGCTGTACGGCGAGCAGGAATCGAGGCACCCAGGGACGCTTGAAGAATTGCCTAGGTATCAAGCCACTCTGAGCAGAAACGAGTGCCGAAAGATAGATCGTAGTCAAAAAGGCTTGAAGGCTGTACGTTGCAAGCATCTATTCAGGTCAGCACGTTCACCACTGTTCAATTGCGGATCTTACGCCAATGCCGGTAAGTTCTGCGTCGCCCTCCCAGTCCAGCAAGGCACATCGGTCCTTGAGGCATTTTGTTATGACATAGTCCGTGACGGTGTTGTTGACAACAGGCCCTTTCATGTATTGCCATATTTCGTCATTACTCGGCCTCTCCAGCTGGTCATCATCGTAGGTGTAATCTCGTAAGCCTTGGAGAAGCAAGGTTATCGCAATTTCTGCATTCTGTGAGTCGGGCGTTTTGGCATCGAAGAATGATCTTCCGTGGTCGCGGAATTTTTGGGAGAAGGTCGGGTCATAGAACGACCACAATGCGACGGCCTGGAAACAAAAATCGAATTGAAGCACAAGAGGTTCTGGTGGGAACCAGGTAATGTTTGAGACCATCGCGTGAGGTCAATGTTAGTCCAGATGATGCTCGCAATGGCGTTGAACTTTGGGGCGAGACCGTATTGAATCAACTCCAAACTCGGATATCTCAACGCGTCGTCGCATGTTCGTGAGGAGACATGGGTGCGTGATTGGAAAAAGAGACGACGCGGCTCAGTGGCTGTGCTTTTCATCCTGGGTGGCCCGATCCGCGCTACAGCGGGCTACTGGTTAGTCGCGATCGCACACTGAAGATCGCGCAAAGTCGTGGTCTCACTCGCATTTTCTCCGCATTTCAGCACTCTGAGACCAAGACGTAGACTTGATGTCTCTGGGAACCTCATCATCTATCCTTTCCGCCAAGCTTGTTGACTTTTCGCAGGAGTACTCTGGTGGGGTCCATGATAGCGAGCCGCACTCCTTCAGGCAGGTACATGGCGATCATACCTCGAACGGACCCAAGCGCACGATGATGCGATAGCTCGCTGTGCGAACGCGACAACGTCATGGCAGATATAAGTATGAATGAGCAAAGACTCAGGATATCAACAAACGCATATCAAGATGCGACTCACGACTCTCTTCGCGGTTGTCGCGACCGTCGTTGCGGCAAGCCCCGTCTTAAATATCACGAATTGCACCTCCATCGGACCCGAAAATGGAAGCCTCGTAATCGTCGGCGGCAATCTGCAGAGCGAAAGCATATACCAGCGCATCATATCGCTTGCCGGTGGCCCAGATGCGCCCATCGTTGTTATCCCAACCGCAGGGGGCGAGCCGACATACAACACCAACTTCTCGACTGCGGTCGCCTTCCGTCGCTTCGGTGCCACTAACGTGACGGTACTACACACCTACGACCCTTCAGTGGCTGACACCGACGACTTCATTGCCCCGTTGTTGGCAGCCAAAGGCATCTTCTTTGGGGGTGGCAGGCAATGGCGACTCGTCGATGCATTCGCGGGTACCAAAAGTGAAGCAGCCTTCCAAGCCGTGCTGGATCGTGGAGGCGTCATCTCGGGATCGAGCGCGGGCGCGAGCATCATGGAAGTTTCCTGGCTCGCGGAGACACGGCAAACAACCAAATCATGATCGGAGATCACACGATCGGATTCGGGTACATGAAAAACACGGCCATTGACCAGCACGTCCTGGTGCGAAACCGCCACTTCGACATGTTTGACATCTTGGGCGAGTACCCCGAGTTGTTCGGGCTCACTATCGATGAAGACACCGCGCTTGTGGTGCAGCAGAACGAGATGGAAGTGATTGGCGATACGTATGCGCTAATCTACGATGGTGGATTTTGGTCGAGGGAGGGCAGCGAGTTGAAGAATTTGCCGCCGCCGAATGCACGGTTCTACTTCTTGCGACCAGGCGACAAGTACGATCTGGGGGCGAGGCAGGTCATCGTGACTAAGGCGATTGGCGGCGGAGACGGTGAATGAAGCAACGCTATGGGAGATGCAGACCATCATTGTAGAGGAGTGACAGTGACATGTGCCTCGCCACGGTGTCGGCCGGCCCAATGCTTTCACTCTCTTGACTTGGTCGATGTTGATTGAAAGAGGGACCATCTGCTTCTTTCGGCTGTGAATAGATGCTCATTAAAATCATAGGGCTCTTTCGTATACAGCCCGGACTCTGTTCTCTCATACACCCTCCATCACCACAACTCCACGCATCAACTACACCTGCAAGCGCTACCAGAATGCCGACCAAAACGCAGATTGTTGATGCGTTCATCGTTCTCTGCTCCGTTCTCATTATTGTCGTAGCGATCATCAGCGCATTTGCTCACTTGATTGTGGCGATATGCGCTCCGTTATACATTCTCCTCTACGTTTGGCGTCACCTCACAGCGGGCCCAGACAAGAATTTCTACGGCGCACTCGTCTTCTGCTACCGCGCTATTACGCTACCTTTCCGTGTCGTATGGTGGGTTCTACGCCTCCCATGGACTCTCACACGGCTATATCGGTTCTCGCAAACGTCGTGTTTATTTGGAACCTCACTCGTGCAAGGTCGAGCTTGTGGCAAGACGTGGCATTCTTTGCCTTCATTGGTGCATTCATCGCACTACCCGTTGCTCTGCGTGTGATTAAGGCAAAACTACACGCTTATCTCCTCAGCGGAGTGCGCGAAGAAGAAATCATCAACGGGGGCAAGGATATTGAGTATCTTGTAGATTTCTTGGTGCGAGCGACGGCTAAGGATGCGCTCCCGTGGTCTGCGTTGCTAGTGTATGTAGTCGGGTTCAAGGTGCTACACCTTTACATGCGGCGTTGGCAGCTCATGATGTGGATCAAGCAGACGAAGCTCCGGCTTCGCATGTCGAGGGAGGATGCGCTGAAGTCTTTGCCGAAGGACATCAGCTATGGGAGCGTCTTTACGTAGTTGGGCGCTGACTATACGACGTCTGAATAGTACGTCGCGATGCAGGATGGAAACGTTGATGGCGCTGAGACAACGAGAAGGCAATATAGGGACGTAACTTGAAGATTCAGGAGTATTCATACTACCCAATGCATTGTTCGTATGTCGGGATTTCATGCCCCTCTGTACAATCTCTCATCCCTTGCGTCCCTATGATTCCGTAGCCTCCGGAGCCTCCACCCTCATCGCTCGAAACTTGCTCATATCCGCAAACACCTCTTCGTCCGCCACAATCTCCGCGTCATGCCGCGAAGCATTAACAAATTCGCTGAACTCGTTGAAGTGGTTCTCGTCGCGGAACTCGAGGAATGTGATGCAGTCGTACTCCACTGCGTTCGCACCTGCAGGTGGGCCGGTATTATCTGGCTTCAGGTAGTGGGCGGTGCGGTTGATGGGCTTGACGTTGTCCAGCATGTCTTTGAAGAGAGGGAGGTGTTTGTTTTGGTAGTGATCTTTGAACTCCTCGAGGGAGAGGCCTGGTTTACGACACATGAAGTAGATGATGGTGTAGGTCATAGTGTGTGCGATGGACTTCTTTTGCGTTAACTTTGCGTGATTCTTCGGAAAGGACGAGAGGATGGAGATTCGCAATAGAAGAGTCTTCGAGCAATTAACTGCTTATGCCAAGATTGGATGTAAGTAAGGAGAGGCGAGTTTCTATTAATACCATTGTAGGTGAGATGCCGACAGATGGATCGACACGCTCGGTTACCAGGCGTCGTGATTGGACCATGAGCATTCTCAAGTGCTAGCCCGTGGGTGACATTCAAAGCCAATCCGCAATCCCATTACACCCATGATCTAACACGACATTTGCGTTTCGACCTTATATTTCAGATGATACTCTCCTCGTAACCCGCACAGTGCAGTTTTGCTCAGGGAGCACTATAGCCAGTTACAATCCGTTGTTGATGTGAAGATTGAGGATCACTCACTATTTACCAGGATACCTCGGATACGACACACTATCCCTAACCGAATCCCTTTTCAACAACCATGCTAGAAACCGCTCAAAATCCAGTCCATATCTCTCATGTGGCGACGTGCCATACCTGCTTCAGTCAGTCCCCATTTGCACCCCTTCACGACATCGACTTACATCCGCTGATCCGTGTAAAACGCATACGCAGTCTCGTCCATTTTGCGCTCCCTCATCGACTCCAGAAGCTCTTCGAGGTTCTCTATGCGCATGCCGCCTCCCAGGATCTCCCCCATGCCAGGAACGAGGCAGTGGACCCCTTCGACGAACACGTGATCGTCCACAGCTTTCTTCATGCAGAAAGGCATGGTGTGCCCTGGGAAGTGGGTGAGCAGAATTGGCACCCCGATCTCGTTGACCAATCTGCGCTCGGTTGCTAGGGGGATTTCGTCGCCAAAGAGATGACATTTGCCGTCATCTGTCTGGATGCCATGGTCGAAGAGCCATATAATGGCCTCGGCGTAAGGCATGCGACGTAACAGGCGCAATAGTGCTTTGAAGTCGGGGTTGAGTTCCTTAATGTAGCTCGCGCTCTCGGAGTCAGCGAGGAGGATGTCAATCACGGCGCAGATGAGATTTTCGATGGCATGAAGAAGATCATCGAAGACGATGAAATCTAGCTCAGCCTCCATATGCGTGAATTCAGTCAGGCGATGTGATGTGTCTGAGCCTCCTCGACGCGGAAGGACGGCTGAATTGCAAAGCAGTCACCGAGTATTGGCAGTTGTGTTTCGAGATAAGGCTGCGACGTCCGCGTCAGGAATCCGGGCTCGCTATAGTACAGGAGGGCGAACGGCGAGCCACTGCCATCAGCCTGCGTAGGGACGAAAGTTGGTGCAGTGTGTCCCGCATCTCGCGTTGCTTGAAGTACTCGCGAAAAGCAGCGAGTGCGCATGCGCGAGCTTTCATGACCATAGCGTTAGTGGGGCGGCGGAGAACAAGATGCCTATTCTGAGACAAGGTGGATAGGCTGGGAGAGGTTAGATTGCTGGCAGCTGTAGGCACGATGTTGGTGAAGGCACATGGTCCTCCTGGCGCTTCCCAAATGATGGTGTAGTGATCGACATGCAGCTCGCGGTTGTGAGGGACCCCCTGCTTCAAACTTTCTGCTTCAACGTTCCAATGACTTCGATTGTCGCTCGGACTTGGTTCAATTTTCGAATGACCGTGTTGACCTTGCCTTCAAAGATGCACAACAGCTTTGCGCGAGTGTCGGTAAGGTACACATTTGTGTATTTGTCCGACCACACTCGAAAACTTTGGACGCGACCAATCACTTTCACTCGTGTCCCACGTACTCCCTTGGAGCCCAGCTAGATGTCCGTCAGTTCACGAGCGGATATCTTCATCTTGACTGATATAGGCAACTTCTCGTCTGGGTGAAGCTCGAACTTCCTGGCCTCGACCAAAGTAGCTTGTCGAAGCCTCTCTTCTTCTTCGATCTTGTGCATCTCCCTCATATCACTGGCGTAGCAGCCGGCAGCCAGGTTGAGATTCGCATCGATAACTGGCACCCACTCCGAAGATGAAGCGTCACGCACGAAGTACTTGAAGATTTTGTCGCTCGTCGCTGGAGGGAAAGCGATGAAAGCGGATATTAGGTCATTGAACGGCAGTTCCTTGGTACCTGTGGCGTTGGTACGTCGGTCACAATGAGGATCGATGTAGACGGAGACGCGTGTGATTGGAGCCATGTCGACAGGTAGCAGCTTGACTGCATAGAGTGGAACCGTCCAATTGCGTGGCGCAGGTCTTGTCGAAGGGCACACGAATGGGCGGATGTCTGGAGAGGATCTTGGGGTTTGTCCTCTGTAGAAGGCACAGTGTGTGCGATTGCCGCGTGTATGGCAATCTGCCGCTCAATTTCTCTTCGCTAGTTTCGTCAAGCACTAGTGGGAACTCAGAAATCTGCATCGTAAGTGTCATCAGCGCCGCGCGCTATACTGTGCAGTCAGCAGTATTGACTGGGGTTTCATAGTGACGTCTAAACACGATGGAAACACTGAGACACATTTCAAACGACTGAGAAGTGAGAGGAAATTGCGCAATGCCGATTCAAAAGCCATGATCATCAAGAGCGAACGGTTTTACATTCTTACTTGTACCATGGATCAAGATAAGTGGAGGGGCTCGAAGATATCGTTCAGCAGGCTGGAGGATGTTCGATGAGGGAATGCCGTAATTCCGGGACATGCTATGCGGACTCCATAAGCTCATGCATGTAGTTCGGTGCGAACAACCCTCCGTACCTTGTCGTAGTCGCAAGAACGACCTTACACATCCCAAAAGTCAAGAACCTCCAACGTCCGTGCCGACGCGTTCCTTCCACGCTAACGACCCCACATCCCCACTACGCGACGCGCCCGTACCCCTCCAACCACACCAACAATCCTTCACCGCCTTCACCAGACAATCCTCGACACAACAACACAAGAAATGTCAACCCCCCAACCCACCCACGATCCCCCATCCCTCCCGTCCTCCCCCCTCCCAAAACGCACAAAAGTAATCGACCCCACGCCCCTCTCCAACGTCTCGACACTCCCACGCAGCAACGACGAGACCGGCACCGCGACACCCACACCCCTCGCAAACACAAGCACACATCTCCCCAGCGCAGCGAGCATGGCGACCCTGCAAGGCCCCGCGCCCATCGCGCCCTCGATCGCAGCCGCAGCGAGCGCCGAACAACAGCTCCAAGTCCTCCTCCTAAGCGCGCACGCAAAAGCGCCCACGAAAGGAAGTCCATTCAGCGCCGGACACGATTTGTATAGTGCGAAGGATATTACGATCCCAGCGAGGGGACGCATGCTGGTGGGCACGGATATAAGTATAAGTGTGCCGGTTGGGACGTGTAAGTCATTTTACTTCCAACCTTAAACCAAAGCACAACATACGCTGGGAACATGAACTGACATGAGTTAACACAGACGGCCGCGTAGCCCCCCGCTCAGGCCTCGCGCACAAACACGGCATCGACACGCTCGCGGGCGTCATTGACGCCGATTACCGCGGGCCCGTGGGCGTGATTCTAGCGAATTTGTCGGATAAGGATTTTGAGGTTAAGGTTGGGGATCGCGTGGCGCAGCTGATTGTGGAGAAGATTGTTATGCCGGAGGTCGTGGTGGTTGAGAGGTTGGAGGAGAGTGTTAGGGGGAGTGGGGGGTTTGGGAGTACGGGGGGATTTGGGGTGGGTGCGTAGATGGGATGTGGTAGGGAAGGGGAGGCAGAGGAGGAATGATGATGATTAATGGCTTGCTTTATCGAGTTTAGATGGGCGCGTACCGAAATAGCAGCGCTATACTGTATGACTACCTACGTACCTACCTCACAGTCAATGTCACGACTCCTTCGCCTGCACCTTCTGCTTTTCCTCTCCATCCATCCTCTTTACTTCCTCCTCATCCTGCTCTTGCTCCCTCCCAACAACCCCCACCTCCACCCTCCCCAACCCACTCCCCCTAAAATCCCTCTCCGCCCTCGCCCTCCCCAAACTTTCCTCCGTCTGCGTCTCCCCAACCTGCGTCTGAAATCCAACATCGCCCTGCCCTTCGGGCCCAAGACCCAGATGCAACACATCCAGTCCATCCGCAACCTTCACGCCAACGTCGTCAGGAACGTGATTCCCCTCATCGACAGCACTTGGCTTGAAGCGCTCGATGTCAGGTGGGTCGAGGATGTCGTTCACGTATCGTGGGACTGTGACTTCACTCGCGTTTGTGAGTGCTAGATGTCGTCTCGACACGCCTCCATCGCCTTCTGCTTCTTCGCCCTCCTCTTTGCCATTCCTCTTGTCGAATGCTTCCATCTTCACTTTACACGTCTCTGCCGTTTTGCCAAGTATACTCTGCATGCTGGCAAGCACCTTCTGGCACGCTCTAGCCAGCGGAAGATCGTCAGGCGCAACGTCGTCGGGTGAGCGCCAGGACGGCTTGGAAGAAAGATCTGGCACGGCGCGCACGGCTTCAATGAGCCGCGGTATAGTCAGAGCGGCGAACATGTCGCCTGTGCCCGAGAAGAAGAGGGGGAGTTTTGGCGTATCGATGCGGAAGAGGCGGGGCTTGAAGTCTGATGTTGCGGTTGAGCCGATGATGGTGAGGTACTCGACGTCGGCGAGATTGATCTCTGGAGTTGTTTGTGGAGATGAGGCTGATGTGGGCCATGTTGAGGGGTGCGAGGTTGCTGCGTCAAGATGGTTCGGGGTATGGGCGCCGGAGCCGGGTTTGGACGGCGCGCGGGAGGAAATGGTTGTGTTGTCGCGTGTCAGTCGCAAGGAGGTGATGATCACGTGTGGGACTTGGTATGTCTTGTGCAGGACCTGAATAGCCACAGCCAGGGACTTGAGATCGGTAATGGGCGTATCGGACAGCAGCCTGCACCATGTTATTAGCAACTACCTCTTCAGGAAAGTGTATGCACACACTCTGCCTCGAACTGGTTGGGCAGGATGAGATCTGCCTCGCGCAGCAGCGCCTTATATTCAGGCACCTCGTCCTCCGGAATGTACAGCTTGCCGTTATCGCCCATGACTGGGTCGAGCACTGTCTCGTGTCAGCCTTACCCGGCACATCTTTGTCTCCACACGCACCCCAGAAGAAGCTCCCCGGCTTCGTGCCCGCATTGAACTTGACATCCCTGCCGATCTTGCCTATCGCTTGTACGGCCTCAGCGCTGGGCATGTAGCCCGTCAACAGGATGTCGAAGTTGGTCAGGTTCGATTGGCGGAGGCCGTCGTAGAGCTTCAGGATGTCTTCGGCTGAGGTCTTGGTGCCCTTGACTTGCTTGTATGCGGTGTGGTTGCCTGGTGCTGTTTAGCCCGAGAGTGAGACGCGACTGGCTGAAGCATGCTTACTGTAGTGCACCGTGTTGATCGCAGACACGTCGCAGCCCATGGACTGCAGCACACAGGTGGCCATCTTGTTACCGACATATCTCAGTGCTGGTCAGCCAGCGTCATGCGGATGCGAGGAGGGAGGCTTACCCGTGGACTACCTGCCGCGGATTAACTGTCTGTTTGGCTGTATGTAGCTGCGCGCGTGTGCTCTTACATGGCTCGCGATTGCGAGGACTCGTGTGTCTGGTATGAGCGGGTCTGAAGCCATGTCGCGTTGAAGGAGGCAGCTATCAGTATGCACAACAGGAAATGCGTGAAACAAGAGCAGACAAGGCGCGAAAGGCTGGTAGTGTACTGTGTTGATTTCCTTATCTGAAGCTCCGCGAGCGATGACGCGAAAAAGTAGGGTGGGGCAGGGCCTCGGTACCCTTGCTTTTGCGACCGCTGTGCGGAACACCTCCGAATGCACCTCTTTCGCTGATCCAACACGCTTAACCTGCAAGCTAAATAACTGACGCTGTGAATGCATGTCAAAAGCATTGCGCCGATGATCCCCCACATGATTCTTGGAAACATATT
>Ga0265780_10011049_pt1 | contig 10717 bp, 7 predicted proteins | sample P1T30metagenome_FD_192432 | JGI IMG/M metagenome (GOLD analysis project Ga0265780, IMG submission 192432) | Plant litter microbial communities from East Loma Ridge, Irvine, California - P1 T30 | ecosystem: Environmental > Terrestrial > Plant litter > Unclassified | place: USA: California... | reverse complement strand
ACCTGCGTGCGAGCGTGTCGGCGACGAGTCCTTAGCCATGGTTACGACCATGACCATGGGTAAGGTGGGCTCATGGTCGAGGTCCGAGTGTCGTCGTGGCCCGAGGTGCGATTCGAGTCGCGCCCGGGGGAGTCCGACGATGACGCGCCCGCTTCGCGTCGAGCGCGTCTGCGCAGCCGCGGCCCGTACGACGCCGCGGTGACGCCCGCGATCTCGGCGACCGCGCCCCCGCAGCTGTCCGCCGATCTCATCGTCGATGCGGAGGACGCGGTCGCCGAGCTGTCGCGGTTCGATGCCGAGGTCGGTGCGTTCGCGGCCCCCTTCGCATCGATCCTCCTGCGGAGCGAGAGCGCCTCGAGCTCGGAGATCGAGAACCTCACGGCGATGCCGCGAGGGATCGCGCTGGCCGCACTCGGCCGCAGGTCCGGTGCGAACGCCCGCCTGGTCGTCGCGAACGTGCATGCGATGGAGGCGGCGCTGACCCTGGCCGACGATCTCGACGAGGCCGCCGTGATCGGCATGCACGCCGCCCTGCTGATCGACGATCAGCCCCATCTCACGGGTTCCTGGCGCGATCAGCAGGTCTGGATCGGCGGAACGGGTCGCAGCCCGCACACGGCGGACTTCGTCCCCCCGCACGCCGACCGCGTCCCCGCCGCCATGACCGATCTCGTCGCGTTCGCCGGGCGGACCGATCTCCCCGCGCTGGTCCACGTCGCGCTGACGCACGCGCAGTTCGAGACGATCCATCCCTTCCCCGACGGCAACGGGCGCACGGGGCGCGCGATCGTGCACTCGATGCTGCGACGGCTGCGGATCACGCGTCAGGTCACCGTGCCCGTCTCGGCGGGGCTCCTCCGCGACACCGCGGGGTACTTCGCGGCCCTCGGCGCCTATCGGCGGGGTGACGTCGAGCCCATCGTCCGCGCCTTCGTCGACGCGACGATGTCGGCCGTCGTCAACGGTCGTGCTCTCGTCTCGGACCTCACGACGATCCGTCTCGACTGGGACGACGTGACGAGTGCGCGGCAGGGCTCGGTCGGCCGGCGCATGCTCGGTCTCCTGCAACGTCAACCCGTGGTCGACGTGCCCTCGGTCGCCCGCGAGCTCGGGGTCGCGACGAACAACGCCCGGGCCGGCATCGAGCGTCTCGTCGGCGACGGGATCCTCCAGCCGATCGGCGACGCCCGTCGGGGTCGGCTGTACGAGGCGCCCGACGTGCTCGTCGCGCTCGACGCGTTCGCCGTCCGGGCGAAGAGGGGGCGGCCCTGAGCGCCCGCTCGGATTCCCGTCCAGCCGCCGCCTGGTCGATTCTGCGTATTTCTTCGTTCATCTTGTTTTCTGTGGGTTCCGCGACGTAGAGTCTCGTCAACGCGACGGGAGCCCCGTCGAGGCAGCACGCAGACGACGAAGAGGTCACCGGATGTACGCGACGGAACGCTACGAGTCGATCGCCGACGATCTGCGCACCGTCGGCCGCGTCTCGGTCGCCGATCTCGCCGCCCGGTTCGACGTCACCCCCGAGACCGTCCGTCGCGACCTCGATCAGCTCGAGCAGTCGGGTCTGCTCCAGCGCGTCCACGGCGGGGCGGTCGCCGCGGGGCGCTCCAGCATCCGCGAGCTCAGCCTCAGCGAGCGCGAGGGGCAGCACTCGCCCGAGAAGACCGCCGTCGCCGCCGCGGCCGCCCGGCTCGTGCCGGCGACGTTCACGGGTTCGATCGCCATCGACGCCGGCACGACGACGGCCGCCGTCGCCGCCCGGCTCGCCGCGTGGGTCCCGGCCGAGCCCGGCACCGTGCTCACCGTCATCACCAACGCGGTGCCGATCGCCGCGCTGCTGCAGCACAGCCCGCACATCGACCTGCATCTGCTGGGCGGCCGCGTCCGCGGGCTGACCAGTGCGGCCGTGGGCACGACGACCGTCGACCAGATCCAGGCCCTCCGCCCCGACATCGTCTTCGTCGGGGCGAACGGGGTCAGCGCCGGCTTCGGCCTCTCGACCCCCGACGAGTTCGAAGGAGCCGTCAAGGCCGCCTACGTGCGGGCCGGGCGCCGCGTCGTCGCCGTGGTCGACCGCACCAAGCACGGCGAGGAGGCGCTGGTCCGGTTCGCGCGCCTCCCCGAGATCGACACCGTGGTCACCGACGCGGCCCCCGCGCCCGACCTCGCCGACGCGCTCGCCGGGGCCGACGTCGAGGTGATCGTCGCATGACCGCCGCACCCTCCGAGAGAGCAGCACGCATGATCCTCACCGTCACCGCCAACCCCTCGCTCGACCGCACCATCGAGCTCGCGGCGCCTCTGCAGCGCGGGGGAGTGCAGCGCTCCGCCGGCACCACCGACGAGCCGGGCGGCAAGGGCGTGAACGTCTCGCGCGCCCTCGCCGCGTCGGGCGCCGAGACCGTCGCCGTGCTGCCCGGCGCCCTCGACGACCCCGTGCTGGTCGCCCTGCGCGAGCGCGGCGTGCCCACGGTCAACCTGCCGATCGCCGCGCGACTCCGCTCGAACGTCACGGTCACCGAACCCGGCGGCACGACGACCAAGATCAACGAGCTCGGCCCCGACCTCAGCGAGCACGCCGACGAGCTGACGGCCCTGATCGTCCAGCACGCGGCCCTCGCGTCGTGGCTCGTGCTGGCCGGGTCGCTGCCGCCCGGTCTGCCGACGACCTGGCTCGCCGACGTCGTCGTCGCGGTCCGCGCGGCGCACGGCGACGACGCCCCGCGCATCGCGGTCGACTCGTCGGGCGAGCCGTTCGCGGCGCTCATCGCATCGGGAGTCGGCGTCGACCTCGTGAAGCCGAACGCCGACGAGCTCGCCGAGATCGTCGGCGGCGACCCCCTCGCGTACGAGGCCGACCCCGCCTCCGCCGTCGAGGGCGCCCGCAGGCTCCGCGCGCTCGGCGTCGAGACCGTGCTGCTGACCCTCGGCAGCGCCGGGGCCGTCCTCCTCGACGGCGAGGGCTCGTGGTTCGCCGCCGCCCCCGTCATCACCGCCCTGAGCACGGTGGGCGCCGGCGACTCGTCGCTGTCCGGCTACCTGCTCGCCGAGACGGCCGGCGCCCCCGCGCCCGCCCGCCTCGCCCAGGCCGTCGCGTCGGGAGCCGCCGCGGCGGCCCTGCCCGGCAGCATCGTCCCCTCCCTCGACCAGACCTTCCCTGACGACATCGACGTCGTCCCGGTGGCCCCCGCGGCCGTCGGGCACCTCTGAGCAGCGTCGCCCACACCCAAGGAGCAGAACACCATGTCATCCCTCATCAGCACCGACCTCGTCGGTCTCGACGAAGACCTGGGCGGCACGTCGACCGACGTCATCCGCGCCCTCGCCGCGCGCGTCGCGGCCTCGGGGCGCGCCGGCTCGGCCGACACGCTCGCCGACGACGCCATCAAGCGCGAGGCCTCCGTCGGCACGGGCGTGCCCGGCGGCATCGCGATCCCGCATGCGCGCTCGGCGTCCGTCACCGAGCCGACGCTCGCGTTCTCGCGTCTCGCCCGCACGGTGCCCTTCGGGGCTCCCGACGGCGACGCCGACATCGTCTTCATGATCGCCGTGCCCGAGGGCGCCGACAGCGACCACATGACGGTGCTCTCGACGCTCGCCCGTGCGCTCATCCGCGACGACTTCACCGCGGCCCTCCGCGCGGCGAAGACCCCGGCCGACATCGTGAAGCTCGTCGACGACGAGGTCAGCGGCGAGGTCGCCGAGACGCGCGGCGCGACCGGGACGTCCGCGAGCGGCGCGACCAGCGCCTCCTCGGCCGCCGGAGCCGCCGGAGCCGCCGGCGCCCGCCGCCCGAAGCTGGTCGGCGTCACCGCCTGCCCCACCGGCATCGCCCACACCTTCATGGCCGCCGACGCGCTGGTCGCCGCGGCGAAGCGCCTCGGCGCCGACCTGCAGATCGAGACGCAGGGTTCGGCGAAGGTCACCCCGCTCGACCCGGCGGTCATCGCCGAGGCCGACGCCGTCATCTTCGCCGTCGACGTCGACGTGCGCGACCAGTCGCGGTTCGCCGGCAAGCCCGTCGTCCGCGGGCCGGTCAAGCGCGGCGTCGACGCGCCCGACGCCATGGTGCGAGAGGCCCTGGCGGCCGCCACCGACCCGGACGCCGCGCGCGTCGCGGGCTCGGCGACGGCGGGCGAGGCCTCGGCCCAGGGCAAGCAGAGCTTCGGCTCGTCGCTGAAGCGCTGGCTGCTGACCGGCGTCTCGTACATGATCCCGTTCGTCGCCGGCGGCGGTCTGCTGCTCGCCCTCGGGTTCCTGCTGTCGGGTTACGAGATCGCCGGCAACGCCGCGACCGTCCTGACCGACTACTCGCTGACGAACCTGCCGCCCGAGGGGCTGCAGTACTTCCTCGGAGCCGCGGCGTTCCAGATCGGCAACCTGTCGATGGGCTTCCTCGTGGCCGCCCTGGCCGGGTACATCGCCTACGCGATCGCCGACCGACCCGGCATCGCCCCCGGCTTCGTCGCCGGTGCCGTCGCCGTCTTCATGGGCGCCGGCTTCATCGGCGGTCTGGTCGGCGGTCTGCTCGCCGGATTCGCCGCCTACTGGATCGGCCGGCCCACCGTGCCGCGCTGGCTCCGCGGTCTCATGCCCGTGGTGATCATCCCGCTGCTGGCGTCGATCTTCGCGTCCGGCCTGCTCGTCCTCGTGCTCGGCGGCCCCATCGCCGCGCTGACGGTCGCGCTGACCGACTTCCTCAACGGTCTGAGCGGCGGCGGGGCCATCGTGCTCGGCATCATCCTCGGTCTGATGATGTGCATCGACCTCGGCGGACCGGTCAACAAGGTCGCCTACTCGTTCGCCGTCGCCGGGCTCTCGGCCGGGTCGATCGGCGACAACCCCGCTCCGCTGATGATCATGGCCGCGGTCATGGGCGCCGGCATGGTGCCCCCGCTCGCCATGGCGCTCGCCTCGACCGTGCTGTACCGCAAGGGCTTCACGCAGGTCGAGCGGTCGAACGGCACGGCGGCCTGGCTGCTGGGCGCCTCGTTCATCTCCGAGGGCGCGATCCCGTTCGCCGCGGCGGACCCGCTGCGCGTCATCCCGGCCAGCATGGTGGGAGGCGCGGTGACCGGAGCCATCTCGATGGCCGCCGGAGTCACCTCGCAGGCCCCGCACGGTGGTTTCTTCGTCTTCTTCGCCATCGGCAACCTCGGCATGTGGGCTCTCGCGATCGTCGCGGGCACCGTGGTGAGCGCGTTCACGCTCGTGCTGCTCAAGCGCTTCGTCCGCCGCGGCACCCCCGCCGAGGTCGACGCCTCGACCGAGGCCGCCGAGGCCGGCTCGGTCGTCGGCCAGCGCAGCCCCGTGGTCGCTTAGGCCCCGCCGCCGCAAACCCGCCACGACGTCGACACCCCGCCACCGGATCCGGTGGCGGGGTGTCGATCGTGTGGCGGGGAGGCCGAGGAGGCGCTACTCGGTCTTCTCCGTCTGCCACTTCTCGGGCGCACGGTCGCCGTTCGGGCGCACCGGGCGCACGTCGCCCACGATCGGGATGGCCCGCTTCCGCAGGGCCCAGAGGTAGCGCACGAAGAAGTGCGTGAGGGTCGACAGGCGGTTGCCGTTGCCCAGCAGGCTCGTGATGTGCACGAAGACCCACAGCAGCCAGGCGACCGGGCCGGTCATGGTGAAGCCGTTCGGCAGCTGCACGACGGCGGCGTTCGTCCCGACCGTCGCCATGGTGCCCTTGTCGTGGTACTTGAAGCGCTCGAGCCGCTTGCCGGCGAACAGGCGCTGGATCTGCTCGCCGATGTGCTCGCCGCCCTGGATCGCCGGCTGGGCCAGCTGGGCGAGGGCGTCGTCGGTGGCGGCGATGTCGCCTGCGGCGAAGATGCGGTCGAGGCCCTTGACGGTGAGATCGTCGTTGACCTGGATCCGCCCGCCGTGGGTCTGGGGCACGCCCCAGCCGGCGACCTCGGCGTGCGCGGCGACCCCGGTGGCCCAGACGACCAGCTCGGCGGGGATGAACTCGCCGTCGGCGGCGACGACGCCGTCGGGCCGGACCTCCTCGACGCCCGTGTCGAGACGCAGGTCGACGCCGCGCTTGCGCAGCACCTTGGCGGCGTAGCGACGCAGGCGCGGGGCGAACGGCTTGAGCAGCTCCCCGCTGCGGTGCACGAGGGTGATCGTGATGCTCGAGGCGTCGATCTCGGGGTAGGCGTCCTTCAGGGCCTGATCGCGCAGCTCGGCCAGCGACCCGGCCATCTCGACGCCCGTCGCGCCTCCGCCGACGATGACGACCCGCACCTCCCCGCTGCCCTGCGAGGCCGCGGCGTTCTCGAGCTGCGTGAAGAGCTCGTCGCGGATGCGGAGCGCCTGCGATCGCGAGTACATCGAGTACGCGTACTCGTAGGCGCCCTTGGTGCCGAAGTAGCTGGTGTTGACGCCGTTGGCGAGCACGAGGGCGTCGTAGGCGATCTCCTCGCCGTCACGCAGCGTGATGATGCGCTCGTCGGCGCGGACGGTCGTGAGCAGCCCGTGACGGAACTCGGCGTTCGACTGCTTCGAGCGGAGGCTCCGCAGGAAGTACGTGACGTCGCCGGCGTTGAGACCGCCGGTCGCCACCTGGTACATGAGCGGCTGGAACATGTTGTAGACGTGCCGGTCGATGAGGGTGATCCGGACGTCGGCCTTGCGCAGGGCCCGCATGGCGGCGATGCCGGCGAACCCTCCGCCGACGATGACGACGTGCTTGCGGTGGTCTTCGCTCATGCTGAGCTCCTGCGGGTGTCGATGGCGTGCGGATCCCCATCGACCCTTGATCTCACGGCCCTGGTGCGGCCAGGCGCGAGCTTACTCGCCTCGGCGCGCCTCCGAAGTCCCAGGCTTTCCCCAGGGCCGGGCCGTGCACCGAGTGCGTCGGTGCACTTAGTGTAGGCACGTGACCGTCAAGCCCCTCGCGTTCGATCGCCGTGCCGCCCTCAAGGCGAAGCACCGGCTCGCGATCGTCGACGCCGCCGACGCGCTCATCGGCGAACGGGGCGCCCCGCGATTCAGCGTCGACGAGCTCGCCGAGCGGGCCGACGTCTCGCGCCGCACCGTCTTCAACCACTTCGCCTCGCTCGACGAGGTCGTCATGACGGCCTGCACCCGCGTGCTGACGGGCGCCGTCGACGAGTTCCGGGCCGCGACGGCGGCGACGCCCGTCGGCGACGGCTCGCCGGCCTCGATGTTCTCCGAGATCACCGCCGCCATGCGCGGCATCGACCTGCCCGCCGTGATCGCCTACCTCTGGACGGTGCTCGGCGACGACGGCACCGACCCGCGCTCGCACCACCTCATCCAGGACGTCTTCACCCGCACGACCGAGGAGCTCTCCGCCGAGCTCGCCGTCCGCGGAAGCGACGCCGACGGCCTCGAGGCGGAGATCCTGGTCAGCTCGATGATGAACGGCATCGCCGTGATCTCGCACCGCTGGATCACCGCCACCGGCGCCTCCCTCGACCCCGCGTCGCGCAGCCGGTGGGACGCCCTCCTCGACCGACTCGTCTCGACCGTCCGCCGCGGGTACGCACCCGCCGACTGACCACGCCGACCGACCACCCCGACCGACCGCCCCCGGCCGCCGCCCGCGACGGCCGACCCGCACCTCCTTCCCGACGACGCGACGCGAGGCTCCACCCCACCACCGCAGCACAACCCGCATCACCCTCTGGAGGATCCCGCACCATGGCATCTCTGCTCTATCGACTCGGTCGGTTCGCCGCCCGTCGGGCCTGGACGGTCGTCGTCGCCTGGCTCGTCGTCCTCGGCCTCGCCGGCGGTGCGTTCGCGCTGTTCGGCGGCACGCTGACGAGCGCCGTCAGCATCCCCGGCACCGCCACGCAGGAGGTCAGCGACGAGCTGGCCGACAAGTTCCCGCAGGCCAGCGGCGGAACCGGCACGGTGGTGTTCACCACGACCGACGACGCCCCCTTCACCGATGCTCAGAAGACCGCCGTCGGCGATCTGCTGACCGACGCGGAGGCGCTCGACGACGTCAAGGGCAGCACGAACCCGTTCGAGACGCAGCAGCAGCTGGCCGACCAGCAGACGCAGATCGACGACGGTCGTCAGCAGATCACCGACGGCACCGCGCAGCTCGAGGCGGGCCAGTCGCAGATCGACGCCGCGCAGGATCAGCTCACCGCCGGTCAGCAGCAGCTCGACGCCGCACGCGCCCAGGCCGAGGCCGCGGGTCAGCTCGCCGCCGCGCAGCCGCAGCTCGACGCGCAGCAGGCTCAGATCGACGCCGGCCAGAAGCAGATCGACGACCAGCAGGCGACCCTCGACGCCAGCCGCACCGAGCTCGAGACGCAGAGCACCACCCTTGAGGACGGTGCGGCCCTCCTGGCCCTCGCCGAGGACATCCGTCAGGTCTCGACCGACGAGACGACCGCCGTCGCGACCATCCAGTTCGACGAGGCGCTGAACCTCGTCCCGGCCGAGTCGAAGGAGGCCGTCGTCGCCGAGATGAACGAGGCCGACATCGACGGCGTCCGCGCCGAGGTGTCGAACGACATCGCCGCCTCCATCCCCGAGATCCTCGGCCCGGGCGAGGTGGCGGGCGTCGTCATCGCCGCCATCGTGCTGCTCGTCATGCTCGGCACCCTCATCGGCGCCGGTCTGCCGCTGATCAACGCCCTCATCGGCGTCGGCGTCGGCGTGCTCGCGTCGCTCGCGCTCTCGGGCACGGTCGAGATGCTCTCGGTCACCCCCGTGCTGGGCGTGATGCTGGGCCTCGCGGTCGGCATCGACTACTCGCTGTTCATCCTCAACCGGCACCGGACGCAGCTGCGCGACGGCACCCCGCTGCACGACTCGATCGGGCTCGCGAACGGCACGTCGGGCAACGCGGTCGTGTTCGCCGGCTCGACGGTGCTCATCGCGCTGCTCGCTCTGAACCTGACGGGCATCCCGTTCCTCGGCCTGATGGGCACGGTCGGCGCGGTCTGCGTCCTGGCCGCGATCCTCATCGCGATCACGCTGACGCCGGCGCTGCTCTCGATCGTCGGCCTGCGCATCCTGCCCAAGAAGGTCCGAGCCCGCGTCGGCCACACCGGCCCGGTGCGCGTGCCGAGCAAGCCCATGAAGACCAGCCGTGCCGTCCTCACCCTGATCGGCGGCGTCATCGTGCTGCTGATCGTGGCGATCCCCGCCCTGTCGATGCGCCTCGGTCTGCCCGCCGGCTCGTCCGAGCCCGTCGACTCGAGCGCGTACAAGGCGTACACGCTCGTCGCCGACAAGTTCGGCGCCGGGGTCAACGGCCCCCTGCTCGTCGTCGCCGACCTCGACGAGGCCGTGTCCGACGACGATCTCGTCGCCGAGCAGGTCCGAGTCGGCACGAAGCTCAAAGAGCAGGACGACGTGGTCGCCGTCGCGCCCATCGGCGCCTCCGACGACGACACCCTGCTGGCCTTCCAGGTCGTGCCCGACGGCGGTCCCACCGACGAGTCGACCGAGCAGCTCGTCCGCGACCTGCGCGGTCTCGAGCTCGACGGGGTGTCCGAGTTCGGCGTCGCCGGCAACGCGTCCGGCAACATCGACGTCAGCGAGAAGCTGTCCGCCGCCCTGCCGCTCTATCTGCTCGTCGTCGTCGGACTCTCGCTGATCATCCTGATCTTCGTGTTCCGGTCGATCCTCGTGCCCATCACGGCCACCATCGGGTTCGTCCTCTCGCTGTTCGCCGCGTTCGGCGGGGTCACCGCGGTGTTCCAGTGGGGCTGGCTCGCGCCGGTCTTCGGCGTGCACGACCCGGGCCCGATCCTGAGCTTCCTGCCCATCCTGATGGTCGGGGTCCTCTTCGGGCTCGCGATGGACTACCAGCTGTTCCTCGTCAGCGGCATGCGCGAGTCGTACGCCCACGGCACGCCGGCCCGTCTCGCCGTGCAGCGCGGCGTGCACGCCGGTCGCACCGTGGTCACGGCCGCGGCGCTGATCATGACCGCCGTGTTCTCGGGCTTCGTGTTCTCGAACTCGGTGATGATCCAGTCCATCGGGCTCGGCCTGGCCCTGGGAGTGCTGATCGACGCGTTCATCGTGCGTCTGCTGCTCATCCCCGCGGTCATGCACCTGCTGGGCGACGCGGCGTGGTGGATCCCGAAGTGGCTCGACCGCATCCTGCCCGACGTCGACGTCGAGGGGGCCTCGCTCGAGCGGACGCACCCCGGCAGCACGACCGAGGGCACCGAGACGGAGCACGCGACGCACGTGATCGAGGGCGCCGAGCCCGACGCCGCGCCGCACGTCCCCGGCTCGGACGGCCCGCCCGCCCACCGGGCGTAGCGGAACCGAGGAGGCGCGGTGCGGGGAGATCCCGCACCGCGCCTCCTGCGTATCCCGAACCTCCGCGGCGGCCAGGCGACGCGTCAGTGCAGCGGCCCCACGGCCGACTCGGCCGCCGCCCGCACCGCGCCGGACGCGACCGCGGCGTGCGCGACGTCGATCTCGGGCGCGAGCCACCGATCGGGCCCGGGCCCGCCGACCCCCGGCCGCAGCGCGTCGACGACGGCTCGCGCCGGCGCCCCCATCTCGAGCGGGGCGCGCAGCTCGAGGGCGCGAGCCGCGGTCAGCACCTCGATGCCGACGACGCGGGCGAGCCCGTCGACGGCGGTCCGCAGCTTGCGGGCGGCCGACCAGCCCATCGAGACGTGGTCCTCCTGCATGGCCGACGACGGGATCGAGTCCACCGAGGCCGGAACGGCCAGCCTCTTCAGCGTCGACACGATCCCGGCCG
>Ga0265780_10011045_pt1 | contig 10722 bp, 13 predicted proteins | sample P1T30metagenome_FD_192432 | JGI IMG/M metagenome (GOLD analysis project Ga0265780, IMG submission 192432) | Plant litter microbial communities from East Loma Ridge, Irvine, California - P1 T30 | ecosystem: Environmental > Terrestrial > Plant litter > Unclassified | place: USA: California... | reverse complement strand
ACCGGCCTTGATCAGCTCGACGGTACCGCCGCACAGCACGGCCTGTTCGCCGAACAGATCCGTCTCGGTTTCTTCGCGGAAGTTGGTCTCGATGATGCCGGCCTTGCCGCCGCCGTTGGCAGCCGCATACGACAGCGCCAGGTCGCGGGCCTTGCCCGATTTGTCCTGGTGCACCGCCACCAGGTGGGGCACGCCGCCGCCCTGGGCATAGGTGCCGCGCACGGTGTGGCCGGGGGCCTTGGGGGCGACCATCCACACGTCGAGGTCGGCACGGGCCTGCACGAAACCGTAATGCACGTTGAAGCCGTGGGCGAACACCAGCGAGGCGCCTTGCCTGATGTGGGGCTCGACGTCGTTGCGGTAGACGTTGGCGATCTGTTCGTCCGGCAGCAGGATCATGACGACATCGGCGGCCTTGACGGCCTCGGCCACCTCGGCGACCTGCAGGCCGGCCTTGCCGACCTTGTCCCACGACGCACCACCCTTGCGCAGGCCGACCACGACCTTCACGCCGCTGTCGTTCAGGTTCTGCGCGTGCGCATGGCCTTGCGAGCCGTAGCCGATGATGGCGACGGTCTTGCCCTTGATCAGGCTCAGGTCCGCGTCTTTGTCGTAGAAAACTTTCATTGGAGTGCTCCGGTACTTATAAGGTCTGGTTGGCGAAAACGCCCATCGACAGGCTCGGGGCGAATGCGTTTTCAGCAGAATCGCCGGACAAGAATCCGCCCATGCCGAGCCTGTCGAAGCCCGGGCGGAAGAAAAACAGGGGCTTAGACGCGCAGGACCCGTTCGCCGCGGCCGATGCCGCTGGCACCGGTGCGCACCGTCTCCAGGATGGCGCCGCGGTCGATGGCATGGAGGAAAGCGTCGTTCTTCGACTGGTCGCCTGTGAGCTCGATGGTGTAGCTCTTGTCGGTGACGTCGATGATGCTGCCGCGGAAGATGTCGGCCATGCGCTTCATCTCCTCGCGCTCCTTGCCGACCGCACGCACCTTCACCAGCATCAGCTCGCGCTCGGTGTAGGCACCCTCGGTCAGGTCGACCACTTTCACCACCTCGATCAGGCGGTTGAGGTGCTTGGTGATCTGCTCGATGACGTCTTCGGAACCCGCCGTCTGGATGGTCATCCGCGACAGGCTGGGGTCTTCGGTCGGTGCGACCGTGAGCGACTCGATGTTGTAGCCGCGGGCCGAGAACAGGCCGACGACACGCGAGAGGGCACCGGGCTCGTTCTCGAGCAGTACGGCAATGATGTGTTTCATGGGCGATTCCTCTTTTCGCCGCCCTCCCCCGCGCACGGTAATGCGCAGGCTCGGCGGAACGATAGATTCTTCAGTGAGGGAAAAACAGGCGCGGCAGCGAGCCGCACCGGACGGACTTAGAGGTCTTCGCTGCCCAGCAGCATCTCGGTGATGCCCTTGCCGGCCTGCACCATCGGGAACACGTTCTCGGTGGGGTCGGTACGGAAGTCCATGAACACGGTGCGGTCCTTGAGGCGGCGCGCCTCGCGCAAAGCCGGTTCGACATCGCGCGGGTGTTCGATCAGCAGGCCGACGTGGCCGTAGGCTTCGGCCAGCTTCACGAAGTCGGGCAGAGAATCCATGTAGCTATGGCTGTAGCGGCCTGAATACTCGATCTCCTGCCACTGCCGCACCATGCCCAGGTAGCGGTTGTTCAGCGAGCAGATCTTGATGGGCGTGTCGTACTGCCGGCAGGTGGCGAGCTCCTGGATGCACATCTGCACCGAGCCTTCGCCGGTGATGCAGAACACCTCCGAATCGGGCCGGGCCATCTTGACGCCCATGGCGTACGGAATGCCCACGCCCATGGTGCCCAGTCCTCCGGAATTGATCCAGCGGCGCGGCTCGTCGAAGCGGTAGTACTGCGCTGCCCACATCTGGTGCTGGCCGACGTCCGACGTGATGTAGGTGTCGGCGTCCTTGGTCATCTCCCACAGGGTCTCGACCACGTACTGCGGCTTGATGACCTCGCCGTCGCCCAGGCTGTAGGCCATGCAGTCACGGCCGCGCCATTCCTCGATGGTCTTCCACCAGGCCTGCAGCGCACCGCCGTCGGGCTTGCTGGCGGACTCCTTGATCATGGTGATCAGCTCGGTCAGCACGTCCTTGACGTCGCCGACGATGGGCACGTCGACCTTCACCCGCTTGGAGATCGACGAAGGGTCGATGTCGATGTGGATGATCTTGCGTTCGTTCTGGGCGAAGTGCTTGACGTTGCCGATGACCCGGTCGTCGAAACGCGCACCGACGGCCAGCAGCACGTCGCAGTGCTGCATGGCGTTGTTGGCCTCCCAGGTGCCGTGCATGCCGAGCATGCCGAGGAACTTCGGGTCGGACGCCGGGTACGCGCCCAGGCCCATCAAGGTGTTGGTGACGGGGTAGCCCAGCAGGTCGACCAGGGTGCGCAGCTCTTGCGACGCATTGCTCAGCAGCACGCCGCCGCCCGTGTAGATATACGGGCGCTTGGCGTTGAGCAGCAGCTGCAGCGCCTTGCGGATCTGGCCGCCGTGGCCTTTGCGCACCGGGTTGTAGGAGCGCATTTCCACCGTCTTCGGGTAGCCGGTGTAGGGCGTCTTCTTGAACGACACGTCCTTCGGGATGTCCACCACCACCGGGCCGGGGCGACCGGTGCGGGCGATGTGGAAGGCCTTCTTCATCGTCATCGCGATGTCGCGGGGATCCTTGACCAGGAAGTTGTGCTTGACGATGGGTCGGGTGATGCCGACCGTGTCGCACTCCTGGAAGGCATCCTGGCCGATGGCGGCAGTCGGCACCTGGCCGCTGATGATCACCATCGGGATCGAGTCCATGTAGGCGGTGGCGATGCCGGTGACCGCGTTGGTCAGGCCGGGGCCGGACGTGACCAGCGCCACGCCCACATTGCCGGTGGCGCGCGCGTAGCCGTCGGCCGCGTGCACGGCCGCTTGCTCATGGCGCACCAGCACGTGCTGGATGGAATCCTGTTTGTAGAGGGCGTCGTAGATGTACAACACCGCACCGCCGGGATATCCCCACACGAATTCAGTGCCTTCGGCGGCAAGCGCTTTCATCAGCACTTCGGAGCCCATGAACTCGACGGATTCGGGGGAAGAAGAGAACTGGTCGCCGGCAGCGGCTGCCGAGATTTCGGCCTTGGTGATATCCATGATGAACCTTTGAGATTTTCTCTGACGAAAAACCTTGGGTGCCCCTTCGCCGGACCCTTGTGAGGCTGCGTCGGAACTTGAGGCTAGCGGCCATGGGCGCGATGTGACGTGCCGGACCGAAACCCGTTTGCTGTTTGAGTTGCAACTGGCATTATTGCATTTTCCGCACGGATCCGATCCAGGGCCACGCAAAAAGCCGCCCTTCTCCACCTTGGCCTCAGACAAAGAACTCTCCGACTTTCTGCAGAGCGTCGAAACCCGCGCGTTCAAGCGATCGGTCTATCACGTGCGCGATCAGGAGGCCGCGCTGGACATCGTCCAGGACAGCATGCTGCGCCTGTCCGAGCACTACGCCGACCGGCCGCCCGAAGAACTGCCCATGCTGTTCCAGCGCATCCTGTCGAACTGCACCCTCGACTGGTTTCGCCGCCAGAAGACGCGCAACGCGCTTTTTTCCAACATGAGCGACTTCGAGAGCGCGGGAGAAGACGGCGACTTCAACCTGCTCGACGCCCTCGTGGTCGACGACGGAAGCCAGCGCACCGAAAGCGCCGAAGACACCACCAGCCGCGGCGAAATCCTGCTGCAGATCGAAAAACAAATCCAGGAACTGCCCGGCCGTCAACGCGAGGCTTTCCTGATGCGTTACTGGGAGGAAATGGACGTGGCCGAAACCGCCGCCGCCATGGGCTGCTCAGAAGGCAGCGTCAAGACGCATTGCTCGAGGGCCGTGCGCGCGCTCGCTGCGGCGCTGAAAGCCAAGGGAATACAACTATGAATCGCTCTTTGTCGTCTATGTCGGTCACCGACGCCCATCTCCAGGACGAATTCGGCGAACGCGTGGCCGCCCGCCTCGAAGCCGGCGTGCGCGATCTGCCGCACGACGTCGGTGCACGCCTCAAGGCCATTCGCCAGCAAGCCATGGCGCGGCGCAAGCCGGAGCGGGTCGTCAACGTGCGGGCCCGCACCGCATCGGCGGTTTTCGGGCAGGCAGGCAGCGCCACGCTCGGCATGGGCGGCGGCAGCGGCCCGGGCTTCTGGGGTCGGATGGCGTCGGCACTGCCACTGATCGCCCTGGTCGGCGGGCTGGTCGCCATTCACATCGTGCAGAACGAAGACCGCCTGCGTGAGCTCGCCGAAGTCGATACCGACCTGCTGACCGACGACCTCCCGCCGTCTGCCTACACCGACCCCGGTTTCATGGAATTCCTCAAGAACGGCCTGCAGCAGCAGGACCGCTGAACCCGATCGACGACGCCACCATGCCGATGCCCGCCCTCCTGTCGCCATGCTCCGTGCACCTGCCGCACAAAATGGTCCTGGCCGCCGTGCTGGCGACCGCAGTCGCCGGCACGCATGCACAGGCACCGGTTGCGCCCAGGGCCTCCGCTTCCGTGCCGTCTTCGGTCGCCCCACCCGCAGCGTCACGACCGACTTGGGCCGAACTGACGACTGGCCAACGTGAAGCCCTCGCCCCGCTGGCACCGCACTGGAGCGGCCTGTCCGAGAGCCATAAACGCAAGTGGATCACCATCTCGCGCAATTTCAGCGACTGGCCGGCCGACGAGCAGAGCCGCATCCACGGGCGCATGAGTGCGTGGGCCAGCCTGAGTACCGTCGAGCGCGACCAGGCGCGTACGAATTTCACGGAAGCACGCAAAGTGGCGCCCGACGAGAAGAAAGCCCGCTGGGAGGCCTATCAGGCCCTGAGCGACGAGCAACGCGACAAATTGGCCGCCACCGTTGCCCCCAAGCGCCCCGGCGTCACGGTACCGGCGCGCCAGCCGAGGCCGGTCGGGGCCGCAAAGCTCACACCCGCTTCGGGCGATGTGCGAGGCATGGCGGGGGCCGGATTGCCGACCTCTACCGTCGATCACAATACGCTCCTTCCGCAGCATCTCGCAGCGCCCTGAGCCCGGCGCCGGGCTGCCGCGCCAGCCCTCCAGCCGAGCCGCCGATCGCCGATGTCCGACACCCTGCTTACCGGTAGCTCCACGGCCCCGGCCGACCTGAGCGCACCGCCGCTCGCCCGCCGCATGGCCTGCTGGATGTACGAAGGCGTGCTGCTCTTCGGCGTCGTCTTCATCGCGGGCTATCTTTTCGGCACGCTCAGCCAGACCCGCAACGCCCTCGACAACCGCCATCCCCTGATGGCTTTCCTGTTCGTGGTGCTCGGCATCTATTTCGTCTGGTTCTGGGCCCGCGGGCAGACACTGGCCATGAAAACCTGGCACATACGGCTCGTCGATCGCCACCACCGGCCGGTCGGCCAGGCGCGGGCACTGCTGCGCTACCTGCTGGTGTGGATGTGGTTCATTCCGCCGCTGGCCGGGGCCGTAGCGCTGCACGCGTCCGCGGCGCAGACCGGCGTGCTGGTGGTCGGCTGGGTAACCTTCTGGTCCCTGGCGAGCCGGCTGCATCCGCAGCGGCAGTTTCTGCACGACGTGCTCGCGGGCACCCGCCTGGTGACGTGGCGGCCCGCGGCTGCGAAGCGATCCCGCTAGGTCGGCCCGGCATGCAAAAAAATGCTTCTCCCAAGGCGGCCGCGCCACATGAGGCGACGGACGCGCAAAAAGGCAGGCGCGGGCTGACCCGCCTCTGGCATGCAGCACGTTACTCGCTGGACGGCCTGCGCACGGGTTGGCAGCAGGCTGCCTTTCGCACCGAGGTCCTGGCCGCCGTGGTCTTGCTGCCGGCCGCCGTCTGGCTAGGCCGGGGCTGGGTCGAGGCCGGCGTGCTCGCCGGCGCGGTGATGCTGGTGCTGATCGTCGAACTGCTCAACAGCGGCATCGAAGCGGCCATCGATCGCATCGGCAGCGATTGGCATCCGCTTTCCAAACAGGCCAAGGACCTGGGCAGCGCCGCCGTGTTGCTGACGCTTTTGTTGTGTGGCAGCCTATGGGCTGCCGCCCTTTTCCACCGTTTCGCCTGAACGACGGCCCGCCTGCGATGAACCCACCTGCTTTTTCTCTCTGCGTCTACTGCGGCTCCCGGGCCGGAAACGACCCGCGCTTTGCAGAAGCCGCTCGCACCGTCGGTCGCTGGATCGGCGAATCCGGCGGTCAGCTGGTCTACGGCGGCGGGCGCGCGGGCCTGATGGGCGAAGTGGCGGAAGCCACCCAGGCAGCGGGCGGACGCGTGATCGGGGTCATACCGCAGACCCTGGTCGACCGCGAGGCTGCCAACCGCAGCTGCGACGAACTCCACGTGGTCTCGACCATGCACGAGCGCAAGGCCATGCTCGCCGAGCGGGCCGATGCCTTCCTGGCGCTGCCCGGCGGCATCGGCACTTTCGAGGAGTTGTTCGAGGCCTGGACCTGGTACCAGCTCGGTTACCACGACAAGCCCATGGGCCTGCTCAACGTGGCCGGCTATTACGACGGCCTGCTGGGCTTTTTGCAAGGCACCGTCGACACCGGCTTCATGGGCGCCGCCACCGCGCGCCTGCTGCGGGTGGGCACCGACGCCGAAACACTGCTCGACGAGCTCATCGAAGGGCTGCGCCACAGCGGCGGCGACAACGTGCCGCCCCGCAGCGTGATCTGACCGGCGTTCTCAGACCGCCGAGTCGCCCTCTTCGCCGGTGCGGATGCGCACCGCCTGCTCTACCGCGGTCACGAAGATCTTGCCGTCGCCGATCTTGCCGGTGCGCGCCGCGCCGACGATAGCCTCGACGCAGCGTGCGCTGTCGGCATCGCCCACCACGGCCTCGATCTTCATCTTGGGCAAGAAATCGACCTCGTATTCGGCGCCGCGGTACAGCTCGGTATGACCCTTCTGGCGCCCGAAACCCTTGACCTCGGTTACGGTCAGGCCACTGACGCCACATGCGGCCAGGGCTTCGCGTACCTCTTCGAGCTTGAATGGCTTGATGACGGCGGTGATAAGTTTCATGGTCGGCTCCTGGTGTACGGATCGTCGTTCAGACGGAAATTTTCACCTTAGGTTAACGCAGCGTGACGCAAAACCGAGCAGAACTCGTCATGCGGGTGCATCCCGACCCGCATTCCATCCCAGCCGAGCCGTGGGACGCCTTGCTGGCCGAGCAAGCCCACGACAGCCCTTTCATGCGCCATGCCTACCTGCTGGCGCTGCACGAAAGCGGCAGCGCCGTGGCGCGTACCGGCTGGACGCCTGCCTTCGTCACGCTCTGGCGCGGCGACGCGATGGAGGCCGGCTGCGCGCTCTACCTCAAGTCGCATTCGTACGGCGAATACGTTTTCGACTGGGCCTGGGCCAACGCCTACGCCGAGCACGGCCTGCAGTATTACCCCAAGGCCCTGGTGGCCGCGCCTTTCACGCCGGTGCCGGGTGCGCGGCTGCTGGCCCGCGATGCCGAGGCACGCGTGGCGCTGGCCCGGGCGCTCATCGCGTGGTGCCAGGCGCAGGATCTGTCGTCGCTGCACCTGCTCTTCGCCTCCGACGAGGACATCGACGCATGCCGCGAGGCCGGGCTGATGCTGCGCCACACCGTGCAGTTCCACTGGCACAACACGTCACCCGCGGGCTATGCCGACTTCGACGCCTTCCTGGCCGGCCTGTCGCAGGAAAAGCGCAAGAAAATCCGCCAGGAGCGCCGCAAGGTGGCCGACGCAGGCGTGGTGTTTCGCCAGATGCAGGGCGCGGCCATCACGACCGCCGACTGGGATTTCTTCTACCGTTGCTACGAGCGCACCTACCTCGAACACGGCAACGCACCCTACCTCAGCCGCGAATTCTTCCGCCACATGCAGTCGCAGATGCCAGAAAACTGGCTGCTGTTCATCGCCGAACGCGCTGGTGTGCCGATCGCCAGCAGCCTCATCGCACTCAACAGCGCGCGGCCGGATCGCCAACGGGTCGCCTACGGGCGCTACTGGGGCGCGCTCGAACGGGTCGATTGCCTGCATTTCGAGGCCTGCTATTACCAGCCGCTCGCCTGGTGCATTGCAAACGGCATCGATCGCTTCGAAGGCGGCGCCCAGGGCGAACACAAGATGGCGCGGGCGCTGATGCCGGTGTCGACCACCAGCGCGCACTGGCTGGCCCGGCCGGATTTCTCCGAGGCGGTCGAGCGTTTCCTGCAGCGAGAGGGCTCGGGCATCGCCCACTACATGGAACACCTAGAAGCACGGTCGCCGTTTCGCCAGGAGACGGCCGCGACGGACCCCTGAAAAAAGGAGCCTCGCGGCTCCTTCGGGTTACGGTCGGGCGTCGGCCGCGCTCGACGGTCAAGCCTTCTGGTAGTTGGCGATGCCTTCGACGATTTCCTGGTGGGCGGCGTCCTTGCCCTCCCAGCCGAGCACCTTGACCCACTTGCCGGCTTCCAGGTCCTTGTAGTGCTCGAAGAAGTGGCTGATCTGCTTGAGCAGGATCGGGTGCAGGTCTTCGGGCTTCTGGTATTGCTCGTAGATCGGCAGGATCTTGGTGGTTGGCACCGCCAGCACCTTGCCGTCGACGCCGGCTTCGTCTTCCATCTTCAGGATGCCGATGGCGCGGCAGGGCACCACCACGCCCGGCGGCAGCGGAAAAGGCGTCATCACCAGCACGTCGACCGGATCGCCGTCGCCCGACAGCGTCTGGGGCACATAGCCGTAGTTGGTCGGGTAGTGCATCGCGGTGCTCAGGAAGCGGTCCACGAAGACGCAGCCGGATTCCTTGTCGACTTCGTATTTGACCGGGTCGGCGTTCATCGAGATCTCGATGACGACGTTGAAGACATCGGGAGGATTCTTGCCGGGGGAAACTTTGTCGAAGGACATGGATGGTCTGGAATTGAAGAGAAATTTCAGGCCGCACGCAGGGTGCGGAACAGGCGCCGGCATTGTAGCCAGCGCCTGCGCGGGGAGCTCAGCCCAGCGCCGTGTCGAGGAGCATCATCAGCACGAAGCCGATCATCAGCCCACCGGTCGCCCACGCCTCGTGGCCCTTGCGATGCGACTCGGGGATGATTTCGTGGCTGATCACGAACAGCATCGCGCCGCCGGCAAAGCCGAGGCCCCAAGGCAGCAGGCCTTGCGAATACTCGATGATGGCGGCGCCCAGCACGGCACCTATCGGCTCGATCAGGCCCGACCCCATGCCCACCAGCACCGACAACTTGCGGCTATAGCCCGCTGCGAGCAACGCGACCGCCACCACCAGACCCTCCGGAAGGTCCTGAATGGCGATGCCCGTCGCCAGGGCGCTGGCCCGCAGCGGATCGTTGCCGGCAAAGCCGACGCCGATGGCCAGGCCTTCGGGCAGGTTGTGCAGTGCGATCGCGAACACGAAAAGCCAGCTGCGCCGCAGCGTGTGCGACGACTGGCCTTCGCGGCCCTTGATGAAATGCTCGTGCGGCACCAGCCGTTCCATCAGCAACAGCACCAGGCCGCCGAGCAGGATGGACACACCGACGACCCCACCGGCGCTCCACGCGCCCATGCCGCTGTCGCGTGCGGCCGCGAGGCCCGGAATGATCAGCGAGAAAGCGCTCGCCGCCAGCATGACGCCGGCACCGAAGCCGAACAGCGTGTCTTGGGTGCGTTCGGAGAGTCGCTGCGAGAACAGCACCGGCAGCGTACCGAGCGCCGTCGCCAGGGCCGCGACCATGCCCCCGACGAAGGCATCGCGCACCACCTGGTTGGTGGCGACCATCTGCCAGCCTTGGGCGGCGGTGACCGCCGCCGCGGCCAGCACCACGAGGATGCCGAACCAGCGACGCGTGAGATTCATGGAACGTGCGCTGCTGTTCATGCTGGCGCTCAGCGCTTGGCGGCAGCGTAGCGACGGGCCACTTCAGCCCAGTTCACCACGTTGTAGAAGGCCGCGATGTACTCCGGGCGGCGGTTCTGGTACTTGAGGTAGTAGGCATGTTCCCAGACGTCGAGGCCGAGGATCGGCGTATTGCCGGAGCCGATGCCGCTCATCAGGGGGCTGTCCTGGTTGGCGCTGCTTTCCACCGCCAATTTGCCCGCCTTGTCGACCGACAGCCAGGCCCAGCCGCTGCCGAAACGTGTCAGCGCCGCCTTGGTGAAGGCTTCCTTGAAGGCGTCGAGGCCGCCGAGGTCGGTTTCGATGGCCTGCGCCAGCTCACCTTCGGGCTGGGTCGCGCCGCCGGGCTGCATCACGGTCCAGAAGAGGCTGTGGTTGTAATGACCGCCGCCGTTGTTGCGCACCGGCGCACGCACCGCTTCGGGCAGCTGCTCCACCCCGGACACCAGTTCCTCGATCGATTTACCTTCGTGCGGCGTGTCTTTCAACGCGGCATTCAGGTTATTGACGTAGGTCTGGTGGTGCTTGGTGTAATGGATTTCCATCGTCTGCGCATCGATATTGGGCTCGAGCGCGTCGTATGCATAAGGCAGCGGGGGGAGATTGAATGCCATTAGAAATTCCTGTGAATGAGTTTTAATATCATTTATACACGGCAACAACCGTGATGACGAGATAGCAGTCTCTATCGCCTTGGCAGAACATCTGTAACGCTCTATCACCGACCTCGCGACCATTCGGCTCAGCCTGCGGCTCCGGTGATGATCCGACAGGGTCTTGGGACAGCAGCCGACGGCCGCCTTCGCCGTCCGGGCGACAATCGT
>Ga0265780_10011043_pt1 | contig 10722 bp, 10 predicted proteins | sample P1T30metagenome_FD_192432 | JGI IMG/M metagenome (GOLD analysis project Ga0265780, IMG submission 192432) | Plant litter microbial communities from East Loma Ridge, Irvine, California - P1 T30 | ecosystem: Environmental > Terrestrial > Plant litter > Unclassified | place: USA: California... | reverse complement strand
TATCCCCAAACTAAGCGTCGCAAATGTGTCTCGGAACTGGTTCGTTTTGCAACGGAGTTATGCGACGATCGAACATCTGAAAGCCGGCGGTTGCTTCAACTGTTGCAGAATTTAGTACTTTTGCGACATTGACCGCTCACCGCTTCTCCATTGCAGCTCCTTCATTTGAAGAAAATCGCCTGCCTTGGCCCGCCCGGCCAATACAATTGGTCTTGCCGGTCGGAAAAGCGGTAACTCGCATGCCTAGATCACAAGTCACCGGTCAAGAATTGCGCTTTGCCGAACCCAAAGCTCCAGTCGACGTCGCTATTTTCGATCACGGAGAGCATCACGTCCTCCGGCGAAACACCGCAGCGTTCAGCAAGGCCACGCGTCACTATTTGGTAGAAGGTCTGTTTCATTTCCTGCGAGCGGGGACGCGTTGTCATACGGATCAGCACGCGCTGTTCGGTGCGCTCGAAGCCGAGGCCGGTGTCCTCCATGACAAGGTGGGTGGCTTCATGCTCAGTAACGATCTGATAGCGGTCACGAACCGGTACTTGAAACGCCTCTACCATTGCTTCATGGATCACCTGCTGCAATTCGACGATGGCCTTAGCAGGACGGCCCTTGACGATATGGATATTGAGCAGCGGCATTACTGATCCTTCCGATTAGACAGCGTTCAACTCGCGCGCAAGTGTTACAATAAGTGTGGCACCACGCGCGGCGTCAGCCGTCTCCAATCGCCGTTGTTGGGAAAGCTTCGCGGCGGACGCGCTCGGTCACTTTTACTAGCTCGTTCGGCTTTGGTGGGCTTGCTTCCCTAACGTACGCAACCAGAACAGGCGCAAAGATGCGACGTATCTCCGGGTTGATGTTTGGCCGGCTTAGCCTCATCGGCGCACTTGCCCCGTGTCAACGTGGACAAAGCCGTCATGTGAATAATAGCCGACACTACCCCCACACAGCGATATGGCACCCTTTTGCAGGTCCCGCAGCAGCGCTACCCCGGGTATGGCGATGTCGCTCGCCTTGCTCAGCATTTGCTGGCTACGCCGTTCGAGCGGGCATGGAGCGCACGGTTCGTCCTTGGGCACCGATCGACGCTGTTGCGCTGGACGCTTCCAGTGCGAGCGTTGGTTAACGCCGGCGTGACGCTCAGAACCGGAATGTGGCGAAGATCGTTGCATAGTTCAGATCGTCGCCTTCGCCGGTCTGCTTGATAAACCGGCCCGCCTCGACGTGGTTCATGTATGCCCCGACTGTGACGAACGGGGATAGCAGATAGCGCGCGCCGAAGGTGCCGCGGAGGCCGACGTCTCGCGACGTGCCTTCGTTCGCGGCACGCAGCAGGGCACCCGAGCCGAGATAGATGCCGTCACCGCGCGTGGTCCGTCGGAGGGCGTTGACACTGGCGTCGAGCGTTAGTTTGCTCGTGGGGGTCACGGTCAAAGAGGGCCCGAACACGGTGAGGTTGGATCGGTTGAGTTCGCCGTTAAGCGTTAGCGGACGCGCGAACAGGCTGAAATAGGTGCCGATCCGGTCGTCGGCCGGATCGCCGTCGCCAGAGCCTCGTTCGTAACGGATGCCCAGCTTAGGCCCCCATGCGCCGCCTAGTAAGTAGGAGACGTTGGCGGTTACGTAATTGGCACGCACCCCCTGATCGCCCCATTGGCCGTTCTGCAACGTGCCCTCGACGTCGTAATCGACATGCGATCCATGCCCGTTGACGCGCAGTGAAAAGGTGTTGCGACGTTCGGTTGCGGTGCCTGCATTATAAGCAGCGTTCTTGCGGTCACTACGAATCCATATCCCCTCGAACGTGTTGGCGAACGTGCCGAGTTGTATCTTTCGTGCGACGCGGGCGCCGTAGAAACCGAAATCCTCGTTAGTGCTGTTATTGAACGGGGTCAGCGTTTCATTCTGTGCATAGCCGCCCAGCAATTCGCCGTTCCACGCCCCCTTTGTGATCATCAGGCGAGCTGCGTCGAGCGAGCGACGGACATTCAGGCCGTCGCGCATATCGAACAGGCGGAACGCCCCAATGCCAATTTCCTGCCGGCCGACCCGCAGATCGAGCGAGCCGTCGTCGCCCAGCCCGGTCCGCGCGTCGACAAAGGCCTGGGCAATATCGATGTCCTTGCGATCGGATACGGTCTGCGTAATGTCGTAGCCCTGCTGCAAGCCGCTCTTCAGTTCGAAGAAGCCGCGTAGATGCTCGCCGACATGCAGGTCAGCCCACGTGCGGAAGCGAAATTCAAGGTCGGCGTCGTCTTGCTCACCCCGGCCGAATCGCTGCGCGCCTCGCGTCTCGAGCCGCGTCCGTGCCTCGCCGCCAAGCGTCAGGAAGGTCGGACCGGCAATCGGAATATATTTCAGTTTGGCCCAAAGGGATGTGCGGGGCTGGTCACGTAGGCCACTGTAATCCTCATCATAAGGCAGGTCGCGATCCTGCGGATGGGTTTGCAACGCGGTATCGCCTGTCCTAACCGGCTCCGTCTTCGACTGGGTGGCAATGTCGGTGGCGGCGGGGGCTGCCTGCGGGCTTCGAGGCGCGACCTGGGGTGCCGTCGCAATCGCGACGACAGCAAATATCTCGAACATAGTATTTCCTAACGTACTGTAGGGCCGCATGTCGGGCGGCGATGGAACAGCGCGTCAGTTCGTCAGGGTCCGTGCGCGATCACGATCACTCTCCAGAGATAATCGGCAACGCCTTGGATGCGATCAGGCATCGTGGGTCGCTCGTTAAGGTTGCGTCACGCCGCCGGTCAGAGACCTCGGTCGAGAAACCGGACGACGGATTTGATTACAAGATCGGGGGCCTGCAACGGCGGTACGTGCGCACACCCGGGCAGGATGCGCAGGTCGGCATGGGGGACAAGACCGGCGAGCTCGGTCGCCATGGCCGGCGGGGTCGCCGCATCCTGATCGCCAACCATCACCAGCAGCGGCATGGTCAGCGCCGCGACCTCCTGCGACAGATCCAAGGTGGCGAGCGACCTGCAGGCGCGCTCGAACACCGCGATGTCGGTGCGCAGGAACGCCGCACGGCGATCGGCCATCAGTTCGGGCTGCGCGGCTTGAAAATCCGAGGCGAACAGGCGGGCCATCGCGGTGTCCGCTACCGTAGCAAGGCCCTTGGTGCGGGCCGCGGCTGCCATGTTGCGGAAGGCCGCACGCCCAGGTTCTGAGAACCGCGCACCGCAGCCGGCTAGGATCAGCGCCGTGACGCTGTCGGAATGACGGATCGCCATCTGCAACGCCACGAACGCGCCATAGCCGTTGCCGAACACCACGGCTTTCCCGTCCGTTGCCAAGCTGCGCACGAATGCCGCCATCCGGTCTGCGACCTCCGTGAGTCCACCCTCCACCGCCGGCGAGTCGCCGAAGCCGGGCAGATCGGGTACGATCACCGTGAAACGTTCGGCAAGCCGCGATGCCACTGCATCGAAACTGGCGCTGTCCGACAACAGAGAGTGCAGCAGCACCAGCGGCGGGCCTGCGCCAACCATCCGGGCAGTCACGCCATCGTTGTTGATTTTGGTGGTCATGCTCGCAAAACCCTTTGAATGAGCAACGATGGCTACGCACCATGACGCCCCGGCACAAGCGTAAAAACAAATAATATGCTCTTGCGTGAAATATCACGATTGACCATATGCAACCCAGGATGAGCAATATGCTACTACGAGATAATGTGTACGAACGGATCCGCAGTGACATTCTGACCTGCATATTTGCCCCCGGCGAGCAACTCAGGGAGCAGGATATGGCGGCGCATTACGCGACCAGCCGCCAGCCTATCCGTGACGCCCTGCTCCGCCTGGAGCGCGAGCATCTCGTCACGATCGCGCCGCGTCAGGGGTATCAGGTCAATCCGATCTCGCTGACCGATGCGCAGGATCTGTTCCGGTTTCGCCTGGCGATAGAACCCGCCTGCGCGACTGAGGCGATTGAGCGCGCCGACGACGCGGCGCTGGCCGGTCTCGACCGGTTCCGGACGCTGCCGGACGGACAGGATTTCACCGAATACAACCGCGCATTCCACTGCGCGATTGCGAACGTTTCGGGCAACAGGCGTATGGCGATCGTCGCCTGCGACCTGATCTCTCAGGCCGACCGGCTGGTCCGCGTCTCGCTGGGCGCGATCAAGGGCCGCGATCCCGCGGCATTGGTCGCCGAGCATGGCGCGATCATCGACCTGTTACAGCGACGCGACGTGCGTGCAAGCCGCAAGCTGTTGAAGGCACACATCTCCCAGGCGGAAAAGCGCGTCATCACGGCGCTTTCCCGAAGCGCAATCCGCTCTTGAGTTCACAAGGAGTACCGATCTTGAACGTGATCCAGAACCACGACATCGACGTCGAGCAACACGGCAATTTCATCGATGGTCAGCAGGTCGAGGCCGGCGGGGCCGAGATGATAGACGTGCGCGACCCGGCGACCGGGGCGGTGATCGCGCGAATCCCGAATTCGACCCGCGAAGACGTCGATCGTGCGATGCAAAGTGCGCGGGCTGCATTCGAGGGCAAGGAATGGGGCGGGATGGACATCCGCGCCCGTGCCCGACTGATCAACCGCCTGGCCGATGCCTTCGAGGCCAATCTGGAAACGCTCTACCGGCTCGAAACGCGCAACAACGGTCGTCCGATCAATGAGACGCGGGCGCAATTGTCGCGGTTGCCCGATTTTTTCCGCTATTTCGCCGGCCTCGCGCTGTCGCGCCGTGACGACGTCATCCCCGTCGAGGGCAATTACCTCAACTACACGTTGCGCACGCCGATCGGCGTGGTCGCCAACTGCACGCCGTTCAACCACCCTTTGATGATCATGTGCAAGTCGCTGGCCGCCGTGCTCGCATCGGGGTGCACTACGGTCATAAAACCGTCCGAATATACCCCGCTAACGACGCTGAAACTTGCCCAGATCTTCACCGATGCGGGTCTCCCCAATGGGGTGTTCAACGTCGTGCTTGGCTATGGCAAGGATTCGGGGCGGTTCCTGTCCGAACACCCTGATATCAACAAGCTGGTCCTGACCGGTGGCACCGAGGCCGGACAAATCGCTGGCAGCGCAGCGTCTAAGGTGTTCGCCCACCAGACGCTGGAACTTGGCGGCAAGACGCCGGTGTTGGTGTTCGATGATTTCAATGTCGATCAAGCGGTCAACTTGGCGGCGTTTGGTGCGTTCATCGGCGCAGGTCAGACCTGCGTGTGTGGAAGCCGTCACCTCGTTCAGAAGACCATTTATGACGAGTTCGTCGAGAAGTTGGCGATCAAGGCACAGGGCATCCGCGTCGGCGATCCGTTCAACCCCGCGACGCAGATGGGCCCGGTGATCTCGCAGCGCCAGCGCCAGCGCGTGATGAGCTATGCGCAGTTCGGCCGCGACGAGGGCGCCCGCGCCATCGCTGGGGGTCACGAAGCCACGGTCGAGGGCTTCGAGGAGGGCTATTTCGTCCAGCCGACGGTGTTCGCCGACGTGCGGTCGGACATGCGCATCTTCCAGGAGGAGGTGTTCGGCCCGTTCACCAGCATCACCCCGTTCGTCGACGAGGCCGATGCATTGCGTCTTGCCAACGATTCGCCGTTCGGCCTGGGTGCCGCGATCCGCACCAACCACGTCGCCCGCGCGCATCGCGTCGCGCGCGACATCAAGGCGGGGATCGTCTGGGTCAACGACCACCACCGGCTCGACCCCGCCTCACCCTGGGGCGGCGTCGGCCTCAGCGGTATCGGCCGCGAATTCGGTACCGAGAGCTTCAACGACCATTTTGACGTGAAGAGCGTCATGGTCGCGATGAACGACGAACCGCAGGACTGGTATGGCGATCCCGAGGGTCGTCGCCGCCTCAACTGACCCCTGATGCTGGCCAGCCCACGCAGACGGGCGGCCGGCATCGTTTTTCGATCGATCTGGAGAGATGTCATGGCGGCTTCCGTAAGTGCGGGCGTCAACGCAGGAGCGCGGCTGGACCGTTTGCCCGTTGGCTCGTTCCATTATCGGATCATGTGGCTGATCGGGGCCGGCATGTTCCTGGACGGCTTCGATATATATGTCGCGGGCACGGTGCTCGGCGCGACACTGCACAGCGGGTTCTCGACCCTGGCGCAGAATGCGATCTTCGTGTCGGTCACCTTCGTCGGGATGATGATCGGCGCGGTCGGCACCGGCTTCCTCGGCGACCGCTACGGCCGACGCTTCACCTATCAGATGAACCTGTTGCTCTTCGGTGCAGCGTCGCTGGCGGCGGCATTTGCGCCCAACATGACCGTGCTGATTGTGCTGCGGTTGCTGATTGGGATCGGGCTGGGCGCAGAGAATGTCGTCGGCTATTCGACGATGACCGAATTCGTGCCCGCGGCATCGCGTGGGCGTTGGCTAGGACTGATGGCGGTGTTTGTCGTCACCGGCCTCCCGATTGCATCGTTGGTCGGATGGCTCGTGATCCCGCTACTGGGATGGCGGGCGATGTTCGTGATCGGCGGCATGGGCGCGCTAGTGATCTGGTACATGCGCAAAAAGCTGCCCGAATCGCCACGCTGGCTTGAATCGATCGGCCGCACCGACGAGGCGGAGGCCTTGATGGTCGAGATCGAGGCGGAGGCAGCGCAGACCGCGCCGTTACCGCCGGTGGCGGCGACTACGCCGGTTGCCCCTGCGCCGAAGGTCGGCATGGCCGAGCTGTTTTCCGGCGTTCTGCTGTCGCGGCTGCTGGTCGGCTGCATCTGCCTGATCGTCATCAACACCCTGTTGTACGGCTTCATCACCTGGCTGCCGACCTTCTTCATCCAACAGGGGCTCAGCGTCGCCAATTCCTTTGGCTATTCGCTGATCATGGGTATCGGTGCCCCGATCGGATCGGCGATCGGCGCGATGACCGCCGATGCCTGGGGGCGCAAACCGACGATCATCGGTGCCTCGGCGCTGGCGGTGGTGATGGGGGTGATCTATCCCAACGTGTCCGATCCGGCGTTCCTGCTGCCGATCGGTTTCCTGCTCACCGTGCCGATCTACGTCCTCGTGGCGCTGCTGTTCGCGATCTACATTCCCGAACTGTTCCCGACCGAAATTCGTCTGCGGGCGTCGGGCATCTGCCAGTCGGTCGGGCGCGCCGCGACAATCGTGACGCCGTTCCTTGTCGTCTGGCTGTTCACGCAGCACGGTATCGGCGGAGTGATGGCGTTGATGGTCGGGCTCCTGATCCTGCAGATCGTCGTCGTCGCGTGGTTCGGCATCGAACCCCGCAATCGGCGGCTCGAGGAGTTGGACGGCACGCTGCCGTCGCGCGGCGCGTGATCTTCTGACCGGTGGCGCCGACAGGTGCCACCGGTCAGAAGCGCTGCTGGTTGATCCGCACGACCTCATCGAGGAAATCCACGACGGCACGGATGCGGGGCAGGCGTTGCTGGTCCGCGTGCATCAGCAGCCAGTAGCTGCGCGTCACCTCGACCTCCGGCAGCACGCGGCGCAACCGCCGATCCTGTTCCGCCGCGAAGACGTGCAGGATCCCCAGCCCCAACCCGTTGGCGACCGCGGCCTGTTGCGCGGCGATTGAACTCGACCGAAACACGGTCGGTGCATCGCTCACGATCTGGTCGAAATAGCGCAGTTCCGGCATGTCGATCAGTTCGTCGATATACCAGACCAACGGGTGCGCCTTGACCGCGTCGAGCGCGTCAATCGCGGGATGGCGTTCCAGATAATCGGCCGCCGCGTACAGCCCCAGCCGGTAGTCGACCAGCCGCCGCGCGACCAAGCGACCGCGCGGCGGGCGGGTTAGCCCAATCGCGATATCCGCTTCGCGCCGTGACAGGCTGACCGACCGGCTTTCGGGAGCGAGTTCCAGCTCGATCGTCGGATGGCGGGCGTGCAGCAGATGTACGTTGGGTGCGACTAGATAGGTCCCGAACGCCTCGGGCGTCGCCAATCGCACCGAGCCGGCGACCGTCCCTGCCCTGTCGCCGACCGCGGCACCAGCCCCCATCATCTCGTTTTCCATTCGCTCGGCATGGTCGCGCAGTAGTTCGCCGGCCGCGGTCAGCACCACTCCGCGCGGCGACCGGTCTATTAGCCGCGCATCGAGCGCAGCCTCCAGACCCGACATCCGTCGCGCGATCGTGCTGTGGTCTATTCCGAGCGCCCGTGCCGCCGCCTGCAGCCGGCCCTCGCGCGCCACCGCCAAGAAGAGCCGTACGTCGTCCCAGTTTAGACTCTGCATATTCACACAACCGATGCGGTTTAGTGGAGGTTCCGGTGCCGAATTGTCGAGCTTATGTGCTTAAAAGGCAATCTGAAAGGAGCATCATGCGCACCGTAACGCATTTCATTGGTGGACAGGCGATACCCTGGTCCGGGGCGCGGACCGGCGATATCTTCGACCCGACGATCGGCCGCGTACAGGCACAGGTCGATCTCGGTTCGGCGAGCACAGTCGCGGACGCCGTCGCCAACGCGCGCGCCGCCCAGCCCGCCTGGGCAGCGACCAATCCGCAGCGGCGCGCTCGCGTGATGTTCCGCTTCAAGGCGTTGATCGAGGAGCATATGGATGAACTCGCCGCGCTGCTCGCTTCGGAACACGGCAAAGTACTCTCCGACGCGAGGGGCGACATCCAGCGCGGCCTCGACGTGGTCGAGTTCGCCTGCGGCATTCCGCATCTGTTGAAGGGCGACTATACCGAAGGGGCCGGCCCGGGAATCGACGTCTATTCGATGCGTCAGGCGCTCGGCGTCGTTGCCGGTATTACGCCGTTCAACTTCCCCGCGATGATCCCGCTGTGGATGCTGGCGCCAGCGATCGCATGCGGCAACGCCTTCATTCTCAAGCCGTCCGAGCGCGACCCATCGGTGCCCGTCCGCCTCGCCGAACTGGCGCTCGAGGCCGGGCTGCCCGCCGGCATCCTCAACGTCGTCCATGGCGACAAGATCGTCGTCGACGCGATCCTCGACCATCCCGACGTTAAGGCGGTGAGCTTCGTCGGGTCGTCGGACATCGCGCAATATGTCTATGGTCGCGGCGCGGCGGTAGGCAAGCGGATGCAATGCATGGGCGGCGCCAAGAACCACGGCATCGTCATGCCCGACGCCGATATCGATCAGGCGGTCGCCGACATTCTCGGTGCGGCCTATGGCTCGGCGGGCGAACGGTGCATGGCATTGCCCGTCGTCGTCCCGGTTGGTGAAAAGACTGCCGAGATGCTGCGCGAAAAGCTGGTCGAGGAGATCGCGAAGCTACGCGTCGGCGTGTCGAACGATTCCAAGGCGCATTACGGCCCGGTGGTCAGCGAGCAGCACAAGGCGCGGATCGAGGGCTACATACAAATGGCAGTCGACGAAGGAGCCGAACTGGTACTCGACGGGCGCGGTTTAGTGTTGCCGGGGCATGAGGATGGCTATTTCCTCGCCCCCACTCTGCTCGATCATGTCCGTCCCGACATGCGGAGCTATAATGAGGAGATTTTTGGGCCTGTCTTGCAGATCCTGCGCGCGAGCACGTTCGAAGAAGCGGTGCGATACCCGTCGGAGCATCAATATGGCAACGGCGTCGCGATCTTCACGCGCAATGGCGACTTCGCACGCCGCTTTGCGAGCGCAGTCGAGGTTGGCATGGTTGGCATCAACGTACCGATCCCGGTCCCCGTCTCCTACCACAGTTTCGGTGGGTGGAAGCGGTCAGGGTTCGGCGACCTCAACCAGTATGGCACCGACGGCATCCGCTTCTACACCCGGGTCAAGACCGTCACGCAGCGCTGGCCGGGCGGCGGGTCGGTAATCGACCAGAGCTTCGTCATTCCGACAATGTGAGGGCATGCGTCGGCGCCATCGCCGACATGCCGGCGACCGCAGACCTACGAAACCAAGAGAAGAAACAACCGATGAGGACCGAAACCCCGAAGCCGGACACCCCGGCCACCGAAAAAAGACCGGTCCCGCAACCGGTGACGCCCTATGCGCCGCATACCGGCAGCCCGATGGACGACGAACCTGAACCCGGCACCGATCCGCTACACCAAGGACCATGACCGACCCGTCGCCGGCCGTACCGATGAATTAGGTCACGATGGCCCCACCGGCATGGCCGGCGATGAACGCAGCGAAATCGCACCGATCGAGCGGTATGCCGTCCCGATACCATCTTGCCCTGGTGAACAGCATACCGTTCAAAGCCGCTCACCACGGCTTTTGTAGGTGTCTGCATGCAACCGCTGTTCCCCCTTTTTTGCAGCCTTTTCATCATCGCGCTTTGCAATCGCTGTTGGCACTTATTCAGCCTGCTCAGCCAAGTCGGCCCATCGATCTGCGTCATGCAACGCCCGCAAGCTCCGCAGTCCACCATCTGGTATCATGCCAATGTCGCAAAAGTGGCAACACTCGAGACGCCCAAAACTTAGGACATCAGCGACAGGGTGGTGGATAGAGCCTCTGCGGCGCGGTTCCCTTCGTCGGCTATTATGAAAGCTGTCAGCCCGGTGCGATCCAGCGGCCTACTGACATGGTAACCCTGGATCGTGTCGCACCCTTCCGCGACCGAGAAGTCGAACTGTTCCAGCGTTTCCACGCCTTCCACCGTGGTGGACATGCCGAGGCAGGTGCCCATCGTGATGATTGCACGAACGATCGCCGCACTTTCAGCATCCTCTGGCACCTGCCGGACAAACGACTGGTCGATCTTGATCTTGTCGAATGGAAAACGCCGCAGATAGCTGAGCGACGAATAGCCCGTGCCGAAATCGTCCA
>Ga0265780_10011041_pt1 | contig 10723 bp, 8 predicted proteins | sample P1T30metagenome_FD_192432 | JGI IMG/M metagenome (GOLD analysis project Ga0265780, IMG submission 192432) | Plant litter microbial communities from East Loma Ridge, Irvine, California - P1 T30 | ecosystem: Environmental > Terrestrial > Plant litter > Unclassified | place: USA: California... | reverse complement strand
GAATGCACGTATCCCGGCCGCCGCCGTGACGGCGGAGGACTCGATGCTGATGGCGCGCCTGGCCAAGCGCGGCCCGCTGAGCATGAAGCTGGTGCTGACGCCGCAGAACCTGCCGGACGCCGACAGCTTCAACGTGATCGCCGACTTGCCGGGCACCGAGAAACCGGACGAGATCGTGATCGTCTCGGGCCACCTCGACTCCTGGGACCTGTCGCCGGGCGCGCACGACGATGCCGCGGCCGTCGCCAGCGCGATGGCCGTGTTCGAGGTGCTCAAGAAGCTCGACTACCTTCCACGCCGCACCATCCGCTTCGTCGCCTGGATGAACGAAGAGAACGGCCAGCGCGGGGCTGCCGCCTACCTGGCCGCGGAACAGGCGAACGCCGGCAAGCACTTCGGCGCGATCGAAAGCGACAACGGCGTCGGCCGTCCCTTCGGCCTGCGCGCGAGCGTGATGCCGCAGTCGGTCAAGCTGTTCGCGCCGCTGCAGGCGGCTATGCAGCCGATCGGCGCCAACGTGTTCCAGCGCCAGGACGTGCTGGCCACCGGCGACCTGGCCGGTCTGGAACGCGCAGGCGTGCCGAGCTTTGCGCCGGTCGTCGACACGTCGAGCTATTTCGACTACCACCACACGCCGGCCGACACCCTGGACAAGGTCGATCCCGACATCCTGCGCCGCCACGTGGCGCTGATGACCGCGACCGCCTGGTACCTGGCAAACATGGAACAGGAGATCGGCCGCTCCAGCGTGCCGAAGCCCTGAACCCGGCTCGCCCGCGTTGCCGGCTCAGGCCGCCGTGCTGATGCGCCGTATCGCGCGCGCATGGCCGCGGTAGGGCCGGCCATAGATGGTCTGGATGCCGCTCGCGAAATTCTGGCCCCAGACCAGCTGCGCACGGGTGGCGTGCGGCTCGCTCGACCAGTACCAGTTGCGCTCGAACGATTCGCGCAGGTTCGCGAACAGCAGCGCCAGCTCGCGCCGCGTCGGCAGCGCGCCCCCATGGCCGTTGGCCCAGTCCACGGCCGTGGGCCAGCTGACCTCGGAGGAGTCGCCTGGCAGCAGGACCAGGTGGTAGTCGGGTTCATCCTTGCCCAAGATCAGACCGGCGTATTCCTCGCCATCTTGCAGCATGCCCCGGATTTGCATGTATTCGCCCATTGAAATCTCCTCGCGTTAAGTAGCAGGGGATAAGACTGCTGAGCGCGACTTTTGGTTTCGTGTAGGGTTCGATCTAGATCATGGTCGGGTCTAATTTCTAAGGAGAAGAATCTTGTTGGCGTCGCCACTGCCGCGCCAGTCGCCTCGGCTGCCGAGACCGGCGACAGCCAGCGCCGACGGCCAGCAAGCCGCGTAACTACCCGGCGCGTAGGAACCTTGCCTTATCTTCCCTTGCGCCTGCGATAGCGCGCATCAGCATCTGCTGTGTTCGGTAGAGAACTGCTGAGTATTCGGTTTCTGCCGATACATTGGCCCAAAAAAATTAGTGCCTGCAGAAGAAATTTCCTAAAAAGTTGAACTTAGAAAGTTTCCTGCGCTCAAGGGGTTACATTTTTAATTAGGGCAAGACACATTCATGCAGACTTTCGCTACCTTCGCTTCGATCCGTACCAACGCTACCCGCGCCGCTGCCGCCGTCGCCTTGCTGGCCGCCGCCATATCGGCCAATGCCGCCGCCATCCCGACCACCCCGAACAATTTCTACGTCTCGCCGACCGGCTCGGACACGGCCGCCGGCACCAAGGCCGCACCGTTCAAGACCCTGGCGCGCGCCGCCAAGGCCGCGACCAAGGCCGGCACGACCGGTTCGTGGCGCCAGGCACCTATGCCGGCGGCATCAGGACCACCGCCAGCGGTACGGCAAGCAACCGCATCTACTGGGTCTCGACCACCAAATGGGGCGCCAAGATCGTGCCGCCTGCCAAATCGACCAACAAGACCGCCTGGGACAACCGCGGCGACTACGTCAGCATCATCGGCTTCGACGTCGACGGCAGCAAGATCGGCACCGGCACCAAATGGGTGCTCGGTATCTACACGGGCGGTTCGTACAACGTCATCGAGGGTAACCGCGTGCACCATATGGCCACCACCATTCCGTGCAATAGCGCCGGCGGCTCGGCGATCGGCGTGGACAGCTATTACAAGGGCGTCAAGGGCGACGTGATTGGCAACGTCGTGCACGATGTCGGCCCGGCCGGCTGCACCTACGTCCAGGGCATTTATCACAGCACCTCGGGCACCATCAAGAACAACATCGTCTACCGCGTGGGCTCGGCTGCAATCCACCCGTGGCACGAAGCGACCGACCTCCAGATCGTCAACAACACGGTGAGCTCGTCGGTGTTCGGCATCATCGTCGGCGGCGGCGACTTCTATTTCACGAAGGCCGGCGCCAACAATGTCCACGTGCACAACAACATCGTGTACGACAACAAGTACGGCATCTCGAGCAGGGCACCACCGGCAAGGGCAACACGTACAAAAACAATCTGGCCACCAAGAACACGACCTACAACTTCCAGCTGCGCAATGGCCTGACCCATACGGGCACCATCAGCTCGGAACCGCTGTTCGCCGGCTACTCGCGCACCGCGGCGACGCCCGACTACAAGCTGACGGCGAGCTCGCCGGCAGTCGGCCGCGGCATCGCCACCTATGCGCCGAAGAACGACATCGACGGCAAGGCGCGTGGCAGCAGCATCGACCTGGGCGCATCCCAGCGCTAATCGCTTGTGATGGCGGCATGACCGCGGGGTGAATGGCCCGGACGTGGAAGCGTCCGGGCCATTTTTTTATTCGGCTTCGGTATCGATCGGCTGCACGACCTCGGGTCCGCCGAGCCCGGCCCGGTTGACCAGCGTGCTGACCGCGTGCCACTCGAACGCGTCCGAGGGCAGGGCGGCGTGGCGTGCGAACGCCAGCGCTTCCTCGCTCGAGAGCGCCGGATCGAGCCAGGTCTCGGCATCGACCGCATCGAGCACCACCGGCCGCCGGTCGTGGATGTCGAGCATCCCGCCCGAGGCGTCGTCGGTGACCAGCACGAAGCCGGCCTCGGCGCGGTTTTCGGTAAAGCCGCCGAAATTGGCCAGGGCCAGCATGAACAGCGGCGCACCGTCCTTGCGGTGGATGTGCCAGGGTTGTTTATGCCCTTTTTCTCCGGTCCATTCATACCAGCCCTGGGCAGGCACCAGCGCCCGTCCCGACTTGAGCAGGCCGCGCCAGTAGCGATTGGTGAGCTTGTCCATGCGCGCGTTGATCGTCACCGGCACCTTGCCCTTGGCCCAGCGCGCCTGGTAGCTCCAGTACACGTCGTCCACCCGCCGCTCGCCATCCTGGATATGCAGCACGGGCCGGTAGGAGCCGGGCGGCACGTTGTAGGCCGGCGTGGCTTCGCTGTCGTACACCGCGTCGAGCCAGCCGATCGCGCTGGCGTAGTTGCGAGCCGTCTGGCTCTGGTCAAATCGTCCACACATGGCTCGATACTAGCGCAAGCCGGTTCGAGGCAGCGCGCGGCGCGTGTGGCGTTTGGCCGCACCGTCCGGCAATGGTATGCTCCGGGATCATATGATTGACAAGGAGCAGGTATGGCAGCAGGCTGGTGGACCGTATTGAAGACCGTCCCGTGGAGCGATGTGATCAACGCCGCGCCCCAGGTGGCGACCGGCGCGCGCCGTCTGTGGGACACGGTCAATCGCAAACCGGGGGCGGTGGACCCGGCGACCGGCCTGAGCCCCGAGATGGCCGCGCAAGAAGACGACATCATCGGCCTCCTGATCGCGCGTTCCGAGCAGAACGATGCGGAGCTGAACGACCTGCGCAACCAGATGCGCGCGGCCTCCGAACTGATCGCCAACCTGGCCGACCAGAATGCCCAGCTGATCGCCAAGATGGACGTGCAGCGCCAGAAGATCACCTGGCTCGGCGTGACCGCCGGCCTGTCGGCGCTGCTGGCCGTGGTAGCCCTGATCCTGGTGGCGGTGCGGACCTAGATGAGATGAAACTGGTACTGATCTGCGCGACCCTGTTCATCTTCATTTCGATGTTGCTGAACGGTGCGCGCCGGCGCGGCAAGCTCAATGACAGCGCCAACCGCGCCGTGACGGGCCTGGCCAATTCGATGCGCATCTTCGTGTTCGGCCTGCTGTTCTTCGTGGCGATCGTCTGCGTGGCGATGGCCTGGCATATGCTGCAAAGCCCGGCTTGACCCCGGTCGGCGCGGCCGCCGGCAATCCCGCTTCTTTCGCTGGTCCAGCAATTTCCGGTATGATTTGAATTGTTTCCCAAATTCAACATCTGCCCATCCGTGACCCAGTCCAAGCCAGAATCCATCAGCAGCCTGCCGACGCGGGTACTCAATCTCGTCGATTGCGGCGTGATCGTGCTCGACCACGAAGGATGCATCGTCCTCTGGAACGGCTGGCTGGTGCCGCGTTCCGGCCGCGGCGCGGCGCGCATGCAGGGCCATGCGCTGATCGAAGTCTTCCCCGACCTGCGCGGATCGCGCGTCGAGGCGGCCATCCTGGCCGCGCTGCTCGAAGGCGTCGCCACCGAGCACGTGCCGCCTTCGCACAGCCGTGCGCCTTTCCCGCTGCGCGAGCCGGGCAGTTTCGATGGGGCGCTGATCGACCAGGCGGTCGCGGTCACGCCCTTCGACGAGGACGGCCGGCGCTACTGCCTGGTCGAGATCCGCGACGTGAGCAGCGTCGCGGTGCGCGAGCGGCGCCTGCTGGAACACGCCGAATCGCTGCGCGCGCGTTCGTATATCGACGGCCTGACCGGCATCGCCAACCGCCGCCACTTCGACGTGGCGCTGGAGCGCGAATTGCGCCGCGCGCAGCGCGCGGATGGCGCGCTGGCGCTGCTGCTGGTCGACATCGATTCGTTCAAGGCCTATAACGACCACTTCGGCCACCAGCAGGGCGACAGCTGCCTGACCATGGTGGCCCAGGAGCTGGCCGGCATGCTCAAGCGGCCGGCCGACCTGGCGGCGCGCTACGGAGGCGAAGAGTTCGGGGCGGTGCTGCCCGATACCACCCTAGAACAGGCGCGCGTGCTGGCCGACCGCATCCGCGCCCACGTCGCCGGCCTTGGCCTGCAGCAGGCGCCGGCCGCCCATCATCCGCAGGTGACGCTCAGCATCGGCGTCGCCGCCTTCGACCGCGTGCGCCTGAACGCGCCGGAAGCGCTGATCGAGGCCGCCGACAAGGCATTGTATGCGGCCAAGCGCGGCGGCCGCAACCGGGTGGTCGCCGACGGCGACGCGGTGGACGCCACCGCCTGAAAGGTCAAACGGGCGGCAGCCGGTCCAGCAGCTTGTCGAGCGTGACCGGATATTCGCGCACCCGCACGCCGGTGGCGTTGTAGATCGCGTTCGCCACCGCCGCCGCGACCCCGCACAGGCCCAGTTCACCGACGCCCTTGGCCTTCATCGGTGACGAGTATTCGTCTTCCTCGTCCAGGAAGATCACGTCCTGGTGCGGGATATCGGCATGCACCGGCACCTCGTAGGTGGCCATGTCGTGGTTGGCGAAGAAGCCCAGGCGTTGGTCGACCACCAGGTGCTCCATCAGCGCGCCGCCGACGCCCATCGTCATCGACCCGATCACCTGGCTGCGCGCGGCCTTCGGATTGAGGATGCGGCCGGCCGCGCACACGGCCAGCATGCGCCGCACCCGGGTTTCTCCGGTGACGGCATCGACCGCCACTTCGACGAAGTGGGCGCCGAAGGTCGACAGCTGGTTCTTTTTGGCCAGGTCGCCGAACTCGATCACGTCCTCGGCCACCAGTTCGCCATCCCGCGCCGCCTGGGCCAGCGGCAGGCTGCGGCCCGCCGCGCGCACGGCGCCGTCGACGAACTCGGCCTCGCCGGCGAGGCCAAGCTTGCCGACCACCTGCTCGCGCAGCTTGACGCAGGCCGCGTACACGCCGGCGGTGGCGCTGTTGGCGCCGAACTGGCCGCCCGAGCCGGCCGAGACGGGGAAGTCGGAGTCGCCCAGCTTGACCTCGACCCGCGCCAGCGGCACGCCCAGCATCTCGGCCGCGGTCTGGGCGATGATGGTGTAGCTGCCGGTGCCGATATCGGTCATGTCGGTCTCGACGACCACCGTGCCGTCGGCGCGCAGCCTGACGCGGGCGGCCGACGTGATCACGGGGCTGTTGCGAAAGGCCGCCGCCACGCCATGCCCGATCAGCCAGCGGCCTTCGCGCACCTGCGCCGGCTTCGGGTTGCGCTTGCTCCAGCCGTGGCGTTCGGCGCCGGTGCGCAGGCACTCGATCAGGCGGCGTTCAGAGAAAGGCCGAATCGGCTTTTCGGGATCGACCCTGGTGTCGTTCAGGATGCGGAACTGGACCGGGTCCATGCCCAGCTTCTCGGCCAGCTCGTCCATTGCGATCTCGAGCGCCATCAAGCCCGGCGCCTCGCCCGGCGCACGCATCGAATTGCTCTCAGGGAGATCGAGCACGGCCACGCGGGTGGTGGTCATGCGGTGCTGACCGGCGTACAGCAGGCGGGTCTGTTGGGTTGCGACCTCGGGCCTGCCGCCCGGCAGGTTGCCGTTCCAGGTCTCGTGGCCGATCGCGGCGATGCGGCCATCGCGGCCCGCGCCGATGCGCACGCGCTGGATGGTCTTTGGACGGTGGGTGGTGTTGTTGTAGACCAGGTGGCGCTGCAGGGCCACCTTGACCGGACGCCCCGCGGCGCGCGCCCCGAGCGCCGCCAGCAGGGCATCGGCGCGCAGGAATAGCTTGCCGCCGAAACCGCCGCCGATATACGGCGAGACCACGCGCACGTCCTGCTTGCGCATGTGCAGGGTCTTGGCCAGGTCGCTGCGCCACCAGTCGATCATCTGGCTCGAGGTCCAGATCGTCAGCTTGCCGCCATCCCAGCGCGCGGTGGTGGCATGCGGCTCCATCATGGCGTGCGACTGGTCGGGCGTGGTGTAGACCGCGTCGAGCCTGACCGGGGCCAGCTCGAAATGGCGCTCGAAGTCGCCGGCGCGGGTGTCGGGCGGATAGTCGCGCTCGGGCTTGGGCGCGATGCCGCTGTCCTTGACCTTCGCCAGGTCGAAACTGCCTTTCTCCTCGCGGTAGCGCACGCGCACCAGGCTGGCGGCGGCGCGGGCCTGTTCGAAGGTTTCGGCCACGACCAGGGCCAGCGCCTGGTGGTAGTGTTCGATCTTCGGACCGCCGAGCAGGCGCGCGGTGTTCTTCTCGCCCTTGCCGAGCTTGCCCGCAGTGGCGGCGGTGACGACCGCCAGCACACCCGGCGCGCGCTGCGCCGCCTCGACGTCAATCGCGGCGACCGCGCCCTTGGCAATGGCGGAACCGACCACGATGCCATGGGCCGCGCCCGGCACCTCGCGGTGGTGTTCATAGGCATAGGTGGCGCGTCCGGTGCACTTGAGCGGGCCGTCGATGCGATCGTAGGGGCGGCCCACGTGGCGCAGCCGGTCGATCGGATTGGTGGTGGCGGGAGTGTTGAATTTCATGGGCGTGAGCTCTCCAGGCGTCGCGATCGCGGCGCTCGCATCAAGAAACGGATCAAGAAACGGATCAGGAAACAAGGCGGGACGGCGCCGCGGCGCCGCCCCGCATGCGGCGTCAGGCCGACAGCGGCATCTTCTCGATCAGCTTGTCGAGCGTGATCGGGTATTCCCGCACCCGCGCGCCGGTGGCGTTGTAGATCGCGTTCGCGACCGCGGCGGCGACTCCGCAAATACCCAGTTCGCCGACCCCCTTGGCCTTCATGGGCGAGGACAGCTCGTCTTCTTCCTTGAGGAAGACGACTTCCTGGTGCGGGATGTCGGCATGCACCGGCACCTCGTAGGTGGCGAGATCGTGGTTGGCGAAGAAGCCGAGGCGCTTGTCGACCACCAGGTGTTCCATCAGCGCGCCACCGACACCCATGGTCATGGCGCCGATTACCTGGCTGCGCGCCTGCTTGGGATTGAGGATGCGGCCGGCCGCGCACACGGCTAGCATGCGCCGCACCCGCGTCTCGCCGGTGACCGAATCGACCGCCACTTCGACGAAGTGGGCGCCGAAGGTCGACAGCTGGTTCTTCTTGTCCAGCCCACCTGTAAATTCGATCGTCTCCTCGGCCACCAGTTCGCCGCCGGCGGCGGCTTGCGCCAGCTGCAGGTTGCGCCCGCCCGCACGGACCGTGCCGTCCACGAATTCGGCCTCGCGCTCGTTGACGCCGAGCTTGGCGGCGACCTGTTCGCGCAGCTTGGCGCAGGCGGCGTACACGCCCGAGGTCGAGCTGTTCGCGCCCCACTGGCCGCCCGAGCCGGCGGAAGTCGGGAAGCTGGAATCGCCCAGGCGCACCTCGACCCGCTCGAGCGGCACGCCCAGCATCTCGGCCGCGGTCTGGCCGATGATGGTGTAGCTGCCGGTGCCGATGTCGGTCATGTCGGTTTCGACGATCACCTTGCCGTCTTGCGCAAGCCGCACCCGCGCCGCCGACTTCATCACCGGGCTGTTGCGGAAGGCCGAGGCCACGCCGTAGCCGATCAGCCAGCGGCCCTCGCGGGTCTGGCCCGGCTTGGGATTGCGCTTGTTCCAGCCAAACTTCTCGGCGCCCATGCGCATGCACTCGACGAAGCGGCGCTCGGAAAACTTGCGGATCGGCTTTTCGGGATCGACCTTGGTGTCGTTCAGGATGCGGAACTGCACCGGGTCGATGTTGAGCTTTTCGGCCATTTCGTCGATCGCGATTTCGAGCGCCATCATGCCAGGCGCCTCGCCCGGCGCGCGCATCGCATTCCCTTCCGGCAGGTCGAGCAGGGCGACGCGGGTCGCGGTCATGCGGTCGGCGCCGGCGTACAGCAGGCGGGTCTGCTGGGTCGCGACTTCCGAGCTGCCCTTGGGCAGGTTGCCGTTCCAGGATTCGTGGCCGATGGCCGTGATGCGGCCGTCGCGGCCGGCGCCGATGCGGATACGCTGGATGGTGGCCGGGCGGTGGGTGGTGTTATTGAAGATCAGATGACGGTGCAGCGCCACCTTGACCGGGCGCTTGGCCGCGCGCGCGCCCAGCGAGGCGAGCAGGGCGTCGGCACGCAGGAACAGCTTGGAGCCGAAGCCGCCGCCGACATAGGGCGAGATCACGCGCACCTTGTCCTTCGGGATGTTCAGCGTCTTCGACAGGTCCTTGACGCACCAGTCGATCATCTGATTCGAGGTCCATACCGTCAGCTTGTCGCCTTCCCAGACCGCGGTGGTGGCGTGCGGCTCCATCATCGCGTGCGACTGGTCCGGGGTGGTATAGGTGGCGTCGAGTTTCACCGGGGCGGTATCGAAACCGCGCTGGAAGTTGCCGGCCTTGGAGTCGGCCGGGTCGGATTCCCAGTCGGGTTTCACGGCCTTGTCCTTCTCGGCGGCCAGGTCGAAGCGGCCTTTCTCTTCGACGTATTTCACGCGCACCAGATGCGACGCGGCGCGCGCCTGCTCGAAGGTCTCGGCCACCACCAGAGCCACGGCCTGGTGGTAGTGCTCAACCTTGGGGCCGGCCAGCAGGTGGGCGACGTTCATGTCGCCTTTACCCAGCTTGCCGGCGTTGGCGGCCGTGACCACGGCAAGCACGCCGGGCGCGCGGCGCGCGGCCTCGATCTCGACCGAGGCGATGCGGCCCTTGGCGATGCTGGAACCGACCACGAAGCCGTGCGCGGCGTTCGGCACTTCCTTGTGGTGCTCATAGGCGTAAGGCGCGGTGCCGGTGCACTTGAGCGGGCCATCGATGCGGTCGAGCGGCTGGCCGACGTAGCGCTGGCGGTCGATGGGATTGGTGGTGGCTGCAGTCGTGAATTTCATGGGATCAGCCTTTCTTCGCTGCGTTCATCGCTTCCGCGAGGGTGCGGTGTACCAAGGCCACCTTGAACGCGTTGTCATCAAAGGTGCGGGCGCCGGCCATCAGGCGGTCCGACAGCGCCTTGGCGCCTTGCGCCATCTGCCGTTCGGCCTCTTCGACCCGCCACGGCTTGTGCGCCACGCCGCCGACCGCCACGCGGCCGCTGCCGTCGGGCAGGATCACGGTGGCGACCGATACCAAAGCAAAAGCATATGAAGCGCGGTCGCGCACCTTGCGGTAGGCGTGCACGCCGCCCAGCGGCTTCGGCAGCTTGACCGAGGTGATCAATTCGCCGGGTTCAAGCACGGTTTCGATGTGCGGGGTATTGCCCGGCAGGCGGTGGAAGTCCGCGATCGGGATGCTGCGCATGCTGCCGTCGGCCTTCACGGTTTCGACCTCGGCGTCGAGCAGGCGCATGGCGATCGCCATATCGCTCGGATGCACGGCGATGCAGGCGTCGCTGGCGCCGACCACGGCGTGGTGACGGGTAAAACCGCCGATGGCGGCGCAGCCGCTGCCCGGCTGGCGCTTGTTGCACTTTTGCGCCGTGTCGTAGAAATACGGGCAACGGGTGCGCTGCAGCAGATTGCCCGAGGTGGTCGCCTTGTTGCGCAACTGGGTCGAGGCGCCTGCCAGCAGGGCGCGCGACAGCACGGCGTAATCCTTGCGCACGCGCGCATCGGCCGCCAGGTCGGTGTTGCGCACCAGGGCGCCCACACGCAGGCCGCCGTCCGATGTTGGCTCGATCTTGTCGAAGCCAAGGCCGTTGACGTCGACCAGGGCGGTCGGGGTCTCGATCTCGAGTTTCATGAGGTCGAGCAGGTTGGTGCCGCCGGCGATGAAGCGGGCGTTCGGGGTGCGGGCGACGAGCTGGGCGG
>Ga0265780_10011040_pt1 | contig 10724 bp, 10 predicted proteins | sample P1T30metagenome_FD_192432 | JGI IMG/M metagenome (GOLD analysis project Ga0265780, IMG submission 192432) | Plant litter microbial communities from East Loma Ridge, Irvine, California - P1 T30 | ecosystem: Environmental > Terrestrial > Plant litter > Unclassified | place: USA: California... | reverse complement strand
CGAGCCGACCCTGGGCGTGCTGGGTCGGCGGCACGACGTGGCCGCGCGGCCCGCGGCCGGAGAAGCCGTCGCGACCGCCGCGCTCACGCCGGCTGCCGCCTCCTCGTCGGGACAGCGACGTGGCCCGCAGCAGCTCGGGGTTGACCCGGTTCGTCGCCGCCTGGCCGCTCGAGTCGAAGAGGTCGAGGAACTTGCCGCCGACGAGGACGTGCTGGTCGAGGGGAACCGGGCGGTCCTCCGAGACGATGACGTCGGTGCCGCCCCGGACGGTCTGCAGCCAGTCGCCGAATTCTTCGGCGTTCGAGACCGTGGCGCTCAGCGAGATCAGGCGGACGTCGAGCGGGAGGTGGATGATCACCTCTTCCCACACGGCGCCCCGGAAGCGGTCTGCCAGGAAGTGCACCTCGTCGAGCACGACGTAGCGGAGGTCGTCGAGCATCTCGGAGCCCGCGTAGATCATGTTGCGCAGCACCTCGGTCGTCATGACGACGATGCGCGCACGGGAGTTGACGTTCGTGTCGCCGGTCAGCAGGCCGACCTCGGAGGCGCCGTACTCGGCCACGAGTTCTTGGAACTTCTGGTTGCTGAGGGCCTTCATCGGCGCCGTGTAGAAGACCTTGTCGCGAGGGTGCTGCATCGCGAGGTGGATGGCGAACTCGGCGACGAGGGTCTTTCCCGCTCCCGTGGGGGCGGCGACGAGCACGCTCGAGCCCTCTTCGACGGAGGCGCAGGCGGCCTCCTGGAAGGGGTCGAGCGAGAAGCCGAGACGCGACCGGAACGACTGCAGCTGCGGCGTGCGGACGCGGTTCTTCGAGGCGGCGAAGCGGGCGGCCGGGCTGAGGTCGCTGCTGGTCATGGGGTCATCCTCCGGCGAGTTCGGCGTCGAGCGCGGCGGCGCGCTTGGCCACGCCACGGTCGTGGATCCAGGCGACGCCCGCGGCGACGAAGTAGAGGAACACCATCGGGATCGCCAGCAGGAACATCGAGAAGACGTCGGCGGCGGGGGTCGCGATGGCGGTGAACACCGCGATCAGGAGGATCGCGACGCGCCAGCCCGTGATGATGGCCCGGGCGCTGATGACCCCGACGAAGTTCAACAAGACCAGGAACACCGGCAGCACGAAGGCGATGCCGACGGCGAGGATGAGCTTCAGGACGAAGTCGAAGTACTGCTTCGCGTCGATGATCGCTGCGTCTTGTTCGGACACGAAGCCGGTCAGCACGCGCACGATGTTCGGCAGGACGTACACGCCGCTGAGGCAGCCGAGGAGGAACAGCGGGATCGCGGACCCGATGAAGCCCACGGCGTAGAGCTTCTCGCGCCGCACCAGGGCGGGGACGATGAACGCCCAGACCTGGTAGAGCCACACCGGGCTGCTGAGGATCACGCCTACCGTGACGGCGATCTGCATGCGCAGGTCGAAGCTGCTCGTGATCTGGCCGTAGTTGAGCAGGGCCTCGTTGGCGTGCGCCCCGGCGAGGGTCAGGACGGGCGCTCGGAGGAAGTCGAGGACGTACGTGGACACGAACCAGCCCGCCACGCTCCCGACGATGAGCGCGAGAGCCGAGCGGAAGAGGCGCTTGCGGAGCTCGACGAGATGCGCGCCCAGGGACATGCGACCGTCAGCCGACCGCTTCCGCGAGCCGCGCCCGGCCTGGTCGCCCTCGTCGGTGCCACGAGTCGTCGTCGTGGCCACGCGTCAGGGCTTCAGGTAGTCGTCGCCGCTGGTGGGACGGACCGTCGAGGCACCGGGGTCGCGACGGACCGTACCGTCGGCGGTCGAGGAGCGCGGGGCGTCGTCGTCGCTCTTCTTGTCGTCGCCGATCTCGTTCTTGAAGATGCGCATCGACTGCGCGATGCTCTTCGCGAGGGCGGGGAGCTTGGGAGCGCCGAAGAGCAACAGGATGATCGCCAAGATGATGATCAGGTGCCAGCCGGTGAGGTTTCCGAGCATGAAGATGTCTCCTAGCGGTGAGGCGAGCCCCCAGTGTACCCCGCCGACGGCGGCGGGAGCTGGGGCCGTCCCGTCAGTCGTCGTAGCGCGCGGCGGCCTCGGCGGCCCAGTCGGCGACGGCCCGCCGGGCATGGTCGGACGAGACGACGCGGGCTCGACCGGGGAGACCGCTGACGAGGCGGGCCACCGTGCCGACGTGACCGACGCGGAGGGTCAGCCGTGCCCGGCCGTCGCCCGCGTCCTCGACGTCGACCGGCCGGTAGTCGTCGAGCAGGGGCGCCGCCGCGGCGTCGATCTCGACGACGACGTCGAGGTCGTCGGGCGAGCCCTCGAAGAGCGTGTCGGGCAGCGACAGGTCGGAGGCGCGGTGCGTGATGCGCGCCTCGGTGAGGGCAGGCGACGCGATGCGGTCGAGGCGGAACGTCCGCAGCGCCTCCCGCAGGTGGTCCCAGCCGCGGAGGTACCAGTCCGCGTCGAGCGACTCCACCCGGAGCGGGTCGACGCGACGGCGCTCGACGAGGCCCCGCACGCCCGCGTAGTCGAACTCGAGCTGCACGCCGCGCTCGACGGCCTCGCGGACGAGCGCGACGACCTCGCTCGTCTCGTCCTGCGCGACGGCGACCTGGCTGGGCTCCCCCGAGGCGCCCCGGGACAGCTTCGACATGAGAGAGGCGACGGCGCCGCGGTCGGCGTGCTCGGGCAGCGACGACAGGTACTGCAGGCCGGCGATGAGAGCGGCGGCCTCGCGTGCCGAGAACCGGGGCGTGTCGTCGATGGCGACGAGGTTCGTGAGGACGATGACGTCGTTCTGCTCGAAGTCGTCCCACGCGATGTCGAAGAGATCGGCGTGCTGGTACTGGGCCGTGTCGCCGGGGACGCCGGAGACGGCGATCAGCTCGACGGCCCGGCGGATGTCGGCCACGCCGACGCCGAAGTGGGCGGCGGCCTCGGCGACGCTCACGCGCTCGTGGTCGATGAGCCACGGGACGAGCGACAGGAGGAACGCGAGCTTGTCGGTCGCGTGCAGGGAGGGACGGCGGTCGGTCACGAGACGGCCTCCCCCGGTGCCGGGACGGGCGGGGCCGCGTGGTCCGCGGCGAGGTCGCGGAGGCGGTCGGCCACGAGGGCCCGGAGCTCGGCCGGCGCGAGCACGACGACCTCGGGACCGAACGAGGTGAGCTCCTCGGCGAGCACCTGACGGTCGCTGTAGTGCACCAGGAGGACGTCGTCGTCCTGCGCGCGGGTGCCTCGTCGGGCGCCCAGGCGGGTGCGCGCGTCGGACCCGGGCGCGGCCCTCACCGTGGCGGTGTTCTGCTCCCAGAGCAGGTCGAGTCCCTCGAGGGCGGAGTCCGCCGTCGCGTCGGCCGGCCGGGCGAAGGCCTTGGCCGTCACGGTGACCGGCCCGACGATGCGCGACAGGAGGAAGTTCTTGCGGGCGGACGTGTCGGGCTCGACGACGGAGACCATCCAGCGGCCCTGGTGCTGGACGAGGGCGAACGGGGCCACCTCGCGGCGACGGGGCGCGGCCTGCCCGGGCTTCAGGTAGTCGAAGCGGACGACGACGCCGCGGTCGAGGGCCGTGCGGAGCGGCTCGAAGGCCGCGTCGCGACTGCGGACGCGCGGGGCGTAGTCGAGCTCGGGGACGCTCGCCGCGCCTCCCAGCGACCGGAGCTTCAGCAGAGCGCGCCGTGACTCGGCCGAGAGCGTGCCCTCGCGCCAGACCATGCCGGCGAGGGTGAGCAGCGCGGTCTCCTCCGGCGAGAACGAGATGTCGAGGGGCAGCTCGTAGTCGCCTCGCAGGATGCGGTAGCGGAGGAGGTGGTTGTCGCCGGCCGCGGACGGGTCGTCGACGGTCTCGAGCGGCACGCCGAGCTCACGGATGTCGTCCTTGTCGCGCTCGAACTGGCGCTCGAGGGCGGCGTTGTCGCCGCCGGCGACGTACTTCTGCCGGTAGCCCTGGACTGTGGAGAGGATCTCGGTCTTGGTGAGGCCGGCGTCGGTCGCCAGCAGGGCGAGGACGAGGCTGAAGAGGCGCTCCTCGACGGGGATGCGCGGAGCGCGGACGGCGGCCACGGGTCGATCCTAGGACACGGCCGCGGGGCTCGCGGCCCCGAGGACGAGGAGCCGGGCCGACGCGGTACGGCGGGTCAGAGGGCGCCCAGGACGTCGAAGACGTAGACGAGGGTGGAGGGGGCGCCCGACGCCTCGTCGGCGGGGACGACGACCATGACCTGCGACCCGATCGACGCCCCGACCAGGGCGTCCCGGATCGAGGCGGGGACCTGCTCGTCGCCCAGCGGGAGGGACGTCGCGGCGCCGCCGTCGGTCCACGTCGAGGTCGCGACGGTCGAGGGCGAGTCCCACGTGACGGCCGTGAACTGGACGACGGCGGTGTCGTCGGCCGTCAGCTCGCGACCCGAGCCGTCGAGCACGAGGTGCGACTCGGGCTCCGTCGGCGCGGCGGACGCGGGGACGGTGATGCCGGGCGCGCCGTCGGGGGCGGTCACGACGGCGGGCATGCCCTGAGCGCCGAGCACGTGACGACCGTTCGCCGAGGGCAGGAACGACTGGCGGATGTCGACGATCGCGACGTAGGCCGCGTCGGGGGCGTCGTCCGTCTCGGCCGCGCCGCCGCTCACCGAGGCGGAGAGCTCGGAGGCCTTGATCGCCACCGCGACGCGGGAGCCGACGCGCGAGCACTCCAGGGCGGAGGCGAGCGGGGCGAGCGCGTCGCCGCCGACGGTGATGGGGGCGGACAGGCTGCCGTCGTAGCCGCTGTCCTCGACCTCGGCGCCCGTCGTGCCGTCGTAGAGGGTGTAGTCGATGAGGACCGGCGTGCCGTCGACGACCTCGTCGCCGTCGCCCTCGATGAGGGTCGACACCTGGGTCTCGGTCGTGACGATCGGGCTCGGCACCTCGGCGTCGGGCTTCTCGCCGAAGGCGCCCGTCGCGGTGACGACCGCGGCGGCGTCGCCCGTGGGCGGGCAGCCGTCCTCACCGGGGGCGGAGGCCGTCGCGCACGCGGTCAGCGAGGCGAGCAGGCCGACGGTCACGACGAGGGCGGAGATGGTGCGCACGTGGACTTCTTCCTGGGGCTGCGGCCGGGGCCGCGACTGGCGGGTCGCTGGGGATGCGGAGGACAGCTTAGTGCGGGCCGTCCGAACCGTCGGACCGCGGCTCCGGCGCCTGGTCGGTCCCCGAGTCGTCGGGGGCGGCGCCGGCCGCGTCGTCGACCGGCCCGCCGAGGCTGGCGGTGGCGGCGACGGCGCCCTCCGCGGCCGACCGGGCCTGACGGGCCGTCTTGCGGAGCTTCTTGTCGCTCGCCGACCGCTCGCCGAGCGCGCCGGGGGTCCACAGCTCGACGTCCTCGTCGGAGTAGTCGGACTTCGACGGGCGGCGCTTGAGCTGCGGCAGGACGGCACCGGGCGCGAGGCGCCGAGCGGTGATGAGGAATCCGGTGTGCCCGATCATGCGGTGGTCAGGACGCACCGCCAGGCCCTCGACGTGCCAGCCGCGGACTAGGGTCTCGGAGGCGTCCGGCTCGGTGAACTGGCCGGAGGCGCGGAGGGCCTCGGCGACGCGCGACAGCTGGGTCGCGGTGGCGACATAGCAGACCACGAGGCCGCCGGGCGTGAGGGCGGCGGCGGTCTCGTCGACGCACTCCCACGGGGCGAGCATGTCGAGGACGACCCGGTCGGCCGTGCCGTCGGGCACGACGGCAGCGAGCTCGTCGACGAGGTCGCCGACGGTGACCGTCCAGTTCTGCGGCTCGGCGCCGAAGAAGCTGACGACGTTGCCCTGGGCGACGTCGGCGAACTCCTGGCGGCGCTCGAACGAGGCGAGGCGCCCCTCCGGCCCGATCGCGCGGAGCAGCCAGAGCGACAGCGCGCCCGACCCCACACCGGCCTCGACGACGGTCGCCCCGGGGAAGATGTCGGCGAACGCGACGATCTGGGCGGCGTCCTTCGGGTAGACGATCGCCGCCCCGCGGGGCATCGACATGACGAAGTCGCTGAGCAGGGGGCGGAGCGCCAGGTACTCGTCGCCCGTCGTGCTCGCGACGACCGACCCGTCGGGCAGGCCCACCAGGTCGTCGTGCGCGATCATGCCGCGGTGCGTGTGGAACACGGCGCCCGGGGTGAGGACGACCGTGTTCATCTTCCCCTTGGGGCCGGTGAGCTGGACCTTGTCGCCCTCGAGGAACGGGCCGGACTGTCGGCGGGTGGCGGTCATGGTGGGTGCTGCTCTCTGTCGGGCCCGGCTCGGGGCCACGGTGCGGGAGGGGACGGCGCTCTCGGCGCCGGGGGTCAGGAGTCGGAGGAGGCCGCGTCGGCGGCGCGGCGGCCGTCGGCGTGCATCCGGCGCAGGTCGGCGAGGCCGACGCCGACCAGCGTGTCCCGGCGCACGTAGCCCGCGTCGTCGGCGAGCGGGGCGGCGTGCTCGACGCCGAGGGCGACGGCGCCCGCGGCCATGGCCGACGTGAGGCCGGGGACGCTGTCCTCGATGGCGACGCAGTCGGCGACGTCGACCCCGAGCAGCTCGGCGCCCCGCAGGTAGGCCTCGGGGTGGGGCTTGCTGTGCTCGACCTCGTCGCCGGCGACGACGGCGTCGAACGCGTCGACGCCGATCGCGTCGACCATGAACTGGGCCATGCGGCGGATCGACATCGTCACGAGCGCGGTCGGCACGCCGGCGGCGCGCAGCTCGGCGAGCAGCTCGCGGGCCCCCGGGCGCCACGGCACGTGCTCGGCACAGCGCGTCAGGACCTCGGTCGTGAGGCGGTCGATGATCTCGTCCTCGGGCAGGTCGACGCCGTGCTGCTGGAGCACGCGGGCCGAGTGCCAGAGGCCCGAGCCGATCAGGGTGTCGCCCTCGGCCTTCGTCCAGGTGCCCCCGAAGGAGGCGACGAGGTCGACCTGGGACTCGAACCAGTAGGGCTCGGTGTCGACGAGGGTTCCGTCCATGTCCCAGAGGACGGCGGCAGGCAGGAGGTCGGTCACGGGGCACGAGTCTACGGGAGCGGTCCCGCGGTCCGTGCGGGCGCCTCCTCGGGTCGCCGGCCGTGCGGGGCCCCGCCGCCCGGGCGACGAGGGGCGGCTATCGTGGAGGACGAGACGCCGGGGACCGTGCCCGGCCGGTGAGGAACCCGTGTCCGGTGATGACGCAGTGCCCGACGAGGCCACGCCCGACGAGGCGACGCCCGACGAGTCGACGGCCCTAGGGGCGCGTCCCGACGGCGTGGGCGCGCCCGGCCCGGCGTCGGCGAGGTCGACCCGGGCGTTCGGCGCGGGGCGACTGCTCGTGGTCGCCTTCGAGGGCTGGAACGACGCCGGCGAGGCCGCCAGCGGCGTCGCCCGCAGCATCGTCGACACCCTGGCGCTCGAGCCCGTGGCCGAGCTCGACGGCGAGCGGTACATCGACTACCAGTTCAACCGGCCCCAGGTCGGCTACGACGACGACGGCGAGCGGGCCCTTGTCTGGCCGCGCATCCAGCTGCACGCCTCCCCCGTGGTCGCCTCCACGCCCGCGGGTCCGCCGCTCGGCGGCGACCCCGACGTGCTCGTGCTGCTCGGGGCCGAGCCCTCGCGCAGCTGGCGGGGGTTCGCGGCGGAGGTCGTCGACCTCGTCGACGTGCACGACGTGTCGGCCGTGGTGTTCCTCGGCGCCATGCTCGCCGACGTGCCGCACACGCGCCCCATCTCGGTCTTCGTCAGCAGCGACGACGAGGAGGTGCGGGGCGAGCTGGGCCTGGAGCGCAGCACCTACGAGGGCCCCGTCGGCATCCTGTCCGTGCTGGGCGACGCCGTCGAGACGGCCGGCGTGCCGACGGTCTCGATCTGGGCCCAGGTGCCGCACTACGTGCACGCCGCGCCCTCGCCGAAGGCCACGCTCGCGCTCATCGAGAAGCTCGACGAGGTCGCCGGGGTGAGCATCCCGCGCGGCGACCTCGAGGCCGAGTCCGCGGCGTGGGAGCAGGGCATCGACGCCCTCGCCTCGGACGACGACGACATGGCCGGCTACATCGAGCAGCTCGAGCAGGCGCGCGACACCGTCGACTCCCCCGAGGCCAGCGGCGAGGCGATCGCCGAGGAGTTCGAGCGCTACCTCCGGCGCAACGACGGCAAGGGCCCGGACGACCCGAGGATGCCGCCCGCCCCCTAGGGGCGACGGAGGGGCGGCGCCGTCAGCGACGGCGCCAGGCCTGGCCGAGCGACGTCGTGCCGCCGGTGCGGAGCAGCGACCCCTCGTAGAGCCGCGCCGCCGCGAGCACGACGACCACGGCGCACCCCGCGAGCAGGGCCAGCGCGACGAGGGGCTGCCAGACGGGCACGCCGCCCTCGACGACCATGCGCACCGGCATCGCCACCGGGGCGCTGAACGGGACGAACGACAGCGCCGTGAGCGCCGGCCCCGGCGCGTCGACGAAGACCGTGGCGAAGAACGGCAGCATGACGAGCAGCTGCACCGGCGTCGTTGTTGAGCCGAGGTCCTCGATGCGGGAGACGAGGGCGCCGGCGACGGCCCACAGCCCGGCCAGCAGGAGGAACCCGGCGACGAAGAACGGCACGTACCAGCCGACCGCGGCGGACAGCGCCGGGAGGAGGTCGGCGGGCAGCGCGTCGGCCCGCCCCGTCAGGGCCAGGCCGCCGAGCGCCACCGCCGCGAGCACCGCGGTCTGCGCGATCGCCAGGGCCCCGGCGCCGAGCACCTTGCCGGCGAGGAGGGTGCGCACGGGGACGGCCGCGACGAGGATCTCGACGACGCGGGTCTGCTTCTCCTCGACGACGCTCTGGGCGATGCTGAGGCCGAACAGCAGCGACGTCGTCATGAACAGGACGCCGAACGCCAGCGGCGCGAAGACCGTCACGAGGGGGTCGGCGTCGGCGGGCTCGAGCAGCTGCACGGGCGACGCCTGGCTGGTGCCGAGCACGAGCGAGGACGAGACCGACTCGAGCCCGACGACCCGCAGGCCCGTCGGCGACGCGTCGTCGGGGAGCACGGCGGCGTCGACGTCGCCCGAGCGGACGGCCGCGGTCGCGTCGTCGGCGGTGCCGACGGTGACGGCCTCGGCGCCGGCGGCCTCGACGGCGGCGGCCGAGGAGGCGTCGAGCACGGCCACCCGGTCGGGCCCGCCGGCGAGCAGCACCGGCACGACGAGCGCGGCGGCGATGAGCACGAGCATGACGACGCCGCTGACGACGAAGGCCCGGTCGCGGAGCTTGACGGCCATCTCGCGGCGGGCGACGACCCAGACGAGGCCGCGGGCGGCGGGTCGGTCGGCGCCCGTCACCGCACGACCTCGTCGAAGATCTCGGCGAGGCGGGGCAGGACGGGGTGGAAGGCCCGCACGGGCCCGCGCCGCAGCCCGGCCGCCAGCACGGCCTGGTCGTCGACGCCGGGCGCCAGCTCGACGAGGGCCTCGGGCCCGTCGAGCTCGACGACGGTGACGCCGGGCTCGTCGCGCAGCCAGCCCGCGTCGTCGTCGACCACGACGCTCCACCGGGCCCGGGCGAAGCGGGCACGGAGCTCCTCTCGCGTGCCCGCCGCGCGGACCGTCCCGTCGGCGATGACCACGAGGTCGTCGCAGAGGCGCTCCACGACGTCGAGCTGGTGGCTCGAGAACAACACGGGCACGCCGGCGGCGGCCTGCTCGCGCAGCACGGCGACGACCACGTCGACGGCGAGGGGGTCGAGGCCCGAGAACGGCTCGTCGAGCACGAGCACGAGCGGCTCGTGCACGAGCGCGGCGGCGATCTGGACGCGCTGCTGGTTGCCGAGCGAGAGGGAGTCCAGCCGATCGCGGGCGCGGTCGCCGAGGCCCAGCCGGTCGAGCACCTCGAGGGCCCGGCGCCGCGCCGTCGCACGCCCGACCCCGTGCAGGCGTGCGAGGTAGACGAGCTGCGCGAGCACCGTCATCTTCGGGTACAGGCCCCTCTCCTCGGGCATGTAGCCGAAGCGGCGGCGGACGTCGTCGCCGAGCGGCCGGCCGTCCCACCGGACCTCGCCCGAGTCGGCCGCGAGCACGCCGAGCACGATCCGCATCGTCGTGGTCTTGCCGGCGCCGTTCGCGCCGACGAAGCCCGTCAGGCGCCCCTCGGCGACGCCGAACGAGACCCCGTCGAGGGCGGTGCGGTCGCCGAACGACCGACGGACCTGGTCGAGCTCGAGCACGGGGCCTCCCTCCGGGCGGCACCGGGGCGGCCCGTCGTCGACGGCGCGCGTCGGCCGTCGGCACCAGCGTAGGAGGCGGTGGTCGCGCCGTGCCTCCCGCCCACGGCCCGGCGCGTCCTCACCCGCCCGGCGGAGGTCGACGGCGGGCTCGGGCGCACGGGCCCCGGCGCACCGGTGCGGTCAGCGCACCGCGTCCCCCGGGACGACCACGCCGTTCTCGTAGGCGAAGACGACGGCCGCCGTGCGGTCGCGGAGGTCGAGCTTGGCGAGGACGTTCGAGACGTGGGTCTTCACGGTCGCCTCGCCGAGGTACAGCTCGCGGGCGATCTCGGCGTTCGAGCGACCCGCGGCCATGCGGTCGAGCACCTCGCGTTCCCGCTCGGTGAGGGCCGCCAGCCGCGGGCTCGGGACGATCGGCGACGCGGCGGCGTCGGCGAGGGCGGCCGAGACGACGCTGCGGGTCAGCTCCGGCGCGAGCAGGGCGTCGCCGCGGTGGACGACGGCGACGGCGGCGATCAGGTCCTCCGGGCTCGAGGTCTTGAGCAGGAAGCCGCTCGCGCCGGCGCGCAGAGCGCGGAACAGGTACTCGCCGCGGCC
>Ga0265780_10011039_pt1 | contig 10725 bp, 9 predicted proteins | sample P1T30metagenome_FD_192432 | JGI IMG/M metagenome (GOLD analysis project Ga0265780, IMG submission 192432) | Plant litter microbial communities from East Loma Ridge, Irvine, California - P1 T30 | ecosystem: Environmental > Terrestrial > Plant litter > Unclassified | place: USA: California... | reverse complement strand
ACCTTATTGACACTCTCAAGCGTTTCATACTTAACATTAGTTTTTATGCGGTTAGGAACAAAAACAATATTTGCCGTTTCATTTAGAGTACGAACCACCTCTGAAAAATCAATAGTAGCACCTACCTAAAATTCATCATAAGCGAACGGGCAGATAATTAAATCAACCCCTTTAAATATGGGTATAAGGCTATCATTTTCGATGTTACCTGCAACATCCAAGATTGTAATTAGCCCTTCCTTTTCTCTGACTATCTCATTAATAGTAGTAAACTGCTCCATCTCGGCAGCTTCCACCTCATATAAGGGTTTATTCTCCAAGACCAGTGCTGCTTGAACCTTATTATAAATTGACCGTTGGTTGTCCATATCGAATATTACAACCTCTTTATTCTGTACTAATGAAAGGTAGTTTGCGAATAAAACGGCAAGGGTAGATTTACCAACACCCCCCTTTTGATTTGCGAATAGTATAATCATATGCTTGTGATTTATCTTGTGTTAACTCGTGATTTTCTAACCCTGCGCCTGTTCCTTCCGTTGATCTGTTCATCATCAACATCATTTGCGATGCTTAATTCAAAGTTTTGAATAGCGTCTAATAATGCTGTTTCTTCATGGCTGCTCATGACTGGTTGAGATACTGAATCATCGGCAGTATTGCCTTGAAAAGAATTTGAATTTGAACGTTCGTCCGGCTCTGAAACATCCCAGTCGTTGCGCTTTACTACCTTATCTTCATAATGGGTGGTATTACCCTGGGCATCTTTAATAGGAACTTGAATTTGTACCTCATTAAATCCTTTGTAATTAAGCTGCACTGTATCGCCCACTTGATAGCCTGATTCAGTTATCGCCCTTTCAAGGTCGATACCCCAAATCATTTTCAAGGTTCCATCGGGCTTCGCTATTTCAATGAAGTAGCTTAACTTTCCTTTTTTATCAAATTGGTAGTTAGCTGAACCATGATTATTAAGTGTGCCTTTAAGCGAATAAGCTTTGCTGCTGTCGGTATTGAGTATGACCTCCTTTTCTTTTTGCGGTAATTTCAGACCTGAACGCCTTGCCATTAAAGCATAATCAGAAGGGCTTAACACCCGTTTTGCATCAATCATGATACCGTTGCTTTTGTCGAAAACGTATAAACCTTGGTTGTCTGTAACCAATTCTATTTTATGTCGGATTAAGCCCTCTCTTACTGAATTGAACTCGTGCAGGGCAGATTTAAGAATTACGTTTATCAGTGCCACTCTTTCTTCTGGAATAGCCGCAAAGGATACCCTGCCCAAACGCTCGCCAAAAATTCTTGCAGAAGCTTCCTTTTCCTTAAACCCATCTACAGTAAGTTGTATTGGCTCTTTATCCTGAATAGTCCGGCCTTTATAAATACTGTTATCAATAAATTCTTTAAGTGGCATTATTTCGCCCCCTTTGTAAACGGCTTTATGGGAATGATCTATAATGCTATACCCGTAGGGCGGTAATCCCTTTTTCCCGTGGTAGACTATATCTAACCCTAATTTTTCTTTTAGAACTTTTGCTAAATCCGATGTATAACCAATAGGCTTTTTTACATTTTCATATTTTGATGGTTCGTAAACCACACTTATTGAAGCATCAGCACGACCTTTGTATTTGTTAATGATGCTTTTTAATTGAAGTATCCTGCCGTTGTCTTTTTTACTTTCGGCAACTAAGGCATTTACCTTTTCCATTGGAATTACTTGCTGAACATCGTCGTACTTCCGCAAGGTCATATCCTTATCATTGTAAGAAACAGAATACCCTTTTTGCTCGAAAAGAAGCTTCAACTGTGCTACGGTCGAAATACTATAATCGAATGATTTTTGAACTTGTGCCACCGTTGAATATGCAACATCATTATTGATGATCTTTTGCATAGCTGCCATTGCTCGTTTATGCTCGAATGAGTCATTAATTTTCTTACCCTCGGAATTGATACGGCTGCTTACGATATGAACATGATTGTTGCCTGTATCGTTATGGAAAACGACCATGTAAGGATTTTCACCATAACCCATTTCTTTCATGAAGGCATCGGCCATATCTGTTAACTGGTGTTTGGTGTACTCCCTGCCCTCACCTGACAATATCAGGTGCAACTGTTTTTCCTGGACTACGGAGTTAGTATTAGAATGGGCACGGAGAAAATTTTTATATTCTTCTGGCATGACATTAGGGATGCCTTGCAGATAACCAAAGTTTTCTGTTTTCATCAGCTCCCCTTTGTCCTTCTCCATTTTGTTTGTGTTGTAGCTTACACCATTATATGAACTATTGCTATTAAGAAATTTGACTACCATACTAATTTTTCATTACCCTATACATCTGCCTCAATACTTTATACAACTCCCTTTCTTGTATTAAGTGCAGACCTAACAGGTCGTTATACTGGGAAACTATTTCAGGTGGCAACGGGTGATTTTTGATGATGGTATTGGCATGTTTTGCCAACTGATTTATATTACTCCCGACCTTGCCCATTTCAGCGCCCACCTTGGCAAGCTGAATAAGTACGTCTTTGGTAACTATAAAATCTTGGTTTTCTAAAACACGCTTTATAAAAAGGTCTGTTCGGTTTAAACCGATCTGATCTTCTAATTCCATCAGTTTATTATGCTGATCTTCGGTCAATCTTAAGTGTGCTTGCTTAATTTTTTGACCTTCATTTTTGGGTGGCCTTCCACCTTTGTTTCTGCTCATAGGTATGTGGTTGGTTTAAGAAAAATGAGTTGCGAATTTTTCCCTACCCCCTATTTTTAAAATTTATGAGGTACGAATGAATTTTAAGGATGGGCAAGACGTTTTTGTGTAGGGTAAATCCCGAAGGGTTTACGATACACAAAAACACATCTTGCAGATAGAAAAACAACATTTCGATATGGCATTGAAAACCCCTGATTTGCAGGTGCCACATATGCCGATATACAAATATTCAACTATTGCGCTACCGAAATAATAACAGTGATCATTACCCAGTATAAAAGCCCTATAACCATTTGAGTAGGTAGATAGCCGTATATACGGCTATCTGGATATATAACTATTCAGATATCTATATATATAGATATACCGCTATTTAGATATTCGATTATACAGCTAATCAGATCGCTTAAATTATGTGAATGGATGGCCGTAAATTAATCGGCAAAAAGAAAAGCAAGGAAATTAATCCCGTTGTACAGGCAGTGGTTTCGACACCAACAGTTAACTAATTAACTCTGCCTGTATATGCGTTCGGGAATACTCACGTCGGTATCTACATACCTGCCAAAACTGGCTGCCTATGGTTCGTCAAAAACAGTCTTATAATTCATAACTCGATGAATAAAGAGTGAGTGTAACTGCTCATAATTTTTGGCTCTGCACCAAAAATGCTTCTTCCCCCAATGTCAAAGACCTTATAACCGATCTGAATAGTTAGCTAATCAGCTATTCGGATATACAAATATACAGTTTCGCTATATTTTACAAACTTATTTTTACAGTTTGCTATATTTTAGGCGCAACAATTTGTAAACCAAATAATTAAATTTATCGGTTACAACTTTTAATATCTATTCAAGAAAAAAATAGTTTAAGGCTTTGGCCTTTTTTTTGATGCCTTTCGGTAGGCAATGACAGCTAAAATCGCATAGTAGACTATAACTGTCACTACTGGTACATAAGGCTTCATTTTGTTTCTTTAAGATAGATTGAAACAAATATGGGGGTTATACGGACGGATGTAAATACGCTAAAACTACTATTTAGAGGGCAAAAATGACGTATTTTTATACTACGTCATTATACGTATACATTTATAAATAACTGGATTTTAGGAATATAGAAATATACGTATAATTGCCTATGCAACTATACGTATATACGGCTATCTGAATAGTTGGTCTTTTCCTTTTAAAATATTTAAAAGCTCAACTTTGTTCTTAGCCCCAGTTTTAAGGAACATTTTTTGAACGTGGGTGGTAACTGTTCGCTCTTGAATAAATAAACGATCTGCAATTTCTTTATACTTCAAGCCATCGGCTATCAAAGCTGCTACCTCAATTTCTCTCGGGCTTAATCTGTAAGCTTCGCAATTTTCCATAAATACATCTTGCTTGACCTCACCATCCTCGACGGTTGAAAGCAATGTCTGTAAACGTGCATTTTCTTCTCGGGACTGTTCTACCGCTTGCCAAATAAACAACCCTGTAATTACAAGGAAACCGCCATTCATGACCAAAACCTCCGGCAACTGACTAACTCTGAAAAATGACAGAATAGGCATTGATACCCAGGGTGCAATGGCAATTAGGCTTAGTAACATTTCTTTACCAAGTTTTTTATCCTCGCCCTGCTTTAATTTAATAGATCGGTACATGGCTATTACGCAAATGATAGCATAGACGCATGGAATAATTACACCATGCTTTACCGCCCTGTCAATATTACCTTGCATAAGGTATTCTATGCCGAAAAATATCAGGAAGGGCGCTAACAAAAATAATAAAACCCCGTACCGGGCATGAAACCTTAACCTCTCTAAGTCGTAAGCTTTATAAAAATAATAAGGCATAAAACAGGCCAAAGCGACACCACTTCCCCAGGCAAGTATGTTTTGGGCCGTTAGAGAAATTCGCTTCAAAGTCGGGTCTGGAAACAACCCCCCACATATATTATAAATGATAAAGAGAATTAATAATATGATATAGTAGAGGCGTTTCTTTTCGAATGGTCTTTGTAAGTAAAATAGGAACTGATACAAGAGCATTATTGCTTCAAAAATCACAAAGATAAATGTCACAATGTGCATGTCCGTGTTAAATACTTTCATATAGTAGGCGCTTCTTTACCCCTCCTAAGCATGAATAGTTTGTATCCAAAATCTAATTCCTGGTAGATAGAAAAACCAAATTTTTGATACCAAGGTATATTCTTAATAGTTGATGTTTCTAAATAGATCGGCTTTTGCTGCTTTTGGCTATCTTGAATGATCTCTTTTAATAGCTGGCTTCCTACTCCATTATTTTGATCGGCATTAAAAACCCCTAAAAACCATAAATAATATATTGGTTCATTTGGGTAATTGCTCTTAATGGCGCTCTCCCTGCTCATGGCCTTACCTGCTCTTGTAAATCCGATAGCATTTAGAAGTAGCTGCACATCCAATAAGGTTGATTTAATGGAGAACTTTTTTTGATCTGGATATAATACAAGTGCGCAACCTTTATTATCATCTGACAGGTACACGGCACCAAACATATAGCAAATTTCAAAAGAGTAATCCATCAGGGCACGAATGCGCTCCTTTCTTTTGCTGTCCTGTTTTACAATGTAGTTCACGCTTTGGTTATCCTCGAAAGAATTAGAGAGGATTTCGATTACATGTGATTTGTGGTTCTTATCGGCTTTAATCATAGGGCAATGATCTTTTTAGTAATAGTTAACTCGCTAATATATAATATAACGTGAAAAATTGTTTTAGGTTATGTGACCGCCTATTCGTAAAAAAAATATATACTTTTATATCTTTACACCCTGCTTACAAAACTCCGTTGCTGCAAGGATAAAGCAAATAGCACAAAAATAAAGCCTAATTACAGTTTTGCTATAATTAAAAAGGAACGTATGAATAAAGTTTATGGGTAACAATGAGAATGAACGTTTGAAGCTTGTAAGAAAAGCTTTAGGGTACAGCCAATTGGACTTTGCCCAGTCCATCGGTCTTACGCAAGGTGGTTATTCAGATATTGAAAGAGGAAAGAATGGATTATCAGGCAAGGTGAAACTGATGCTGATAAACATTCATAAGATCAATATAAATTACCTGGAAAAGAACCAAGGCGAAATGTTCTTTATTGAAACCCCTCCTGATCAACCGGAAGTCGTAAACACAACGTCTGACCCAAATGCTGCCTCGGACACTAAAGATAGGATGATCGAATTACTCAAAGCAGACATTAAACGGCTCAATTCAGAACGTGAACTATATATTGAACTCTTACAGTCGAAAGACAAAACTATTGCTGCACTCGAGCGTCAATTAAAAAAATAATATATTTATATCAAGATATCATTATATAAAGATATTTGCGTATCATTGTATAAACATTGATTCGATATGAAAACCATTGCTATACTAAACCATAAGGGGGGTACGGGGAAAACAACCTCCGCACTTAACATCGGGGCAGGGCTTGCACGACAAAAGAAAAAAACCCTCCTGATTGACATTGACCCGCAAACCAACCTGACAGAAGGTTTAGGAAAACGAGATATTAAAGTATCTATTTACAACAGCATAAGGGACGGCATTGATTTGCCAATTGAAAAAATCAATGACTATTTAGACCTCGTTCCATCATCGTTAGAATTGGTTGGTGCCGAACTTGAATTAGTATCAAGGTTGGCCCGGGAAAGCATTCTAAAAAATCTCCTAAAAAAGCTTAAAACAAAATACGATTACATCGTTATCGATTGTCCACCAGCTTTAGGTATGCTCACCATTAATGCACTTGTTCCTGCTGATACTGTACTAATTCCTTTAGAGGCGGAATATTACGCATATAGGGGTATTGACAGGATGGTATCGATAATTTCAGATGTGAGAAACCATTATAATGAGAACCTGACTATTGGCGGTGTATTTATAACTAAGTGCAATCCTAAAAGGTTACTGACTGAACACATTACCGAAAGTGTGCAGAAGCATTTTGGCGACAAACTGCTAAACAGTAAGATTAGGGTTAATGTGTCATTAGCAGAAGCGCCCATACATGGTAAGGACATATTTGAATATGCTCCCACGTCAAACGGGGCTACGGATTATGAAAACTTAGTAAAAGAAATTTTAACAAAAATATAAAGGTCATGGCAAAGAAAAATTTGGGAAACTTAGAGGAAAACAACAAAAACATGACTGGCGTAGGTGCCTTGTTTAATGTGCCGACCAAGGTTGATAATACAGCAAAAAGAAAAAATGAAGCTGAATTAGAGGAAGAAGAAGAAATAACTGGATATCCACTTAGGATGAAAAAAGGATGGCTAAAGCAACTTAAAATAATGAGTGCGAATACTGGCACTTCGGTAAAAGATCTTATTTTAAATGCTGTAGCTGATAAATATCACCTATAAAATCATAGTAGTAGATTTTATGACTAAAGAAAATCAAATAGAACAAAGTTTACTCTCAAAGCTTTCTGATCTAAAATATATTTATCGTTCAGACATTAGGGATCGTTTTTCGCTTGAACAAAACTTTCGTGTGAAGTTTGAAACGCTTAATCGTGTGCGTTTGAGCAACTCTGAATTTGCGAGATTGCGTGATGAAATCATTACTCAAGATGTTTTTGGAGCTTCAAAAACACTTCGTGAGAAGAATTATTTCCAGCGAGAAGATGGAACGCCTTTACATTATACATTGGTAAATATTAAAGATTGGTGTAAAAACGATTTTGAAGTTATCAATCAAGTAAGAATTAATACCGAAAATAGTAATCATCGTTACGATGTCATTATTTTGATTAATGGTTTGCCTATTGTTCAGATTGAATTAAAAAGCATATCCATTTCGCCACGCCAGGCCATGCAACAGATTGTTGACTATAAAAACGATGTAGGAAATGGTTATACTAATTCTTTGATGTGTTTTATGCAATTGTTCATTGTAAGCAATCAATCAAATACTTACTATTTTGCCAATAACAGAAATCAGCATTTTCAATTCAATGCAGATGAACAATTTTTACCCGTTTACCAGTTAGCTGACGAAAGCAACAAGAAAATCACTAATCTCGATATATTCGCCAATAAATTTTTAGCCAAATGTACTTTGGGCGAAATGATCAGCAAGTACATGGTTTTAGTAGAAAGTGAGCAAAAACTTTTGGTCATGCGACCTTATCAAATTTATGCGGTAAAAGCAATTGTAGATTGCATCAATCAAAATCGAGGCAACGGTTACATTTGGCATACAACCGGAAGTGGCAAGACTTTAACTTCTTTTAAAGCATCTACTTTATTAAAAGAAAATCCGGAGATTGACAAATGTTTGTTTGTAGTAGATAGAAAAGACCTTGACCGCCAAACCCGTGAGGAATTTAATAAATTTCAGGAGGGTAGTGTAGAAGAAAACACTAATACCGAAAGTTTAGTAAGACGATTACTATCATCTGATTACTCGGATAAGGTAATTGTAACTACGATTCAGAAATTAGGTTTAGCGCTTGATGATACTAAAAATTACAAAGAGCGTTTAAATCATTTAAGCGATAGCAGAATGGCAATTATTTTTGACGAATGCCATCGTTCTCAATTTGGAGAAAATCACAAAGCAATTAAAGAATTTTTCCCTAAAGCACAGTTATTCGGCTTTACAGGAACTCCAATTTTCGCTGATAACTCAACTTATACAATTCGTGAAGGCGAAGAAGCCACATACAAAACCACCGAAGCTATTTTTGAAAAAGAATTGCACGCTTACACAATAACGCACGCCATTGAAGATAAAAACGTCCTGCGTTTTCATATTGATTATTACAAAGGTCAAGGCAGTATCGATCCAAAACCAGGTGAAGCCATTTCACAACAGGCGGTCGTAGATGCTATTTTAGAAAAACACACTTCGGCAACTAATCACAGGAAATTTAATGCGGTTTTTGCTACGGCTTCAATTAATGATGCCATTGAATATTACCGTTTGTTTAAACACGCTCAGCAGAAAAAGAAAGAAGCCGACGAAGATTATATTCCGTTAAATATAGCTTGTGTTTTTTCACCTCCTGCACAGTTAATGGCAAAAGAAGGCGAACAAAAAAATGCTGAAGACATTAAACAGTTGCAAGAAGATTTACAACAGGAAAAATTCGATAATCAATCAAAGCCTGAAGAAAAGAAAAAGGCATTAATCGAAATTATTGACGATTACAACAAACAATTTGGAACCAATCATCAAATCAGCGAATTTGATGGGTATTACCAAAATGTACAATCCCGCATCAAAGAACAAAAATATAGCAACAAAGATTATCCTCATAAAAATAAGATAGACATCACCATTGTGGTCGATATGTTGCTTACAGGATTTGACTCTAAGTTTTTGAATACGTTGTATGTAGATAAAAACCTGAAATATCACGGATTGATTCAGGCCTTTTCCCGTACCAACCGTATCTTAAACGACACCAAACCTTATGGAAGTATTTTAGATTTCCGGTCCCAACAGGAACAGGTAAATCAGGCGATTGCTTTGTTTTCTGGTGAAAAATCAGAAGATAAAGCCATTAAAATCTGGATGGTAGAACCGGCTCCGATAGTCATCGAAGAATATAAAAAAGCGGTCGAAACTTTGAGTCTGTTTATGGAAGAAAACAATCTCATAAACGATCCTTCGGAAGTATTTAATCTGAGAGGTGATAGTGCTAAAATTGCTTTCGTCAAAAACTTTAAAGAAGTACAGCGACTAAAAACTGAATTAGACCAATACACTGATTTAGACGAAGCCCAAAAAGATGTTATTGAAAGCATTTTGCCAACAGATCGTTTACTATCATTTAGAAGTTCTTATTTAGAAACTGCCAAAAAATTCAAAGCTATTCAGGACAAAGAAGGCAATAATGCTCCAGAAGACATTCAGCAATTGGACTTTGAATTTGTACTTTTTGCCTCTGCTGTGATTGATTATGATTATATAATGAATCTCGTGGCAGACAACCTGCAGATGAAACCATCTAAACAAAAAATGAGTAAAGACGAAATCATCCGTTTGCTTAGTGCTACAGCCAATTTGATGGAAGAGCAGGAAGATTTAACCGATTATATCAACAGTTTAGATTGGAATGAGGGACAAGATGTAGATAAATTGCGGAGTGGTTACCTAGAATTTAAAGAACAAAAAAACGATCAAGCTTTAGCCAATATCGCAACCGCTCACGGTTTACAAACTGTCGAAGTAAAAGCATTTATGGCCAATATTATGAGCCGTTTTATTTTTGATGGTGAAAAACTCACCGATTTGTTGGAACCATTAGAACTGAACTGGAAAGAACGCAGTGTAAAAGAACAAGAGTTCATGACTGCTATTATACCCTTATTAAAAAAACAAGCCCAAGGCAAAGAAATATCTGGATTGACAGCTTATGAATAACCTAACAAATAAATTAATTCCAGAATTGCGTTTTCCTGAGTTTAAGAATGAGGGAGAATGGGCAGAAAAAATTATAGGTGATATTTTTGATTCTTTTAGCGGGGGAACTCCAAATACTTCTGAACGAGAATATTATAATGGTGATATCCCGTTCATTCGTTCAGCAGAAATTAATAGAGAGAAAACAGAATTATTTTTAACTGATTTAGGACTTAAAAATTCATCCGCAAAAATTGTAGAAAAGGGTGATTTATTAATTGCTTTATATGGAGCAAATAGTGGTGATTCTGCAATATCAAAAATTAATGGCGCAATTAATCAAGCTATATTATGTCTTAAATCAGAATTTAGCAATTCTTTTACTCAATATTATCTAACCTTAAAAAAAGAATGGATTGTTACTAGGTTTGTTCAAGGTGGACAAGGCAATCTTTCAGGTGATATTGTGAAGTCAATTCCTATTCCTTTATCCAAAAATCCAACAGAACAACAAAAAATCGCCGATTGTCTTTCTTCATTAGATGAATTAATAACCGCTCACACTAGTAAATTAGAAATTTTAAAAACCTACAAAAAAGG